>Ga0209465_10000043_pt1 | contig 54646 bp, 43 predicted proteins | sample PanSoiPlot1MoBio_FD_188321 | JGI IMG/M metagenome (GOLD analysis project Ga0209465, IMG submission 188321) | Tropical forest soil microbial communities from Panama analyzed to predict greenhouse gas emissions - Panama Soil Plot 1 MoBio (SPAdes)... | ecosystem: Environmental > Terrestrial > Soil...
ATCCCTCGCATGACAGATCGAAAGACTGGGCTTGCTGTCGTCATGAGCCGGACAGCACGCTATCCAGTTATTGCCCACCTTGCGCCCACCGAGGGCCTTGGCGATCCCTGCCGCCCCAGTCATAATGAAACATTCCGGGTTGCTAATAGCCATGTTCTCGTATGTCGAATTCCCGGTCGGCGGCCGGCTGCAGACCGACACGGGCCAAAGCGATAACGGCAGTAGAGACGCGCCGTGCCGCGAAGGATTGATCGAAAACAGGTGGGTCTAATGAACTTCAGTCAAAAACTGGAGTAGTCTTGAAAGGCTTGGTTTTGCCGCGATTGCCGGCACGCCGCGCCTTGAGAATGGAAAGAGCTTGATGGGTGACCTTGCGGACGGGGGGAGGCACTGCCACCACATTCATTTCTGGAGCGATGCGCCACAGGTTCTCCGGATCCAGCATTGGTTGGTCGCGGGAATGCGGGGTGCTGTTTAGCCCATACTCCTGAAATGACAGTCCAAGCGCCAGGACGAAATCGGGCATCATCATCGCAGTCAGAAAAGGGCCAAGGCGTTCGGCATCGAGCCCGAACTCACCAAAGGATTTCACTTTCGCTCGCTGCCGCGCATCAGCGCATATGATCGTTGCGGCCGTGACAAGGTGGGCAACGTCCTTGTATTCCTTCCAGGCTCGCCAAAGGTTTGCAGGATGGGCACCCCTCGCCTGAATGCTGCCCGCCGCAACCGCGATCGCCTTGCCGACACTTGGGCCTCCGCGCCGGCGTTGGTGACCGCTTTCGGTAAGATCGAGGTGTAGGCTGAAGATATCGGCTACGCGCGCCCAGTCGGTCTGAATCTGGCGCAACTGACGCGGAACGGCGCGCGATCCCTCAAACCAGCCCCGCACAATCACTACGGATGCCTTGCGACCATCGGGGGCGTTGGGCCAGCCCATATAGCCGACCAACGCGATAGCCTGTTCGGGCCAAAGAACTATCTCCTGACTCAGCCGGCTTCGTACAAATAAGTCGAAATCCCGAATCTCAATCTTCCCCGCAAAAGCCGGAATGTTCATAAACCGCATCACTGCCCCACAAGGCTGGTAGCCGCGGTTGGTTCGGTCGGCCGCGAGCGCCATTGTACGAGACTACTCCAGTTTTTCGGCCCCTCGAACTCGAATGCTGTTCAGTCCTGGTAATCGCCATTGATCGCGTTGGTTCGGAGAGGCCGGCGCCAGCAATGGACGACGAACGGGCCTCATGATGGGGCGAAAAGCTACTTCATCCTCAATTGATCGGAGCATCGCCGCGACCCGCAAATGCCGTGGCGATTCCAGTCAAGTCTGCCGTAAGATTGCCACGCCTCGTCCACGCGGCGCTGATATCGCGAATCGCCAAGGCGGCCGTCGTCCCACGAAGCGGACCCATCTTACAGGGAGCGAGGCTAACGAGACCTGTCCCCAGCTTATCGACGACTTTTCTCACCCCATTCCTGTGCTTGAGCGTGAACTCGACGCAATCGAGACGTACCTTGGGCCGCTTCTCGACGAGATGCTGCAGCGCCGGAAGTCATAGAAGGACGGCGCCAACACGGCGATATAGCCCTTTTCGAACGGCCGTGCCTCTTGAACAGGAATCTAAACACAGAAGGGCTTCGCCGATGAACCGTCAGAGGTCGGGATCTCCATTCGAGAAGTCTGCCTCCCGTGCCGCGCTCTACATGCGCGTGTCTACCGGGCGCCAAGCAGAGCATGATCTTTCAATTCCGGATCAATGCAGCCAGCCTAATTCATGGTGCAAGGTAAAAGGCCATGTCGTGGTTGCGGAGTTCATTGAAGCCGGTGCTTCTGCCAGTGATGATCGCCGACCTGTATTCCAGCAAATGATTGAACGCGCCTGCGACGGGGAACAAGCGTTCGACCTGATTGTAGTACACAGTTACAGCCGGTTCTTTCGTGAGGCATTTGAGCAAGAGTTCTATTTCCGCAAGCTGGCCAAGCACGGTGTGAAAGTTGTTTCGATAACGCAGCCGGTGGGCGACGAAAGCGAGCCCGTTCAGGCCATGATGCGCAAGGTGATTGCTCTTTTTGACGAATATCAGTCAAAAGAGAATGCGAAGCATGTGCTCCGATCGATGAAAGAAAACGCCCGTCAGGGGTTCTGGAACGGGGCAACGGCGCCGCTCGGCTACAAGGTGATAGAGGCCGAGAAGCGCGGGTCAAAGATCAAGAAAAAGATCGACATTGATCCGGTGGAAGCCGAAACGGTCCGGCTCATTTTCAGCCTCTACCTGAATGGAGACGGCGAATCAGGCGCATTCGGGGTCAAGGAAATCGTCAAATGGCTAAACGTTCGCGGTTATCGGACCCGCCGGGGCCAGACCTTCGGCGTCGGCAGCGTCCACCGGCTCTTGACCAATACCATCTACATTGGTCGCTGGAGATTCAACCAAACCTCTTCAAGGACGCGCGATAAGAAATCCGACGACGAAGTCGTCGAGATCGCCGTGCCGGCCATCGTCAAGCCGCACCTTTTCGAGCAGGTCCAGCGTCAATTACATGCCCGCAGCCCGAAGGTCATCGCTCCGCGGGTTACCACTGGTCCGATCCTTCTGACCGGATTGGCCGTGTGCGCCAGTTGCCGAGGCCGAATGATGCTGCGCACTGGTACCTCGAAAAATGGATGCGTGTATCGTTATTACACCTGCTCAAGTTGCGCCATCAAGGGAAAGACGGTCTGCAAGGGACGGTCAATGCCCATGGACAAGCTCGACGCCCTCGTCACTCAACATCTGATCGAGCGGCTGTTCAAGCCGGAGCGATTGGCCGAAATGTTACACTCACTCTCTGCGCGGCGCGCCGAGAAGGAGGTGACCCTCAATAGCCGCGTGATGGCATTGCAGCGGGAAGTGACGAACGCTGAGGAGAAGCTCAAGCGCCTTTACCGGCTTGTTGAGGACGGAGTCACAGACCTCGATGAAGTTCTCAAGGACCGCCTGAATACCCTCAAGGCGGAGCGTGATCGGGCGCAGGCTGCCTTGGAACGGGCCAAGCAGCATTTGGCGCCCCAGTTCCAGATCGACCCAGCGCTAATCGAGCGTTTCGGTCGCATGATGCAGCAGCACTTCACCACCGGGTCGGTGCCCTTCCGGAAGGCGTTCTTGCAGTCCCTCATCACCGCCATTGAGGTCGATGACACGCAGATCCGTATAAGGGGGAGCAAGGACATGCTCGAAAAGGCGGTCCTAGCCAGCCAAAACGGCCCCGTCGCGTGTTCGCAGATGAGTACTAGGTGGCGCGCCCGACAGGATTCGAACCTGTGACCTTTGCCTTCGGAGGGCAACGCTCTATCCAGCTGAGCTACGGGCGCCTTGCATGGATTCAATACCCGATCGACGGACCCAGGGCAACCGGTGCAGGCCGCTGGGGTCGGGCTATCGGCCTTTTGGCCTTGACCGGATCGCGCAACGCGATCCAATGCTTGTGTGCCATAGCGCTGGCCGTCGCACTGCAGATGTCGACGGCGCGCCGGGCTTTTGATAGATCGACGCCACGCCAAAAGAGCCCCAGGAGCCAAACACATGCGAAATCGCCCGCTGTCCGGCGTCAGGGCCTGCGTGTTCGACGCGTATGGGACGCTCTTCGACTTTGCTTCCGCGGCGCGCTCATCTGCCGACGTTTTGGGCGGCGCAGTGGAGCGGGTCAGCGCGCTGTGGCGCGACAAGCAGCTGCAATATACGTGGCTGCGCGCCACCCAGGGCCGCCATGCGGATTTCTGGCAGGTGACCGGTGACGCGCTCGACTTTACGCTTGAGGCTCTTGGCCTTGAGCAGCCCGGTTTGCGCGATCGCCTGATGACACTTTATCTCGCGCTTGAGCCATTTCCGGAGGTGCCGGGGGTGCTTGCGGCATTGCGCGCGGCGAGCCTCAAGACCGCGATCCTGTCGAACGGTACGCCCGCGATGCTGGAAGCCGCGGTCGGCCGCGCCGGGCTCACCGCCTCATTCGATGCCGTGCTTTCGGTCGAGGAGGTCGGTGTCTTCAAGCCTGACCCTCGGGTTTACCAGTTGGCCGTCGACTGCCTCGGCTGTCCGGCGGCCGCGATCGCGTTCCAATCCTCGAATGCCTGGGACGCCTACGCGGCTTCGGCCTTCGGTATGCAGACCGTATGGTGCAATCGCTACGGCCAGCCGCGCGAGCGCCTGCCTGGCGCGCCCGATTGCGAGATCGCGACGCTGGCCGAATTGCCGGCCCTGGTGGGGGCCGTAGAAACCAAAGGTAGACCGGGTTGAGCGCAGCGAAATCCGGGGTCAGCCTTTCCGATCTCCGCAGAGCCGAAGTTGCTACCGTCGAAATTAATTACAACAGCGATCCCGGATTTCGCTGCGCTCAATCCGGGCTACGAATCATCGCGCATTGCCGCGTTCGACAATCCGCAGCACGTCGCTCATCATCCGGTTGAGCTCGAAATCCTTCGGGGTGTAGACGGCGGCGACCCCCGATTGCTTGAGCGCCGCGGCATCGTCAGGCGGAATGATGCCGCCGACGACCACCGGGACGTCATCAAGGCCGGCGTCGCGCAGCCGTCTCATCACGTCGTTGACCAGCGGCATATGCGAACCGGACAGGATCGACAGGCCGACCACGTGCACGTCCTTGCTGCGGGCGGCATCGACGATTTCCGCAGGAGTCAGGCGGATGCCGTCATAGACCACGTCCATGCCGGCGTCGCGCGCCCGCACCGCCACCTGCTCGGCACCGTTGGAGTGGCCGTCGAGCCCCGGCTTGCCGACCAGGATTTTTGGCCGCCGTCCGAGTTTGCGCGTCACTCGGTCAACCTCGGCGCGCAGATCGTCGATGCCCTGGCAATCATTGCGCGCCGCGTGGGAAACGCCCGTCGGGGCGCGGTATTCGCCGAAGCCCCGGCGCAGCACTTCGCCCCATTCTCCGGTGGTGACGCCCGCCTTGGCGCAGGCGATCGACGCCTCCATGATGTTGCGGCCGGCTTGCGCGGTACGCCGCAGGTCGGCGAGCGCGGCCGCAACGGCCTCGTTGTCCCGCGCGGCACGCCACGCCTGTAATCTGGCGATCTGATCGGTTTCGACCTCGGGCGACACCGTTAGAATGGAGCCCTCGCCGGCCGCAAGCGGCGACGGCTCGGTCTCGGTGAAGCGATTGACTCCGACCACGACCTGCTCGCCGCGCTCGATCGCCTCGACCCGGCGGGCATTGCTCTCGACGAGCTGCGCTTTCATGTAGCTGTTCTCGACCGCCGCGACCGCGCCGCCCATTTGCAGAATGCTTTCGAGTTCCTCGCGGGCTTCGCGCTTGAGCGCCGCCACCTTGGTCTCGATCTCGGTCGAGCCGGCGAAGATGTCGCCATATTCCAACAAGTCGGTTTCGTAGGCGAGAATCTGCTGCATGCGCAGCGACCATTGCTGATCCCACGGCCGCGGCAGCCCGAGCGCCTCGTTCCAGGCAGGAAGTTGCACTGCGCGGGCACGAGCCTTCTTCGACAGCGTGACGGCCAGCATCTCGATGAGGATGCGATAGACGTTATTCTCCGGCTGCTGTTCAGTGAGGCCGAGCGAGTTCACCTGCACGCCGTACCGGAACAGCCGCTGCTTGGCATCGGTGACGCCGTAGCGGTCGGCGGTGATCTCGTCCCACAGTTCTGCGAAGGCTCGCATTTTGCATAGCTCGGTGATGAACCGCAGGCCCGCATTCACGAAAAACGAAATGCGGCCGACCACCTCGCCGAACTGCGCTGCGGTAAGGTCGCTAGATGCTTTCACGGCATCGAGGACCGCGATCGCAGTGGCAAGCGCATAGGCGACCTCCTGCACGGGCGTCGCGCCAGCTTCCTGCAGGTGATAGGAGCACACATTCATCGGGTTCCATTTCGGAATTTCCCGTGTGGTGAACAGGATCACATCCCGGGTCAGCCGCATGGAAGGGCCGGGCGGAAACACGTAGGTGCCGCGCGAGAGATATTCCTTGACGATGTCGTTCTGTGTGGTGCCCTGCAGGTCCTGGCGCGGCGCCCCCTGCTCGTCGGCGACCGCGATATAGAGCGCCAGCAGCCAGGCCGCGGTAGCGTTGATGGTCATCGAGGTGTTCATGGCGCCGAGCGGAATCTGATCGAACAGCGCTCGCATGTCGCCGAGATGGCAGATCGAAACCCCGACCTTGCCGACCTCCCCGCTGGCAAGCGGATGGTCCGCATCGTATCCGGTCTGGGTCGGCAGATCGAAAGCGACCGACAGCCCGGTCTGGCCTTTGGCGAGATTCTTTCGATAGAGCGCGTTCGACTCGGTGGCAGTCGAATGACCCGCATAGGTGCGGATGATCCACGGCTTGTCGCGCCTGTGCACTGCACCATCCGAAGGCTTGGACATACCGGTCGTCTCGCCTCATCCGTGATTGTGCAATGCAACACGATCGCACTCACGGAAGCAAGCGAAATCTGTCAGACCGGCAAGCGCGCGCCGGACCGCCTCATGATGCAACCTGTGAAAAAGGGGTCAGCTTCTGATCAATCGCAGCAGGACCAGCAGCACGATCGCGCCCACGGTCGAGGTGATGATGGCACTGATCCACCAGACACCTCCAATCGGCGGCAGACGGAGGACGTCCCACAGCCAGGCGCCGATATAACTGCCGACAACGCCGACGATGAGGTCCCCGATCAGACCGAAGCCAGTGCCCTTCAAGATTTTCCCGGCCAGCCAGCCCGCAATCAAGCCGACCACCAGCGCGGCGATTATTCCGTGCATTCGCCCCTCCCCAACAAGCTTCGACCGAATCGTCGAACATGCTTATCACGCTGGGCGTCGGAATTGCGGCATTCTTGAGGCGCCCGTCACCGGCGTCCCCGCCAGGAAGGGCGTGCCAGCTCTCTGTCTTCCCCACCGACACGTTCCAGACCACGCCCGGGAACCGCGTGCCGACATCAGGCCGAGCCGCCCGCCGACGATCGCCCGCACTGTCGCACATAGGCAGGCGGTGTGATGCGGCTACCCACAACAGCAGGGCAGTTGGATATGGCACGCAGCAAGCGCCACAAACAGGAACATCGGGGGAGGGGAACCATTAAGAGACGACGGGTTAACTCTCGCTCTGAAATATATTGCGGTGCAGCATAAAATGCGGCATACTAATTTATGTGGGTTGGGGCGCGTGGGGCGCACGTCCCATACCCTGTCCGGAGGCTCTAGTTATGCCGGCCGTCGTTGAGTTGAAGCCTGCTCCCGCCGCCAAGGATCTTTACGCCATCGGCGAGATCCCGCCGCTCGGCCACGTCCCGGCCAGAATGCACGCCTGGGCGATCCGTAAGGAGCGCCATGGTCCGCCCAAGACCTCGATGCAGCTCGAAGTCCTGCCGACCTGGAGCATCGGCGAGGACGAAGTGCTGGTCTATGTGATGGCCGGAGGGGTCAACTATAACGGCATCTGGGCCGCGCTCGGTACGCCGATTTCCGTGATCGACGTGCACAAGAACCCTTATCATATCGCCGGCTCCGATGCGGCCGGCATTGTGTGGGCGGTGGGCACCAAGGTGCGGCGCTGGAAGGTCGGCGATGAAGTCATCGTGCATTGCAATCAGGATGACGGGGACGACGAGGATTGCAATGGCGGAGATCCGATGCTGTCGCCGTCCCAGCGGATCTGGGGCTATGAAACCCCCGATGGGTCGTTTGCCCAGTTCTGCCGGGTGCAGTCACGCCAGCTCATGCCCAAAGCGCAGCACCTCACCTGGGAAGAATCGGCCTGCTATACGCTGACGCTCGCGACCGCCTATCGGATGCTGTTCGGCCATCCGCCGCATACCCTCAAGCCTGGCGACAACGTGCTGGTGTGGGGCGGGTCCGGCGGCCTCGGGGTGTTCGGGCTGCAGCTCTGCGCGGCGTCGGGTGCCAATGCCATCGGCGTCATCTCCGACGAGAGCAAGCGCCAATACGTGCTTGATCTCGGAGCGAGGGGAGTCATCAATCGCAAGGAATTCAATTGCTGGGGCCCGATGCCGAAAGTCGGCACGGCCGAATACGACGGCTGGGTGAAGGAGGCGCGCAAGTTCGGCAAGGCGATCTGGGACATCACCGGCAAGCGGGACGTCGATACGGTGTTCGAACATCCGGGCGAGCAGACGTTTCCGGTATCGTGCCTTGTGGTCAAGCGCGGCGGCATGGTTGTGTTCTGCGCCGGCACCACCGGCTACAATCTCACCTTCGATGCGCGCTATGTGTGGATGCGCCAAAAGCGCATCCAGGGCTCCCATTTCGCCCATCTCAAGCAGGCGAGCGCCGCCAACCAGTTCGTGCTCGACCGCCGCATCGATCCATGCATGAGCGACGTCTTCGCCTGGGATAATATCCCGCTCGCCCATGAGATGATGTGGAAGAACCAGCACAAGCCCGGGAACATGGCGGTCCTGGTCAACGCGCTGAGGCCGGGTCTGCGCAGTTTCGAGGACGTGGTGGATGCGGCGGGCGGAGGTTGAGGAAAAGACAAGAGGGCGCAGGGCTCTTCTCCCTCCCCGTCTTCGGGGAGGGCCGGGGTGGGGCCGTTCTACAGCAACGCCGTGCCGGCTCACCCCACCCGACCTCGCTTCGCTCGGTCACCCTCCCCGAAGACGGGGAGGGATTGCTCGCTTCGCCTGGCATTGCGGATCGCCTGGTTCAACGCTCCGCCGTACACGAAAATTCCCGCGGTCCAATACAGGAACACGAGCGCCACCATGGCAGACGCCAGGCCCGCATAAGTCGTCACGTATGCGCCGGAGAATTCCTCCAGGTAACGGCCGAAGGCGATTCCGGAGACAAGCCACAACAGCAGGGTTACCACGATTCCGGGCGCTATCTCGGACATCCGGCGCCGCCCGTATGGCAGCCATTTGTGCACGATCACCAGCGCCAGCACCAGGACCGCGCTGGCAATGCCGAACCGCAGCAGCGTAATGGTGTTTTCCGCGCCGGCGAGTCCTGGCAGGTAGCGCACCGCAGTGCGGAAGAGCAGGGGCGCCAGCACGATCAGGAACGCGAACGCGCTCAACGCCAGCGCGCCGACCACCACATAGCCAATCGATTCAAGGCGCAGCAGCCACCACGGCCGTATCTCGGTCTCCTCGTAGGCGCGATTGAGACCGATGCGCAGGCTCTCGATGGCACTTGAAGAAAAATAGAGCGCGAGCACTGCGCCGAAGGTCAGCTGGCTCCCGTGGGCCGTGGTCAGCACATTGGAAATCTCGCCTGAGATCGGCCCTGCCACCTCCCGGGGCCACGCTTCCAGCAGGATTTGTGCGACGTCTTCAGCCAGTTGGTGCGAGCCGTAAAGGAAGCTTGTCAGGGCGGTAACGAAGATCAAGAACGGGAACAGCGACATAAGCATCGATAGTGCGATGTGGCTCGCGATTGCCCAGCCCTCGTCGCGCAGGAGCGCCAGGAAGGCGTCATAGGAGACGCGGTATGTGAGGACGAGAAACCGCAAAGAGCCCTCCGCGTGAGAATCAGGAGATTATTTGTGTTGTTTAACGCAACGCTCGCCCTGCGAATACGTTGCTGCGGCAGCCCGTGGGCACTGGCGCAAGAGCCGTAATCCGTGCTATTGTGCATTGCAGCATGGGCGATCCGGGCGCCCGGTCTAAACGTCAGGAGAGCTAGATGTCGGTTGCCGCAACGCGAACGGATGCCGCAATCGATTTGACGGCGTTGATGGAGGCCGCGCGCGGCGCGGCCGATGCGCTGCTCAATGACGCCACTATCAAGGTTCGCGAACGGGTTTCGGTCAATGGCCGCACCGATGCGCGCCTGGTCGAGCACGAGCAGCGCGCCACACATGGGCTCGCCTGGTTCGCCACTTACGCGGAAGCGATCCGCCAGCTCGCGAGCTACACCAAAAAGATGAGCCGGAACGGCCGGCTTGGGGAGATCGAAGAACTGTTGGTGCGCATCGGCGCCGGCGAGTTCCTCGCCCAGATGGCCGGCGGCATCCTCATGAGTCAGGGCGAACTGGTGCGGCCCTCCGATCTGGGCCTCGACGCGCGTGCCGTGGCGGCGCGTCTCTCCTCCGTCGAAGACCTGATCACGACCGGCAACACCGCGGAGAACCGCGCCCGCCTGATCGCCCTGATGGCTGATCATCATGGCGCCACGGTCGGGGATTGCGGCCTCGACGACGTCCTCGATTCCATGCGCGCGGAGATGCGCAAATTCGCCGACACCGAGGTCATTTCCCATGCTCAGCAATGGCACCGCACCAACAGCTACATCCCCCTGGAGGTGATCGGCAAGATGGCCGAGCTTGGGGTCTTCGGCCTCACCATCCCGGAGGAATTCGGCGGCCTGGGGCTTGGCAAGGAGTCCATGTGCGTGGTCTCCGAGGAGCTGTCGCGCGGCTATATCGGGGTCGGCTCGATCGGGACGCGTTCAGAGATCGCGGCGGAGCTGATCCTTGGCAGCGGCACTGAGGAGCAGAAGCAGAAATGGCTGCCCAGGCTTGCGTCCGGTGAGGTGCTGCCGACCGCGGTTTTCACCGAGCCGAACACGGGTTCGGACCTTGCCTCGCTGCGCACCCGCGCGGTCCGTGACGGCGATGTCTATCGGGTCATCGGCAGCAAGACCTGGATCACCCATCCGGTACGGGCCGATTTGATGACCCTGCTTGTGCGCACTGACCCGAACGAGCCCGGCTATCGCGGCCTCTCCATGCTGCTTGCCGAAAAGCCGCGAGGCACCGACGACAACCCGTTCCCGGCGCCCGGCATGTCCGGCACCGAAATCGAGGTGCTGGGCTATCGCGGCATGAAGGAATACGAGATCGCCTTTGACGGCTTCGAGGTCAAGGCCGACGGCCTGCTCGGTGGCGTTGAAGGCCAGGGATTCAAGCAGCTGATGCAGACATTCGAATCGGCGCGCATCCAGACCGCGGCGCGCGCTGTCGGTGTCGCCCAGGCCGCTATGGAGGAAGCGATTGCCTATGCCAACGAGCGTGGCCAGTTCGGCCAGAAGCTGATCGCGTTTCCCCGCGTCGCCGACAAGATCGCCATGATGGCGGCTGAAATCATGATCGCGCGCCAGATCAGCTATTATGCGGCAAGGGAGAAGGACAAAGGCCGTCGCTGCGACCTGGAGGCGGGCATGGCGAAACTGTTGGCGGCGCGCGTCGCCTGGGCCGCCGCCGACAACGCGGTGCAAATCCACGGCGGCAACGGCTTTGCGCTCGAATACAGGATTTCGCGGATATTATGCGACGCGCGCATTCTCTCGATCTTCGAGGGCGCAGCCGAAATCCAGGCGCAGGTGATCGCGCGCCGCCTGCTCGATGGGGGGAATTGATAAACAGCCGCGCCAGTTTCTCTTCTCACCGCTCATTGGGCGGGGTAATCGCATTTGCCACGGCCTTCACCTCTCCCCGCTTGCGGGGAGCGGTCGGAATGGGCGCGTCTTTGCGCTCATTCCGGGGGGCCTTTCCACGACTTCGAGCTTGTGGAAAGGCCTGCTCTCCCCGCAAGCCGCCCCCGCAAGCGGGGAGAGGGAGAAGAGTTGCCACGTCAAAATGCGATTGCCCTGTCCCGTGAGCGGTATGATGAGAGGCCTCTCCACCGGCTCAGGCTCGCGGAGGCGTCTCCTCATCTGGATCGCGCAAATGCGCGCAGGCGTGACCAAGGAAGCGGAGCACACAGCAGCGCTATCGCGAAAAGACCCAGGCCTAAGGCCCAGCGCGCGCGCTCGCGCGCCCGCGCGCGCACTTCGCTCATGACGAATTGTTCGCCCTTGCGCATTTCCCCGTAGGATTTCAGGAACGAGGACATGCGTGCAATGCGGACATCGTCGATCGCCTCGCCTTCTGTGCGGCTGCGTTTTTCCTCTTCGTTCAATCGTTCGCCTTCGATGCGGTAGCGCTCCACGTACGCGCTCGCATCCGCGAAGGTGGCCATTTCGTTGCGCGTGAAATACAGCGTACGAATCGGGGGAAATGCATATTCGATCATGTCGATGAGAGGTTGATCCGCACGCGGCGCTATGGCCAGCTGGAGTGCAGAGCCGGCCAGAACCGCGGCAGCGCCGCAGCGCCCGGCCGTGATCGCAGCGCGTAGCGCACGCGAGCGGTCGCCCCGCAGGAACGGATGAAGCAGCCCCGCCGTGGTCAGCGCGCCGCCGAACGTGCACACCATTGCGGCGCCAGTCGGTAGATCGAGGACGAACGAGGCCACAAGGCCTACGGCGCTTACGAGCGTGCCGACTATCCAGCCGATTGCGAGCTGACCGGCTGGCGATGACGCGAACATCCCGCCGATGGCTGCCGGAATGATGAGAAAGGAGAATACCAGGAGCACTCCCGCAATCGCGACCGAGCTGGTCACGACTGCGCCAAAGCTCGCATAGAAGACATAGTCCCAGCCCAGCGCTCCCGACCCCTTCAGGCGATGACGCAGCAGCCAGTGCAACAACCCCACCACCGCGTAGAACGGGGCGACGACGGCGATCTCATCGACGCCGCTGGTCAAGATATTGCCGGTCAGGATTTGCTTGAGATGCTCGGCCCCTTGTGGTGCCCGATCGACGAGCAGGATGGCCGCCGCTGCCGTAACGACATAGATGATTCCGATCAAAGCTTCCTGGGGGACGCGGGTGTCCCAGGCCTTCGTAAAGGCCAGCAGCACAGCCCCGAGCAGCGTGAACGCGAGCGAATACGCATACGCCGCGGGGCTCTGGACCGGATGCCCCAGCACGAATGCCACCGTCGCACCGAGTGCCGCGATCTGTGCAAGCGCGAGGTCGACAAAGATGACTTTACGGGCAAGGACCTGCATGCCGAAAAATGTGTGGATGCCAACAAGACAGACCGCCACGAGAAATGGCGGCCAGAGAAACGTTAGCGCCTCGATCATCGGCCGGCAGCTGCCGACGCCAGCGCGTTGACGTTGGCATCGATGAGTGAGATGTAATCAACGGCCTGCGGCAGTGAGCCCACTGAGGCGCCCAGCGTCACGATAGACGCCCCCGCCTTGGCAGCCACGAAGGCGACATCACGTTCCGGCTCGCGCGTATCCCGTACGACGATCCGGGCACCGTTTGCACGCATGGTTTCGACAAGCCGTGCCAGATGCGAAGCGCTCGGCGCCACTCCGGGCTTCATCTCAATGAAGCCCACGAGATTCAGCCGAAAACGACGCGCAAAATAGGGCCAGCTGTTGTGGTAGGCGACGATGGGCGCACCCCTGAGCGGCGCCAGCTTTGCCTCCCATTCCTTGAGCTTGGGCTGCAGGCGAGATACAAATTCCGACAGATTTGCTTCGTAACTTTCTGCGTTTGCCGGGTCGATGCGCTCCAGCACTTCGAGAATCGTGCCAGCGATAATCTCGGCGTTTCTGGGATCGAGCCAATAATGCGGGTTGCCGCTGCCATGCGCATGGCCGTCGCCAGGGCCGACACTCATGCCACCCAGCTCCAGCACCGCAATGGCGTAAGAGGCGTCAACATAACCGGCTCCGTCGCGAACGATCGCACGATTGCCGGCTTGTGCAAGCACGCGATCGAGCCACAGATCGTAATCGAGTCCGACGCGCACGAGCATGCGGGCATTTTTCAGGCGCAGCATGTCGTGCGGCTTGGACTGATATTCCTCCGCGTCCAAGCTGCCCGGAACAAGGCTCGTCACCATGACGTGCTCGCCCCCCACGGCCTCGGTGAGGCTGCGCAGGTCAGTCGTGGTGGTCACGACCTCAACGCGGCCCTGTGCGAAACCGGGCGATGCCAGGGCAAGACACCCGATGGCCAAAACGAAACGCAGGGTCATGAACTATCCATCAGCTCCATGCTTGAGCGCGTCCCCTGAGATTGACGCAGCGCACCTAGTCGATCGCTTCAGCCAATCTGAAGAGATTGGAGCATCGACCAAGTTACAACGTTGGAGGGGCCGCAAAAGCGGCGTCGTCCGACATCGCCCGCTGTAGGGGCGACCCTTGCGGTCGCCCCATTCGCCGGATCCGGAAAGAGGGCGACCACAAGGATCGCCCCTACATCATCCTTCCGTCGGCACGAGTCTATTGTTATCGCATTGATGACGGTCCGATCACTTCAGATTGGCTGAAGCGAGCGACTACCCTCACCTCGCTTGCGGGGAGAGGGAGCGCTACCGCCTGCCGGCGTTCGCCATCCAAATGTCCTTCGGCATCAGGCAGTGGACATTTTTCTCGGTATCCGAGATTGCTCCGACCCGGCAATCCATCGCCACGCTGGCAAGTCCGTAGGCATCGAGCCGCGCGATCTTTTTCTCCGCCTCAAGCCACCGGATCATACCCATCGATGCGCTGTCCATGGCCTTATTCAGGTCGGGGTCCTTGGCGTGCGACACGAAATACGTCGCCGTTTCCGCGGTTGGACGCTGCATGTCCTCGGTATCGCCGGCATTTTTCGGACTGAGGCAGTGGATGCCCTTCTTGATGTTGACAACCTGAGAGACCCGGCAGTCGGAAACGCTCGCCATCAGCGTCTCGGCCTGTCCGACGGATATCAAGCGCAGCTCAGAAAGGAGCATGGCGGTTTGGGTCTTGGCCTGCGCCCATGCTTTGTTCAGGTCCTGATCAAATCCCATCGTGATCCACGATTTGGGCGTCTCGATTCGCGGGAAGTCGAGCGGTTTGCCCTTGACGACTTCCACCGTGATGTTCAGCTCCTTGTAGGCCGTCTCGATCGCCGTGAGGTTGACCTCGCCATTACCCTGGCCCGCGTGCGAGTCGCCACTCCAAAGCAGTGCGCCGGGCACGAACACTGGCACATAAAGGCTCGTGCCGGCCACAAAGTCGCGAATATCCATGTTCCCGGCATATTCGCCCGGCGGCACGCTTGAATAGCGGCCGGGCTCCTTGCGGGCGACCCCCAGTGTGCCCGGGAACGGACGCAGCGGCAAAACAATGCCGGGCAGGAACTCGGTCGTCATATTTTCGAGGTCGAGATAGAGATACTTGACCTGCCCGTCCTGATAGACGGACGGGAACTCGCCAAACAGTCCGGGCACGTTGAAATTCGTGGCATAGGCGCGGGGTACAATCTTGTTCAGCGTGACCTTGAGCACATCACCCGGCTGCGCCTCGTCGATGTAGATAGGTCCCGTCAATGTATGCGGCCCGCGACCCGGGAAATCCGTACGCAATTTCTTGATTTGTTCGATGGTGGTGCCCGGGACCACCTGATTGTGACTGTGCATCATCGTTTCCATCACGATGGTGTCGCCGGAATTGACCCGGAGCACAGGCGGCTGGGCGTTGTCGAACCAGCCCCATTGGGTCGTATCCAGCGTCGCCGGCAGCAGATGCACTTTCTTGCCGTTTGGCAGGTCCGCTACCCGAAGCTTGGGATCGGCAGGCCCGGTTGCCGGATAGCCGGGCGTATTGATCGTTGCTGTCGGCGGCAGCTGCGGCGCGGCGGGAGCGGGTGTCCCGGTGGGTGGCGTGGCCTGGCCCAGTACCGCCGTGCCGGTAATAAGCGCGCCACCCGCAATGAGTACGACTCGTGACAGCATCATGACTTGACCCATGCGTGCCCTCCCGCTCTTCAGCAGATTTTTGTGAGATGAGGCTAGCGGATTGAGTTCGCGTCAGCAATCGCATCCCGGTGGCCATGAACGACAACATGCTCCCCGGTCACGCCAAGCGACGAGCCAACAAAACAGACCTTGGTGCCGGGAAAATCGACCTTCGTACGCGGCGCTAATTTCCTTTGGTTTAATCAAGACGTCGTAAAAAACAACGGGTGGAATTTGCAGATTCTATCTTAATTCAACTGCATAGCGGCCGCTATTCATCCATCTCCAGGGCGTGTGTTGATGATACGACGGTTTTTGTTTCTGCATGGGCGGACCGTCGCTTTTTGGCGTTATGGGCCTCGCGACATTTTCCAGAGCAATATAATGCCGTCACCCTGCGGTGAACGATGAGTTTTCCGCATTCAAGGCAATGACGCGGATTGCCGACCTTTGTGCCGAATTTCATGGCGAAAACTCCCCGTGGTGCGGGCTCGAGTATCGGAGTCCGTGACATGCTTTCGGGAATTCAGCCGGCGTCGGTAACACGACGAAATAATGCCATTGGTAGGTGGCAGTGATCGGCACTGCTTTTGTCCGCGATGTGTAATATGCCGTAAGTCGACTAAAAAACAAAAGCCTGATGTAAACAGGCCGATGAAAGCATAACAGGAAAACCCCATCGGCGGCATTTTTGGCAGCATTTCTACTTATAATAGTATTTTGCCTTGCATCGCTTCGCCGACTCTGTTGCTCCGCACAAAAATCGAGCTACCTCAGTCCGCTGTGGTAGCGCCGGCGATCCACTTACCGCGTTGCGCCCCCCCGTTGCTTTAAACCGAGCGCCGTAAGCGCGGCCGCGATGGCCTGATTCAGGGGGGTATGCGGACTGTTCCCGATGATCTCTGCGAGCCGCGAGCCATCGATGGCGTGCGGAGTCGTCCACAGATAGGAAATATCGCACAGTTCGCGGAATATCGGCACAAGGAAGCTCATCGTCTTCAAGAGCCGCCATGGCATGAAGTCGACCTTGAAATTACGCCGGCAGGCCCGCGAGATGGCAGCTGCGAATTCGCGCCCCGTGACTGCGTGGCCGGCAAATCCGAATGTTGCAAACGGTGCGAGCCGCTCGCGCTGCTCCACGAGGCGAACAAGTGCTTGCGCCAAGTCCGGCAAATAGGCCCATTCATGGATGGTATCGAGCGGGCCCGGATAGGTCAGTCGGCCCGCGGCAATCTCTTTGATGAGAACCCGGTCAAACCAGGAACCAGCGCCTTCGCCGCCAAAATAATCGCCAGCGCGCAGGACGATGGTACGCAGACCCGCCTCTGAGGCGTCGCGCATGCGCCCCTCGATGGCAGCCCGGATGGCCCCTTTGCGAGACGTCGGGCGCATTGGAGTGGTCTCATCGATCCGCGGCGGCATGCCTGCGCCATAATTGTAAAGATTGCCGGGGAATACCAAGGTTGCGCGGTTGCTCCGAGCGGCCGCGATTGCCGTGTCGGCCAGGGGAAGCGCGAGCCGCCCCCAGTCCGTGTAGGGCACGTTGAGGGCGTGGAGCACCACGTCGGCGCCATTTGCTGCCGCAATGACTGACTCGGCGTCGCGCGCATCGATCTCGACGATTTCGGTGCCTGGCGCAGCGCGTGGAGCGGAACTGCCGCGCACCAGGCTTGCGACCTGCCATCCTGCCGACTTGAATGCCTGCGCGGCCGCGCGGCCGAGGTGGCCAGCGCCGCCCAGGATGATTATACGACCCTTCACGATGGGTTCAGCCATGGCGGCAGCGAGATACAAGTATTAAGTAGATATAATGACAGACGTTCTTTCGACTTACATCGTTCCAATAGCGATTGCGGCAGTCGCCGTCGTGCTGGTGCTCGGTCTCTACAACATGTTGCGCGGCGGCTCGCCCAATCTGTCGCAGAAGCTGATGCGCTGGCGTGTGGTGCTGCAGTTCATCGCCATCATCGTCATCATGTTAACGGTCTGGGCGATGGGGCGATAGATCTGGCTGGAAAGGGTCGGCCATGGTGGTTCTCAATCGTATCTATACGCGTACCGGTGACGACGGAACGACCGCGCTCGGTACCGGCGAGCGGCGCAAAAAATACAATTTGCGCATCGCCAGCTACGGGACGATCGATGAGACCAATGCCGCGATCGGCATGGCGCGGTTATATACGCAGCACGACGCCGACATCGACGCCATGCTCGGGCGCATTCAAAATGATCTGTTCGACCTCGGGGCCGATTTGTGTGCTCCCCCTTCTGGTGCTGGAAACGGGTCTGGTGCTGGAAACGGGTCCGATGGCGCCCGGCTGACCGTCAGCGAAACCCAGGTGACGCGGCTCGAAACCGAGATCGACCGCCTCAATGCCGACCTCGCATCGCTGCGTTCGTTTGTGCTGCCGGGCGGCACGCCGGCCGCCGCCCATCTGCATCTTGCCCGCACGATTTGCCGACGAGCCGAACGGATGATGGTCGAATTGGCCGATCAGCCCGGCGAGGAGGTCTCAGCGGCGGCGCTCAAATACGTGAACCGATTGTCGGATTTTCTTTTCGTGGCCAGCCGCTATGTCAATCAACAGGGAGCTGGCGACGTGCTTTGGGTGCCGGGCCGAAACCGCTGATTTCGGCGACGGACTTGTAAGGGCCGACGCTGCGCTGTCGGAATTCGTTGTCGAACTGTGCCGCAACGCGGTGGGCGCGTTGACACGCCCTAGCGCGGGTCATAGTTTGCGCGCCGCTTCTGGGAGAGACCAGGATGAAAGTCCTTGTATCGGTCAAACGGGTCGTCGACTACAACGTCAAAATCCGGCTCAAGAGCGATGGCAGCGGCGTCGAGCTCGCCAATGTCAAGATGTCGATGAATCCCTTCGACGAGATTGCCGTGGAGGAGGCTATCCGCCTCAAAGAGGCAGGTATGGCAACGGAGATCATCGCGGTTTCGATTGGGCCGCAGCAGTCTTCCGAGACCATCCGGACGGCGCTCGCCATGGGTGCCGATCGCGGTGTCCTGGTCAAGTTTGATGGCATTTTGGAGCCGCTAGCGGTAGCGAAGATACTCAAAGGCGTTGCCGAAGCCGAGCAACCGGGTCTCATGATCCTCGGCAAGCAGGCAATCGACGACGATTGCAACCAGACCGGCCAGATGCTGGCGGCCCTGTTAGGCTGGCCGCAAGGAACGTTTGCATCCAAGGTCGTGATCAATAGTGACCACGTCAACGTGACCCGCGAGGTCGACGGCGGCCTGCAAACCGTTCGCCTGAAGTTACCCGCGATCGTCACTACTGACTTGCGGCTCAATGAACCGCGCTATGCGTCGCTGCCCAACATCATGAAAGCGAAGAAGAAGCTGATCGCCGACAAGACGCCGTCCGATTACGGCGTCGATACCACGCATCGCCTCGAAATTCTCAAGACGACCGAACCGCCGATGCGCAAAGCGGGCGGCAAGGTCAGCTCGGTGGCCGAACTTGTCCGCAAGCTGAAAAATGAGGCGGGTGTCCTCTAATGTCGACTCTTCTCCTTGCCGAACACGATAACAAGGGTCTGAAGGACGCGACCGCCAAGGCGCTGACGGCCGCCAAGGCGATCGGGGCACCGGTCCATGTCCTCGTTGCCGGCAGAGATTGCAGGTCCGCAGCGGAAGCAGCGGCGAAGCTCGCGGGCGTCGCCAAGGTGCTGCTGGCGGACGCGCCCCCCTTTGAGCATATGCTGGCGGAGCCTACAGCGGCACTGATGGTGGTGCTTGCGCCCGGTTACGACACCATCATGGCTCCGGCTACAACGAACGGGAAGAACGTGTTGCCGCGCGTTGCGGCGCTGCTCGACGTCATGCAGATCTCGGACATCGTCAAGGTGCTGTCGCCTGACACCTTCGAGCGCTTGATCTACGCTGGCAACGCGGTGCAGACAGTGCGCTCCAAGGACGGCAAAAAAGTCATCACTGTGCGCACTTCGGCCTTTCAGGCTGCGGGACAGGACGGCGACGCTGCAGTCGAGTCGGTGTCGCCGCCCTTGGACCCGGGAATTTCGGCCTTCGTCGGCGAAGAAATCTCGAAGAACGAGCGGCCCGAACTCACGTCCGCCCGCGTCATCGTGTCTGGCGGACGCGCCATGGCGTCGCGCGAGAACTTCACCAAATATATCGAGCCGGTGGCCGACAAGCTTGGTGCCGCGGTCGGCGCATCGCGCGCCGCTGTCGATGCCGGTTACGCGCCGAACGACTGGCAGGTCGGACAGACCGGAAAGGTCGTGGCGCCGGAGCTTTACGTCGCGGTGGGGATATCGGGGGCCATCCAGCATTTGGCAGGCATGAAGGATTCCAAGGTGATCGTGGCGATCAACAAGGACGAGGAGGCTCCCATCTTTCAGGTCGCGGATTACGGTCTTGTGGCCGATCTGTTCAAGGCACTTCCTGAACTCGCCGACGAACTGGGCAAGCTGGGGCGATAAACCTTAACGGCAAAATACTTTCGTAGTGGTAGCCACTGAGAACAGTTGTCGGTAGAACGTCGTCTGGACACAACTCTGCTTCATCTCGGCCTGGACGAAAGGCCGACAAACGGTATGATCGATATTCACATGGTCGACATTCACCGAGTGGGCGTGATCGGTGCCGGTCAGATGGGCAGCGGCATCGCCCATGTGTGTGCGCTTGCAGGCTTCGAGGTGACGCTCAGCGACATTTCCGAGGAGCGCGTCAGGGCCGGAATTGCAACGATCAACGGCAACATGGCGCGCCAGGTGGTGCGGCAAGCAATTACTGAAAGTGACCGCCAGGCAGCCCTCGGACGGATCGACCCTGCCGATAAATTGGAAGCGCTGGCGGATTGCGACCTCATCATCGAAACGGCTGTCGAGAAGGAAGAGGTCAAGCGCAAGATCCTGACGGCGCTGTGTCCGGTGCTGAAGGACAGTGCAATCGTCGCCACCAACACATCGTCCATCTCCATCACGCGGCTTGCGGCTTCAACCGATCGGCCAGAAAAGTTCATCGGCATTCATTTCATGAATCCGGTACCGGTGATGGAACTGGTCGAGGTGATCCGCGGCATCGCGACCGACGACAACACATACGAGACCACCAAGGCCTTCGTCACCAAGCTTGGCAAGAAATACGCGGTCGCTGAAGATTTCCCGGCCTTTATTGTCAATCGCATCCTGCTGCCCATGATCAACGAGGCGATCTATACACTTTATGAGGGTGTCGGTTCGGTCGACGCTATCGATACCGCCATGAAGCTCGGGGCCCACCACCCCATGGGTCCGCTTGAGCTTGCCGATTTCATCGGCCTCGATACCTGCCTGTCGGTGATGCAGGTGCTGCACGAGGGGCTGGCGGATTCCAAGTACCGGCCATGCCCGTTGCTGGTGAAGTACGTCGAGGCCGGCTGGCTGGGTCGCAAGACGAGGCGCGGATTCTACGATTATCGCGGCGACAAGCCGGTGCCGACCAGATAGCGCGTCGGATGGGTTGAGCGAAAAGCGAAACCCCTCAACGGCCGTGCCGGATTGTGTGGCCCATGATGGGTTTCGCTGACGCTCAACCCATCCGAGGAGGCTACGCGGCCTTCGCCTCGGAAAGCAAGTTGCGCAGGTCGAGCGGCTCCGTCTTCATATTGATGTTTCCGTCCGCATTGCGTGGCCATTGGGTCTCGGGCCGATCCCAATAGAGCTCGATGCCATTCTGGTCCGGGTCGCGCAGATACAGGGCCTCACTCACACCGTGATCGCTTGCGCCATCAAGCGTGACGCAGGCCGCGATAAGCCGTCGCAGGGCCTCGGCGAGATCGGCACGGGTCGGGTACAGGATCGCCAGATGGTACAGCCCGGTGGTGCCGGGGGTCGGCGGCGTACCGCCTTTGCTCTCCCAGGTGTTGAGGCCGATGTGGTGGTGATATCCGCCGGCCGAGATGAAAGCCGCCTGACCGCCGTAGCGCTGCATCAGCTCGAAACCCAGCACGCCGGTATAGAACGCCAGCGCGCGGTCGAGATCGGCGACTTTCAGGTGCACATGACCGATCCTCGCGCCGGCAACGATCGGACGCGGGTTCTCTGCAAGCGGCTTGGCAAGGGGATGAGGTCGTGTCGACATCGATGTTTTTCTCCGCGTCTCGGACCGGATAGGCTCGCGCTAAACGTGTTGGACTTGAACCGGCTGGCGCAATACGCCGTCCAAGCTAAACGCACCCGGCCCGGCAGCCGCAAGGTAGAGGAACACGAAACAGAACAGGATTGCTGCGTCGCCCCCGTTTACCGCAGGGTAAAAGCTATGCGGCGCGTGCACTAACCAATAGCCAACCGCCATTTCGCCGGACGCGAGGAATGCAGCAGCGCGGGTGAACAGGCCAAGCACCATCAAGGCGCCGGTCGCAATCTCAATGGCGGCGGCAACGCCCATCAGACTCAAAGGCTCCTGCGGGCCGGGCGCAGCACCCGGCGGAAAGCCGAGTAGCTTCACGAGGCCATGGGCAAGAAACAACAAGCCGGCCACAATGCGTAAAACGCCCAGAGCATGGGGCGCATAGCGTGTATCGTATAGGGGCAGGGACATGGTCTGAATCCTTCCGTGAAAGAGCCGTCGACGGTCCATCCGCCGCTGCGGTCTTACATGGCTCTAATCGCCAGCTCGGCGCGAAGGTGCGGGTCTTTGTCGATTTCCTGGTGCGGCTTTGGCCGGCGAGCGTTGGTACCCGAATTGGAACTGAAGGGCCAAGTCCCGCCCGAGTCGCGCAAAATCTCACGCACCGCATGCGTCTATTGCGACTGCTGTGCGGGCTTGATCCCCATTTCCTTGGCGATTGCCGCGACGACGGCGCGCTGCTCATCAATCGATGCTGCAAATTCGGCGGGCCGCCCCGGGCTGACTAGCTGGCCGGTGCTCAGAAGGCGGGCCCCGATCATGGGATCGTCAGCAACTGCCCGGATATCGGTGGCGATGCGCTCGCGAACATCATCTGCCATGTCGCGGGGGCCGAACAGCCCAACCAAGCCGTCGAAATGCAACGTTGGAAAACCGGCCTCCCTCGCGGTCGGAACGGCGGGCTCATCGGGGATGCGCACATCGTTGCTGACGGCGAGCAGCTTGGCCTTGCCGGCCTGCACGTGGGGCCGCACGATCGCCAGCGCTCCCCAATAAAACTGGATACGGCCCTCGGCGACATCGGTGGAGGGCTGAACGGTGTCTCGATAAGGCACTTTGGACATGCTGAGATTTGCGTGCTGCAGGAATGATGCGAACAGGAAATCGCTGACACCAGTCGCGGTCGCCCAGTTGAGCTTGCCGGGCTCCGCGCGGGTGAGCGCCACCAGCTCCGCAAGCGAGCCCACCTTCAGGGACGTCGGCGCCACGATAACGACCAGGGTATTAGACACCCGTGAGATCGGCAGAAGGTCAGCCTGATCATAGGGGAGCTTATCGTGTAGAAACGGATGGGCAGTGAACGTCGAGGCGGGCGAGAACAGCAGGGTGTGATCGTCGTGGGCGCTGATGAAAGCCGTGATCGCCACGATGCCGTCGCCACCGGGACGGTTCTCGACCACGACCGGCTTGCCCCACCGCGGCGCCAGCCGGTCCGCGAATAGCCGCGCCCCGATATCGGCGCCGCTGCCGGGCCCGAGTGGCACGACAAATCGCACCGCGCGCTGAGGCCAGGACGTTTGGGCGAATGCTGACGACGGGACGACCGGCGCCAGCATCAGCGCGAAACCGGCGCATACGGCCCTGAGCGCGGCGCGAACTGGATACCTGAACATCCCCAAATCCCCATTCATCAGAGCACCAAGCGACAAGCCCGGCTGGCCCGCAAGCTACCACAGGGGCGGTTCGAGATGCATGGGCTCGCGTGTCGCACTGAAGGCGCTGCGAGTCCGTCTTCACCCGTGCTTGATGAAGGTACCGCCGTTCAACTCGGCGATCGCCTGCTGCAACTCGGCCTTGGTGTTCATGACGATCGGCCCATACCAGGCGACCGGTTCCTCGATCGGCTTGCCGGAGACGAGCAGAAACCGGATGCCCTCGTCGCCAGCCTCAATCGTCACTTCGTCGCCGCTGTCGAACAGCACCAGCGAGCGGTTGCCGGTGCGTTCGCGGACGACCGTTTCTCCGGTCGGGGTCTCCTTCTCTGTGAGCACGCCGAACGGGTCCGAGGCCCTCGAGAAGGTACCTGATCCCTCGAACACATATGCAAAGGCATGCCGCGAGGTCTCAACCGGCAGCGCCTTGCGACGGCCCGGCGGTAACGTAATGTCGAGATAACGGGGCTCGGCCGCGATACCGTCCACTGGGCCGCGTTTGCCCCAAAAGTCACCGCAGATAACTCGTACCCGGGTGCCGTCGTCATCGAGGACCTCGGGAATTTCCGCGGCCGGAATGTCTTGGTACCGCGGCGATGTCATCTTCAGTCGTGACGGCAAGTTTGCCCATAGCTGGAAACCATGCATGCGGCCTCGTGCATCTCCCTCCGGCATCTCCTGGTGCAAAATGCCGCTGCCTGCCGTCATCCATTGTACATCTCCGGCCCCCAGCGTCCCGCGGTTACCCAGGCTGTCGCCGTGATCCACCGTGCCGGCCAGCACATACGTGATGGTCTCGATGCCCCGATGCGGATGCCACGGAAATCCCGCGCGGTAATCTTCGGGGCGGTCGTTGCGGAAATCGTCCAGCAACAGAAACGGATCGAAGTCGCTGGTAGTGCCGAATCCGAACGCCCGATGGAGCTTCACCCCGGCTCCCTCAATGGCAGGCGTGGACTTGACGATCCGTTTTACCGGTCGAATTGACATCGCATACCTTCCTGAAAGAACTGCGCAGTCCCGTATGTGGATATGACGGCCGCATCTGTCCAGCATGCGCAAAGCGCCCATTCGCGTCGCGCACACCACTCACGGCCCATGATGCGGAGCTTGCTGGGTGCCTCGCTTTCGCGGGCATGACTCCGGACAGCGCTCACTTGTGTCTGGACCGACCGTTAGGGCTGGTACGCCCCCGCTCACACGTTCAGCCAGTCGAGCGTTTTTTCGTGTTCGATCGCCTGCAGGCGATCGAACAGCGGCACCATTTGCTCGCGTCCAAGACGTTGCGTCAGCAGGAGAAATTTTTCGCGGAGCTCGGTGCGCTCAAGCGGCCGCTCCGGCGTTCCTTTGAAGCTCGTCACATGACGCGACAGCTCGCGGCCATCCTTGAGCTTGATCGTGACGGTCACGACCAGGTTGCGGCGGTCCTGCCCGGGCGTGACCGCCATCTTGGTGCGCGACGCGAGATCCAGGATGGCGCGATCGTGAACCGCCGATTCATCGAACGAGCGCGGATCGATCGGATCGCGATGGAGCGACAAGGCCACACTGAACGGAATCGAGTATTGCGCCATCATCATGTCGCCCGGCGCCGGGATATTGTTGGTCTTGGCCATGCGCTCATTGCCCGCGATGGTGATCGCTGCAACGTCGGCGGCTGTGAACTTGTGCTCGTTGCGCAGATCGAGCGTTGCCTCCACGGGGTTGTGCGCCGTGATATGGCAGGCATAGCGCTTGAGCATGATGTCGAGCGTGAAATAATCGGTGCCAAACCCGCGGGTCAGCTCCGACACGTCCCAATCGTTGCAGAATACCCGCAGGAATCCGTACTCGCCTTCGAGCACGCTGGTCGGTCCCGTAAAGCCGTCGGCTGCGAGACTTGCGGCCAGCACGCCGCCTTCGGCCGCGCGCCCCATGTGGAGGCGTTTTACCATCGCGCCATTGCCCGCATGCGCAAATTCCAATAGACCGCCTGCGCAGGAGCCGGCGACGCCGAGGGCATTTGTCATCCTGGCGGCATCGAGGCCCATCAGGTGTCCTGCCGCGACCGCAGCCCCGAATGGCCCAGTAGTGCCGGGCGCATGAAAGCCGCGGGCCTCGTTGGTGTGCTTGGTGGCGTGCCCGATCCGGAACATCGACTCCGCACCGGCCACGAAAGCCGTGAGGAGATCGCGCCCTGACAAACCGCGTTCCTGCGCCACAGCAAGCGCCGCCGTGAACACGGTCGCGCCAGGATGCGAGCCGCTGTCGGGCTTGGTGAGGCTATCGAGTTCGAACGCGTGGGTCATGGCGCCGTTGGCAAGAGCCGCCGGCGGCGCCTGCACGGGTCCGCCGCCGGTACCCAAAATACTGCTCTTGCCAGCCGCGCTGGTGCGCCGCGCATGGGCGATGATCATCTTGCTCCACGGCAGCTCGGCGCCATAGATGATCGCCGCGACGGTATCGCAGATGCAATCCTTGGCGCGTTGCACCACCGCAGGCGGCAGATCCTCATAGCGCAGACCAACCGCATAAGTGGCGAGCCGCTCGGTTTCGTGATTGGTCTCGCCGCCATGAGCCGGCGCCGTCTGGGCCGAAGCCGCATTGGCGCTGATGAGCGCAGGCGCGAGCGGAGCGGCGCCGGCCACGGTCGCGATCTGCTTGAGAACAGTCCGGCGGCCGAAGCCGTCTTCATTGGCGCTTGTCATGGCATCCTCCCGGGTGCATTGGTCGCTGGGTGGCGTTGTCGAGTTACTCGCCCCTGATATTTGCCGCCTTGATGATTGGCCACCATTTCTCGATCTCGGCCTTTTGCAGGGTCCCAAGCGACTCAGGCGTCTGCTGCTCGGGCGGCGGCACCTCGAGGCCGAAGTCGGCCATGCGGGTCCGCACCATCGGATCGGCCATCGCGACCATGGCGGCTTCATTGAGTTTGCCGATGATATCCTTCGGCGTGCCCTTCGGCACCCACAGGCCGTACCAGACGGAAATGTAGAGCCCGGGTGCGCCGGCCTCGTCCACCGTCGGAATCTCCGGCAACGACGGCAGCCTGGTCTTGGCAGTGACCGCATAGGCCTTGATCGTGCCCGCACGCACCTGGGCCATGGAGTTCGAAGCCTGATCGAGGATCAGGTCGATCTGGCCGGCCACCAGATCATTCAGGGCCGGGCCGGTGCCGCGATATGGGACCAGAGTGAAATGCGTGCCGGTGATGTTCTGAAAATAAATCTCCGCGATGTGCGAGGCAGAGCCGGCACCCGCGTTGCCGGCCGCAGCGTTGGATTTGTTCGCCTTCAGCCAGGCGATGAACTCTTTGAGATTTTTCGCTGGGACGCTCTTCTTGGACACGATCAGCTGCGGATTGGCCGGAAGCAGCGAGACCGGCGCGAAATCCTTCAGCAGGTCATAGGGCAACTCGTAGATCGCGCCGTTGACGACGTGCGTGCTCCAGTGGCCGAGGCTGACCGTATAGCCGTCCGGCGCCGCCCGCGCGACGCGGCCGACGCCGATCGAGCCCGCGGCCCCGACCACATTCTCAATCAGGATCGGCTGGCCGAGCGCGGCCCGCATACGCTCGCCCATCACGCGGGCCATCGCGTCCGCCGGCCCGCCGGCCGCGAACGGCACGTTGAACGTGATCGGACGCGCCGGATAGCTCTGCGCTGCCGCAATGTGCGACACCGCCGGCAGAGCGGCAGCGCCCGCGGTCAACTGCAAGAATTTGCGGCGTGGGAGTTTCATGGCATTCCCCCTGAACTGGTTTGCGACATGGCCCGGCGGCGCGCCGATGCGGCGTCTGCGAAGCAACAAGGATATACCAGTCGATCCGGTTCAGCCAATGTGATGGGATTTGAGCATCGATCAAGTCATAACATTGGAGCGGCCACACAAGCGGTGTGGTGACACATCGCCCGCTGTAAGGGCGACCCTTGTGGTCGCTCCATTCGTCGCGTCCAGCAGCCGAGCGACCACAAGGGTCGCCCCTACATCATCCTGCCGGCGGCACGAGTCTATTGTTATCGCTTTTCCGTGATGGTCCGATCAATTCAGATTGGCTGAAGCGAGCGGCCAGTTCGTTGTACTCAAATCCTCACGTTTTTTTTCGCAATGCGTTGATGCCCATCGTATCAGCAGTCATGCGGACATGTCGCCTTGTCATCGCCCGGCTTAGCCGGGCGATCGGGTAAGTGATGTGGATACTGGATTAGTACTACTGAGTCAGAAAGCCACATGCGCGGGTATTTTGAGAATCACTTATGGAGGGGATTCCCATTGGGGATAGGGGTGGGGATGGGTCTCCACGAACGCGATTATGAGGAGCTAAGCAGGAGGTCGGGCTCGGACATTACGAGGGACGTGGCTGGCGCGGCTTCCCGAGCGCCGGACCGTCGACGCCGACCTTGGTCCGGTGAATATCTCGCCACCCTGCTCGGCTAAGCCGATGGGGTGGTGCCGCGGTATTTCATCTTCGTGGTCGCGTTGTTGCTCGATCCGGCCGCGGTGCTGTTGCTGCTGGCATCGGTGGTGCGAAGGTTGAACCTGTCAAGGCGTCGGAGGCGAGCCCGGCCCTCGCAGGCAAGGCCTCCAATCGAATTGACGGCCGCCGGCACACGGATCAACCACCCGTCGAATGGCCTACCTCGCCGCCATGGCGACGCGCCTTGCCTTTATCGTTGAGGTTCCGCTGGGCCGCGATGTTGTCAAAGTTGAGCGGATCGATATCGGCCTGATCCGCCAAAGTGGCGCCGTGGCGGACCACCATCACAAGCCCTCCAGCGCGCAACGTCTGAGCAATCTCCTTATCGTCCGCGGCCGCCGGGTCTACCGCGGCAACACCAAGCATTGCGAACATGCCGAAAGAGACAGCGAGCGACGTAGCGGTTCGTCTTGACAGGGTAGGCATTGAACGACTCCATGAAAAATAATGAGGTGCAGGCACCGGACGGTGCGCGATTCGAGATGACGTGGTTCTGCCGGGCAGCGGCATCAGCCCCGTCTCATTAGCAAGACCCCGAGCGCTCGGCTTTATTCCCTGAGAATTGTGCCTGATATAGCGGACCTGCACTGTTGCTGGTCACGATGAAGAGCCCGCTCGCAGGTGATGTGGAATGCCGCCTGCGCTCTGCCTTTGTAATCACAGGCGCCATGCATTGAAGCATATCGTCGCGAAGGACAGGTAGTGAAAGAAATCAGGCAAGCTTTTCTGGTGTTCAACAGCGTCTACTGAACGATCGCGCGTTGCGCGTCCACAATCGCCTGCTCACACGCACTGCTATCATTGGCGCGATCAGCTTCGCGCGCACGCACGAGGGCCGTGGCCGCCGTCTCTACCGACTGCCATCTTTCACCGAGTTTTTCTTCGGCGGCAGCTATTGAGCTGGGTGTTGGTTGACGATGGAGCATGGCCATGGTGCTTTGCGGCGCAGATCGCCCTGCCCCGATTCGCGCCTGAATCTTTGCGCCGACCTCGACCCACACACGGTCGATGTTGCGTGCGCAACGGCTGGCGCGGCTGGGCAATGTCGAGAGCGCGACCGCAGCCGTGCCGAGCAGCAAAATCCGGTGAATCTTCATGTCCTCATCTCCTGGAAAACAGATCAGCATCGCCCCTGAAAATGACGGGCCTCGTCATCAGACGACTTGATTTACGCAGCAAAACATCACTCTCGTTTCACCGATGTTTGATCACGAATTGTCCAAAGTCATCGGAGCGATAGGTCCGCGGCCGCGGGTACATGTTTTTGGAATCGCACCACTGAAAGCCATTCGGGCCCCAGTCTTCAGTGGCCGCAAAACCGCACTGCGGCTGAGCCGTTTGATCGCCGAGGCCTGGTTGCAGAGGGTATTGACCTTGATGCAACCGGTCCTGGGCAGCAGTCAAATATGGATATGGTGCGCTGGCGAAGGTTTGGGCGAACGATGCCGTCGAGGCGACGAATGCGCCGCCAGCAAGCGCAGACAGGAACAGGGCTGTTTTCATGGTTATCTCCGTTGTTCTATCGCCACCAGCGCCATGCGGGTTTATTGCTGCGCATCCAGGCGCGGGCGCGCGCCGCACCCAGGTATCTCGGATTATCGATGCACGGCTCGCGAAACTCGCATTGTGTCCGCGACGCGATGTAACAGTTTGTTCCTCCTCCGCTGGAGGAATTGACTGAGCAATAGGGATAGAGGTCCGTGGCGTAGACCCACGCCTTGGACGGACGTGGACTCGTGAGAGTCATTGCCGCAGCAGCACAGAATGCTGAGAGGAACGTTTTCAATTTCAGTCTCCCGGTCTGGACGCCGAACGACCGCAGCGGATCGAGTCGGCAACGATGTGAGCGATGTTTCGGAAGACCGATGCCGGATGCGCAATATTCCAGAAGACGGATACGATGTTGTGGGCTTGCCCCTGCACTCTGCGCATTCTGCCGCGCCAGCAGCACCCGGTCTGAATTAGAGCGGATTCCGTGAATTGGGACCGTTGCCGCGCTTACCAGCGCTCCGCTGTCATTCTCGCGAAGCGGGAATCCAATCGTCCATAGCGTCGCCGGGCTGCTGGGTCGCCCGCCTTCGAGCGTGTGAAGAAATCTCCCTGAAAACCAGTACGATTCCGAATCGGAGGTTGTACAGACCAGAATCGAACCGTGAACTCCGTTCTATTTCTTCACAGGCTCCTTGGCGGGCCATGACACGGCTGGTTTCTTCGATGAGAGACTCGCTGTAGCAACGATAAATCGCTCCCATCTTGCGACGAAAGCGATTTATCAACGCTCGAATTGCAGACGCCGCAGCGGTCAGCCGCCAGCACGGCGATCCCGGTCGTCGCGGTTCATTTCGAACCGGATGTGCGTATCCGGATCGGTCTCGAACGAACGCCCGCCGGGGCGAGCGGCGGGATCAGCGACCGCGCCGAAGGCATCGGAGGGCACCCTCGCCTTCAGGTGCTTCGATTGCGTGTGCAGCTGGTGTCCGGGTATCAAGGATGGGCCGCCAGAGCTCTGGGCATAGGTCCCGACCGGGGCGATCGAGACAACAAGGAGCGCGGCGGCAGCCGCGATATTCGCTTTCCACAACATGGATCTCTCCTCTCGGGTATGGGTTGAGTCGGAAGTCTCAACGACTTCGATCGCTGTCATTGGCGCGTTGGCGCATCTGCGGACTTCGATCGCGCAGGTCGCTTCGCATCAAAGGTCGCGCCTGCGATGCCCATGACACCCATCATCGCGCCCAATAATTTCCGCGGACGGCGTCACGTTTTATTGATGAGAGTTGATGGCGCTCAGTCTTCGTGGAAGGCCCCACGGATTGCGTTAAGCGCTATCCCGGCCGTCGGCGAGCTCCAGCCACAGCATTGTATCGTTCACCCATATGATGAACTCAGGCGGCAGCCTCAGTTGAGACAATATCCCGGGCACAAACGTCAGAACAATTTTGACTGCCCACGAGCAGCGCAAACCTTCATGCTTGAGAAACTGTGCCGACAACCACGGGGGCTGATTCGAATGGCGACATCGAAGATCGCATCTGCCATCGGTCAAGAGTCTTCATCAAGCTGCAAACCGACAGCGATCGCAATCGAACTAAAAGCCGTGCAATACATTTCGGAGCCGCCGCTGCGCGGCGACCCCGAATAAACACATCAGCGATACCGGACTCGCTATTACTGCCAGGCCGCGTAGACCGGCTTGCCGATCAACGTCGCAGGATTGGCGCCGGGGCGCGGACGGAATTTCTGGAAGCGCCCCGCGTCGACCTCGGCGACATAGAGATTTCCCTCCTGGTCCATGGCGATGCCGTGCACGCCCCACAGTGTGCCGGGGAAATCGCCTACGGTTCCCCACGAATACAGAAGATGTCCGTCGAGGTCGTACTTCAACATCTTGTGGGTGTTGCGATCGAAGGTCGCCACCGTCCGATCCGCACCGATCACGACGAAGTGGAGGCTAGAGGGCTTCACAGCGATTTTCCACTCCGAGAGATACTTGCCGTTCTCGTCGAAGATCTGGATGCGGTGATTGTCGCGGTCGTTGACAAAGACGCGCCGTGTCTCAACATCGACGGCCACGCCGTGCACGTTGTTCATATACCCGGGTCGTGTTTCCTTCCCGGGGTCGCCTGACATCCCAAAGTCTAATAAGAATTTGCCGTTCGCGTCGAACTTCGCGACGCGCGTACCGTTATATCCATCGGCTACGTAGAAAGTCCCGTCGGGCAGCCACGCCATGAAGGTCGGCCGGTTGAAATGTGTCCCGTCAGCGCCGGGCACATTGGGCGTCCCAATCGTCTGCACCAGTTGCTTGCCATCGTTCGTAAACTTGTAGATCGCATGCGTGTGGTCATCGACAATCCAGACATGCTTCTGTGGGTCGTAGGGACTGATGTAGACGGCATGCGGGCGCTTGAACATGTTGTCCCATTGCGTCCAGTCTTCGATGAAGTTCCCCTGAGCGTCGACGACGATGATGCTGTGGTGCCAGCGCGCATCGACGCCCATCTCGCGGTAAGGCGGCTTGTCGCCACGCCACATCTCCATTCCCTTCGCTGCATCCTGGCGCGATCCTCCGGCGCCTGGCGGGGACGTGGTGTTCGCATTGCGCCATGGCAAACCCGGAATGGGGAATTGCACGTTCGGACCGACATCGGTCAGCAGTCGCGTCGCCGGACGCCGCATGGCGAGCAACTCGCCGCCGCCGAGCAGAAACACGCGGTTCGGGCTTTCGGCGAAGATGCCCCGCGCCCCTCCATACGTCCACTTCTCGTGGCCCGGGAGCGTGGCGAGATCTTTTGGCCACCCTTCGACCACCTCGTATGGGCCGGAGATATCCTCCGCCCCGATGGCGCCCGGCACGGCACTGAACGAGACAGGTGTCGCCACCGTCTGGGCTTCCGCCATGGGGTTCATCAGCCGACTGCCCGCCGCAATGCCGACGACCAGACCTGCACCGAGTGCAAATACGATAGTGACAGTTTTGCTCATCGCAGTCCTCCCCGCCAGCACGCGCCAGCGAACTGAACAAGAATATCATTTTTTGCGGGTGTAGCCGATAGCGACGGGGTTGTATACCGAGACCCTCCCGCTGTGTTTGGAACGGATGCATTAGTCGCGGCACTTCAGGGGCTCGCCGCAGGTCTCGGCGTGTCAATCCCGCCTGAATATGATCGACGCGAACCAGCCAGTCAGCACCGCCATCATCGCGGCTGCCACTCCGTAGGCAAGGCCGTGATCCACCGCCGCATTGGCGATGAAGCGCTCGAAGCCGACCGTCACGATCTCGAACGCCGAATTGGTCCGCGCGATCACGGCGCCATCGGCAAACAGCTTGACATCGACTTCATAATTCCCGACCGCCGCTTCGGCCGGCACGAAAATCGAAGCGCGATATAGCGTGGGCGTCAGGAACGTGACCCCGTTGGTGATCTCGCCGTAAAGGTTGCGCTCGCGTTTGATGCGAACGAAAGCGTCTCGAAATTGATCGTTCGGAATAACGTCGGTACTGTCGGGCTCAATCTGCTCCGGCAGCACCGTATTGGCAATGCCGATCTGCTGCCGGCGCAGCGTGTCAGCATTAGTGATGCTCTCGAACGGCCGGGTCGCCAGCACCTCCAGGTAGGAAGGCACCTCCGCGAAGCTTCGCGATTCCGCATTGATCCAGATGCCGAACATCCGTTCCTTCCGGCGCGTCACCACGGATTGGTGTGGGCCGGTCACGGTCGCAACGATGTCATAACCGCTGGTGCGCGGCGCCATCGCCTGGTCGTTCTCAACAGTGCCGAACAGAATCAATTCGACGCCCGTAAAACTCGACGTGATCTGAACGATGTGGCTCGACAGCGATGATACCAGACGCTCCGCGCCTGCCGGCAGGGTCGAAACAACGAACAGCGACAATGCCAGCGCGCAGGCGATCGATATGCGCGGCCTGGTCCAATTCATGGCGCGTCCCCGATCACACGGATCGAGTAGACATCGTTCGGCGCGACGACGAGGTCGAATGCGAATCGCGATCCGACCGCGAGCACCAAAATCCCGAGCAAAAGGCGCAGACGCTCGCTGCGCATCTTCTGGCCGGCGCGGGCCCCGAACTGCGCTCCGCTAACGCCGCCCACCATCAGTATGAGCGCCAGCACGGCATCGACCAGATGATTGGTCGCGGCGTGCAGGATCGTAGCGGATGCCATGGTGATCAAAGTCAGTACCATCGAGGTGCCGATGACGACATTGGTCGGTACGCGCAGGAAATAGATCAACATCGGAACCAGCAGGAAGCCGCCGCCGATTCCCATGATGGCGCCGAGGAATCCCATGATGAGCCCGATGGCGCAGACCGGGATTGCGGATACGTAGATCTTCGATTGCTTGAATCTGATCTTGAGAGGCAGCCCGTGAATCCACGTGTGGCTGCCCGGCCGACGCAGCTCCACGGGCTTTCCCTGCCGCGCGCGCAGCATCGCCCGGACTCCCTCGGCCACCATCATGGCGCCCACCGATCCGAGCAGCAGCACGTAGGAAAGTCCGACCGTGATGTCGAGTTGCCCAAGCCGTCGTAATGCTGTGAACAGCCATACGCCCAATGCCGTCCCGACGATCCCGCCGGCAAGCAGCATCAGGGCAAGCGCGAGATCGATCGCACGGCGGCGCCAATACGCAACGGCGCCTGAAAACGAGGAGGCCGCGATATGGGTTGATACGGTCGCGACCGCGACCCCCGGCGAAATGCCGATAAAGATCAGCAACGGCGTCATCAAGAATCCGCCGCCGATTCCGAACAGGCCGGAGATGAAGCCGACCGCAAGCCCCATCGCCAACACCAGAAATACATTGACCGGCAGGTCGGCGATCGGGAGATAGATTTCCACAGCTTCGATCCGACGGTGCCAGCGAAGCACTAAATTCACGGTGTGGGCGGGTCGCCCCGGCACCGCGGCGGCCAGCTAAATCGCTATCCCGTTGTAGTGCAAACGCAAAGTCTTTTCGACCATCGCGATCGCAAATTCGCCCCCGAAAGAGACGACGCTCCGAAACATCTTAGCGGGCCGTCCTGGACTTTGTCGTTGCAGCTGCAACCACCTGGTCCCAGCCTCCCGGAGGCGCCTTGGCGGTGATCGCCTCATCGGGTTGCGGCTCAGCCACAAAAGACTCGACATTCAGTTTAGCGCTTTCCAATTGCCTGTGATCAAGATGAGCGGCGACCTCGTCGCGCTTCCTGGCGGCGTCCTTATCGCCGCCTTTGGCGGCTAATGCGAACCATTTGTACGATTCGACGGTATTGCGCTCGACCCCAATGCCGCGGGCATACAGGATGGCGAGATTGTACTGGCTGTCGACAATTCCATGGGCGGCGGCCCTCTGGAACCATTGCGAGGCCACCGCATAGTCCGGTTTTCCGTCGAGGGCTTCCGCGTAAAGCACGGCGAGATTGTGCATCGCCTTGGCGTTGCCCTTATCGGCTGCAGCGAGATAGAGGCGACGCGCCTCCGTCAGATCTTTTTTAACGCCGATCCCTTTCTCGTACATGCTGCCGAGACGGAATTGAGCCGGCGCGGAGCCGCTTCGGGCCGCACGCTCGAACCACGCGGCTGCCATCGCGAGGTCCTGGGGTGCATTACGGCCCTGCGCAAACCGGAGGGCAACCTCATAGCTGGCACCAGGTTCACCGGCGGAAGCCGCCGCAATCAGGACTCTGCCGCCAATCGTCTGCGGCAAGGGTATCTCTGTGAGATCGCGGGCTGCCGCGACCGGCGGCGAGGCGGATTGCGACACCGGCCACCGGAGCAGCGGATTTCGCATCGGTGGAGATGCAACGGCAGGCGCCGTCGTCCCCGACATCATGGCAGGTACTGAAGTGACGGCTGGGCGCCGAATCGCCGCCACAACCACCATGTCAGGCTGGAGGGCAGATGCCAGTGGCGTTCCAAGCGTGGCCTCGTCCCGCAATGTGCCTGTGTTGCCAGGAGGGGACAATCTCGGCGATTCGATGTGGGCGCCTTTGCGATTCTGGTCGACCAGCGGTGATTCAGGCACGGATGGAATGGATTCGTCGCCAGAGGGGACCGCGTCGTCTGCTTGAGTGACAGGCTGGGCCGATTCCGCGCCGCTGCGATTGTGAAAAAAATCGAACGCCAGGAACACGCCAAGCGCCAGCATGATCGCGCCAGCGCCAAGAGCCACGGCTGCCGTGCGCGGCCTCAAAGTCCCAAACCACGAACCGGCAAAGCCCCTCCGGAAGTTCTGGCCGACCTTGCCGATCCCAGCTGCCGTGGCCGTTCCCTCATGCTCGCTCGCCACAGCCCGGGCAGCCCGACGCGCCGCCGCAACAAAATTGGTGCGGACCGGTGCGACAGTTTCGGCAGGCTTCGCGGCTCCACTCGTGGCTTCCGATGCAGCAATGCGATCGATCGCGCTGGTTACGACGCGCGGTCGACGGGCGCCGGAGCCCGGCTCGAGCGGCGCATCGGGCGCAAAGCCGGATACGGCTGGATGACGCAGCGGGATATGCGGGGATGGATGGGCGGATAAAATTGCGGACGGCGCTTTAATGGCCGCCCCCACCCTACCCTCCCCCGCAAGCGGGGGAGGGTAGGGTGGGGGCGATTGAGTGGTGGACGCAACGTGATCCGCCGACGGCGCCCCCAATGGCACCAGGGCCGGAGCTTCCCCGACTGTTGCGGCCGCGGACCAGATGTGGGCTGCAGCTGTCTCGCGGAGCCATTCTGGCGAATCGGCCGGTTGATCGGCATGGTGGCCGTATTGCCCATCGCGAAGTCCATCCTCGATGGTGGTGAGGCGGTCGACCACCTGTTCGATCGTACCATAGACGGCCTCGAACGTGTCCTGTGTCCGCCGGTCCACCGAGGTCTGGATCTCTTTCAGCGAAGCGACGTCGCGCCGTATGGATTCGGCCGGACCGCTGATGGCATCCGCGGCGCTTGCCGCAATCTGCTGTTGGATGGCCGCAAGCCTATTTTCGTTCTGTGCACGCAGTTCCCTGACTTGCGCAAGCAACTCTTCCATGCCGCGATCGGCCCCTTCCGGTCCGGCCGATCGAGTCTCGGGATTTCCCAACTTGTTGACCAGTGTGTCGATGCGCTGTTCAAGGCTCTTGAGTATGCCCTGATCGGCGGTCGGAATCTGAATTGCTTCGAGCCGGTCGGCCAGTACCTTTATAACGGTATCAAAAGTCGCCGGAACCGAGCCACCTTCACCTGGACGGCAGGATCCGACAGCCTCGGCAATCTCGGCCAGCCGCCGCTCCAGCGAATTCATGAAGGCGGAATCGACAGCCGGACGGTCGCTGCAATCGATCTTGTCGCTAAGCGCTCTTATGTCGTCCGACATGGCGGCGACTATATCGCGTGAAGCGACCTGAGAGACAACGCCCTGGAGCGCGTCGATGGCATGCTCAAGCTCACGTATCTTCTCGGGCGCGGTGCTGTTTGCTGCAATCAGATCGGCCTTACGCGACAGCAATCCGACGGCATGGCTGAGTTCGGCGAGTTCCTCCGCGGGCGTCAACGCCTGAAGCCGGTCGCGGATACCCGCCAGGGCTTGTTCGATGCCAGCCGTCGTCGCGTTTACGGCCTCTGGTTCTCGGTACACCTCCAATCGTTCCCCAAGCAGGCGGACCTCCTCTTCAAGGGCAGCAATTGCACTTGTCGGCATTGCGTCTCGTAACGCCGCGCTGATTTCCATTAGGTCCTGACGCCACACCTTGGCGATCTCTTCGATCGGTGGTGTCGTGTCCCTGAGGGTTCCACGAAATTCAGCGAAATGCCTGCGCAGGGCTTCGACCATTGCCTCGACCGCCGGCTCCGGGGCAGCGCGTTCGGCGATTCGCCAGATATCCGCCTCGCGGTTGTGCGGCTTTGACCTTTGAGGCGCATCTTCACCCGCACCAGCGTCGCGATCCCGGCTCTCGAAAATTGCAGGTCTGACCTGCGGCGGCGACATTTCGTGGCCGACCGCCGGCGTACTCCAATCGTCCGTATCCGTCGAATCTGGGGCACGACACTCCTGCCGGCCTGCAATCCCGGCCGACACGTCACCGGCCCCCAATTTTGGATCGGGACAGGCATTTACGAAGTTACCGGTTCGGCCCAGTCCCTCCAGCCGCCGTTCGATCCGCGCAATGGACTCTAGGAGTTGCCTGCCGCGTACGTCGCCCGTATTCCACATGCCGATGGGCGCGGCATTTCCTCGAGACTGGCGCTGGACATGCCGCTTGAGTTCATCAATGTCTCTGCGGATAGCCGCCAGCCCGGTATTGCCGGCGCGGGTCGGCCGGAAACGGGCCGCTGCGCCGACCGGAGCGAAGTTCCGACCGCCGCCTGCCGCCGCGTCCTGATGTCCTGCGCCATCAGCGATGGCGGCATCAACGATGAGGGAGTTCAGCCACGCACCGATGGATAGCCCGGAACGGCGCGCAGCATCCCGGGCGACTTCACGCACCTCGGGACGAATTCCTTTTACGTGCCAAGGCACGTGCCTCATGCTCGCTCCGACGTTTGGGACTTCGGACACGGTAGGCGTTCGGCAGCTTGCGGGCCTTGCCAGTCAGCAGCACCCGAATCCGAATGAATTGTCCCCAGCCTTTGATCCGGACTTTCTCCGGAGTACGGTAAAGAGCGGGTTAATACCCGGGCAATCGCAGCCGATATTTCCAACTTGGCGACGCTACTCATCGACTGGCGGCAACATCGATCCAGTCGAGCCTGTTTGGGATTGGTTCATCCGATGTGCGATCATGCTGGAAAGAATCGCTTGCTCCGCCGATTTTCACATCGCACTTGAAGGGCTACCAACGGTTTGCGGACCGTCAAAGGAGACATCCATGCCGATTTATAAGGCACCGGTCGAAGACACTCTTTTTTTGCTCAACGACGTATTTCATATCGAGCGCTTCGCCAATCTGCCTGGATTCGCCGATGCCTCGCCTGATGTCGTCGAGGCCATCCTCGGCGCGGCGGGCAAATTCTGCGAAGATATCCTCACCCCACTCAACCACGTCGGCGATCTGCAGGGCTGCAGGCGCAACGAGGATGGCAGCGTCACCACGCCGGTAGGTTTCAAGCAAGCTTATCGGGTTGTGGTCGATGGTGGCTGGATCGGGATTTCGGTGTCGCCGGAATTCGGCGGCCTCGGCCTGCCGATGGCGCTGACGCAGACCGTCAACGAATTCATGGCCTCGGCCAACATGGCGTTTGCGATGTATCCGGGACTTTCTCAGGGGGCGATCGCGGCGCTGTTGACGCATGGCACGGCGGAGCAGAAGTCCCTTTATGTCCCAAAGCTGGTCATCGGCGAATGGACCGGCACCATGAACCTGACCGAGGCGCAATGCGGGACTGATCTCGGCCTGATCCGCACCAAGGCGGTGCGACAGCCGGACGGCAGCTACAAGATAACCGGAACCAAGATTTTCATCTCGGCCGGCGAACACGACCTTGCGGCCAATATCGTGCATCTGGTGCTGGCGCGAATCGAAGGCGCCCCGGACGGAACGCGCGGGCTGTCATTGTTTGTTGTACCGAAGGTGATTCCGAAGCCCGATGGTTCGCTTGGGCCGCGCAATGCCGTCTCGTGCGGTTCCATCGAAGAGAAGATGGGCATCCATGGCAATGCCACCTGCGTAATGAACTATGACGGCGCCACCGGTTGGCTGGTGGCTGAAGAGAACCACGGCCTTCAGGCCATGTTCGTCATGATGAACGAAGCACGGCTTGGCGTCGGCGTACAGGGACTCGCACTGTCAGAAGTCGCGTACCAAAATGCCGCACAATACGCCAAGGACCGGCTCCAGGGCCGCGCGCTCACCGGCGCGAAATTCGCCGAGAAGCCGGCCGATCCCATCATCGTTCATCCAGACGTGCGGCGGATTTTAATGACGCTCCGGGCCTTCAACGAAGCCGCCCGCGCGCTCATCTTGTGGACCGCGATCAAGGGCGATGTGGCGCGTCGCTCGGACGACGTCAAGGAACGCGACCTCGCCGACGATCATATGGGCTTGGTGACTCCAGTCATCAAAGGCGTCTTGACCGATCTCGGCTTTGCCAATGCCGTCATGGCCCAGCAGGTGTTCGGCGGCCATGGTTATATCCAGGAATGGGGGATGGAGCAGTTCGTACGCGATGCTCGGATCGCCATGATTTACGAGGGCGCCAATGGTATCCAGGCACTAGACCTGGTCGGGCGCAAGCTTGGCCGTAACGGCGGACGCGCCGTGATGGCGTTCTTTGGCGAGGTGCAGGGATACGTCAAAGAGCACAGTGCCGACGCCACGTTGAAGCCGCTGGTCGAGCCGCTCGGAAAGGCGCTTGGCCATCTCCAGCAGGCGACCATGTGGTTCATGCAGAACGCCATTGCTAAGCCCGACAATGCGGGCGCCGGCGCGACCGACTATATGCATCTCTTCGGCCTCGTCGCGCTCGGCTATATGTGGTGTCAGATCGCGGCAGCGGCGCACCGCAAACTGGCCGCGGATTCCTCGGGTCGCATGAACGCGAAGCTTGTGACTGCGCGCTTCTTCATGGAGCGTATGCTGCCCGAAACTGCCACGCACCTCGCCCGCATTCAGAGCGGCGCCGGGTCCATGATGGAGTTGCCCGCCGAGGCGTTTTAACCAGAGGGAATACCATGCCCGACGCGTTCATCTACGATCATGTCCGTACCCCCCGCGGCCGCGGAAAGGCCGACGGAGCACTGCATGAGGTGACGGCTCTCAATCTCGCCACGCAGGCACTCGCCACCCTGAAAGATCGTAACAAGCTCGATCCGAGCTTGGTTGACGATGTCGTGATGGGCTGTGTCGATCCGGTGGGAGAAGCGGGCGGTGATATCGCGCGGGTCGCGGCAATTTGCGCTGGCTATGGCGATGGCGTGCCGGGAGTCCAGATCAACCGTTTTTGCGCATCGGGACTTGACGCCGTGAACTTCGCAGCCGCCGAAGTGATGTCCGGCCAGCATGACATGGCGGTCGGCGGCGGCGTCGAGTCCATGAGCCGGGTCGGCATCGGAGCGTCTGGAGGCGCCTGGCCGGTCGATCCGGCCATTGCGCTGAAATCCTACTTCCTGCCGCAAGGGATCTCGGCCGACCTGATCGCCACCAAATACGGTTTCTCCCGCGACGATGTCGACGCCTACGCGGTCGAAAGCCAGCGGCGCGCCGCAGTCGCCTGGGACGACGGACGCTTTGCCAAATCGGTGATCCCGGTAAAGGACCCCAACGGCATCACCATCCTCGCCAAGGATGAGCACATGCGGCCCTCGACGACCATGCAGTCGCTGGCCCAACTCAAGCCGTCGTTTGTCCAGATGGGTGAGTTTGGCGGATTCGATGCGGTTGCAATCCAGGCCCATCCGGAAGTCGAAGCCGTCAATCATGTGCATCACGCCGGTAATTCTTCCGGCATCGTCGATGGCGCCGCCGCCGTACTGGTCGGCAATGCGGAGGCGGGTCGCCGCGCCGCCCTCAAGCCGCGGGCGCGGATCAGGGCGTTTGCCAATATCGGTTCGGAGCCCGCTATCATGCTCACGGGTCCGATCGGAGTCACCGAAAAGGTATTGCGCAAGGCAGGCATGTCGCTCGGCGATATCGATTTGTTCGAGGTCAACGAGGCGTTCGCCTCGGTGGTGCTGCGATTCATGCAGGCGTTCGACCTCGACAATACAAGAATCAACGTCAATGGCGGCGCGATTGCGCTCGGCCATCCGCTTGGCGCCACCGGGGCGATGATTCTCGGCACTGCGATTGACGAAATGGAACGGCGCAATGCTGGCACCGCACTCGTCACCCTGTGCATCGGCATCGGCATGGGCACCGCGACGATCGTCGAGCGCGTTTAGAACGAACCGGAGCACCTGCAAATGCCCAAGATCGATATTGAAAACCTCAAGACGGATTCGATTACCGGATATCCGGAGCCCTTCCGCCAGGCCGTGCTCGGACGTGTGCGTAAACGGCTCGGCAACGCTGCCGGGCTCGACCAGTTCGGCGTCAATCTCACCACCTTGAAGCCAGGTGCAGCTTCCTCGCAACGCCACTGGCATGCCGCCGAGGATGAGTTCGTCTACATGTTAGCCGGTGAAGTCGTGCTGTGCGAAAACGACGGCGAGGTCGTGTTGCGGACCGGCGACGCGGTCGGCTTCAAGGCCGGGGTCCCTAACGGCCATTGCCTGATCAACCGCACCGATCACGATGCTGTTTACCTCGAAGTCGGGACACGTGCGAGCCGCGAGCGCGCCGAATATCCGGACATCGACCTGCGCGCTGAACGCGACGAAAAAGGCATGCGCTATCTGCACAAATCCGGCGAACCCTATCCGGGGTCGGAGCGGTAGTGGGAGGAGATCGATGGCCTACACGAATTTCAAACTCGCCATCGACGGCGATGGCATCGCGCTCCTCACCTGGGATGTGCCGGAGCGATCCATGAACGTGATCACGCTGCAGGGCATCGAGGAACTATCCACGATTGTCGAGCAGCTTGCGACGGACGCCGCCGTCAAAGGCGTCGTCGTCACCTCCGGCAAGGACACGTTCTGCGCGGGCGCCGACCTCACCCTCCTGGAGTCGCTCGCGCGCACCTTCGCGACACTCACCAGGGAGCAGGGCGAAGAACAGGCCGCGGTACGTTTGTTCGAAGAAAGCCGCAAGCTGTCGCTTCTCTACCGGCGCCTGGAGACCTCCGGCAAGCCCTGGGTCGCGGCCATCAACGGCACCGCTGTAGGCGGCGGTTTCGAGCTTGCGCTCGCCTGTCACCATCGTGTCGTTGCGCAGAACCCGAAGGCGCGCCTCGGCCTGCCGGAAATCAAGGTGGGGTTGTTTCCGGGCGCTGGCGGCACCATCCGTATCTCGCGCATGCTCGCTCCGGCCGATGCGCTGCAATTTCTCCTCAAGGGCGATCAGCTTCGCGTCGAGCGCGCCAAGGCGATGAAATTGATCGATGCCGTGGTGCCGCCGGACCAGCTCATCCAGAGCGCCAAAGACTGGATCAAGGTCGGCGGCAAGGCCAAGAACCCCTGGGATGTGGAGGGATTCCGTCTGCCGGGTGGGCGCGTTTATTCCAATGCTGGCATGCAGACCTTTTCAGCCGCCAATGCGATTTACCGGCGCGAGACCTACGACAACTATCCGGCGGCGCGGGCGATCCTGCAGGTGGTGTATGAGGGGCTGCAGCTGCCGATGGACCTTGCGCTGCGGGTCGAGTCGCGCTGGTTCGCCAAAATTCTCCGCACGCCGGAGGCCAGCGCCATGATGCGCTCGCTGTTCGTGTCGATGCAGGACCTCAACAAGGGCGCGCGGCGGCCCGCGAAGATTCCGCCGACGAAGTTCAAACGCATCGGCATTATTGGGGCCGGCTTCATGGGAGCCGGCATCGGCTACGTGACGGCGCAAGCCGGCATCGAGGTGGTGCTGATCGATCGCGACCAGGAATCCGCTGACAAAGGAAAGGCGCAGTCCCACAAGCTGATCACCGAACAGGTCAACAGGGGTCGCGCCACCGCGGCCGACCGCGACGCGCTGCTGTCGCGCATCACCGCGACGGCGAACTACGCGGCATTGCAGGATTGCGATCTCGTCATCGAAGCCGTGTTCGAGGACCGTGCTGTAAAGACCGAGGCCTATGCCAAGGCGCAGGCCGCCATGCGGGCGCAGGTGATATTCGGCTCCAACACCTCGACGCTGCCGATCGCGTCGCTCGCACGCGAGTTCAAGGATCCGTCGCGCTTCATCGGCATTCATTTCTTCTCGCCGGTCGAGCGAATGATGCTGGTTGAAATCATCCTCGGCCGGGACACCGGCGATGCGGCGCTGGCGGCGGCACTCGACTATGTCCGGGCGATCCGCAAGACCCCGATCGTCGTCAACGATTCCCGCGGCTTCTACACCTCGCGTGTGGTCGGCACTTATCTGCGCGAAGGCCATCTGATGCTGACCGAAGGCGTGCCGGCCGCCATGATCGAGAATGTCGGGCGCATGGCCGGGATGCCGGTCGGCCCCTTGGGGCTCAATGACGAGGTCGCGGTGGATCTTGCGTGGAAAATCCTCAAGGCCACCGAGGCCGACCTTGGTGCGGGGGCGATCGACCCCCGCCAGAAGTCCCTGCTCGGCGATATGGTCGAAAGGCACGGCCGCTTCGGTCGCAAGAACCGCAAGGGCTTCTACGACTATCCGGAACGAGGATCGAAGAAGCTGTGGCCGGGTCTCGCGGACCTGCAACAGGAGAAGCTCGATCCGGACACCATCGACCTGCAGGAACTGAAAGATCGCCTGCTCGGCATTCAGGCGCTGGAGACCGCCCGCTGTTTCGAGGAGCAAGTGCTCACCGACGTGCGCGAGGCCGACGTCGGTTCGATCCTGGGCTTCGGATTCGCGCCATTTACGGGCGGCACCCTGTCGTACATCGACATGATGGGAACGAAGCGTTTCGTGGCACTGTGCGAGAGGCTTGCTGCGAAGCACGGTCCGCGTTTTGCGCCGTCACGGCTGCTCGTCGACATGGCGGCGAAGAATGAAAGCTTCTACGGCCGGTTCGCTCCGGGGCGGCGCGAGCAGGCTGCGTGACGTGGGGCGGGTTCGCTTTGGCCTGCCATGTCGCATGCAATGGCAGGCCATCGCTGCGCGAAAGCGCATGAGGTTGCGACCCGCAAGCAGGGCGGGAGAGCAGAGCTTTAGAGGAGGAGGCATCAACAATAAGCTCCGGAGCCGCTCCATCCGATCGTCGCTCGATGAAGGGGTGCTATCATTCAAAGGAAATTTCGTCGCCGCTGCACCGCTCCCCGCTGCTTCGGTGGATGCGCACCAAGAGTGATCTGCGAACTCGTTGGCCGCGCACACGGACGGGTGGCCATTGGAGGGAGGCCGAAATGAGGTTTCGTTATGCGATTTGCATGTCTGCAGTGACGACATGCATTGCGTTCTCCGCATTCGCCCAGGGACTGCCCAAGGCGAGTCAGCCCGAAGAGGTCGGTTTCTCTTCAGAGCGGCTGAGTAGACTGACCACTGCATTTCAAACGGATGTCGATAAGAGTACGATCCCCAGAGCTGTGGTTTTGATTGCCCGAAATAGCAAGGTCGCCTATCTCAAAGCTTTCGGCTTCCAGGATCGTGAGAAGAAAATACCGATGGAAACGGACGCAATCTTCCGAATTGCGTCAATGAGCAAACCCCTTACCTTAAAGCCGGGCATTTCATTCCCCGCCCCACCCTGGTAAATCCCGCCCCCAGGCCCGGCGATGGCGCAGGGCAATGAACGTGATCAGGCGGCATGTCCCGCACGCTCCCAACCATTCACGACTTCCGTCGCATCGTCGTCAAGGTCGGCTCGTCGCTGCTGATCGATGCCGAGGCCGGGCGAGTGAAGCAGGCCTGGCTCGCTTCGCTGGTTGACGATGTCGCCGCCCTGCATCGCGAAAAATGCGATATTCTTGTGGTGTCCTCGGGCGCGATCGCGCTCGGCCGGTCCGTGCTCAAGTTACCGAAGGGACCTCTCAAGCTTGAAGAGAGCCAAGCGGCTGCGGCAGTCGGGCAGATCGAGCTTGCGCGCACGTGGTCGGAGGCCCTTGGCCGCCACGGCATCGGGACCGGCCAGATTCTGGTCACACTCGGCGATACCGAGGAGCGGCGGCGCTATCTCAACGCTCGTTCCACCATCGCCAAATTGCTCGAGTGGCGCGCGGTGCCAGTGATCAACGAGAATGACACGGTCGCTACCAATGAAATCCGCTACGGCGATAACGATCGCCTGGCGGCGCGCGTCGCTACCATGGCGAGCGCTGACCTGCTGATCCTCCTGTCCGATGTGGACGGGCTTTACGATGCCCCGCCCGGCCGCAGCGGCGCCGCAAAGCTCGTCCCGGTGGTCGAGCGCATCACGCCGGAAATCGAGGCGATGGCGGGTGCGGCGCCGTCGGTGCTGTCGCGCGGCGGCATGCAGACCAAGGTCGAAGCCGCCAAGATCGTGACCACCGGCGGAACCCACATGGTGATCGGCTCCGGTCGTATCGATCATCCGCTGCAAGCGATCGCATCCGGAGCGCCTACGACTTGGTTCCTGACCCCCGGCAACCCGGTAACGTCCCGCAAAAAGTGGATCGCCGGCTCGCTGGAGCCGAAGGGCACGCTCACCATCGATGCCGGTGCGGTGGCGGCGCTGCGGCGCGGCAACAGCCTGCTGCCGGTCGGCGTCATTCGGGTCGACGGGCAGTTCGCCCGCGGCGACGCTGTCATTGTGCGCGGCCCAGACGGCGCCGAGATCGGTCGGGGTCTCGTGGCCTATGACGCCGCCGATGCGGAAAAGCTCAAGGGCCGACCATCCGGAGACATTTTGCTTCTGCTCGGCATTGCGGGGCGCGCCGAAATGATTCATCGGGACGATCTTGCGTTGGGCCGCAAGTGATTTCGGTCCGGTCCACAGCATTGTGGCCGGATGGACAAAATTTAATTCGCACCGCCGCACACTTCAAAATGCGCGGACAGGCGCGGACTTCCGGACCGCAGGGGCGCCCGCGAGATGCGTTGACGGGCCGCCGGCAGGTCCGCAAGGGTTGTCGCAATCCGAAAATTGCGACATACCGAACGCGATTATTCAGGGCTATTTCCCGGCGACAGGGCGGACGTTCTGTGGCGCGCACCTCGTTCTTCATCCTGGCGTCCCTTGGGGTTTTGACGGGGATTATTTTTGCCATTGATCCGTCGCTGGATCTGCAGGTCGCATCATTCTTCCGCGACCTGCTGGCTAAGCCCGAAGTCCGACGATTCGACTGGGTTGTCGACGCCGCGCGTCAGGTCGGTCCCCTGGTTATCATTGCGGCGACCGCGCCGGCGGTCGTCACGTTGACGATGAAGACATACTGGCCACTGCGCGCAACGCCGATTTCGACGCGCGCTGCGTTGTTTCTGATCATATCGCTCGCGCTCGGGCCCGGATTGCTCGTCAATGCAATTCTCAAGGAAGGCTGGGCTCGACCACGTCCCGGAATGGTGACCCAGTTCGGTGGCGACTACACCTTCATGCCGTGGTGGGATCCGCGCGGCACTTGCGACTCCAACTGTTCGTTCGTTTCGGGCGAAACTTCGTCGGCCGTGTGGATGACGGCGCCGGCCATGTTGACGCCTCCGCCGTGGCGCTACGCCGCGCTCGCTGCTGCGGGATTTTATGGCACTGCCGTCGCATCCATGCGCATGCTCACCGGCGGACATTTCCTCTCCGACGTGATCTTCGCCGCCATATTCACCGGCCTGGTGATATGGACCGTGCACGGATTCCTGTTCCGATGGCCTGCCACCCGCGTGGACGAGGGTGCACTTGATGCCGTGCTCGCGAGATTGGGTCGCGCGGTTATCCGGTTCTTTGCCGGGCCGACCCCATCGCCTGGCGCGCGGCCGAACGAGCCGACCCCGCCGGTTGAGCAAACTTCTCATGCAGTTTTGCCGCGCGACATCCGCATGGTTTCCCGCAAACGTTTCGTCGCCTCTGCATCGACCGACAGATCATCGCCCAATACGACGCCGTAATCATCCCGCGCAGATGTGACGGAGACGAACTCCTCGACCACGTCGCAGCGCACTGCTTCCGGGTTCCGCGCCAGCGGGTCGCCCCAGCCACCGCCCCCGCCCGTGCGCACGATGACTTCTGCCTGCGGCGGCACCAGATGGTGGCTCGCCGCCATGGACTTGTATTCGGTCTCCTCCGGCAGCCGCAGCAGATAGTCGCCATACGCACCTGGCTTGCCACCCCACAGGCCGTGAGGTGGGCAGTTGCGCCGCCGGGTCTGTTCAAAATTCCACTTGCCCTCGACCAGATTGCGCACCCGTACGTCGATGCCGAGACCGCCGCGATGCGTGCCAGCGCCGCCTGAGCCCTGGCGCAGCACACGGCTCTCCACCAGGACCGGGCATTTGAGCTCGATGCCTTCGATGGACCCGTTACGGACGTCGCCCTGGCATACCGACACGGTCGCGCACTCGCCGTCCTCGCCGGGCCGACCGCCCCAGCCGCCGCCCTCCAGGCTCTGCACTACAAAACGACGATGAGTCTTGGGATTGATGCCGAAGAACACGACGGCGCCGCCCAGGAGCCCATGATGCCCGGCCGGCACCTTGTCGGGCATCGCTTTGGCGAGCGCTGCCACGATGGTGTCGACCACGGTCGGCACGATCGCACTCCAGCCCGACATCGGCGCCGGAAACCGTGCCATCATGATGTTGCCGTCCGGGATGATCACTTCGAGCGCACGGAACGAACCTTCATTGACCGGATCGAGCGGGCCGGTCAGCGCCTTATACGCGACGCGTGCGCCCGCGAGCGTGCGCGAGTTGATGGCGGCGCGCCGTTCACCGGAACAGCCGGACAGATCGATCGTCATGGCGCTGCCCGCGATCGTCACCCTGGCATGGAGACGCACCGGCTCGTCGCGCTTGAGGCCGTCGTCATCGATCGCGGCTTCTGCCTCGTAGACGCCGTCCGCCAGGCCCGACACGACGTTCCGGCATTTCGCTTCGGTCTCGTCAAAGATGCGGGTAATCGCGCTGAAGATGGTGTCCTTGCCGTATTTGTCGAACAGCTCGTCGATCCGCCGCGCTGCAAGCCGGCACGCAGCCATTTGCGATCTCATGTCGCCGAGCGAGGACTCGGGAAACCGGATGTTGTCCTTGAGGACGCGATAGAGCGTCTCATTCAGCTTGCCTTCCTCATAAATCTTGAGCTGATCAAGCTGCAGCCCTTCCATCCAGGGATCCGCCACGGTCGGCCCAGCGCCGAAGCCGGTGCTCATGCCGCCGACGTCGATCCAATGCGCCCGCACCATGGCAAACAGCAGCAATTCGCCGCGATAGAAATGCGGCGTGTAGATGACCACATTGTTGAGATGCTGCCCCGCCACCGCCTGATGATTGGTGATGATCACGTCGCCGGGCCTGAATCCGTCGCGTCCGTAGCGTTTCATCCCGTCGACGATGATGATGCCGAGGTCGGCGACGAAGTGTGAGACACCCCCCACGTTCTGCGAGATCAACCGGCCTTCCGGGTCCACCAGCGCGGTGCAGAAGTCGCGCACCTCGTAAATCATCATGTTGTAGGAGGTGCGCTGCAGGTCTGCTGCCATTTCGTTGGCGATGGCCGGCAAAGCGTTGCGAATGACCTCAAGCGTCACGGCATCCAGCTCCGCGGGTTGCTCCATCACGCGCCTCCCACCTCAATGATCAGCTCGCCTGAAGGCGCCACAGTGCAGCGATCGCATGCGAACAGAACCGTCGTGGTTCCGTGTTCCTGGATCAGCGCCGGACCTTTGATCGTGTTGCCGGCGCCCAGTTCCTCGCGCGGGTAGACGGGGCACGTTATGGGCTTGCGCGGATCGGAAAAGTAGACTTCGCGATGGCGCGCCGGCATGGGAGTGCTGCGGTCGCCCAGACGCGGGAAGGCCATTTTGGTCCGCTTGCCCAGCACGGCGACCCTGATGTTGACGATTTCCACCGGTTCGTCGGGCGAGTGGTGGGCGTAGCGCCGGTCATAAAGCGCATCGAAGGCCCTGCGAATGCGCTGCCGATCGGCGGCAACGAGATCGGCGCGGTCGATCGGCACCGGCAAAGTGAATTCCTGGCCGACGTAGCGAAGGTCGAGATCGACGCGCCGGACCGCGTCCTTGTCATGGCGCAGCGCCGCGGTGGCCTCCGCGACCATCTCGTCATTGACGGCAACGAGCCTGGCAAAGTCTGCACTGGCGAGATCGGAATAGAAGGTGCGGATGAAGTCATGGCGTTCGTCCGCCAACAGCATCCCCAGCGCGGAAAAATGCGATGGGAACAGCGGGACGATGACCTTGGGGATATGCAGTTCGCGGGCGATCGCCCGCACATGCAGTGGCCCGGCGCCGCCTGAGGCGACCAGGGCGAAATCGCGCGGATCATGTCCTTTCTCGACCGAAACGGCCCGCACCGCCAGCGACATCTTGGCAATCGCGATCTCCAGGATCGCCTGCGCCGCCGCAATTGCGTCCATTTTCAACGGGCCGGCAATGCGCTCCGCAACGCCACGGCGCGCCGCAGCAGCGTCGAGCTTCATCTGGCCACCGAGAAAATTGTCCGGGTCAAGCCGTCCAAGCACCACATTGGCATCCGTGATGGTCGGCTCGGCGCCGTCATTTCCGTAACAGATCGGCCCCGGATCGGCGCCGGCGCTCTGCGGCCCGACTTTGAGCGCGCCGACCTCATCAATCCACGCGATGCTGCCGCCGCCGGCCCCGACCTCGACCACGTCGATCATCGGCAACATCACCGGATGGCCGCTCGCATAGCCCCCCACATAGTAGCCAGGCGACATGGTGGGCTCGCCGTTGCGCACCAGGCTCGCCTTCGCGGTGGTGCCACCCATGTCGAACGAAATCACATCTACACAGCCCAATTGTGGGCCGATTTGCGCTGCCGCGATGATGCCGCCGACTGGCCCGGACTCCATCATGGCGGCCGGACGCGCGGTCGCGATCTCGGGCGACGTGACGCCGCCGTTCGAGCGCATGATCGAAAGGTCGCCGCGAAATCCAATGTCGCCAAGGCTCGACTTGAGGCCCTTCACATAGCCTCCCACCTTGGGGCCGAGATAGGCGTTGACCACCGTGGTCGACATCCGCTCGAACTCGCGATACTCGCGCAGAATTTCGTGTGACAGCGACACATAGGCGTCCGGAAGCGCGCCCCGGATCATGTCGCCGGCGATGCGTTCGTGATCTGGATTCGCATAGGCGTGCAGGAAGCACACCGCGACCGCCTCGACACCTGCCGCCTTCAGGATCTCGCACGCCGCTGTCACGCTTGCGGGCACAAGCGGCGTATGGACCTCGCTGCTGCCGAGCGTGCGTTCTTCGACTTCGCGGGTGAGATGGCGCGGCACCAATGGCCGATGGCGATGAAAAAACAGATTATAAGCTTCCGGCCGATTGCCGCGGCCGATGATGTAAACATCGCGCGTGCCGGCCGTAACCACAAGGCCCGTCTTCGCGCCCGTGCGCTCGATCAGCGTATTGATCGCGATGGTCGAGCCGTGGATCAGCTCGTCGATCGCCGATGCATCAAGTCCGCTCTTGTGGATGCAGTCGATGACGCCCTGGACCAGACGATGTGGCGTCGTCAGGCTCTTCGCCTGGGTGAAATGACCGGCCGTATCGTCGAAGCCGATCAGGTCAGTGAAGGTGCCGCCGATGTCGATTGCCGCGAAGATCAAAGGTGGCGTTCCTGTGGCATAATCCGCATCGTCGGGTTCGTAGTTACAGTATTGTATTTCGTGAGTACCTATCGTAACGCTGCGGCCGGCAAATCGGAACCGCGCCGATCGTATCGGCGTTTCACCCTGCGGCAACCGTTTTTGCCGTCAAGCATTCCGTCCCTTTGAGCAAACCAGCGATGGACCTGTAACGAACTGCGCCGGCAGCGGCGCGATTGGAGGCATGGCAATGTCCGCATCACATGGCCGCTTTGTCTGGTACGAACTGATGACGACCGACACCGCCGCCGCGAAGGCCTACTACACCAAGGTGGTCGGCTGGAGCGCACAGCCCGCTCCGAATCCGAGCATGCCCTATACCCTATTCAACGTCGGCGATACGCCGGTAGGTGGAATGATGGACCAGCCCGAGGAATCCAGGAGGATGGGCGCGCCTCCGAGCTGGCTCGGCTATGTGGCGGTCGACGACGTGGACGCGTCGACCGATAAAGCGAAGCGTCTCGGCGCCACCGTCTATGTGGCGCCGCGAGACATCCCGAATGTGGGCCGCTTCTCGGTCATCGCCGATCCCCAGAAGGCGGTCATCGGGCTGTTCAAGTGGGCGACCCCCATGCCGGATGCACCCGCCGAACCCGGAACGCCGGGCCGCATCGGCTGGCACGAGTTGCTGACCACCGATTGGGAGAAGGGATACGCCTTCTACAACGAACTGTTCGGCTGGCAGAAGGCCGACGCGATGGATATGGGTGCGATGGGCACGTATCAGATCTTCTCCATCGGAGGACAGCCGGCCGGCGGCATGTTCAACAAGCCGCCGGCGGTGCCGGCCACTTTCTGGCTCTACTACTTCAATGTCGGCGACTTCGACGCGGCGGTCGAGCGAGTGAAGGCGGGCGGGGGCCAGATCGCCAACGGCCCGATGGAAGTGCCGGGCGGCAGCTGGATCGTCCAAGCCAAGGACCCGCAGGGTGGCATGTTCGCGCTCGTTGGCAGGCGGGGGTAAGGTGGGCAAAATTGCCTGGCACGGGATCGTGTTTCTCAAGGCCGGCGCGCAAATTTGCCACGCGGTTACACCGTGAGGTCCGACCGGGTGGGCAACGCGCCGTCGCGCCGTGCGCGTGCTCCACGTCATGATGTGAGGCGCGTTGCCCACCCTACAAGATCGCCCGATGCGACTCGAATCTTGGAAACGGAGCGCCAGCGGCTCTGGCCCGCGCTGCACTTACTAACTCAACGATTCGCGCCGGGCTGATCGGCGCCTCGTTGATCGTGATGCCGAACGGCGCCAGTGCGTTCTCGACCGCTCCGATGATCGCGGCGATTGATGCGATCGTTCCACCCTCGCCGGCGCCCTTTACGCCGAGGGGGTTGAGCGGCGAGGCGGTTTCGGTGTGGAGGATTTTAATGGGCGGCATGTCTGTCGCGGTGGGCAACAGGTATTCGGCGAAATTGGTGGTCTGCGGCTGTGCGCCGCTGTCATGGTACAGGCGCTCGAACAGTGCGTTGCCGATGCCGTGAGCGATCCCGCCGACCACTTGGCCTTCCACCACCATCGGGTTGATGACGGTGCCGCAGTCATGGAGCACGGTGTAGCGCAGGATCGTCACGCCACCTGTCTCGATATCGACCTCGACTTCAGCCACATGCACCCCATTCGAATAGGTTGACTGGTCGGGCTGGAAATAAGCAGTGCTCTCGAGCCCCGGCGTCAGGCCGCCCGCCATGGAAAAGCCCGGCATGCCGATCGATTTCACCGCGATCTCGCGAAAGCTCTTCTTGAGGCCGGGCACGCCGCGTACTTCGGCAAAGCCGTCGCGCAGTTCGAGGTCATCGGGTGATACTTCCATCATGTCGGCCGCGATCAGCTTGATCTTTTTGGCAACCTCGACGGCCGCCATATGGGCCGATGAGCCGGCATTAACGGCGGTGCGCGCCGCGAAGGTGCCGACCCCAAAGGCGATGTCCTTGGTGTCGGCGGTCGCGACCGTCACATCCTCATAAGAGACGCCGAGCTGATCTGCGGTGATCTGCGCAAGCGTCGTCTTATGCGACTGTCCTTGGGGCGTCGCGCCCGTGTACAGCACGATCTTGCCCGTGGTGGAAACGCGCACCGTCGCGCCCTCGTAAGGTCCGAGCCCGGTGCTTTCGACCGCATTGCTGATGCCGATGCCGATATAACGCCCGGCCCGCAGCGCTTCGGCCTGTCGCGCTACAAAGCCCGCGTAGTCAGCGACCGCGAGAGCCCGCGCTTGGGAAGCCGGGTAGTCGCCGCTGTCGTAGGTAACGGCCCTGCCATCGCGAGAAATGATTCCCACCTTGTAGGGCATCTGCGTTGGCGCGATGAAATTGCGCCGCCGCAGTTCGGCGCGATCCAAACCAACCGCTTCGGCAAGGCGATCCATCATCCGTTCCATGACGAAAACGCCTTGCGGGCGGCCGGCGCCGCGCACCGGCGTGGTGGAGATCCTATTGGTGTAGACCGCGTTGAGCTCCATCTTGAAATTCGGAACCACATAGGGTCCCGGCACCGTGGTCGCGGCGATCCAGGGCAGCACCAAGCCCCACGGCACATAGGCGCCGGTGTCGTGCACCAGCCGCCCCCGCAGCGCGAGGATTTTGCCGTCGCGGTCGGCGGCAAGTTCCAGATCCCAGATCTGATCGCGCTCCTGATGGGTGCAGAGAAAATTCTCGCGCCGATCCTCGATCCACTTCACCGGCTGGCCGAGCATTTTGGCGCATGCAGCGACGCATGGATATTCCGGATAGATCGCGCCCTTGGGGCCGAAACCCCCACCCACATCGGGCGTGATGACCTGCATCTGGTTGTCATTAAGGTCGAGCACATCGAGGAGCCCGCGCTTGATGCGATGCGAGCCCTGGGAGGAAACGTAGACCGTGTAGGAGTCCGCGATGGCATCGTAGCTCGCCACCAGCCCGCGGCATTCCAGGAAGAACGGGCCGCCGCGGTGAATAAATAACCGCTCGCGGACCACGTGGGCGGCCCCGGCAAACGCCGCGTCGACCTCTCCCACCGTGATCGGCACGCGTGCCGCGATGTTCGATTTGCCATCCGAATGAGCGAGCGCGCTGTCTGTTGCAATCGCAGCAGCGCAATCCGACACGCCCGCCAGCGGCTCATAATCCACGTCCACCAGCGCAGCAGCGTCCTCAGCCACATAACGACTGTCGGCGATCACGATTGCGATCGGCTCCCCCACATAGACGATTTCCTCACGGACGAGCGCAGATGGCAAATGAAGCTGGGTAATGGCCGGGGTCGGCACAAATAGCGGCAGGGCGTTCCTTCGCAGCGTCTCCGGCAAGTCCGAAAAGCCCAGCACCAGATGCACGCCCCTGAGGGCTTTCGCCGCCGAAGGATCGATGCTGCGGAGTCTGGCATGCGGATAGCTGCTGCGGACAAAGGCCGCATGGACGGTGCCCGGCAGCCGCACGTCGTCGATGAACCGTCCCTTGCCGGCCAGCAGCCCCGGATCCTCCTTACGCTTGACGGCGGCCCCGAACCATTTCGCTCCCATTATTTTCTCCGTCTGCGGCCCCGATCGCGTCGTCATTGCAACGGCGCGTTGTCCAATCCAATATCACGCTGCGCCTGGAACTGTCTTGGCGCCGGCCCGAATCGCAGGTGCGCACCGCAATGCTCGACAAGCACGCTGATGCAGCTATTCGCGTGATGGAAGTTCGTCCGACCTTCGATTTCCAGGCGCATCTCGCCGATCTGGAGGCGCGCGGACTTCTCGTGCGCATCGATCGCCCGATTGACAAGGATACCGAGCTGCATCCGCTGGTGCGCTGGCAGTTTCTCGGCGGTGTTCCGGAAAACAAGCGCCGCGCCTTCCTGTTCACCAACGTGATCGACCGCAAAGGCAGGCGCTATGATTTCCCGGTGGCGGTGGGCGCGCTCGCCGCATCGCCCGAGATCTATGCAATCGGCATGGGGCAGCCGGTGGCAAACATTGGCCAAGCCTGGATGAAGGCCATCGCCAGCCCAATCGCGCCGGTGGAAGTCGCTTCGGCGCTTTGTCAGGACGTGGTCATCACCGGGGACGACTTGCGCCGGTCGGGCGGCGGACTTGCCGGCCTGCCGGTGCCGGTATCGACACCGGGATTCGATGCCGCGCCCTATCTTACGGCGACGCTGTGCAT
>Ga0209465_10000044_pt1 | contig 54194 bp, 45 predicted proteins | sample PanSoiPlot1MoBio_FD_188321 | JGI IMG/M metagenome (GOLD analysis project Ga0209465, IMG submission 188321) | Tropical forest soil microbial communities from Panama analyzed to predict greenhouse gas emissions - Panama Soil Plot 1 MoBio (SPAdes)... | ecosystem: Environmental > Terrestrial > Soil...
GTGGCTGTGGAATGCGCGGATCGTGCGCACCCGAAGCGCCGCCGCGGCATTGGCTGTTGCGGGCCACGTGCGGGTCAACGGCGTCAGGGTCACGGCGCCCGGTCGTGACGTTAAGTGTGGGGATGTGGTTACCGTCACGCTCGAACGCGGCGTTCGAGTTCTCAAGATATCCGGACTGGCATTGCGACGCGGTAATGCGGCAGCAGCTGCAGGACTTTACGAGGAGATTGGCAACTCTTCATGATGGTGCGCCACCGTAGCGCGGGAATTGAAAAGCACCGACGCGAATGTGATGTCGCATTTTCATCGCATCCGCCTTACATGGCTGAGGGGCAAGGGTTGCGCGCGGGGTCGGCCTGCGCTAGCACCCGCTGAGCAAAGCCACGTTGCGGCCGGAGCCTGTTCATGACCTATGTGGTTGTCGAGAACTGCATCAAGTGCAAGTACATGGATTGCGTTGAGGTATGTCCCGTCGACTGCTTTTATGAGGGCGCCAATATGCTCGTCATCCATCCCGACGAATGCATCGACTGTGGCGTCTGCGAACCCGAGTGCCCCGCGGAAGCCATTAAGCCTGACACCGAGCCCGGGCTCGAACAATGGCTCGAGCTCAACGCCGAATATTCGCGGTCCTGGCCTAACATAACCGCGAAGCGGGAAGGACCTGCCGACGGTAAGGAATGGGATGGCGTCAAAGGCAAACTGAAGTATTTCGATTCGGAGCCCGGGACCGGAGACTAAGGGTGGTGCGGTGTTTTGCATCAGGCCCGCAAACAGTTAACGATTTTTGCTTTCTTCGTCGTGATTGCAGGACTAAATCGACACTTTTGCGTGTTCTAAGGCTTTGATTTCTGCGGATAATGTGATATATACGTAGCACATAAGAAAAACCTCCGCTTCGACGCTCCGTTCGGGAGCGTAATTTTTTCGAAGTTTCCCCGGGGAACCGTCAAATAGGGGCGTGTAATCCACGCAATCGGCAGTGGCAGGCAAAACGCGTCATAGGTCCAAGACGAAAAAGACCGCTAATAAACCCTCGTCGGCGAGCCGTCGCATGGCAACGCAAGCTTCCCGTGGCGGGAGCCGCCGGGGAGTTCCCGTTGCCAAGTCTACCGGTCGCAACAGGCCGACGGGTCAAGGAGTTAACCAGGGAATGACTTCAAAAAAGGCGACCCAACGGCAAGGGTTCAAGACCAGCGAATTCATCGTCTATCCGGCGCATGGCGTCGGACAGATCGTGGCGATCGAAGAGCAGGAAGTTGCAGGCTACAAGCTGGAGTTGTTCGTCATCAGCTTTGTCAAGGACAAGATGACGCTGCGGGTTCCGACCGCGAAGGTCGGGGCCGTTGGCATGCGCAAGCTTGCGGAGCCGCCGATCGTCAAGCGTGCCCTGGAGACCTTGAAAGGTCGTGCCCGGATCAAACGCACGATGTGGTCGCGCCGAGCGCAGGAATACGATGCAAAGATCAATTCCGGAAATATCGTAGCGATCTCTGAGGTTGTTCGCGATCTGTACCGTTCTGAGACCCAGCCCGAGCAGTCCTACAGCGAGCGCCAGCTGTACGAAGCGGCACTTGATCGGTTGGCCCGCGAGATTTCGGCGGTGCAGCGCATTACCGAGACCGAGGCCATCAAGGAAATTGAGGCGGCGCTCGCCAAAGGACCACGCCGCGGCAAGTCGCCGGAAGGCGATGATCCGGTGATCGAGGACGAAGCGGCCTGAGGGCGGCTTAAATTCCGTCGATTTTCAAAAGCCCGGCATCGAGCCGGGCTTTTTTCATCCTAAATTCGTGAGTTGGAAGCACGCACCTCGCGCAGAAAGCGCTGATAAATCGATAAAACTTCGAAAATCAGTGCCCTCAAGCATTCTCTCTCTTGCTTGTGGGCGAAGGGCTTCGCGAAAATCAGCGACGTCAACTTCCGGATCTAGGTTCATGATGCCCCCGGAGCTTGTCTTACGACGCGATGCGGCGTTTCGTCAGTCCCGCCCGCGCGCCCTGCAGGGCTGCTGCGGTCAGGTTACCCCTTGCCAGCTTACCCAGCCCTGAAGGTCCGTTTTGGGTAGGTTTTCCTTTGGGGATATCTTCGGCGGGTCGTCGGTCAATCTCAGCGGCAGGTCGGATCACTCGACGATGATCTTTACGAGATCGCCGACCTTCAATTCCTCGCTGGCGTCAAGGCCATTGAGGACACGAAATCGCTCAACCTGATGGTCGAGGAGGGCCATGCGCGTGGCAAGCGTTTCCAAGGTATCCCCGGGCTGCACTTTTACGATTTTCAGGCGGAGCGGCTTGGTCGATCGGATTTCCTGTAACGACAGTCGACGGAAGGTCTGGATCGACTCCCGGAAGCTGCGATCTGCCTCGGGCGTACGGTTCTTGGCAGCAAAGATAAAGCGATAGACCTCGCTGCCGAAGCGAACGACATAGAGCCGGAAGACCCACTGATTTTCGACGGCCGTGGTCGTGGTATTTCCGGTGGCGGTGGCGGTCGCGGCTAGGAAGCCGTTAACGACAAGCTCCTCGACCGAACCGCTATCAATGTTCTCGATCCAGCCGGAGTTGAGATATTCGATCAGCGACTGTTCAGGCGAGACCTTTACCACGTCAAGCCGCAACGCTTGGCCGCTGCCCTCCTTCATGCCGAGCACCGCCTGTGCGGTATTGTCCAGCACGAAGCCCTCCGGGGCCATGAAGGTGAAGCCGAGCTTGGGGTGGAGAAAACGCCGGCCGCGGACAAACCCGTCGACCGGGTCTTCGCCATAAATCATGTCGCTAATGCTTGCCAAGTAGGCGGCCTTGTCGCGCTCAGCGGGCCCGCTGCCCTGGACGTGGCGGGCGCTGACCTCGGCGTTCTTGACGCGTTCCGGCGTGGCCGGATGGGAGGACAGGAAATCCGGCGCGCGCAGATCGCGGCCAGCCGCGCGCAGTTCGGCATTGCGCCCCATCGAAGCTAGCAACCTGGAGGCGCCAAAGGGATCGTAGCCAGAACGCGCCGCAATGCCGACGCCGAGGCCGTCAGCTTCAAATTCCTGGGAACGCGAAAAACTTGCCAGCTGGATCTTCGAGCGTGCGAGCGCCATCGCGCCGACCTGAGAATCGCTCAGCATGTCGTTGACGTTGCTTATTAGTTCTGTCTTGCGCACCTGCTCTTCCCGGGTCGCCGCGTGGCGCGCGATCACATGGGCCATTTCGTGCGCCATGACCGAGGCGAACTCAGAGCTGTCGTTGGCGAGGCCGAGCAGGCCCCGGGTCACGTAGAGCTGTCCGTTCGGGAGCGCAAAGGCGTTGACGGCAGGCGAATTGAGGATGGTTACTTTGTAAGAGAGGTCCGGCCGATCGGAGGCTGCGACCAGCCGACCCACCACGCTGGTCAGTTTGGCGTGGAGCTTCGGATTTTCGTAGGCGCCCCCATAGGCCGAGAGCACGCGCTGGTGCTCGCGGACGCTGGCGGGCGTGACTTCGAGGTTCTTGGGCACATCCGGCAAGAAGATCTGCCGCCCCCCCGAAAAGGATGAACAGGCTGCCGTCGCAAGCGCCATCAGGGCCGCCGCAACTGCTCCGGCCGCGGGCCTCCAGGACTTACGATGGCTCGTCGTCATCAACACCACACGTACACTCGCTGCCGGTTCCTAGTTGACGATCTCAATCTGCTCCGGCCGTACCACCTCGATGGCAGGACCGCCTCGCTCCTCGATCCAGCCGCGCACTTCAACGTTGCGACCCGCGAGCACCTTCGGTGCCAGTCCGGCACTAGCGAAAATACCCTCGTTCCGCTTGGCAATCGTGACCGTGAACTGTTCATGCCAGCGCCGCCCAAAATTCACGTACGACAAGCCGCCGCTTTCGCGCACCGACGTCACCATGCCTGTGACCAGCGTGAATCGCCCTTGTTCGGCAAGAATATCGAGGGGGTTAGCCGCCCGTTTGACGATATAATACGGATCGCCCCACAGGCCAAGCCCACCCCTGCGCGCGTCCCGCTCGGCATCACGCAGGTAAGCGCGACAGGGCTCCGCCAGGAAGGCGCCCCATACCAGCGCCTGGCCGGTTGTCACCAATTCATGTTGCACCAGCGTCTCACCCGCCAGGCTCTGAATGGAAGCGTAAGCAAACAATCGGCCATAGCGATCGGGACTTCCACGCAGGACGCGCAAATCGACCCCGCGATGAAGCACCAAAGCCTCAAGGGCCGCCTTGGCGGCGAACGCAGCCGCCACGCGCGCCTCGTCTTCGTCTCCCGGGACCGGGAGCAGCGTTTCAATCGCCGCCAAGCGGACCTCACGGCCATCCGCAAGGACGAACGATCTGCCGTCGACGACGCGCACGACCTCGCCAGACGTCCCGCTGTTACTCCCGCAATCCACAGCTCGCGCCGGTACTTGTGCCTGCGTCCCAAACGCTGCGAGCACAGCCGCGAAGGCCAAGATCATTGCTGAAAGCGCAGGTCGTTTGAAGGTCATCACGCTAACTTGCACATAATCAGCTTACGCCGCAGATGCGGCGAACCTGAGTTGTCAATGCTAAGGCTATCGCAGTCTGCCCCATGCGCCCGCACTCCCCATCGCAATGCTCTTGGCTTCACGTCAGCGTTTCCGCAGAAGCCAAAGCCTCTCTTTCAGCCCAGTGGCAAGATATTTGAAGTCCCCCGCATCTGGTCAGAATCAAGCCACAAGATGATGTCAAAACTTGGTCATCGAGTGCAGCAGTATTGTCCAAATGGAACTTGATGTCGCAACAATTGTTGCGGCTCCAAGGTAGCGGCGTTGCGTCACATCAAACTGTCATTTGAGGTGTTCGTCTTGCAGGACGAAATTTTAGAACGAAATCACCTTGATTACGCAAGTGCCAGATTAAAACAGCGGCTTTAGCGCAATATTTGAATGAAATGCCCTTCAGCCGATTTCGCATCCGGTTGCAGCGAATGGGTTGTGCTAGCCTATCATATCAACCGCGCGAGCTGGTATCTGACCTGGCGAGCATATTCTTGCCGCAATCAAGAAAATCTCCGATTTCGAATTTGACCACAATGCACATACGCAAAAGGCAAAAAATCGTCGAAGAGTAGCTCCTCACCTCACCGAAACACGCGTCTTGTGACCGATGCTTTCTTGTGAACCGACGTCCTCTTGTGACTGCCAATTCGAGACGCTGGCACTTTCGAACCGCACGACTAAAATGGCTTCTTCAAATCGGTCCCGTAGCTCAGCCGGATAGAGCAGCGGTTTCCTAAACCGAAGGTCGCAGGTTCGAGTCCTGCCGGGACCGCCATTCATGCTCACTCCGGCCCCGCATATGTTCCGGCCGTCGCCGGGAACATCGATTTCACGATTTTGAAGCGCGAGATGTCGGCGGTTGCATCCATGTGCAGGAAGATGGCGGCGTCGCGGAACAGCTTTTCGACACCGAAATCCAGCATCATGCCGTTGCCGCCATGTAGCTCGACGGCATGCCGGGCGACCGTCATGATCTCCTCCGAGGCAAACAGCTTGGCCATGTTGCACAGCGCGTCGGCGTTGGCGGCGCGTTGGTCGACCGCGCGGGCGGCGCGCTCCAGGAGCGCCCGTACCGCCTCGATGCGGGTCGCCATCTCGGCGAGCCGCAGCGCCACAGCTTGGTGCCGGATCAGGACGCGGCCGCCCTGGACATAGTTTTGTACATAGTCCGCCGTGACCTCGAACGCGCGGACCCCGACACCGAGATTCTTGGCGGCCTGGATGATCTTTCCGGGCTGAAAATAGATGCCGGCTTGGCCGAGTGCAGTGCCCTCGGCCAGCAGGTGGTCGTCAGGCACGAACATCTCCTCGAACACCAGCTCGCCATTGTTCATGAAACGGCAGCCGAGCGTCTCATTGCAGCGCGCCACCGTGAGCCCGGGTGTGTCACGCGGCGCCAAAAAGCTCGATGTGCCCCTGGTCATGCCAACCGTGGGATCGGTGTTGGCATAGACCACATAGAGACCGGCATCGTAGCCGTTAGAGATGAACTGCTTGCGGCCATTGATCACCCATCCGCCGCGCGTCCGCACGGCGCGGGTCTGCATGGCGGCTTCTGGCACGTCATAAGGAAGCCAGCGGTCGGACGCGCCACGCGGCTCGGTCAGGCAGTGAGCGAGCAGAAATTGCGGGTCCGCAACCAGGCGGCCGAACCACTTCTCCTGCAGGTGGTGCGGCGCGAGATTGCGCAGCAGCACCGCCACCTTCCAGTTCTGAACTAGCTTGTCGGCCAGCCCGGAATCGCCGCGCGCGATCTCCTCCGCGATAATTGCAAAACTTTGCACCTCGCTCGCCCGTTCAAGTTCGACGCCGCCGAATTCCGGCGGCACGCCGAGGGTGCGGATGCCGATGCGATCGGCGGCCACAAGTATCTCGTCCGGCAGCCGGACTTCCGGCCTCATGTCCCATTCGCGCTGCCAGTTCCGACGAACGAATGGGATGATGGCGTCGTCAACGAAGTCGCGGCACGTCTGCCGCATCATGCGTTGTTCTTCGGCGATATCGGTCATACGCGTTCTCCAATGGTCTGGCGCGCGGATATAGCGGATATTAGCGAGCTGTAGAGCGGGTTTGACCGAAGGCGTAGCCCGCCATCCGCTGAGAAGGGCGGGCTGCGCTAACCCGCCCCACCGCGCTCTGCATCGCTCTGCCATTGAGGCGCCGCCTGATCCGGCCTAGGTTTGAATGATGAACACGTCCGAAGCCCGCGGGTTGATCGCCGTCGACAAGATGGGCGGCAAGGTGATCTTCATCGATCCCGTCAGTTTTGCGACGACGCTCGTCCTCGACGATTTTGAACGCGTGCCGCATGAGCTCCTGGTTACACCGCAGTCCGCGACGGCCTATGTTCCGATCTATGGCGACGGCATCCACGGGCGCAACCCCAATCCCGGCCACCTGCTCTCGGTCATCGACCTGGACAAGCGCGCACACGTCGCCGATATCGACCTTTCACCCTTTGTGGCGCCGCACGGGTTGCAGGTCGGTCCCGATGGCTTGCTCTACATCACGTGTGAGAACAGCGGGGTGGTTGCGCTCGTCGATCTCAAGGAGCGCAGAATGGTGGGTGCAATCGAGACAGGCTCGACCAACTCGCATCGCCTCGTCATCGCGCCGTCTGGGCAATGGCTCTACACGGAAAACGAGGAGGATGCTTCGATTTCCGTTATAGATCTGCCGGGACGCAAGCTGGTGCGGCACGTTATGACGCCGCATCCGCTCGCCGGCCTTGCGATTTCGCTCGACGGGAAATGTCTGGTAGCGGTCGACGACCAGGAGCCGTTGCTGCTCCTGATCGACACCGCGAGCTTCGCGATTATCAGAACGGTGCCGCTCGAAGGCGTGCCGGAGCCGGCGCAGATCGCACGCTACAGCCCGGACGGGCAGATTCTGCTCGTCACGAGCTTGCGCAGCGCGACAGCCACGGTAATGGACGCATCGTTTGGTCACCAGACCACTTTGAAGGTGGGTCAACAACCGATGGATGGCGCGTTCCGCGGCAGTTCCCTTTTCGTTGCCTGCCAAGGCGATGGCACCGTCCACGTCATCGACCTGGCGAGCCGACAAGTCTCGCACCGGTTCGCCGCGGGAGTCGGCTGCGAGACGCTGGACTTCTTTTAGTAGAGATCATGTTTTAGTAGAGATCATGGCGCAGCCATTTATAGAACCGTGCGCGAGCGGCGTTATCAAGGCCGAGCCATGTCCACGGCCTGGACCCGTGCCTATCCTCTGGTGCCGCCGGATGCTGCTTGCGGCATGCATCATTGCGTCCGCAATGGTTTTCATCGATGGTTCGGCCCTTACCGTCGCGCTCCCCAAGTTGCGCGCCTATTTCGGCGCCGATCTCGCTTCCGTTCAATGGGTTCTCAACGGCTATGTGCTGGCGCTTGCGTCTCTGACTTTGGTCGGCGGTGCGCTTGCCGATGTCTACGGAAGGGCGCGCGTTCTTTGGATCAGCTGCCTTGCTTTCGGCGCTGCGTCCATTGCCTGTGCGCTTGCACCGTCTGTCTCATGGTTGATCTTCGTCCGCATCGTGCAGGGAATTGCTGCGGCGATCCTGGCGCCGACGAGCCTTGCTTTCATCGGGGCAATCTATCCGGATGCTGAGCGCAATCGGGCAATCGCGGTGTGGGCCTCCGCCTCCGCGCTGACCACTGCGGGAGGTCCGATCGTTGGCGGATGGTTGACCGAAACGCTGGGGTGGCAGTGGGTATTCGCCATAAATCCGCCGCTGGCGCTCATCGCGGCTGGCCTCGTTATCGCGTTTGCGCCCGCTGATCGGGCACGGCCGCGTCAATTCGATTTTTTTGGTGCAACGATCCTGGCGGTCGCACTTGGCGCGCTGGCCTGGGCGCTGAGTCAAATCGGCGCCAACGCCTGCGCGAATGCCGCCACTCCCTGTTGGCGGCATGCCGTCTTTGTTGCGGTGATATTGGGCCTCGCAGTCGCCGCGGCCGCCGGATATGCCTTGTGGGAAGGCGTGAGCAAACAACCAATGACGCCGCCGCGCCTGCTCGCAAACAGGGGGTTCGTCGGCCTGAATGCTGCGACCCTGTTGATCTACACAGGCCTCGGCATCATGTTTTTTCTGCTGCCGTTCGATCTGATCGACCGCCGCGGCTTGTCGCCGACCGATGCGGGGCTTGCGTTCCTGCCGTTCACGTTGGCTATGGGCCTCTTGTCCAGGACATTCGGCGCCGCAGCGGATTCGATAGGTGCGCGGACGATGCTGATTATTGGATCGTCAGGAGCGACCGTCGCGTATGTTGCGATGGCCCTCGGAAAAACGGCGTCGCTGGGGTTCGGCGTGATCGGCCCGATGGCCATGCTCGGCATTTCCTTCGCTGTGTTGGTGGCGCCGCTGACCGCGGCCGTCATGTCGAGCCTGGGGCGGAATGACTCGGGGCTCGCATCCGGGGTCAACAATGCCGTGAGCCGCGTCGCACAGCTGGCCGGCATCGCCGCAGCGGCGGGCGTTTCCTCCTATTCGTTCGGCTATGAGGCTGGACTGGCGACCGCCGCTTTCCTTACGGCCGTAGCAGTGTTGACGATCGCTGCGAAGGTGCAGCCGGCCGCCTCTTAAGCGATCGGTTTTTCATCACAGCGCGGCGGCGGAATCTCGGTGCCCTCCGGCGCACCCCAGCAGGCGTCGATCGCGGCGAGCGCTGCTCGGCGATCTTCGTCAGTACGAATCGGCCGGATGTCCATGGGTTGTTCTATCAAAACTGCGATACGGTCAGGGCGTCGATGCGGTCGTATTCGGCATGGGTGCCCGACATTTGTCGATGAAGCCGCGGGAGACTGGATTTAAGCCATTAGCGCCAGAACACCCGTCCGACAGTGGATTCCGCATCAATCGATCTGCGGCAGGTCTTCACGATATAGGAATATATTCCGACAAACAGATCCCTCGCGAATGCCAGCGTCGGCCAAAGCCAGGCGCGATCGCGCATGATTTTGTGGAAACGAACTGATGCAAAATTCCTCCGCAACATCAACGTGTCGGTCCAAATCAGCCAGATCCCGGACCGACCCGAATCCTTGCGGGATTGACCGCGCCCCAATGCCATCTACAAGAAAGCGACCCCGGAGGAGCACCCCATGCCCAAGAACATGCTCACCGGCGCCCAGGTGATCGTCGATTACCTGATCCGCCAGAAGGTGCCTTATGCGTTCGGGCTGTGCGGCCACGGCAATATTCAGTTCATAGACGCGCTTTACGAGCGCTCCGCCGACATCAAGACCATCTCGGTCCACCACGAAACCGTCGCGGGCTTCATGGCGGACGTCTACTACCGGGTATCGGGTCAGCCGACCGCGACCTTTACGTCGTGCGGGCCGGGCTCCGCCAATCTGCCGATCGCGCTCGGCAACTCGTTTCTCGATTCCGTGCCGTTCCTGGCCGTGACAGGCAACATCCCGACCAGCCAGTTCAACCGCGGCGCGTTCCAGGAGCTTTATCGCCATTACCAGGCGGATTACCCATCAACGGTGCGGGCCTATTGCAAGCGCGTGTTCCAGCCGACCCGCGGCGAGATGGTGCCGCTTGCAGTACGCCAGGCCTGGAAGACCATGGTGACGGGTCGGCCGGGACCGGTGGTGCTCGACGTGCCCTTCGACGTGTTCCGGGAAGCTGCTGCCGAAGAGACCCCGAAACCAGAGGATTGGAGCGCCAATATCTCGTGCCGCTGCGGCGCCGATCCGGAGGGCGTGAAAAAGGCCGTCAACATGCTGCTTTCGGCCGAGCGGCCCGTGATCCTGATTGGCCAGGGTGTCAAATATGGCGGCGCCGCAGCGGACCTCAAGACATTGGCCGAAAGGCTGCAGATTCCGGTCGCAGCTTCAGCGAGCGGCTTTGGCGGCTTCGACACTCAGCACCCGCTGGCGCTTGGCATCGTCGCCCGCAACGGGCCCTATCAGGCCAACCACGCGGCGCGGCAGGCCGATGTCCTGCTGGCGCTCGGCGTGCGCTTCGACGACCGCACCTCCAGCTCGTGGCTTCCCGGCTATTCCTTCACCATCCCGCCGACGAAGCTCATTCATGTGGACATTGATCCCGACGAGATCGGCCGCAATTATCCGGTCGCGCTCGGCCTGATGGCCGATGTACGCACATTCCTGCGCCAGGTCCTCGGCGAACTCGACGCGCGCAGGGATGTTGGCGAATGCGCCACAGCCCGCGCGAAATGGCTCGACGTCATCGCGGGCTATCGCAAGGAGTGGGAGGCGTTCGTGGCGCCCGGGTTCATAGACGACGCTTCGCCGATCAATCCGCAGCGTGCCGTCCATGAGATCGATAAGGCGCTGCCGGCCGACACGATCCTGGTTAGCGACATCGGCGTTCATCATAACTGGCTCTTGCAATACTGTAAGCCGCGGCGGCCGGACTCGCTGATCGGCTCTATGGGTTTCGGCCCCATGGGCTTTGGCGTCGCTGGTGCGCTCGGGGCCAAGCTCGCGGCGCCCAACCGGCCGTGCGTATCGGTGTGCGGCGACGGAGCATTCTTCATGCATGCGAGCGTGCTCGGCACCGCGGTCGAATACAAGATCCCCGTGGTCTGGGTAGTGTGGAACAACTACGCCTACGCATCGATCCGCGGCCTGCAGCGCGGCTATCTCGACGGCCGCGAGCTTGCAACCGACTTCAGGCACCCGGACACCGGTCAGCCCTTTAACCCGGACTTCGCCGCCATGGCGCGGTCTGCCGGTATCGACGGCGTGCGCATCGACCGCGCCGGCGATTTAGGTGACGCTGTGCGGGCCGGCATCGCGGCCGGACGGCCCTATCTGATCGATGCGCATATCAGTGCCGACCGCAATCCGGGCGGGGCCGGCGTCTGGGAGCTGCCTGGTCTCGGCCAGAGCCGACCCGCCATCGGCGGGCGCTATCGGCCGAATTGATATGCATTCCAAGGAGGTCGCAGCACGTAGGGTGGGCAACGCGCCTATGCTAAGTCCTTGCAAACTCATGGAGCGAGCGGGCGCGTTGCCCACGCGGTCCGCCCTCGCGGTTCAACCGCGTGGGCAAATCGCGCATGCAGATCGCGCAATTACGATTGCAGTGCCCGGCGATTTGCCCACCCTACGCTAAAGATTCACAAGGGAGAAACACGCATGACTTCACGCCAACCCGAGGAAGCGAATGGGTTCAAACTGCTCGGGCATGACCGCAGCGCCGCCTGGGGCGGCGGCAGCATCGTCGAGGTCCACAAAGGCTACGCCTATGTGGGTGCGGTCGGCGGTGCGAGCTACAACGGGCCGGAAGGCTTTACGGCCCATGACGTGCGCGACCCGCGCAACCCGAAAAAAGTCTACGAATTTCGCGCACCGCCCGGCGTTCATTGCCACAAGGTGCGCATCGTCGGCGATCAACATCTCTACGTAAATTCTGAACGGCTGGTCGGCGACAAGGGCAAGAACGCCCGCGCCGGGCTGTTCATCTTCGATATCAGCAAGCCCGACCAGCCGCGCGAAGTCGGATTCTACGACACGCCCGGGAGCGGCCCGCACCGCTTCGGCGTGGACAACAAGCGTGGCATGGCCTTCCTGCCCAACGACGCGCCGGGATGGAACAAGCGGGTGATCTGGACCCTCGACATCCGCGATCCGCTCAAGCCGGAAGTCGTCAGCATCTGGGGCCTGCCGTGGCAGAAGACCGAAGGCGCCGGCGAGGGCAATGATCCGATGCCCGCCGAAAGCGCCATCACGCTCCACGGGCCACCCATGATCCGCGGCAACCGCATGTATTGCGCGTGGTGGGGCGGCGGCATCTCGATCATCGACTGCACCGATCTGCGCAACATGCAGCTCGTCGGCCACATGCAATGGTCGCCGCCGTTCCCGGGCTCCACCCACACCTGTTGGCCGATCGGCAACAAGCCGTATCTCGTGGTCACCGACGAGGCGCGCGCCAAGCAGAAATACTGGGACAGCCAGTTCATGTGGATTGTCGATGCACGCCACGAGACCAACCCAATCCCGATCGCGACGTTCTTTCCGGATCGCGACAAATACTTCAATCGCCCTGGCCGCTTCGGCGCTCACAACATCCTGGAAAACATCACGACCGAAGGTCCGTGGGCCAACATCGTGTTCCTCACCTATTTCAACGCGGGGCTACGCGCCGTCGATGTGAGCGACGTGCTGCGGCCGAAGGAGATCGGCTGCTATGTGCCGGAACGTCCCGACGGCCAGGACGCCATCCAATCAAATGACATCGGCGCCGATGAACACGGCCGCATCTACCTGATCGACCGCGCCGGCGCCGGGATGCATATTCTGGAGTACACCGGATAGGTTATGGACCTCGGTCTTTCAGGTCGCGTCGCGATCGTCACGGGCGCCAGCCGGGGCATCGGCAATGCGTGTGCAGCCGAGCTTGCGGCCGAAGGTGCGCATGTAATCGCGGTCAGCAGGGATGCGGAACGCAACGCGGCCGCCTGCGTCGCCCTCATGGCGCACGCCAAGGGTCGCCTCGTCGGGGCGCCGGGCGATCTCAACGACCCCGCCGCGGTTCACACCGTGTTTGCCCGCACGATGGCGGAGTTCGGCCGCCTCGACATCCTGGTAAATTGCGCCGCCGTGATCGGCCGCGGTGATTTCTTTTCGTTGGACGATGCGAAGTGGTCAAAGATGTTCGACGACAAGCTGAACGGGACGGCGCGTTGCATCCGCATCGCCACGCCGCTGATGCGCCAACGCCAATGGGGGCGCATCATCAACGTGCTGGGCGGCGCGGCACGCCAGCCTCAGCAGGCGGCAGTGTCGGTCGGGCTCAACAATGCCGCCATCCTCAATCTGATCAAGGCGCTCGCCAACGAGCTGGCGCGGGACAATGTGCTCATCAACGCCGTGATCCCGAGCGTCATCCGATCGGAGCGGCTCGACGAAACGATCCGGGCTGAGGCGGCGCGCGCCGGAAAGTCTGAAGCCGAGGTGCGGGCGCAGCGTGTCAGCCGCGTCCCGCTTGGTCGCATGGGCGAAGGCCGTGAGGTGGGCGCTGTGGTGGCGTTCCTTGCCTCGGAACGGGCGAGTTTCGTGACAGGTTGCGCGTGGAACGTGGACGGCGGTGCCGCGGCGGTGATTTAGATGGAGCGCGGGCGTGCTCGCCCGCAAAAAAAGCGGGCGGGACGCCCGCGCTCCGTTAGGCCCACAGCCGCTCGCCCTTCAAATCCTTGTAGAGGTCGGCCACGTATTCGCCGTAGCCGTTGAACAGAAGAGTCGGACGACGTTCGCTGGTCCCGATCACCTGCTCGGTGGCTTGGCTCCAGCGCGGATGGGGTACCTGGGGATTGACGTTGGCCCAGAAGCCATATTCGGACGCCTGAAGGGCCTCCCAGAAGGTCTTGGGCCGCTGGTCCGTAAACGTCACCCGCGTAATCGACTTGATGGACTTGAAGCCGTATTTCCACGGCAGCGCCAGCCGCAGCGGCGCACCCTGGGATTTCGATACCGGCTTGCCGTAGGCACCGGTCACCATGAAGGCAAGATCGTTCATGGCCTCGGCCATGGTGACGCCCTCGACATAGGGCCATGGATACCAGCTGGCGCGCTGGCCGGATGCCATAGTCTTGTCGAGGAAGGTTTCCATCCGCACGTATTTGGCGGACGATGTGGGCTTGGCGAACTCGACGAGCTTGGCGAGCGGGAACCCGCTCCAAGGGATTGCCATGCCCCAGGCTTCGACGCAGCGATGGCGGTAGAGCCGCTCTTCCAGCGGCATCTTGCGAATCAGGTCGTCGATGCCGATTTCCTGCGGGTTTTCGACCATCCCGTCGACCTTGACGGTCCAAGGTCGCAACTTGAGGGCCTGCGCAGCGCGCATGATCGATTTCGACGAGCCGAATTCATAGAAATTGTTGTAATTGATATTGATCGCCTCGTCGGTGATCGGGCGATCGAGGCTGAACTTCTCATTGTGCTTCGCCGGATAGAGATCGCTCGTCGGATCCGGCAGATCGGCTATCCGCTGTGCCATGGCGGCGGCAGGCGAAAGCGCAACCGCGGTCGCACCTGTGCCGAGCAGGAAAGCGCGTCGATCGAAGAACAGATGCTCGGGAGTCGCCATATGCTCCGGCAATTCCCATCCGCGGCGGCGCATGATGTGCATGGGGGTTGCTCCTCGAAACGTTTAGTCCCTCGTGAGTCCTGGTTTCTGGCTACGCGCGAATACCATCACCACCGAGGCTATCACCCGCAAGTCACACTTGTGGGAACCGGCCCGTGATCGCCGCGCCATTTCGGCGCATTCCGACCGGTTACCGCGCGTCGGTAACGCAAATCCCATCTTACCACCGTTCTGGGCGGGCCGAGAAGCTCGGTTCAGACTCACCGCGCGGGCTGCAAATACTGCTTCTCCAGCATCACATGCACACCCTTGTGCTCGTTCACCACCTGCGTGATCCGCAGATCGGCCACCAGGCTCGCAAGCATGTAGGCCTCGTGGCGCTTGAGCGTGGTGCGCGCCTCGATCAGGTCGAGCATCGCCCGCAGCGCCACCACCACGCAATCGTCAAGGTCGGGATCGAATGCCATGGTGATGAGGTGTGTCGGGGTGTCGGCCATCGGCCAGGTCAGTTTCATGTCGTCGCGCACGGTAAGGCGAAAGCGGCCGATCAGGCCGGTCTCGATTGCATTGACACAGACCTCACCGTCGCCCTGGGCGCCGTGCCCGTCGCCGACCGAGAACAGCGCATTCTCGATGAACACCGGCAGATAGAGCGTGGTGCCAGCGATCAGTTCCTTGTTGTCCATGTTGCCGCCGAACTGGCGCGGCTGGATGCTCGACACCGTGCCCCAGGCGCGCGGCGGAGCATTTGCCATGACGCCGAAGAACGGCCGCAGCGGAATTTCAGTGCCCCACGGCAACCTGCCGACCATGCGATTGCGTTCGAGCGCAACATGGATCATGTGCGGTTCGGCAAAATCATGCGGCAAAGCACCTCTCAGCGGGCGGCAGGCGGTGTAGCCCCAGTCGTAATGCAGCGCAATGTCCTCGATATCGACCTGCAGGACCTGGCCAAGCCTGGCACCGCGCACCGCGATCGGCCCGGTGCACATGTGCCCGGGAAGCATCCGCCGCGTCTTGGCGTTGTGAATGTCGTAGAGCGCTTGCGGAATGATGGCAGGCGGCGGCGGCAGTGCCTCGGGCGGACCGGATACGGTCGAGATTGTCACCATGTCTCCGCTGTCGATCGTTGCGACCGGCTTCAGCGCAGAATCGAGATAGCCCCAGTGCACCGTCGTGGCGCTTGCGTCTACACGTGTCGTCATGTCGGATTTGCCACTGCTCGATCGTAGGGTGGGTTGAGCTCAGCGAAACCCACCGTGGGCCGCTCCCCTACTGCGGGGCGGTGGTTTTCGCTTCCGCTCAACCCACCCTACGCCGTATGTCAATAATTCCAGCGTTGCGCTTTGCTGACCAGGAAATCGCGAAATGCCTGTACCCGGGCTACCGACTTAAGTTCCTCCGGATAGACGAAGTAGGCGTCGAGCGCGATGGTCTCGGATTCGCCGAACAGCTGCACCAGCCCGCCATCCTCTTCGACGATGTAATCAGGCAGCATGGCGATGCCGAGCCCGGCCTGACAGGCGCGCAGAATGCCGATGATATTATTGATGACGAGGTGCGGGCTGCGCGGGCCCTTGCCGTTGCGGCCGACGTCCACCAGCCAGCGGGTATTTTGCAGGTACTGCGGCACGTGACCGCCCAACACCAGGAGATGATGCTTGTCGAGCTCTTCATGAGAGCGCGGCGTGCCGAAGCGCTTGAGGTATTCCGGCGACGCGAAGGCGTGGAAGCGCACCGAAAACAGCTTGCGCTGGATCAGGTCGGGTTGGGTCGGCTGCCGCAGACGGATGGCGACATCGGCCTCGCGCATCGCAAGATCGAGTTCCTCGTCGGTGGTGATGAGCGTGATGCGGATGTCCGGATAGAGTTCTCCGAATTCGCCGAGCCGCGGCGTCAGCCAATGCACTCCGATGCCGACCGTGGTGGTGATCTTGAGATCGCCATTCGGGCGCTCGCGGCTGTCGGTCAATTTGGCGCGCGCCGATTCAAGCTTCATGAACACTTCGTGCGCTGTACGGTAGAGAAGCTCGCCCTGCTCGGTCAGGATGAGGCCACGGGCATGGCGATGGAACAGCGCCACCGTGAGCTCCTGCTCGAGCGCGCTCACCTGACGCGAGACCGCCGATTGCGAGAGGCCGAGCTGCTCTCCCGCGTGGGTGAAGCTGCCGGCCTCGGCGGCGGCGTGAAATACCTTTAGCTTGTCCCAATCCATGATCCATCGAAATCGCGTTTTGCGAATTTCCCTCTGCTTGTTACGCCGCTTTTGCGACGCGCCCGGAATCGAACGTTGCGGATTTGCGACTCTTGCTCCAACAGCATCTATTCGGCCGCGACACTTTCCACGTGCTGGGCGGCCAGAAATCGTTCCGCCTCCAAGGCTGCCATGCAGCCCAATCCGGCCGCCGTGACGGCTTGGCGGTACACATCGTCAGTCACATCGCCGGCCGCAAATACGCCCGGAACCGATGTTGCGGTCGAGAAGGGCGCCGTCTTGATATAGCCGTTAGGTTTCATTTCGACCTGACCGGCAAACAATTCGCTCGCCGGCGAATGGCCGATGGCGATGAAGATGCCGTCGGCGCGAACCTCCGTGACCGCAGAAGTCTTCACGTGACGGATAATGGCACCTATGACCTTGCGCGGATTTTCGCTCCCAAGCACATCGTCCAGCACGCTGTTCCAGATCACCTCGATCTTGGGGTTCCGGAACAGGCGCTCCTGCAGGATGCGTTCCGCCCGGAACGCATCGCGGCGGTGGACGACGGTCACTTTGCTGGCGAAATTGGTAAGGAACAGCGCTTCCTCCACCGCCGTGTTGCCGCCGCCAATAACGACCACGTCCTTGCCTTTATAGAAAAAGCCGTCGCACGTCGCACAGGCGGAAACCCCATGGCCGCGAAACATCTGCTCCGACGGAAGATCGAGCCAGCGGGCCTGGGCACCGGTCGCGATCACAAGCGAATCAGCCTTGTAGACGTCGCCAGAATCGCACGTGATCCGAAATGGCCGCTGCCCCAGATCAACCATGTTGACGTGGTCCGTCACCAACCTGGTGCCTACATGGAGCGCTTGCTGCTCCATTTGCTCCATCAGCCACGGGCCCTGGATCACGTCGGCAAAGCCCGGATAGTTCTCCACATCGGTGGTGATGGTGAGCTGGCCACCCGGCTGAATACCCTGAATCATCACCGGCGCCAGCATGGCTCGAGCCGCATAGATGGCAGCCGTATAGCCAGCCGGCCCCGAGCCAATGATGACGATCTTGGCGTGAGTGGTCTTCGACATATCCTTCTCTTTGGTGCTCTGTCGCGGCGCCGGGGTGGATGCAGAGCCGGGCGCACCGCGCGTCCCACATCCTATGTAGGTGGTTTGCCAGAGCTATGCAAGAAACGCAACCCTTATTGCGATAGGTCCGAATACAACAGGCAAAAACGCCAAAATCAGCTGCAGCAGGAATAGCTTCTATCATCCGCCCACAGAGGGCGGCATTAGATCGCGCAATAATGTTTCATACGCACGCCCGTTCCGTTGTAAAACAAAGGCATGCGACGCCTGGATACGATCGATCGCGAAATCTTGCGCGAGTTGCAGGACAACGGTCGGATCACCAACGTAGAACTGGCCCGGCGGGTTGGTATTTCAGCGCCGCCGTGCCTGCGTCGCGTTCGTAGCCTGGAAGAGGCCGGCTACATCAAGGGCTATCGAGCGTTGCTCGATGAGAAGGCCCTGGGCTGTGAGGTAACGGCTTTCGCGATGGTGCATTTGGCGAGTCAGGCGGAACCCGACCTCCAGGCCTTCGAGGGTTTTGTGCGGCGCGAGCCGCTCGTGCGCGAATGCTGGATGTTGTCTGGCGAGATCGATTTTGTTCTCAAATGCGTCGCGCCGAGCCTGTCTCGGTTTCAGGCCTTCGTGACCGACCTGACCGCCGCCCCGCACGTGCTCAACGTCAAGACCTCGCTTACGTTGCGCAACTCCAAAGACGCCCCCATTGTTCCGGTCGAGTTTTTGCGCGCATCGTCGACGTAAGGGGACGCAGAACTGATTAGGGTTGAATTCTGTTGCCATAGAATCACAGTGTCGTCGTAGGGCTTGCCCCGGCGACCTCGAACGTTAAGGTAAACTAGATTAGAATAATCGGGGTGGCGGGGACGAGCCCCGGCCACGACATGCACCGTTACGGCGCTGGCGCGTCGATGAGGCCGAGGCGCTTTTCGATTCGTTCAACCCGTTCAGTCAGCCGATCGAAAGAATGTTGCAGGCGCGTGATCGCCGACACGAGAAACGAAAACATATCCTCAACGGCCGCCTGACGCGCTTTCATTTCGCGGTTTTCCTCTCGGATTGCCGCGACGTCGGCGCGCATCTCCGGCAGGTGTTCAAGCACGATATTGATGGGTTCGTCGGCCACTTCGCTCATTCCATTTATCCAATGAAAATAGCTGTCAAGGAAGGCGGCCGCAATGCCCCACACCATCGGCGAAATGAACGATGCCCATGACACGCACGCCTCGGCATTGGACTTGGCGGGACGAAAAAAGCGCCGAGCTTCGGCACAAGCCTGCCCGTGTTGCACGGAAGGGCGGGTTCAAGTCCTCCGAACCCGTACTGCCACGTGATGATATATGTCCGAACCGGTCGGCCGCCTCGCTATCGCCATTCCACCTTCACGACCTCGTAGGCCTTGGCGCCGCCAGGCGTGACGACCTCGACGTTGGCGCCCTTCTTTTTGCCGACCAGCGCGCGAGCCAATGGTGACGCGATTGAAATTTTACCGGCCTTTGCGTCGGCCTCGGGTTCGCCGACGATCTGCCAGACTGCTTTTTTGTCGGTGTCTTCGTCAATCAAGGTGACGGTCGCGCCGAATTTGACGGTGTCGCCGGACAGCTTGGAAACGTCGATGACCTCTGCGCGCGCAAGTTTGTCCTCGAGCTCCGCAATGCGACCTTCGTTGTGCGATTGCTGCTCTTTGGCTGCATGATACTCAGCGTTCTCCGACAGATCACCGTGGGAACGAGCATCGGTGATTTGCTGAATAATGCGCGGACGCTCAACTTGCTGGCGATGCTTGAGTTCGTTTTCCAGAACGGCATAGCCGGCCGCCGTCATCGGTATCTTATCCATCGATTCTCTATCCTTTGACAAAAAAGCACCGACCGCGTGCCCGGTTCGTTACCGGCGACGCGATCCAGCTCGACTTCTCTGCCTACCCTTGGCCGCACTGCTTCGAGGCGTTGCTCTGTTCCGACGAAGCTTCAGCCCGCGAAATAGCCTTGCAGCGCCCGAACTTCAAACTCGCCCCCAAGATAGGCCTTGATGCCCAGCGCCGCCGCAATGGCCCCTGAAAGAGTGGTGTAGTACGGAACTTTATGCAAGAGGGCCGCGCGCCGCAATGCGCGGGAATCGGCCAGCGCCTGAGCCCCCTCAGTGGTATTAAACACCAGCTGAATTTCGCCATTTTTGATCGCATCGACGATATGTGGGCGGCCCTCCAGCTGTTTGTTGATCTTTGTGGCATGGATGCCACTCGCACTAAGATACCGCTGGGTTCCGGACGTTGCGACCACTTTGAAGCCAAGCTGTGCCAACAATTTGACCGGAGTCAGAATGCGTTTTTTGTCAGCATCGCGCACTGACACGAATACGGTGCCAGCCCGCGGCAGTCGCGCGCCGCCGCCGATCTGGCTTTTGGCGAACGCCAGTTCGAACGTGCGATCGATTCCCATGACCTCGCCGGTTGAGCGCATTTCCGGTCCCAGCACGGTATCGACACCCGGGAAGCGCGCAAAGGGGAACACCGCTTCCTTGACCCCCACGTGGTGTGGCGCCGGCGCTTTTAGATTAAAGCTAGCCAGCGGCTCTCCGGTCATCACCCGCGCGGCGACCTTAGCGACCGGCGTGCCGATCACTTTCGCCACGAATGGCACCGTGCGCGAGGCGCGCGGATTCACTTCCAGCACGTAAATATCGCTGTTCTTGATCGCATATTGCACGTTCATCAGACCGACCACGTTGAGTGCGAGAGCGAGCGCGCGCGTCTGCCGTTCCAATTCGGCAATGGTCGCAGCGGAGAGTGAGTGGGGCGGCAGCGCGCAAGCAGAATCGCCCGAGTGAATGCCGGCCTCCTCGATATGCTCCATGATGCCGGCTATGTAAGTGTCGCGATCGTCCGCAATGCAGTCGACGTCGACCTCGATAGCATCGGAAAGGTAGCGGTCTATCAGCAGCGGTCGCCGTTCCGACACCACGAGCTCGGACGGCCTGTCGAGGTCGCTGGCAAGCCGCGCTACATATCGGTCGAGCTGCGCGGCATCGTTGATGATCTCCATGGCGCGCCCACCCAATACGTAGGACGGCCGGATCATGATAGGATAGCCGACCTCCTCGGCAATCGCCCGTGCCGCTGTCGGGCTCGTGGCGACACCGCTCTTCGGCTGCCGGATGTCGAGTTTCTCGAGCAGCTTCTTGAAGCGATCGCGATCCTCCGCCAAGTCGATGGCGTCGGGTGAGGTGCCGAGAATTGGCACCCGTGCCCGTTCCAACGCGGCAGCGAGCTTGAGGGGGGTCTGGCCTCCGAACTGCACGATGACCCCAACCAATGTGCCGTTCCGGCATTCGGTGGCAACGATTTCGAGCACGTCTTCCTCGGTCAGCGGCTCGAAATAGAGCCGGTCCGATGTATCGTAATCCGTAGATACCGTTTCGGGATTACAGTTGACCATAATGGTTTCGAAACCTGCCTCACGCAGCGCGAATGAGGCATGGCAACAGCAGTAATCGAATTCGATGCCTTGCCCGATGCGGTTTGGGCCGCCGCCCAGAATGATCACCTTCTTGCGGTCGGATGGTGCCGCCTCGTCGGCCCCCTCGCCCGCGAACGGCCGCTGGTACGTCGAATACATGTAGGCGGTCGGCGAGGCGAATTCGGCGGCGCAGGTATCGATACGCTTGAAAACCGGACGGACACCGAGAGCATGCCGCCGGCGCGTCACCTCCTCTTGCGATACGCCTGCAAGCCTGGCGAGCCGCGCATCCGAGAAACCCATCGCCTTCAGGCGACGCAATGCACCGGCGGTCGCTGGCAGCGCCTTCGCCTTTATCTCGGCCTCCATCTCGACGATGTCGCGAATTGCGGCAAGGAACCAAGGATCGATCTTGCAGGCGTCGTGGATCGTCGCATTCGAGATGCCAAGGCGCATTGCCTGGGCAACGACGAGCAGTCGATCCGGCGTGGGGATGCCGAGCGCCGCACGGATGGCGTTCTTGTCATCGCCTTCGCCGAGCCCTTTGATATTGATCTCGTCAAGGCCCGTCAGGCCGGTTTCAAGCGAGCGCAGCGCCTTCTGCAGCGATTCCTGAAAGGTGCGGCCGATCGCCATCACTTCCCCCACCGACTTCATCGAGGTGGTGAGCAGCGGTTCGGCGCCTGGAAACTTTTCGAACGCGAAGCGCGGCACCTTGGTGACGATATAGTCGATGGTCGGTTCGAACGAAGCAGGCGTTGCTCCGCCCGTGATATCGTTTTCGATCTCGTCGAGCGTGTAGCCGACTGCGAGCTTGGCCGCCACCTTGGCGATCGGGAAGCCGGTGGCCTTGGAGGCGAGCGCGGATGAGCGGGACACGCGCGGATTCATCTCGATGACCACGAGGCGGCCATCTTGAGGATTGACGGCGAACTGCACGTTGGAGCCGCCGGTTTCGACGCCGATTTCGCGCAGGACCGCAATCGAGGCGTCGCGCATCATCTGGTATTCCTTGTCGGTCAGCGTCAGCGCCGGCGCGACCGTGATCGAGTCGCCCGTGTGCACTCCCATGGGGTCGAGATTCTCGATCGAGCAGACGATGATGCAGTTGTCCTTCTTGTCGCGCACCACCTCCATCTCGTATTCCTTCCAGCCGAGCACGCTTTCCTCAATCAGCACCTCGGTGGTAGGTGACGCGTCGAGCCCGCGCTCGACGATGTCGAGAAATTCCTCCCTGTTGAATGCGATGCCGCCGCCGGTCCCGGCCAGCGTGAACGAAGGACGGATAATGGCGGGAATTCCGATGTCCGACAGGGCTTCCAGCGCTTCGATGAGCCCCTTGGCGATATACCGGCGCTTACGTTCGGCCTCGCCGGCCGCCCAGGTGCCCTCGAATGCCGCGACGGCGCGCCGCTCTTCATCGGCGGAAAGGCCACGCGCCTTGATGCGGTTGATCTCCGCCTGATGCAGGTCGCGGTCCGCTCTTTTGAGATCGGAGGCGTTGGCGAGTGACGACTTCGGCGTTTCAAGGCCGATCCGCTTCATGGCCTCGCGAAACAATTCGCGGTCCTCGGCCTTGTCGATCGCCTCGGCGGTGGCGCCGATCATGGTGACGCCGAACTTGTCGAGCACCCCCATGCGGCGCAGCGACAATGCGCAGTTGAGCGCCGTCTGCCCCCCCATGGTCGGCAGCAATGCGTCAGGGCGCTCCTTCTCGATGATACGGGCAACGATCTCCGGGGTGATCGGCTCCACATAGGTGGCGTCGGCGATATCCGGATCGGTCATGATGGTGGCCGGATTGGAATTGACCAGGACGATCCGATAGCCCTCGGCCCGCAGAGCCTTGCAGGCCTGGGTCCCCGAATAGTCGAATTCGCAGGCTTGGCCGATGACGATCGGGCCTGCACCGATAATCAGGATCGTGGAAATGTCCGTTCGTTTCGGCATTATGCTACCGGCCACACATTGCTGATCCCCCGACCGAGGGACGCAAAAAAAGGCGTCGCGTCCAGCGCCGCCCCTTAAATTCCTCCAGACCTGCGGACGATATCCGTCGCGGCGGGCGGAGCCTTATCTCATTATGTCAGGGGATGGAAGGGCGTCCTGCGTAGCCAGACCGAAACGGTCAACCTGTGCCGCAAGCTGCCGTGGGTGGGCAACGCGCCAACACTCTGATCTTGGATCACACGCAGACGCGTGAAGGCGCGTTGCCCACGCGGTCGGGCGTCTCGTTGTGACGGCGTGGCAAAATCGCCCGCTATATTTGAGATTGGTCACGAGCCGCCGTGACAAGGCGATTTTACCCACCCTACGCGTCGATATTGTCGAAATGCGCTTTGGCCTTTGGACGGCTCGCGGCTGCGGTGAGCGCGAGTGCGAGCGGATCGCAAGTCAGCACCATCAGCAAGATGAGCAGGCGGATCGCCTGCTCGGTGGTGCCGCCCAAGAGTTGAGCCACATACATGATCGGCGCGGCCTCGACCTCGATCCGGCGACCCCTGGCAGCGACCGCGCCGGCTTGGCTCTTGAGATCGGCCAAAGCGTCAGCCTCGTGTCGGCGCTGGCTGACCAGCGTTTCGCGCAGCTTGCGTTGCGCGCCGATGGCCTCGAGCGCGCCCGCGGTCCGCCCACGCTTGACCATCTCGGCGATCGCCGCATCGATCTGGCCGAGGCGGCGGTCGAGGTCGGCGACTGTCTGCGATTGAACCTCGATCCGCGCAGCGAGCGCGGAAGCCTCGGTTTCGACCGTTGAGGTTGCGCTCACCCGGTCGCCAAAGTGGGCCGCAACGAGCTGGGAATACACGCCGGCGGCGTTGATCGCTGCCAACCCGGCGACCAGCGTGACAAGCACAGTGCGAGACAGTCGGCCGATCAGGCGCCACTGGTGCGCCAGGAACCCAACCGTCACCAGCTTTGCGGCTTCCATGGCGACGCCCATCACCACGATCGCTGCGGGAGCACCAGGAAACAATATAATCATGCCGGTTATCGAAAAGTAGGCGGCAATGCCCGCAAGTGCGATCGCGACCGTGTATGCCAGGACGTTGACGAATCCGGTCGTTCTCGTCCTTGCAGCGGAAATAGCGGCCACCGGAACACCAACTGTCGCCGGAGCAGTAACCGCGGTCGACGGAGGATCAATGCTCGCTGGCGGATGCTCAAGTGCCGGCTCAACCCCGACGCCCGGGACGGGCGCAGCATTGGCGGTAGGCGCGGCGACCGGCTGTGGCGCCGACTTGACAACAGCTCGGCCGCGGCGGCCGGCCGGGGGGATCGCAACAGGTTCCGCAACCGACGTAATGAGCGTCCGGCCGCCGACGCCGGGCGTGACCTTGATCAGACCGTCGGACGACCAGCGAGCGAGCCGGCGCCGCACCTTGGTGGCGCTCCAAAGCCAATCACGGGCGAGTGCGGCCGCGCTTGTCTCGGTCTTCCCTTTTGCGGCAATCCAGGCCAGCGCTTCATCGTTTGAAAGCGCGCGAATCGGTACAACGTTTGCTTCCGACGTGGCCGCAACTCCCACCGCTGCCCCCAAATGAAAGCCGTACCATCCCCACCGCGTCGACATTCCCTAGATGATTCGCTAGGGAATTCAAAGGCTTGACAAGAGCAACGAATCAGTGCGAGCAAATAAAAATCGCGGGCTATTAAGCTGCAGTAGTTCCTAGTTTGTTCTCCGTCGCGAGTCAACGACCTTTCGTTGCGTGACCCACCATACCGAACCAAGGTTAATGGCTCGTTACCATGTGAGCCGTTGTTGCGGTTGGCCGCGGATGCATTGTGATAAATGCCGGCCGAGGGGAACTTAATGTTTGCTCAGCCTATCGTCTTTGTTGTTGGCGCAGGAGCAAGCGCCGAATATGGCATGCCGACCGGCGCCGCTCTCGTCAGGAAAATCGCTTCCATTGTTAAGTTCGATTCAACGCGTCGCGACAATCCAAACCTGATTAACTTGTTTTTGGATCGCCTCGACGTTTACCAGCCGGCAGGCCTCAAATTGTCCAATTTTATCAAGTCGGGCGTCCCTCGATTGACGATGCGCTCACGTGGTTTTCTTCTAGTCCAGAGATTATTGAGCTTGGCAAGACCGCCATAGCCTATCAAATCCTTGATGCAGAGAGAGCCAGCAAACTGTTTGATGGGCATTCTGAGCTAGCTCGCGTTACCGATTTACATAAGACTTGGATGCCGCATTTCCTTTCGATGGTCATGACGGGCCTCAAAAATGAAGAAGCAGAAACAGCATTCAGTAATGTGAATATTGTTAATTTCAACTATGATCGCACGATCGAGCATTTTTTATACACTGCTTTGCAAGCTACGTTTGGCCTTAGCGAGTCCCGAGCAAAACACATTGTAAACGGTCTGAATATGTTCCGGCCGTACGGAACGGTAGGGCCACTTCCCTGGCAAAACAAGTCTAGTTTTTCCTTCGGAGGAGGGGCCGCGGGTGTGGGTCTGTGTACAGCTTCGAGGAACATATTGACCTTTTCCGAAGGCGTTACAGAAAAAGTGCAACAGCAGATTCAATTGGCTTTGGAGCGGTCACGCGCAACTGTATTTATCGGTTTTGGCTTCCACCCACATAATATGAAGCTTCTCCGCGTGCGAAACGCCGAACCATGGAGGGCGCGCATATGCTACGGCTAAGGGTATACTTCATGAGAACTATTCTGACATCAAATACGCGATTGCAAGCACAATCGGCTGCCAGCATCATGACAGACCGCAACTTCTCGATTGGTCTGCCTATCAATTGCTGACTGATTTGCGTCCAGCCTTGATGGCTGTATCGTCTATGTGAAGCGGTAGCCCGGATTGAGCGCAAGCGAAATCCGGGACTGCTCTGTCCATCAGGCAGCGCCGCCCCCGGGTTTCGCTGGCGCTCAACCCGGGCTACAGTTCCTGATAGCAAGGAATACGGCGAGGACTGCATGCCTCACGCCGCGCGCGCAAGGCCTGCTCGTTCTTGCGAAGGTGATAAAGGATTTGCTGGCGGTCTCTGATTTCAACTTACCATAGAGAGATTATTTTGTCCTTGCTGAAAAACTTCACGCATACTGGCGTTACGCCGCATCGAAGCCGACTTCAGCTGCTCAGTTTGAAGGTAGCCGCCAGGAATTCCCGCACCGCCTTCACGGTCGCCTCGTAAGCCGCTCGATTAAAGCCGATATGGGGGCCGTGCTCGACGCACGGGTCGTCCAAGGTGTAGGTCGCACCGGTCTTGGCGTTGAGCAGTTGGCCCTTGTCGCCTTCCCTCAGTATGCAGTTACGGGTCGTTTGCGCCTGGGGAAGCTGAATGGGCGACGCGTATAACGTTACGTCGTAGGCGTGGAACGCATCGGGATATTCGGCCAGCGCGACATTGGCACCCGCGCGCTTCAGGCGCTCCACATAGTCGCGGCACGGGGCGATCGAGACATAGTCGTCGGCAATACCGTGGAAGAGGCGGATGGGCGCCGCCGTCACCTTGTCATCGTCGCGATATTGCACATTGCACGGCGTGTAAAGTCCGATATGCGCGGCAAACTCCGCTTTGCCTGCACCGTAGAGTTTGCGGAAGCGCTCGTTGCTCGAATAAATGGCCGGCACCGCACCTTTCGAGAACCCCATCACGGCGATGCGCGCGGGATCGATCCGCGGATGCTGCGCGAGCAGGGACAATGCCCGATAGGCATCGATCGTTATCGCCAATGAGTCGAGCGGCGACTGATCGTTGACCGTACTGACGATCCCGCGTCCGGAAAATGCATCGAGAATAAAGGCGGCAATGCCGAGAGCGTTTATCTCCTTGGCCCAGGCATCGACATTGCTGCCGACCCCGCCGGAGCCGTGTATGAGAATGACCGCCGGCAGCCGGTCCGAACCGGGCTTCGGAATGCGCAGTTCACCCGCCACTGTTGTCGGCGCACCGTTCGTTTCGCCAGTCAGCATTTGCGCGGTCTTGAGCGTGATGGTTTGGATCGGTTGAACCTCGATCCTGGCAACACTTTGGGCTTCCGCCTGGGCACCCAACCATGCGATCACAATCGCTGCAACGGTCATCGCAACTGGCGTGGACATATTTGCCATGCGGTCCTCCCTCACGTGCTGCTCTCGGTTTCGAGCAGATTTCATCCGCCTTGAATAACTTTCCGGCGTCGTCGCCGGACTTGTCCCGGCGAGGACAATTGTTGAGCACGGGGCATCAACTGTCGCGGCGGCCCGGACAAGCCCGGCCGCGACTCACGAGGCGAAGGTGCTCAAACGCGACCGGAACCCAGTCTAACCGCGATGCTGACGGCCCCCGCCGTCATTGAAACAACTTCAGATCGATCGAGTCGGCCATGGTCCTGTAGCCGGCATCATTTGGATGAAGGTGATCGCCGCTGTCGTAGGCTGCGGCGATCGCGCTCGGATGAGCCGGATCCGCAATCACCCGTTCGAAGTCGATAATGCCATCGAAGGCACCACTCGTCCGTATCCAGTTGTTGACGGCCAGGCGTTTTGCCTCCTTGTCGGGCGTGAAGTATCCCTGATTGGGTGTTCCCGCCAAGGCGTTCTCGAATGGCGTCAGGGGGCTGCCAATGACCTTGATCGAGCGGACATGGGCGCGTTCGATCAGTTGCCTATAACCCGCAATGATTTCGTCCGCGGTACGAACTATTCCGTTGGGCTCGATTGCCGTGCCCGGCCAACCGATGTCGTTGATCCCAACGAAGACCACGACGTGTGAAACGCCGGGCTGGCTCAGCACGTCGCGCTCGAATCGGGCAAGTGCACTGATGCCGGCGCCGTCGCTGAGAACGCGATTGCCGGCAATGCCCTGATTCAGCACCGCAACGGCAGCGCCGGTTTCTTTCAAACGGCGTGCGAGGACGTCCGGCCAGCGACCATTGGCATTGACAGTCGAGGCGGACCCGTCGGTAATGGAGTCACCAAATGCCACGATCGCCCGCGCCGGAGAACTGGTCTCGACCATGACGCCGGCCAGGAAGAAGCGATTTGCGTAGCTGTCCGCGATCGGGAATTCGGAACCTGCCGTGAAATCGCCCGCCGTCGAAACGTAGGCGGTCTGAAGCCCCGTCGCGTGAACCGTCCCAAGGTCCGTCGCGGCAGGCAAATACAGGCTCACTGCAAGATCGGAAAGCGGAGCGACGTTCAATTCCACCGGGTCGCTCAAAGCCGGGGCACCTGGTGGAATGATCACTGACTTCGAACCACCGAATGTCAGGGGACGCAGACTTCCGGAGGCAATATTCGACCCTCCGCCAGCCATTGCGATGCTGGCTGCTCCTATCAACACCGGTCTGATGCCGAACTCGTTCGATAACCGGAGCCTGACCTTGCTGCCCCCCACGCTGAGATGCACGATTTGGCGAATGGTGCGGTTCGAGAAGCTCGTCGGAATCACCCCACGGGGCGCCTGAGGGCTGGCGGTCCAGCTGCTGACCCACGAATTCTCCGCCTGAGCGCTGGTCGGCGAGAACGCAAACGAATTCATCGACAGCGCGGCAGCTGCGACGATCGCCACCCATCGGAGCATGAAACTCATCTGGCTCGTCCGAGTAGCGGCCGAACTGCGCCCTTGCAAAAAGCCATTGCTATCCATTTCCCACTCCCGACGGAAATCCGGCACGCGCCATGGAACTCATGAAGAAAGCCTGTACCCGGCCAACTGGCGCGTTCCATCGGGTCGCGGCGCGCCGGCTACGAAAACCCGATCCAGCGCCCGCCCCACGCCACACCAAACCACAGTATTAACGATGTGAGCGCCGTAACCCGGGGCGGCAGCGGTCGATCGGCGGTCAGACCCGTTTGCGCTACGCGGCTGACAACCGTGAACGTAAAGAGGAGCACCAGGAAAAGCGACGTCATCTTCACCCAGAAGGCGAAGCTATAAAGACACTTGATCGATTCTGAAAGGAACAGCGGGATACCCGACGCGAACATCAAGGTCACGCTGCCAAGCAACCAGGGTCGAGCACCTGCCCAGAGCTGAGCGGGCGACTGCTTGCTTAAACCGACGCCGAGAAGGCGCAGATCGACGATCAGCACGGCTCCGGCGGTCAAGCCAAGACCTAGGAGATGGAAGGCCTCGATCACGGGGAACAGCCAGGTTGAATTGCGTATCCCTTCGCCGATCGGCGTCGCGTAGCACCACTGAAAAAATGGCAGGAGATCCATTGCTGCCCCTAATCGGTCGGTACGCAACTGGTCAGGAAATTGATGATCTCGGGTTGTGGCTGCCGGTCACAGTCAAACCAGTTATAGGCAATCATTCTTCCCGAGAAGATGATGCCGACCCACAGAACGAGCGACAGCGCGCCCGCGACCCTGGCCGCTCGTGGCGGTATGGCGTCGGCATCCCACTTGGCAACGCTTGGAAAAATCCGGGAGTGAAAAATCAATATGTTCACACCGGCCAGCAGCAGAAGAAGCATTTTGGTCCTGAAGAAAAGATTCTGATAGGACCGCACAGGTATGGCGTAAAACAATATCGTGCCGCTGATGACCATCAAGACGAACCCGGCGATGGTCCAGGGCTGCAGTCGACGAATAACCTCCGACACCGGCACCTTCCGCATGGTCCAACCTAGGAGGCGCAGGTCGAACATCACCGTCATGCCAAAGAACAGGCACAGCGACCACACGTGGAAGGATTCGATAAGGGAGTAGGCGATCTCCGATTCATGGAGCGCGACGCTCCACGGTGAGTCGCCCAGTTGTTCGAAGAAACCAAGAAGAGTCGTTCCCATGCCGTCGAACTACGATCGCGGAACCAACACAACAGGCGCAAAGATCATGGCGGCCTGCTCGTCATCGCCGGATTTGTCCCGGCGATCTCGATCGGGCAGCGCACGACGCTCCGCCGGTCGGATGGCCGGGACACGCCCGGCCATGACCTGGTTAGAACTGCCACGCACTTCGCCCCATCACGTATGAAACGCCAGACGAAGCGTGATCTCGGTTATTTCCCGCCTATTGGGTCTTAGGCGGAGCTCCGGGCGTCAGCTCGTAAGGGGCACCGGTCCCGGACGAGCCGAGAAACAATTTGCGTCCGTCCGGGAAGGTCAGATCCCTGCCGTTGGCGCGATTCGTGCCGTCTTTCGACTGGTAGCCGTCAATGACGATCTCAGTGCCAGGCGTTAAGGACTCTTTGGTGAAGCCACGCCGGAACAGAACGTTCGGCGTGCCGGCTTCGATCGCCCAGTTAACCACCGCGCCATCGGGGCTCTTTACGTCGACGTGCAGCCAGGTGTGGGGATTGACCCATTCCATTTTGGTGATCGTCCCCTTGAAATTCACCGGCTTGTTCGCGTCGAACTCGGCCGCAAACGCGTGGTGTGCGGACGCCGCAGACGTCCATCCCGTCATCGCGAGACCTGTAATACCGACTGCTATGGCAAGCTTTGTTCGCATTGATTTCCTCCTGTTGTACATAGAACCAAAATAGGCGCCCCGCGGCGACTCAACTATGCCGGTTACAACATCGGGGCGCGCCCCTCCATTACCTGCCGTACCACTGATAGAAGAGGTCACCCGGCGGTACCTTGCGGGTGATATCGACGATCATAGTATCGCCTTCCCAATGCTTGACCAATGGCTGCTTGCGGAGATTTCCGTACATGAACTCCTCGGCGAATTCGTTGCAGCGGAATTCGAGCAGCTGAATGTTCGGCTCCACGCGACGATAGAGCGGCATGGCGATGCGCCACGGCCGCGTGAAGACTTTGGGGTCTTCGATCGTCGCTTCGTACCAGATGATGTCGGGCGACCTCAACGTGAATCGCTCGACCACGTGCAGCGCGTCGCTATGAAAATTGCCGGCGCGGTCGAACCAGCTCCGGTCGTTGAAATTGGTCACGTCGACAACCAGCGTGTCACCGTCCCACCGTCCGACTGAGTGGCCCATCCAGGTATCGTCGGGCGGGCCGTCGACCTTGTCCAGGTGAATCGTACGCGCCGTATTGGTGTATTCGAAGGCAATGTGAACCTTGTTGGTGCTCTGCGTGATCTGGAACGGATAAGGCAGGTACATCGCGCGCGGAACGCCCGGCAGGTAACACTTCAGCTCGGGGTCGCGGTCGATCCAATGTTCCGCGTTCTCCTTCTTTTGCGCCAAGGCTTCCGGCTTGTAGGGAATCTCCCCATCGCCCTGCACGACGCCGAGCGATCCCGGCACGCCGCCGGCAGCGCCAAGCGCGAGAACCGGCGCGGCCGGCACCCTCGCATATTCATAAGGATAGACGCCCGGCTGCGTGACGGCAGCTGGACGCGCCGCGTGCGCCTGCAAATCCCAATTGGCCTCGTTATTGGCTTGCCAGATACCGCTGAAGTTGGGCTTGCCGCCGACGGTGGCGGGGCGCGTGGTCTGCGCCTGACCCGACGTCTGCGTGATCGACGCAGAAACAACGGCACCGACGGCGGCCGCCGCAACCGCGACCGTTATCATTGAACCTAAGTACCGGCCGCGCATGATGCTCTCCTCCTGCCTTTCAGGTTGATGTTATTGCAACGGATCGTCTTCAACGCCCACAAAATCCGTGGCATTGTCCTTTGTCGCCGGATGAGGGCCGCGGCCTTCCGCGTAGGCGAGCTCTTCCATGCGCGCTCCCCGCATCAGCCCTGGGAGCCCATAGTTTCCTTCGATGCAGCGCGGCTCGTAGTAAAGTCTGTTCTCCTGGTCGCTCTGCTGTGTGAAGTCCTGCTTGACGGTCCACGCCTTGGTCCACACTGTCGGGTCTTCGATGGTCACGACATATTCAAATGAGGCTGGCCCGGCCCGCGTCCAGCGCTCGACCAGGTGCAAGTTCTCACGCGACCCTTGAAAGTCGGTCTTGGAGCTGAAGTTCGTCACATCGATGACGAGCGTGTTGCCCTCCCAGTGGCCACGCGAGTCGCCGTACCACTGCCGAATGCTGGCCGGCAAGTGCGGACGCCCGTCCATGACGATGTTCCGCTGCCACCCCTGGCCCTGACCGACGTCGTAGAAAATCGAGATGCCGCCTGGCGTCTGCACGATCCGCCGGAAGCTGCCGGTTGCGGCTCCAAACTCGGGCAGGCCGCCAGTCAGGCAGCGGTCTGCCAACGAGCCGTCCTCTGGACCATCATGGCGATTCATGCGCGCGGTATTGGAGCGAGGCGGAAGCTCTGCGCGCAGCGGCGAGGGCGTCGGATCGTACTTGCCGCCGCTGCAGGCCACCGACTTGTTCTTGCACGTCTCAGTCGATTGCAACAGGGCGAGACGAAATTCCCGCTCGGCCGCCGCGATCTTCTCGGCGGCCGGCGCCAGTGGCGGAATTCGGCCATTGGCCGGATCCGCGATCATCGATGTACGCGCGCCGGTGCGCTTCTGGGTCATGAACAACGCGTTGTAGGCGCCGGCGACGTCGAGCTCAGTCCCGCGCTCTACGCGTCGGTCGCGGCGGAGCAGCGCGGAGCGCTCTTGATCCAAAGCGGCTCGTTGGGCCTCGGTGAAAAATTCCTGGTTCGCAAACTTGGGGGAGCGCTGTAACGGGGTGTCGGTCTCGTCGGTCCAGATGCCTTGCAGATCGGCCTCACCCCATGGGGTTTTCAGCGCCGGAGATTGAGCCGATGTCGCTGTTATGGACAGCGACATGACGGCGCCAACAGCGGCCGCGGCAACACCGACCGCCACAACACCGACCGTCAGCATCGAGCCTGACAAGCGGTCGCGCACGATGGCCTCCCTCCCTTGCAGCGTGCTACTGTAGCGGATCCTGCTCAAACTCTACACCCTTAATGCTGTCCCTGGTCCTCGGATCAGGACCTCGTCCCTCCGCAAAGGCGGCCTCTTCGATGCGCCGTCCGTGCATCAGCCCCGGGAGGCCAAAGTTTCCTTCGATGCAGCGAGGCTCGTAATAAATCCTGTTCTCCTGCTCGTTCTGCCCGGTGAATTCTTGTTTGGCGGTCCATGCCTGCGTCCACACGGTCGGATCTTCTACTGTTACGGCGTACGCGAGCGAGGTCGGCCCGGTGCGCGTCCAGCGCTCGACTACGTGCAGGTTCTCGCGCGAACCCTGAAAATCGGTCTTTGGACTGAAGTTGGTTACGTCGATGACGAGCGTGTCGCCCTCCCAGTGTCCACGCGAGTCACCATACCACTGGCGGATACTGGCGGGCAAATGTGGACTTCCGTCCATGATGATGTTGCGCTGCCATCCTTGTCCTTGGCCGACATCGTAGAAGATCGAGATGCCGCCTGGTGTCTGTACGATGCGCCGGAAGCTGACGTTGCCAAACTCGGGCAGCCCGGGGGTCAGGCAGCGGTCCGGCGGCGTGCCGTCCTCCGGACCGTCGTGACGATTCATGCGCGCGGTGTTGTAACGAGGCGGAAGTTCAGCAAACCGCGGCGAGGGCGTCGGATCGTACTTGCCCCCGTTGCAGGCCGCCTCCTTGTTCTTGCACGTCTCGGTCGATTGTAGCAGCGCAACACGAAATTCTCGCTCCGCGGCGGCAAGCTTTTGAGCCTCCGGCGTCAGCGACGGAAGCCGGCCATTCGGCGGATCGACAATCCGCGATGTGCGCATGCCGGTGCGCTTCATGGGCGTGAACACCGCATTGTAGGCGCCGGCAACATCGGCCTCGGTGCCACGCTCGGAGCGCCTGTCGCGGCCGATAAACGCCGATCGCTGTCTATCCAATTCGGCTCGCTGCTCCGGCGTGAAAAATTCCTGGTTCGCATACTTGGGAGAGCGCTGCAGCGGCGTGTCAGATTCGTCGGTCCAAATGCCCTGCAGATCAGGATCACCCCAGGGCGTCTTCAATGCTGTCGCGGCCGATGCTTGTGCGCTAAAAGCCGAAATGATGGCGCTCACGGCAGCAGCACCGGCGAGCGTTATCATTGTGCCCGAGAACGGGTCACGCATGATGGCCTCCCCTTTTGCACGTCGCAGCGGGTTACTGCAACGGATCCTGTTCGACGCCTACGAAATCCGTGGCGGTGTCTTTTGTGGCCGGATTGGGCCCCCGTCCCTCCGTAAAGGCGAGCTCTTCCATGCGCGCTCCGCGCATCTGCCCGGGGAGGCCATAGTTTCCTTCGATACAGCGGGGCTCGTAATAGACCCTGTTCTGCTGTTCGCTCTGCCACGTGAATTCCTGCTTGACGGTCCAGGGTTTGGTCCACACTGTCGGATCATCGATCATCACAACGTATTCAAGCGAAGTTGGCCCGGTCCGCGTCCAGCGCTCGACCAGGTGCAAGTTCTCGCGCGACCCCAGAAAATCGGTTTTCGGGCCGAAGTTCGTTACATCGATGACGAGCGTATTGCCCTCCCAGTGACCGCGCGAATCGCCAAACCATTGACGGATGCCGGCCGGCAGGTGCGGACTTCCATCCATCACGATATTCCGCTGCCATCCCTGGCCTTGCCCCACATCGTAGAAGATCGAGATGCCGCCCGGTGTCTGCACGATCCGTCGGAAGCTCCCGCCATATGCGGTTCCGAATTCGGGCAATCCGCCGGTCAGGCAGCGGTCGTTCAACCAGCTGTCCTCCGGACCATCATGGCGATTCATCCGCGCCGTGTTGTAGCGAGGAGGAAGATCTGCGCGCCGCGGCGAGGGCGTCGGATTGTACCTGCCTCCGGTACAGGCCACAGACCTGGTCCTGCACGTCTCGGTCGATTGCAACAAGGCAAGACGAAATTCCCGATCGGCGGCGGCAATCTTCTCAGCTTCGGGCGTCAGCGGCGGCATCCGGCCATCGGGTGGATCGATGATCATCGATGTGCGCGCACCGGTGCGCTTGATGGACATGAATACCGCGTTGTAGGCGCCGGCGACGTCAAGCTCGGTTCCGCGCTCCACACGCTTGTCGCGCAGGAGCAGCGCCGACCGCTCTTTATTCAGTTCTTCCCGCTGCGCTTCCGTGAAAAATTCTTGGTCTGCGTACTTGGGCGAGCGCTGCAAGGGCGTATCGGTCTCGTCGGTCCAGATGCCTTGCAGGTCCGGTTCGCCCCAAGGCGTTTTCAGTACCGGATGCGCCGGGGCCTCCACGGAGCCACTGGGAACGTGATTGGCACCGATGAGCACCGACGCCATTATCACCGATGCTCCGATCGACTTCACAAGCCGAATGCGCATCTCTTCACCTCCTGCTGCCGACGCCAGACAGAAGATCTATGTTGCTACAACTGGATCCGGTAACCGGCGAGGATCACGCCAAGTGCGTTATTATCGTCAACGAACCAGCCACTGTCCAGCGGATTGAGACGTGCTTGGGTGCAGAACACCCCTAGCTCGTTACCTTACGTTATGCGGCGATGTACGCGTGTCCCGGCGCGAACCACGGGGCCATCTAACGAAGAAGCCAACTCGCGCCGACCACTGGCACTAATCGCTCCGTGCCACCGGGAAAAGCGCGTAGTCGACCGCTTCAGCCAATCTGATGCTGTAGGGGCGACCTTTGTGGTCGCCCCATTCGTTTGGTCGCATCCGGCAACGGGGCGACCACAAGGGTCGCCCCTACATCATCCTTCCGTCGGCACGAGTCCATTGTTATCGCTTTTGTGACGATCCGATCACTTCAGATTAGCTGAGGCGAGCGCGTGGCTCTGGCTTCACAGAGCCCTTCGGGACGGCCTTGTCACCATGCCCACCGGATTGTCGTCTACGTATCGTTGTATTCGTCCTGAGCATAACACGTGAACCTGTTATCACGCTCTATGCAGTACGGACATCTATTCCATGGGTGTGAGCAGGAACCATCGACGGGGGAAGAGCTTTGAAAACCGCACAAGTCTCTCGGCTTCACCGAACTGTGGCAACTTATTCCTGGTCAGCCCGTTATTAATGGACGAATCGTATTTTGGGCTACCTCATGTCGAGCGAGAAAGATCGTTTCGATAAGGTGTTGGCGATTGCCGTCAATCCGGGGGCATACGACGAGGAAGCTGTCGCCGCACTCCATAAGGCACGTGAACTGGTCAAGAAAGACCCGAAGCTCGCTTATCCTCTTCCACACCTCGCCCAGCCCCTGCCACAGGCAGTTCCTCGGGACGAAGCGTCGTATCAAGCCAAGATAACCAATGTGTCCGAGTTCTGGTTGCCGATTTTGCTTAATAATCTTTCAGAACAGGGCTACGGCCTCGGTTTGAAAACCAAGATTATCTGTGACTTTGCAATACCAACCACGGTCGATGTCAGATGCGACGGAACGAAATCAGCTTGCGACGCATTCCAGGATCATCTCGATTTGCTGCTTGACTATATCAACTCTCGGTCCGGTGAAAATTAGAAAACTTGTACCCGTCATTCCGGGTCCCGAGCGTAGCGAGGGAGCCCGGAATCCATAACCCTCGGTCAGTGGTTATGGCTTCCGGCTCGCCGCGGAGCCTGTCATTGGGGCCGGACCCGTTGGCGGCACCCCGGAATGAGGCCGAAGGATATGAGCGTCGAAGTCACTGCTTAAGCAGGCCGCCGACATCGTGATCGCACACGATATCGCCTTCACAAGATCAGATCGGTCTTCGGGTCGATCAAGTGCATGTGGTCGAGGTTGGCATAGATGCGCATCGGCTGACTGGGCGCTGCGGCGGTGGCCGGATCGATACGGCCGCAGATTTCTGCGTCGCCCAGCGTAAAATAAACCATCGTCTCCATCCCCATGGGTTCGACGATATCGAGAGTTACCGTGAATTCGCGATTTCCATCGCGTTCGCTTCGGCGCGGCTCGGTGACGTGCTCCGGTCGCAGCCCGAAAATCAGGTCTCTGCCAATTGCGGATCGATAGCGCGCTGAACGGCTCTCAGGCACCGGCAGCCCAATGGCATCCGAAAGCCGAACCCGCATTCCCGCGCCGTTTTGCTCGAGCCGACATGGCATGAAATTCATTGCCGGTGATCCAATAAAACCAGCGACGAAACGCGTCCTCGGATGATGATAGAGTTGCTGCGGGGCCCCGATCTGCTCGACCTGGCCGCGATTCATGACCACCACGCGATCGGCCAATGTCATCGCCTCGACCTGATCGTGAGTCACGTAGACGGTTGTGGTCTTGACCTTCTGATGCACCCGCTTGATTTCGGTGCGCATCTGGACGCGGAGCTTGGCGTCGAGATTCGATAGGGGCTCGTCGAAGAGAAAAACCTTGGGATGACGCACGATCGCCCGCCCCATCGCGACCCGCTGACGCTGCCCTCCCGAAAGCTGCTTGGGGCGACGCTCAAGCAGATCCGTAATGTCAAGAATGCGCGCAGCATGCTCCACGCGCGCGCGAATCTCTGACTTTGAGAACTTACGCAATCTCAGGCCGAACGACATGTTCTCAAACGCTGTCATGTGAGGGTAGAGCGCGTAATTCTGGAATACCATCGCGATGTCACGATCCTTGGGCGGCAGGTCGTTGACCAGTTCGCCGCCGATGAAGATCTCACCCGAAGTCACCTCCTCGAGCCCCGCGATCATGCGAAGCGTCGTGCTTTTGCCGCAGCCTGACGGCCCGACCAGGACAACGAGCTCGTTGTCGGGAATGTCGAGATCGATGCTGCGCACCGCCTCAACCTCCTCAAAGCGCTTGACGACATTCCGCAGGGCAACTTCTGCCATGTGCTCAGCCCTTGGTAGCGCCGGCCGTGAGCCCGGCAATGTAATAGTCCATGAGAAACGCGTAAATGACGAGCGGCGGCGCGGCGGCGACGAGCGCCCCCGCCATCAGCATGCCCCACTTGTAGACGTCGGCGCGAATAAGGCTCGTGACCGTTCCGACCGTGAGAACCTGCTGGTCGGATGAATACAGGAAGGCCATGGGATACACGAACGCCGCCCACGAAACCGTGAAGGCGAAAATCGTCGCCGCAATGATTCCAGGCAGCGCGACCGGAATGAAAATCTTGAGGAGCATCTGCATATGGCCGGCGCCGTCGATCAGCGCCGCCTCGTCAAGCTCCTTCGGGATCGACTGGAAATAGCCGATCATGATCCATGTGCAGAACGGCACAGTCAGCGTCGGATAGACCAGAACCATGCTCCAGTAGGAATTGAGCAGGCCCAGGCTGCGCACGATCTGGAACAACGGAATGAACAGCAGCGTGTCGGGGACGAGGTAGGTCAAGAAGATGCCGGTAGCGAGAATGCTCGAGCCCCAGAACTTCATGCGGCCAAGTGCGAACGCCGCCAGCACACTCACCACCATGGTGATAACGACAACGCAAACGGTGACGACGGCGGTGTTTTTGAAGTAGATTAGGAAGTCGGTCTGCGTGAACAGAAGCTTGTACTGATCAAGCGTAATGCCGTCCGCGATGATCCACGGATTGGTGGCCATGCGGGCGACCTCGGCATCGCTCTTGAACGATGTCACGATCATGTAATAGGGCGGGGTGAGAAAAAAGATCGCGAATATGATCAGAAACGCATAGGACGCGATCAACGCCCAGCGCCGGTTACGCTTCAGGCTCGACTTGACGCCAACCTTCCGCGATGACGGAACCGTAACGGCGTCGGCGGTCATCCAATTTCCTTTCCGCGTTTGCGCACGCCGCGCAGGATGAAGACTGCCGACACTGCCAGGATCGGAAACATGAACAGGGATACGGCCGCCCCAAGCGGGATATCGCCGGAGCGAATGCCGAGCAGAAAAGCGTACGTAGCAAACACATGCGTCATGTTGCGCGGGCCGCCGCTGGTCATGATCTGCACGATGTCGAAATTTGCAAAGGTGACGATCAATGAGAACAGCACCGTGATGGCGATGATATTGCGCATCATCGGCAGCGTGATGTGCACGAAACGCTGCCACGCGTTGGCACCGTCAATTGCCGCCGCTTCGTACAGCTGCTCCGGCACGGACTTGAGGGCCGCAAGGTACATGATCAGGAAGAACGGTGCGCCGTACCAGATATTGACGAGGATCACGGAAAACCGCGCCCAGTAAGGATCGCTCAGCCAGGAGATCTCGTTGCCGCCAAGCCCGCGGATGATCCAGTTGAAGGCCGAGTGAGTCGGGTCGAACAGCCACCACCAGCCCAATGTTGATAGCGCAAGCGGAATAACCCAAGGCACGAGCAGCATGCCGCGCCATTTGCGCTGGCCCTTGCTTGGAAGATTGTTGATCAGATGCGCCGTAATCAGTCCGATCAGCGCCTTGAAGAAAACCGCGGAGATCGCAAAGATCGCCGATTGCCACACCACCATCCAGAACACGTCTCGCGACAGCAGGAAAGTGAAGTTCCCGAGCCCGAGAAAGCGCGTTTGTGCCCTGTTCAACGTCGAAAGAAAAATCGAATAAAACGCCGGATAAACAACGAGCCCGGCGATGATCACGATCAACGGCAGGCACATGACAAAGGCGATGGTGGAGCGCCTTTGAATTATGCGCAAAGAGCCTTTCTGCCGTGCAGGCCGGGAAGGCTCGCCGGCGAGGACCGCGGTGTACGTTTGCGGGACGACATCGTCCATGCTCGGTCCGTTTACTTTGAGTCGACCCTTGTGGCTGGATGGCCCGGGAACCCTACCCGCGTGCCTGGATGCTGGCACGCGGGCACCACTCGCGGGGCCTTGCACCGTCAGGCGCGCAGCGTGCCTTCGAGCTCGTTCTCGGCCCACTTGATCACGTTATCGAGTTTCTCGCCACCTTGTGTGAACTTTGCCACCATGACGGTATTGATGGCCTGGTTGTAGATCTGTGCGCCGACTTCCGCTCGCGCAGGTCGGCCGGCGATTGAGGTCTGTTCGTCGCCACGCGGTGGATAGGAGTAGACGGTGCCGACCGGCGGCTCGACCGTTTTCCAGGTGTCGAGGTCGTACATGCTCTTGAACGACGGCAGGTCATAGCCGAACGAGGCCGCAACGAGCTGCTTGATCGACTCTTTCTGTGAAAGGAAGAGCAGCAAATCCTTTGCCGCCGACTTGTTCTGGGAGAAGCTCCAGACGCCATAGAATTGCGGAAGCTGCCCGACGAATCGACCTTTCGGTCCGCTCGGCGTCGGATGGGTCCAGCAATTCTCGGCGACCTTCGGATTGTCGCGCTTGGCCACCGCCCAGGCACTCGGCGGGTTCATGATCCCTGCGCCCTTGCCGGAAATGAGCCAGCGATTGTTGCCGGCATCGTCCCATGCGTAAACCTCCGGCGGGTTTACCGCCATCAGCTTCTTAGCGTACTCGAGCGCCTGGCGCGTCTCGGCGGAGTTGATCCGGATGTTATCCTTTTCATCCACCATCACCACGCCATACGCGTTGAAAAGCGCGCCAACCCAATCGACGGAATCGCTCGCTTGCGACATGGGCAGGCCGACCGGATATCCGGCCTTGAACAGCTTCTCCGCAGTGGAGAGGTACAGGTCCCATGTCCACTGCTCGGTTTTCGTTTTGTCGTATTTGGATTCGTCGTTCGGAAAGATGTCGCGCAGGTCGAGACCCGTATACTGCTTGTAGAGATCAAGACGCGAGCAGCAGGGTTTCACTTGGCTGCCGACTGCGGTCGGAACGCCACGCCAGCTTCCCTTGATTTTGGCGAGGTATTCCGCGACCGGGCTGATCGGGCCATACTGCTTGATGAGCTGATTGACGACGTCGTCGAGCGGGTCGAGCACGCGCTGGTGGACCTGAATGTTCCAGTCGCGATGGGACATGATATCGTGGCCGGTACCGGCCTGAGCTTCGGCGGCCGCTGTCAGCTTGTCCTTTTCGCCCTGTGACGTGATGTAGTCGATGTGGACTTCGACTTTGTTTTTTTCGCCCCATTGATTGCAGAGGCTGGTGAGGGCGTTGTTGGCGCCCGGCACCCAGTGGTCCCAACAGCCGAGAGTCAGTCTGCCGGCGGCGTAAGCACCCCTCACGTAAGGTGCCGCGAGCATAACAGCCGTTCCGGCGGCCGCGTTTTGAAGCACCGCGCGACGGCTTAATTTCAAGTATTTCATGACGTCCTCCTGACGCTTCCCGTGCCCTCTGTTCTCTGAACATTTTCTTCCGAAAAAGATACTCCCGTCCCATGCTCAAGCCTAGTCAGCGGCGACTGCTCTCTTTGTCGCGGTCTCGCCAAGCACGCGACCGCGGTTGAGCTGCCGCCCGGGCGGGGCTTGCGGCCGCCCATTCGGCTGCCTGGCGTCTCGCCCTTCCGAGCAATCTTCACTCAGCGTCGAAACGCCACATCCGCCTGTTGAGCCGCCGCTTGTGGGCTCACCGGCTGTCCGTGCCTTGCTTTGACGCCGCTAAATACCGGCCCGGATCAATCATATTGGATAGGCCTGCGCTCTCATCGGCGCCCCAGCGTCAATGCGCCTTAGCGTACCAAACTGCTCCATAAGGAGCTCCCATGCAACCAATCTCCGTCTTCAATGTTGATTCTGATCGATGATTGAGGGCGGCAGATTGCGGGAAAGTCGCACCTCCTTCGTGGTTCGTGGCGACTGCGAGAGACGTCCAATGAAACAACCAGGCCATATGAACGACAGCGCGACCGTTGGCCGCCGCGATGTTTTTCGTGCGCTTGCGCTTGGCGCCGTGGCGGCCACGGGCGCGGATTCGCTTGCGACTGAGGCGGCGGCCGACAGCGAAGGCAACGACGAGAAACGGAAGGCGCGGTATCGCGAATCCGAGGAGGTCAAGACCTTCTACCGGGTCAATCGCTATCCAAAACGCTGAAGGAGCAAGCCGTGCTGATACGAAGAGCTGAACACGAAGTGCGGCGCGACAAGCTCGCTGCGGGCCTCTTGGCTCAAAGCGCGCATACCTTCGATCGGCGATCATTCCTGCGACAATCGGGGCTTGCGGCCGGTGGTCTCGCCGTACTTGGCGCGCTGCCTCTCGGTGCGATCCGAAAGGCCAAAGCCGGGCCACCGCCAAAACCCGGCGAACCGGTCGAAGTTCGTAAGAATGTCTGCACCCATTGCGCCGTCGGCTGCACCGTGACGGCTGAGGTGCAGAATGACGTTTGGATCGGTCAGGAGCCAAGCTGGGACAGTCCGATCAATCGCGGCTCACATTGCGCCAAAGGCGCCGCCGTGCGGGAGCTCGTCCATTCTGAGCGGCGGCTTCGCTACCCGCTGAAGCTTGCCGGTGGTCAGTGGACCCGGGTTTCGTGGGATCAGGCCATCGATGAAATCGGCGACAAGATGATGGAGATCCGGGAGAAAGCTGGACCCGACTCGGTCTACTGGCTGGGATCGGCAAAATTCACCAATGAAGGCTCTTAATCTGTTCCGGAAACTGGGAGCTTACTGGGGCACCAACAATACCGACCATCAAGCGCGGATTTGCCATTCAACGACGGTTACCGGCGTGGCGAATACCTGGGGCTATGGCGCCATGACCAACAGCTTCAACGATATCCGCAACGCCAAGACGCTGATCATCTGGGGAGGGAATCCGGCCGAAGCCCATCCGGTCTCCCTGCAGCACCTTCTGGAAGGTAAGGAACTCAACCGGGCGAACTTTATCGTCGTTGATCCGCGGATGACGCGCACCGCCGCGCACGCCACCGAGTATGTGCGCATCCGTCCCGGCACCGATATCCCGGTGCTGTGGGGCATGCTGTGGCACGTATTCCACAACGGCTGGGACGACAAGGAATTCATCAAACAGCGCGTCTATGGCTTCGAAGAGACGCGCAAGGAAATCGATAAGTGGAATCCCGAGGAAGTGGAGCGCGTAAGCGGCGTCCCCGGAGAGCAACTCAAGCGTGTCGCAGAAATGTTCGCGACGCAAAAGCCCGCAACCCTGATCTGGTGCATGGGCCAGACCCAGCACTCGGTCGGGACTGCGAACGTTCGGGCAAGCTGCATCGCCCTGCTCGCAACCGGCAATGTTGGCAAGCCTGGCACAGGCGCCAACATATTTCGCGGTCACGACAACGTTCAGGGCGCGACGGATGTCGGGCTCGATGTCGTCACCTTGCCGTTCTATTACGGCCTGTCGGAAAAGGCGTGGCAGCATTGGAGCCGCGTGTGGGAAACCGACTACGAATGGCTGCGCTCCCGGTTCGACTCCAAGGAGATAATGGAAGCGCCGGGCATCCCGCTGACCCGGTGGTTCGATGCGGCGCTGCTGCCAAAGGAACAAGTCGCGCAAAAGGACAATATTCGCGCGATGTTTGTGCAGGGCCACGCCAGCAACAGCATCACTCGCATCCCGGAGTCAATGAAGGGATTTGTGAAGCTCGACCTGCTCGTCATCGCCGACCCGCACCCGACCACCTGGGCATCTCTGTCCGTCCAGGCAGGACGCAAGGAGGGTACTTATCTCTTGCCGGTCTGCACGCAGTTCGAGTCATCAGGCTCGCGCGTGGCATCAAACCGATCATTGCAATGGGGCGAGCAGATCGTAAAGCCGAGTTTCGAATCGAAGGACGACTACGAGGTCATGTACCTCATCGCCAAAAAGCTCGGCTTTGCGGATCGCATGTTCAAGAACATCAAAGTGGAGAACGACCGGCCGTCTCCGGAGGACCTGCTGCGCGAGATCAATCGCGGCAGCTGGAGCACCGGCTATACGGGCCAGTCGCCTGAGCGCTTGAAGCTCCATATGGCCAACCAGAAGGACTTCGATCTCGTTACACTGCGCGCCAATTCAGGCCCGTGCAAAGGCGACTACTACGGTTTGCCGTGGCCGTGCTGGGGCAAGCCCGAGGTCAAGCACCCCGGCACGCCCATTCTGTACAACGCCGGCATCTCCGCCATGGACGGGGGCAGCGGTTTCCGCCCGCGCTTTGGCGTGGAGCGCAATGGCCAGACGCTTCTCGCGGAAGGATCCTATCCGGTCGGCTCGGAGATCCAGGATGGTTATCCCGAGTTCACCATGGCCGTCCTCAAGAAGCTCGGCTGGGACAAGGACCTCACTCCCGACGAGCTCAGCGTCATCCAGAAGGTCGGCGGTGCCAAGATCGATGAAGTCTCGTGGTCGACCGACCTGTCCGGTGGCATACAGCGCGTTGCCCTGAAACACGGTTGCGTGCCATATGGCAATGGCAAGGCGCGCACGATTGCGTGGAACCTGCCGGACCCGACACCGGTGCATCGCGAGCCGATCTACACGCCGCGGGTCGAGCTGGTCGCAAAGTATCCGACGCTGCCCGACGCCAAGCAATTCCGTCTGCCCAATATCGGTTTCTCGGTGCAGAAAGCAGCAGTGGACAAGGGCATAGCCAAGCAATTCCCGCTCATTCTTTCCTCGGGCCGCCTTGTCGAATACGAAGGTGGAGGCGAAGAGACCCGCTCCAACAAATGGCTCGCCGAACTGCAACAGGACATGTTCATAGAAATCAACACATCAGACGCCGCCGAGCGCGGCATCAAAGATGGTGCCTGGGTCTGGGTTACGGGCGCCGAGAACGCCTCCAAGGCACGTATGAAAGCTCTCGTCACGGATCGTGTCGGAAGGGGCGTCGCCTGGATGCCGTTCCACTTCGGCGGCTGGTTTGAGGGCGAGGATCTGCGCCGAAACTATCCGCAGGGGATTGATCCGATCGTGCTGGGCGAGAGCGCCAATACCATCACCACATACGGATACGATCCCGCGACCGGCATGCAAGAACCGAAGGCGACGCTTTGCCAGATCAGAGCGGCCTAGGAGGCTTGACCATGGCTCGAATGAAGTTCCTCTGCGATGCCGATCGTTGTATCGAGTGCAACTCCTGCGTCACCGCATGCAAGAACGAGCATGAGGTACCATGGGGCATCAATCGCCGCCGCCTTGTCACCATCAATGATGGCGAGCCCGGCGAGCGCTCGATCTCGATGGCCTGCATGCACTGCACGGACGCGCCATGTCAGGCCGTGTGCCCGGTCAATTGCATCTACACGACCGCCGACGGCGTCGTGCTGCATTCAAAGGATCTCTGCATCGGCTGCGGTTATTGTTTCTACGCCTGCCCGTTCGGCGCCCCGCAATACCCGCAAGTCGGAAACTTCGGTTCGCGTGGGAAAATGGACAAGTGCACGTTCTGCACCGGTGGCCCCGAGACAGACGGCAGTGCCGCAGAATACGAGAAATACGGCAGCAACCGTCTTGCGGAGGGCAAGCTGCCCCTGTGCGCGGAGATGTGCGCGACGAAATCCCTGCTTGCCGGCGATGGCGACGTCATCAAAGAGATCTACGAGGACCGCGTAACGACACGCGGCTACGGCTCCGGCGCATGGGGGTGGGGAACTGCCTATCCGGAATCGGCTGGCAGCTGAACCAAGGCGGGCAACGCGGCGGGCGTCCGCCGTGCTGCCCGGCCAGTGGGACAATGATTTTAGAGGGTTCGAGTGCTTGAATCATTGAGCGGTGTCGTCGCCGGGCTTGTCCCGGCGACCCCGAAAGCTGACGCACCGAGCAAGTAACCGGGGTGGCCGGGACAAGCCCGGCCACGACCACTCAAAGGCTGCAGGTGATTCAAGCTGGGTGGAATCCGCTCTAACGGCAAAAGGAACTACACAGATGGCGCCCCTGTTCCGATCGCTCCGCTATCTCGTCGGGGCATTTGCGCTTCTCGGAATGTTGCTTGTCGCCACGCCGGGCGGCGCGCAACAGCCCACGTCCGTCAATCCGACCGCGAGTTCGGTGAAAGAGCAACAGTTGCTGAACCAACTCAAGCAGATCCAAGGCCGCATCTCCATCCCCGACGCGCGGGAAAGCATGCTGGAGCATCCGCAGGGGCGCGAATGGCGCGCCTTTCACGAGGTCACCCTGCGATGGATAGGCGCTATCGCAATCCTTGGCATGCTGGCGATAATCGTCGTGTTTTATCTCTGGCGCGGCATGATTCGCATCGAGAGTGGACGGTCAGGCCGCAAAATTGTGCGCTTCAACGCGTTCGAGCGCTTCGTACATTGGATGACTGCGACTTGCTTTATTCTCCAGGCGTTGACTGGCCTCAACATCACCTTTGGCAAACCGCTGCTGATGCCTTTGATGAGCGCCGAGGCGTTCAGCGCCTGGTCGCAGTGGGCAAAATACGTCCACAATTATCTTAGTTTTCCATTTACCCTGGGAGTGATCCTCATCTTCTTCATGTGGATCGGCGGCAACATTCCAAACAAGGTCGATGTGGAATGGATCAAGCGCGGCGGCGGTCTCGTCGGGCACGATCATCCGCCGGCGTACCGGTTCAATGCCGGCCAGAAGGCGATCTACTGGATTCAGGTGCTCGGCGGCACGGCTGTAGCGATCAGCGGTTATGTTCTCATGTTCCCGTTCTACGGAACGAATATCAACAATATGGAGCTCGCTGAAATCACCCACGGCACGATCGCCATGTTGTTTATCGCGATCATGATTGCGCATGTCTATATTGGCACGATCGGCATGGAGGGCGCCTTCGAAGGGATGGGCGAAGGTACCGTCGACCTCAATTGGGCGCGTGAACACCATCAGCTCTGGGTCGAAGAAGAGAATGCACTGGACAAGAGGGCTTCTGCAGCCGGGCATCTGACTGCGGCTGAATAAGCGAAATCGGTTGGTCCGATGTGAGAATACGGGTGAGAATCCGTCGAAGGCCGGCCGGCTGGGCCAGCTAATGATCGCATGAGGGTGCCGTGAGTCGGATCATCTCAAGAACTCTTGAATGTCGTCATCGCGAATTCTCGGCTGCAATGTTTTCGTCACCTTGCGTCCAGAGAAAACTGGGCGGCTTTTTTCATCTGACGGGCAGCTTGAAAGGTGAGCTCCGACAGATTGGTAAAAACAAGGACGTGGTGGTTGCGGGCAAACATTACCAAATGTTTTATCTCAACCACGATGGATGGCTGTTTCGCTACAAAATTTTTCACAATGGCGATCGTCAGATCGTCGATTTCATCTTGCCCGGGCAGCTCTTTGGCCTCCAGGCATGTTTCTTCAAAACCTCTCTATATTCCATTGCAAGCGTCACGGAAGCGTCGGTGACATCGATCTCGCTGGAGGTAATCGACGATGTGTTCGATCAGAACCCACAATTAGCAAAAGCGCTGTTTTGGTCTGCGGTGTGCGAGTCGGCGATTGTTGGGCGAGCATCTGATCGACACGGCGCGTCGATCCGCCTACCAGCGTGTCAGCCATCTGCTGCTTGAGTTGTTTGTTCGGCTGAAATCGAGCGGACAGACCGATGGCATGTCGTTCAACTTACCGCTGACGCAAGAGCTCATTGCTGATGCCCTCGGTTTGACGACCGCACATGTCAATCGCACGCTGCGTTCGCTGCGTGAGGACAGGCTGGTCGATATGTGCAACAGATGCGTTACGATTCTCGACTTCGACGCATTGTCGCTGCTCTCCGATTTCGATAATTCCTATTTGGGCGAGACCGCACGCGTGCTGCAAAACGAAATGGCGGCAAAGCCGACAAAAGATTTTCAGTGTGCTGCATCCCCCGAACAAAACCTTACAGGGCGCAAGGCTATGGCCGACCCCACGGCAGCGGCGGGTTTCCGAAATCGCCTCGGTGCTGCCCGTTAGCGGGGATGTGTGGTTATATGCGGGAGGGAGGTGGGCTGCCCAATTCGGCTGTGCTTTATGCTATAGAGCGAGTAGATGACCAGCCCGATTGCAAGCCAAGCAATGAAGCGTATCCAGGTGTCGAGCGGCAGGCCGAACATGAGCAACAGTGCCGAGGCCGCGCCGGCCGGCGCGACAGCATAGACGGCCGGCGTTTTGAACGGGCGCGCTAGACCGGGCTCGGCGAATCGCAGGACAAGCACGCCCAGGCACACGATCGTGAATGCGAACAGAGTTCCTATGCTGACCAGTTCTCCGACAAGACCTATCGGCAGCAATCCTGCCAGCAGCGTCACGATTACGCCGGTTACAATCGTCGCGACATACGGGGTGCGAAACCGCCGATGAATTCTGCCCGCGAGCGGCGGCAGGAGGCCATCGCGCGCCATCGAGTAGAAGATGCGCGGCTGGCCCATAAGCAGGACCAGGATAACGGATGTCAGCCCCAGAACTGCACCGAGCTTGATGATTGGCGCAAGCCATTTCATGCCGATCGCGTCAATGCCTACGGCCATCGGGTCGGCGACATTGAGCTGATCATAGGGAACGATCCCGATCAGCACGAACCCGACCGCCACATACAGAAGCGTGCAAATGGCCAGAGATCCAAGAATTCCGATCGGCATGTCGCGCTTGGGATTATTGGCTTCTTGCCCGGCGGTCGATACCGCGTCGAATCCGATATAGGCGAAAAAGACGACGGCGGCGCCGCGCACGACACCGCTCCAGCCGTATTGGCCCGGACCGATATTGGGCGGGATGAAGTCTCCCTCCGGGTTGCTTGATGTCACCCAATTTTCCGTGCTGACAAACCACACCGCCGCGAGGATGAAGATAGCGATGATCGACAGCTTGATCACGACAATGATGTTGTTCACGCGCGCCGATTCGCGAATGCCGAGCACCAGAAGCGCCGAAATGACAATGATCACCGACATCCCAGGCAGATTGAGCAAGGCCCCGGTCGAGTGCCAGGTTCTTTCTGCGGCATCATAGGCAAAGGGCGGCCCGGCCAACGCGTCGGGCACGACTATGCCCAAATCTTTCAGGAAGCTGACAACGTAACCCGACCAGCCGATCGCGACGGCCGTTGCGCCCAGCGCATATTCCAGAATCAGGTCCCAGCCGATGGTCCAGGCAATGAACTCCCCCATCGTCGCGTAAGCATACGAATAAGCGCTACCGGCAATCGGCACCATCGAGGCCATCTCCGCGTAGCAAAGACCCGCAAGCGCACATGCGACGGCGCCGAGAAGGAAGGAAAGTGCTATTGCAGGGCCAGCGTTGGTCGCAGCCGCATGCCCGGTCAGCACGAAGATACCGGCACCTATGATAGCCCCTATTCCGAGCGCAACCAGGTTGACGGCAGAGAGCGTTCGCTTGAGTGTGGGACCGCCCGGTCCTTCAAGCTCTTCCCCCTCCGCCGCAAGCGCGACGATCGACTTCCGGGCCCAGGGATTTGGCATGGCGGCGGTCCGAATCAAGCAAAGCCAAGTACACGAACGTTCAATTGATAACTTGGTTCCTCACGCTTTTTCGGCGCCGTTTATACAATAGAAGTCGTTTGTACAATAGAAGTATTGCGGGCGATGAGTTTATGCCATCAGGACAAGCACTGAAGATGAACTTAACTTGTGGAGCGCCGCGTCGAGGACCGGCTGTCAGCAAGCCCTCATGCGGCTCAGGAGTGCGGCGGACGAAGCCGCCGCACTCCCCCGGGAGACAAGGGTAGATCAGCTTATTTGGCGCTGCCGGTCGTGCTGGACGGCATGATGATCTCCGCCACATGTCGATCCTTGGGATCTAACAGCAGAACTTCATTGTTCTGCAGCTTGGCGAATTCATATCCCTTAGCCGCCGGAATCTGGCCGGTCACGCTACTGGGCAGTTGATGCATAGACAGCGATGCAGGTGCCTTTTCGCCGACCTTGGCCTGGAAACCCGCGGGCGCGGCCTGGCCCTTTTCGCTCGCCACGCTTTGGTAAATCGTCTGCTTTTGCATTGACGTCAGATTGAGCTGAGCCCCCGTGGCCAGCCCGACACTGCCGACGAGCGCGAGCGCGATTGCGGTACCCTGAAGACTTAGACGCATTGGAGTGGTCTCCTCATTTGTGTTGAAGTGCCGCCGGCGAACAGCCGCACGGCGCCAGAAAGGTTTTCCCACTTTTCCAATGCAGCGCGCTGCCTCCTTGGTTATTGATCTGAGTTATAGATCAGCCTTCAGCATTTTGCCCGGTCAGCGCAGGGCGCGTCCGGATCGCGACATCCACTTTATTGCCGCCCATTCACCGTGCATCAAGCAGCGCCGGCTTAGTCTTGGCATTTCATGAGGTAACGGCGGATACCCGTTGTTGCTGGCGAGACGGGCGTGGGCGCGCTCCCGCAGCATCAGCACCAGGATTGCGGCACTCGCAATCAGCTCGGGTACCGCAGTCGCAAGCAACAGAGCTTGACGACTCCACTGCAACGCCAGCATCAAGCCGCCTAACCCTGGGCCAATGATCGCGCCGATGCGCCCGATCCCAAGCGCCCACCCAACCCCCGTCGCGCGTATGTATGTTGGATAGTACGCGGCAGCAAATGCATTCGCTGTGTTCTGACCACAGACGATGCCGATTCCAGCCGCCAAGGCGGCCATCATGAGAGGAATGACTCCTGTGCCTTTTGTTATTGATCTGCGTTAATACGCCTGATCGATGCGGAACTCCTGGGCATTCCGATCCCGCCCCCCAGTCGTCACAGGCGACGACCATATTACCGTCGAGCCAGCCCACGGTTTCATTACCGCGGAACCAGCTTCATGGTTCGATTGTTCCCTATTTGGGCTCATGTTGAAGACGGCGTTTGGCTTGGTGACGCTAAGCCGCGCATAACAGTCACGTGGCCCGGTACTCGGCACCCGAGGGGGGCCGAGTACCGGACCATTGAGCGCAGAGGGAGCGTGCCATGACCACAACGGAAACAGCAGCGTCTGTGCTGCCAGATACCGAACATCGGGCTCAATTGCGGCGTGCCGTGATTGCCAGCACGATTGGCACCGCGATCGAATGGTATGATTTCTTTCTCTACAGCACGGTGACGGGACTCGTCTTCGCAAAGCTGTTCTTCCCGCAATCGGATCCCCTTGTCGGCACCCTCGAGGCGTTCGCCATTTACGCGGTCGGATTCGTGGCAAGGCCGGTAGGGGCAGCGATCTTCGGGCACTACGGCGATCGCATAGGTCGCAAATCCACGCTGATCGCAACGCTCATGACCATGGGCATCGCGACATTTCTCGTAGCTTTGGTGCCGACGTACGAAAGCATCGGCATTTGGGGCGCGGTGATACTGACGGTCTTGCGGTTCATTCAGGGAGTGGGTGTCGGCGGGGAGTGGGGCGGTTCGGTGTTGATGTCAATGGAATGGGCGCGGACCAACGCGCACCGCGGCTTCATTGCGTCCTGGCCGCAGTTCGGCGTGCCATGCGGCCTGTTCCTCGCCAACCTTGCGGTTCTGGCGTTCAGTCAGATGTCTGGAGATCAGTTCCTGGCATGGGGCTGGCGCATCCCGTTCGTCCTCAGCTTGATCCTCGTTGTCGTCGGCCTCTACATCCGGCTGGGAATTCTCGAAACTCCGGTTTTCAGTCGACTTGCAGCTGCAAGGAAAATCGAGCGCACTCCGATATTGGAAGTGATCAAGAGGCAGCCGCGAGAAATTATATTGAGCGCGCTCGTCCGCATGGCTGAGCAGGCGCCGTTCTACATCTTCACCGCCTTCGTGTTTTCCTATGGGACCGGGACATTGAATGTGTCTCGGGACTTTTTGCTTGTGGCGGTTCTGGTCGCGTCCGTCGTGTCATTCGTATCGATACCGCTGTCCGGTCACATCTCGGATATCATCGGCCGGAAAAACATGTACATGTTGGGGGCGGCAGTCTGCGGCGTGTTTGGCTTTATCTATTTCGGCATGCTGAACACCGGCTCGCTGGCGCTGATCTTCCTGGCCATCGTGCTGTCGCTCATCCCTCACGACATGATGTATGGGCCGCAGGCCGCGCTCATCGCCGAATCGTTCGCTGGCCGTCTGCGCTACAGCGGCGCTTCGCTCGGCTATCAGCTTGCTTCCATTATTGCGGGCGGACCGGCGCCCTTGATTGCAACCTGGCTGTACAGCCAGTACCATTCGGCCTATCCGATTGCCGGATACATCGCTGTCTGCGCCGTCATCAGCCTGGTCTCGACGATGATGATGACCGACTACACGAGACGGGATATCGATGCGGATGTGGCGCTTCAATCCCCCGCATTGAATGATGCAGCGTAATAAGAATGCTTTCCAAGCTCTAAGCGGCGGCGCTACGTCGCTGTGAAGACGACTCCCTGAAATACGCAAGAGTGCCTCTGGCCAGCACCTTATCGCCGGTGATCAATTCGTGAGGTTCGATATCCGTCGCTGTCCTGATGCGTTCATAGATTGGACCGAAATCCTGATAGCACTCATCCAGGAGCTTCTCGAAACTGTCGATGACAAAATAGGTTTGCTGAAAATCGTCGATCACGTATTTTGTGCGCATAACACGATCGAGATTGAAGACGATCCGGTTAGGCGAGTCGCTTTCGAGCGCAAAGGCGCTCTCGGTGGCGGACGAGACGATCCCAGCGCCGAAGATGCGCAGCCCCGCCTTCGACCGCATCAACCCGAATTCGACCGTATACCAGTAAAGTCGCGCCAGATTTGGCAACTGGCCAAGTTGCATCGCGCGCTGCCCGCCCTTGCCGTAGGCCTGCATGAAATCGGAGAAGACCGGGTTGGCCAACAGCGGCACGTGGCCGAATATATCGTGAAAGATGTCCGGCTCCTTGAGATAGTCCATCTCCTCCTCCGGCCGGATGAAGGCTCCGGCCGGAAAGCGCTTGGTGGCCAAGTGGTTGAAGAAGACATCGTCGGGCACGAGTTCCGCCACCGGAACGACACGCCAGCCGGTTATCTTTTCAAGCCTGTCGCTCAACTTCTCCATATCGGGAATACCGGACTCGGAGAGCTTGAGTACGTTCATCATCGCGAGGAATTCATCGCACGCACGGTCTCGGAGGACTGCGTGCGATCGCTTGAACAGACGATCCCAACGGTCGTGCTCCGCAGCCGAATAGGACATCCAGTCCTGGTCGATGGTGAAATCAGGATTACGCCGCGCATTCCGGAAGCGATTTTTTGGTTCCGAAACGATGGATTGTTCCCTGGTGGCGACGGACATGTCCATGCCTCCTGTAAGCTCAGATCGCCTAGGCGGTAAGTACGCCGCGCCGAATCTGATCTTCTTCTATCGACTCGAACAGAGCCTTGAAATTGCCCTCGCCGAAGCCGTCATCACCCTTCCTTTGGATGAACTCGAAGAAGATCGGACCGATCACGGTCTTGGAGAAAACCTGCAGCAGGATTTTGGTTCCTCCCCCATCGACTACGCCTTCGCCGTCAATCAGGATGCCGTGCTGCTTCATGCGTTCGATCGGCTCGGCATGGCCGCGTACCCGTCGGAAGCTTCTCTCGTAGTAGATATCCGGCGGTCCGGGCATGAATTGCAGGCCGTTGGCCGCCAGCGCATCGGTAGCGTCGTAGATCGCATCGGTGCCGACCGCAGTGTGCTGGATCCCCTCGCCTTTATATTCCCGCAAAAATTCTTCGATCTGGGATCTTTCGTCCGCCGATTCGTTGATCGGAATGCGAATGCGCCCGCACGGACTCGTCAGCGCCCGCGAGAACAGGCCAGTGAGCTTGCCCTCGATATCGAAGAAACGGATTTGCCGGAAATTGAACAGTTTCGTGTAGAAGCCGAACCACTTGTCCATGTTGCCGCGCCTCACGTTATGGGTCAGGTGGTCGAGATAGTAGAAGCCCGCCCCTTTCGGGCTCGGATCGGGCTCGCTGATCCAGACGAATTCCTCGGCATAAGGCGAGCGCCCGGCGCCGTAGTGATCCACGAAGTACAGAAGCGAATCGCCGATTCCTTTGATCGCCGGCACCTCCAAGGTCTTGTCGGAAGCTTCGTAGGGCTTGGCGCCGCGCTTCACGGCGTGCTCGAAAGCATGCCTTGCATCGACCACGCGCCACGCCATCGCTGGAGCGCAGGGGCCATGGGCGGAAACGAAACGGGTCGCGAATGAACCCGGTTCAGCATTCAGGATGAAGTTGACGTCGCCCTGGCGATAGACCGTGATGTCCTTGGTCTTATGCCTGGCAACCGGCGCATAGCCCATGCGCAGGAACAGCTTCGCCAGATGATCCGGCTGTGGATGAGCAAATTCGACAAACTCGAATCCATCAGTGCCGACCGGATTTTGGCTGCTGATCGTCGCGGGCGGCGCATGGTGCGGAAATGGACCCATTGATCCTCCATAGAACCTTGGGGACCCAAGCAACTTACCGCAACAGCGATGCAATTTCCTTGCAGAATGTGTACAAATGTCAGCAAATCAGCATAATACATGCATTATGGCACGATCTGTGCTATAAACGT
>Ga0209465_10000045_pt1 | contig 54131 bp, 52 predicted proteins | sample PanSoiPlot1MoBio_FD_188321 | JGI IMG/M metagenome (GOLD analysis project Ga0209465, IMG submission 188321) | Tropical forest soil microbial communities from Panama analyzed to predict greenhouse gas emissions - Panama Soil Plot 1 MoBio (SPAdes)... | ecosystem: Environmental > Terrestrial > Soil...
TACACAGGAGTGTTCCCCGCTCCGACGCCGAGCGCGGGCTTGCCCGAGCTGTAGGCTGCCTTGACCGCGCCGGGGCCGCCCGTCGCGTCGATCAGGCCGATGTCCTTATGGCGCATCAGGTATTTATTGTCATCCAGCGTGTGTGATTCCAGACAGGTAAAGACGCCTTCGGGCGCGCCGTGCTTCACCGCGGTCTCGTACATGATACGGGCAGCTTCGAAGCAGCACTTCCAGGCGTTTGGATGCGGGCTGAAGATCACCGCGTTTCGGGTCTTGATGGCCATGATGCAGTTGAACAGAACCGTCGATGTGGGATTGGTGATTGGCAATAGGGAGAGTAAGACGCCGATCGGTTCGGCCACCTCGACTAGGCTGCGCTCCGGGTATTCGCAGATGACGCCGACCCTACGTTTGTCCTTGACGTAGTTGTAGACAAACTCGGTTGCCACCATATTCTTGATGGCTTTGTCTTCCATCACGCCGATCTTGGTCTCTTCCACAGCCAGCCGAGCCAGGTATTGTGCTTGCTCGAGACCGGCCAAAACCATGGGCTTGACGATGCGGTCCACGTCTTCCTGAGTGAACTGGCTGAATACGGCAGCAGCAGCACTGGCTTGTTGTACCAGTGCTTCGAGATAAGCAATGCGCTCTTCAGAGAGGGTTATTGTCCTGTCGCTCATACATCCATCCTGCGGGCGAACTACCGTACTTTTCAGTATGGGCGCGCTTTGCAGTGCCTGACCGTGAGTAAGGTCACGAGCGACTGTGAGGCTTGGACAACGAAGGAATGCCCTAAAACTGCCCTGAGTTAATTGGTACGCATGCCCTGCTTTGCGCACTTGAATACAAAGAATTTTTCGCGTGCTGTGAATTTGTGACTAAAAGAGTCTCAGGCTGTAACGTAGAGTGTGGCAGATCAAAAGCTGTCACACCACACCGCCTGATTGAGTTGAATAACTGCTAATTTTTCGATGAGGCACACCTTTAGCGCGAATCATGCGCTGTTTGCGAGACGCACTCAGAAATTGCGTCGGCGTATTGAAGGATGAAGGGTTGTAACTTGTCAGTGATCAGTAGTCAGTCGGTGACGAAACAACAAATAAGCGACAATCGCCGCGACGAGCAGTAATGCGAATCCCCACAGCCATGTGTGGGTAGTTCGAGGCGAAGGCGAGGAATCTGCCGCCGGCGGCACCTGCGCTTGGACGTTTGCCGGCCGCACCGAGATCCGGGCGGGACAGAAACCGACTGAACGCGAGCGCGAACTTCTCCGGCCACATTGCCCAACAACCCTGAGCTAGCCTCTTTCACCTGCGGAGGCGGAGCGGGGATCATCTTCATCCGCATGGGCGCCAGAAAGCGGTAGCCACGTTCAACCGCGCCGCGGTGTCCAACGCAACCGGCTCGGCCGTTGCCGCAGCAAAGATTTTCCATCCGGCGAACGGTATGGCTGGAAGCAGCTATCAGGTAAACTGGGCCGCTGCGATCGCACAGACGGAGGCAGCAATTCTTGACACCATCGCCGATTTGGCCAAGCCGATAACCGACAATGCGGGGAACGCTGTCCGGCAGCAGCCGTTTATTAACGGAACTCAAAACCGCTTTGCGAACTGCACGCTGCCCGATACGGTGGGTGGGCCCGGCCGTCCGTGCCGATTGGTGGCGGGGACCGGAAGCTTTCCGCTCGTGAACGAAGGACACGGAATTTTTTCTGACACAGCTTCGTCGACGGTGAAAAGGGCGGCCAACCAGCCGCCCTTCACCATCACCTCCGCCGGGATTGCTACTGCGCCGGTTTGGCTTCGGATTTCTTGGCTGGGGCCGCCGCCGCCTTTGGCTTCCAGAAGCTGGGATCGGCCTTCACCCAGGCATCGGCGACATAGCTGATCTTCGGGTTGAACATGAGCAGGTTGTCCTCAGTCGATTCGGTAGATGCTGCCGACAACTCCGCCATTTTCTTCATGCCCGATTCGCCCAACTGCTCCATGAACTTTTTGCCGTTGGCGATGCCGGTATCCACCTCGGCCAGCGACTTCATGGGAACTAACACTACGTATACACCGCCAAGGTTATGGCCGTACATTGCCTGATAGGTAGCCCAGTGCGCGTTCGGGTCTACCTTGCCATAGTTGTCAACGTATATCTTGGCAGTGGCTTCCCACTCCTGCTCGTGGCCGGGTTTGGTGCGGAAAGAGATAGCCTCGAAGTACCGCATCTGTGCAATGTTGACGGGCGCGTGGTAGCTGAGATCTTCGCGATAGCTGAAAACGTTGGTTTCAGACGAACTGAGCAGATCGCCATCGGCGATGGAGGCGCGGTCCAGCGCTGCCGCAAGTGTGGGATTGGCGAAGGTGGCCTTGGTGTCCTTTTCCCACGCTTCGAAGGAATCGTAGCCAACAAAGAAGACCGAGCGGCCGAGACCTGACAGGGCGTCCGTGCCGAGATAATGGGTTGGCCACTTGGCCGCAGTGAACGCCTGAACGAAAGCACTTTCCGTTTTCTCGTGCGGCGAGCCGCCCTTGCCGGGTTTCAGAAACTCACGTGCAACGACGAGCACTTTTGGTGGGGACATCGCGCCCTCGCCCCCACCCTGTGCCTGCAAGGTGATCGCACATCCAGCAACAATACACACCACCAACCATGAACCCAGGTACCTTTTCATTCGAGGAGCCTCCTTGGGAAATCGATTGAGCTGCGCAAAATGCCGAATAATAATGAGGCGTACGTCTACCCAAATCGCTTAGCGCGCCGACCCGCAGCGGTACACGATGCGCACACACGCCCTTGCTTCGTCTTCGTCTCGTATTAGTCTAGATCGCCAGAAAAGCCTGGAGGAGTGGCAGTCTTCAAAGACAGGGCTCAAGGAATCAAGCGAGAGTTTGTTACACCTTGGTAGCGGTGTCAAGAGGATCTTGCGGGTCATCTTACGCGGAAGGCGTGAATAGGCTTCGTACTCGCGCTTATATTCGGAACCTCGCCATTTCGAATTCAGCTAACATGGCTCCTACTGTCGTGCCAGTCGAGGACGTCCCATGATCCGCCACTTGTGTGCGGCTATTGCCGTCACTTTCATTCCGATTTCGATAGCAGCCTGCGGGCAGTTGCCCGAGCGGCCGCAGTCCAGCAAGCCTGCGACCGAGCCGGCGCCGTCGGGTGCGGTAAGTCCCGAACTGGAAACGTTCAGCCGCATGATTGCCTTGCAGGCACGACCCGATCAGGTAGGCTACTTCAATTCCGCCATCGAGAGCACTGACGCTGTCCTGCAGGAGTCCCGCCAGTTGCAACAGCCCAAAGTTGCAACCAGCAATATAGGCACCATCAATGCGATGTCGCTGCAACTGCGCGACTCGCTGGATGATGTGGAACACTACAACAGGCGGTTGATGGCTTCGTTCACGAAATATCAGGAAAAGGAATTGAAGAAGCTTACCAAGCGGCTGCACAAGTCGTATTCCTTCGTGACGCGCGATGCCAAGAGGGTCCAGCAACTGATGGAGCCAGGGAAGACTATTCCTGACGAGCTAGCCACCGGCGCCGCCAATCTTGAAAAGGCGCTTTCTGACTTTCGCACCGATCTAATCCGTCTCGGGCGGGAAATGGGCATTCAGTCCAAGTGATATCGTATTGCGGCGACCTGCAAACACTCATGAAAAGAACTCTGCCTCATTTAGCTGTACTTTCCTGTATGTTATTGGTTTCCATTTCCGTTGCGGCACAAGTGGCAGCCGGCCCGGTGACTTTTCAGCTCGGACCGGAGTTACAAGCGCGCTATCAGTCGCCCAGTCCGGGAAAGGGCGCGACGAATTCCACCAAGAAGGCAGTCATTGGTAGTAGCAAGACCGCTATAGATACCGGCAATTCGAAAAATTCGTTCTGGACTGAGGCGGTGGATCTATCCGGGACGGGAGTGGTGTCGAACGCCGACATGCTGTGGGATGGGTCGTCGAGAATTCTGTATGCGTATTCGCAGATGGCCCTGCGCTGCACCCATGGCAAGACAATCGATGGCGGCATCCTCATCGCCATTTACGGCAAGAAGAACTTTCTCAGCAAACCCCCGGGTTCCGGTTGGTGGATGGTGGATCTTCAGCTTGGGCAATGCCAAGCTCCGCTGGCCGGCTTGTATGGTTGCAAATTCGGCCCTGACGGCCAACCATACGCCTGCGGACGCGCCGAGATCGACCCCCGCATCAACGACCTAGCGATTGTGGAAGGAACGCGGTTTTAGACGACTGCGCGAAGCGGAATTTCTTAGCCCCTGAGATAACTTTTCGAAATGGAAAGACAATCTTACCAGCAGCATTGAAAGAACAAACCAGAGGCCTACGGCTGCGTGTAGACCGGATTGCTGGCAGAAGGCGGCTCGTAGTCCTGTCCGTACTTGTTCTTGTGTTGTGCGCGGGCGGTCTCGACTTCGCGTACGCGCAGTGTTCCCAGCGATAGCGTCGTGCCGCTGACTTCCACCTCCCGCGACAATCCTGCAAGCGTTTCCGGCAGTGAATTTTCGCTCCAGACGTGCAGCTCGTATCGCCCGGGCGGCACTGCAGCGATAGAGAAATCGCCCGTCTTGGTTGCAACCGCATAGTACGGACTGGCGACGACGACCACCACTGCGCTCATCTCAGGATGAATATTGCAGAAGATGTAGGACACTCCTTCGCGGTCGAAGTGCACTGTGCGCGAGGTCCCGGCCTCGTATAGACCTAAGTCGAACTTTTTGCCGTTAAACAGCGAGAATACGTTGTGGAACCAGGGATCAAGGTTGGGGAAGTCGACGATCGAACCCTTGGGAACGGCCAGTAGGTGTGGTTCGAACGCCTTGTTCTTCTGCCGCAGAGTCGTGCGCACAGGAGTTAGTGCCGAGGGATCAGGAGATGCGGGGGAGAGCCACACTACCGCAGAAATAAACCCTGGCGGGTTGTTGGCGCCGTAGGTAGAGACCCGTCCGGTCACCGTGACGCCCTGAGCTGCCGTGATCGGCGCCAACGCAGATAACAGCATAAGACCAGCGAATGCGGGGCGAAAACGAGATGAATTCCAAGTGCTCAGAACAATATCCCCATTCCCAGATTGACTTGTCCGGCAGTGGCATTGTCATCGTAAATCGTAAAAGTTTTCAACCTGCGGTACTCGAGTGAGAACAGCAGGTCCGAGCGCGGACGATAAATCACGTTGCCAAAAAAGCCCTGGTTCCGAGTGAGCGTAGGATCGCCATAACTTTGCGGTTGCTCAAATGCACGAATGTCGGCAGCGAATGAATTGTCCTGCCCAAAAGCTGCATTGAACTCCAGCTTCGAATTGGCGCTATATTTCAGTTGTGCCCAGCCTCCTACGGCATTGATCGGAATCAAATCCGAATAGGCGTTCGTAGGAGGACCGCTGAAAATTACGCTTCGGCCAATGCCGCCCCCGAGACCGCCAATCGCCTGACCCCGATAGAACGAGCCTGTGAGCAAGAATTTTTCGCTAAGGGGAAGGTTCCAATCTAGCAGCCCGGCCCAGCCGTTCACGTCGCGGCCGTAGCCCCAATTTTCGCGGCTGTAATAGCCGGCCGCCCCGAGAGTGATGGTGCGTCCAAACAACGGATGCGAGTACCCCACTCGAGCTGCATAGGCTGGTTGCCGGGCACGTTCTCCAGCCTGCGGATGTCGGTACCAGGTGTAGACAATAGCAGGAGGCTCACCGGTCAGTGCGTCCAAAATGCCGCCCTGCAGAGTGACGGTGGACTTCTCTGTAACGGCAATGCGGTGTTCCACGTGGATCTGTGGCGTCCACGCCCACAGATTTCCGGAATAAGAAAGCGCCGGCACAATCAGCGAAGCGAATGAGGTCGGCATGTTTGGCTGGAAGAACAGTTGTTCCTGGCCCATGACGAGGTCAGTATCTTTCCAGTCCAGTCGCATCGTGGCGGTGCGAAGTCTGACCAGACCGGAATTCACGCCGTTGTTAAGCCAGGGGAAGCCGCCGCCAACATCGAAATTGACTGCGCCGCTGGTGCGTGCACCCATCAATTGCGGACCAAAGACCTCGAACCCAAAGATCGATTGCCGCAGGGTTCCGCCAAAAGAGCCCGAAGAGTCCAGTCCGCTCTGCGGATAGGCGAGGGTGGGCACATCCATGTTGTCCACGGTCCCCTGATTGCTGAACAGATTGAACAGGGCAATGCCGGTCAGGCGAATGCGGTATTTCGAAGCGGCCTCCACTTTGGTCTGGTACTGCTCGTTCACTTTTCCGGTGAGCAACTGCTGCTCTTCTTCTAGCTGACCAATGCGGATATCGACGGGTGAGAGCTCGCCTTGCGGGGTGACTGCACCAGCGGCAGGATTCGCGCCAGGCGCAGCGCGTTCCTTTTCCAATTCTTCGCGCAAGCGGGTGATCTCCGCACGACTGGCAGTGGTCTCCTGTTTCAGTTGCTGCACAAGACCTTTCAGTTCGTGGACTTCCGCTTGCAGCTCCGTCAACGACTCGTTCAGACTGGCCGGGGTTGCATCCGGCTTGGTCTGTTGCGCGCTGGCTGTAGCGAACAGAAGAGCACTCACTAATGCGGTGCGCAATATTCCAGCATGTGCTGATCCAGGAGCTGGGTTCATCCCTCACCTCCGCAAGGTAATGGAGCCTTGGTTAACACCCTGCCGCCTACACGCGCTTCAGAATCACGTGCGCTCATGCTGCAAGGCTGCCGTGGCAGGTAGCGTGACTCGCATCACGGTACGTCCCGGAGACGACATCTCGACCTGCAATTGTCCGGAGTGGTCCTGCACGATCTTCTGCGCAATCGTGAGGCCCAGTCCTGTGCCATTTTCTTTGCCGTAGCTTACGAAGGGATGAAAGACCAGATCGCGAATCGAGGCATTGAGGCCGGGGCCGTCGTCGATTATGCGAACATCTACGTTCTGCTGCCCATTCTCAACCACGATCGATACGTGACCGCCCTTGGGTTTTACTGCCTGGCACGAGTTCAGCAGCAAATTGTAGAAAACTCGTTCCATTTTCTTGGTATCGCAGATTGCCTCGTGCACTCCCCTGGAGGTGATGTTTACCGAAACGCCATGGAATTCCGGGTGAGCGCGAATCAGCTCCATCGCGCGGCCAAGCGAGTGCTCGATAGGAACCTCGTTCAGGTTGAGCGCGCCGGCCGGTCGCGAGAGCTCGAGCAGCGAATCGATCAAATCGGTAAGTCGGTGAACGGCAACACGAATTTCCAGGTAGAGCTCCTCACGCTGCTTTGCGGAAAGGTCGGGCTCGGCAAGAAACTCGGCATTGGCTAGCACCGCCGTCAGCGGATGCCGCAGGTCATGTGAAATGGAGCTGGCCATTGTGCCGATGGTGGCCAGTCGCTCGGAGTGCAGCAACCGCTGCTGTGCATCCTGCAAGCTCACCCTCATACCTTCGAAAGTGCGGGTCAGTTCACCAATTTCTCCTTCACGCTGGCCGGTAAGCGGAAACGCATAATCACCCTTGCCCAGAGCACGCACTCCATCGACCAGCTTTTCCAACGGACGCGTGAAGGTGCGGGCAATGACGTACACGAGTAAGCTTCCCACGATGACCGCGCCCAATCCCAGGCCGAGCAGCAGTTGACGCAAATGAGCGAGGAATTGCGCTGCCTGGTCATAGGACTTCATGACCAGGATGGTCACCCGCGGCGGTCCCTGATTGAGTTGCAATGAGGTCATCACGAAGCTCTCGTTACCGAGCTTCACATCGAAGGGGTCTTCGGATGACGAATGCTCTGTCACGGCGCGCTGCAGCGTGGCAATGGCACTAGGATCAATCGTGCTGGCGACTTCCTGTCCGGCACAAACCACGGCTACTTGCCCGGACGCCGCCCGTGCCAGCTCCTGGGCCACCTTCTGGTTAATCTCGTATCCCACCGCGACGGTGCCTAATCTGCTGTGGTTGGCTTCGGGGCCGAAGTAAATCGGCGCCAGGAACACTTCATAAAGATGACCGCCGGCGAACCACCATTGTCGCGATTCATCGACGCCGGAGTTTGCATCTCTTTGCTGCTGCCCTTCCTGTAGTGTGATCCCGGGTGAACGGGTATGGAAGCCAACAACACGATCGCTTTGGTCGATCAACGCAAAAAGGTCGCCCCCGGACAGGCGAAACAATTCGCTTGACGCATCCTGAATGGTCGGCGGATGCGGCAAGGTCATGAGCGCCTTCAGCAAAGGCAGGTCCGCCATTAGCTCTGCCGAGCGCAACAATGATTCCGCGCTTTGGGCTTGGAAATTGCGGAAGGTTTCCACCGAATTGGCAAGATCGACACGCAGGTTGCGCCGCACCTGCCGCTCCGCAGTGCGCTGCACGATAAGCAACGACACTGCCGTCATCCCCGCTGAAATCAGCAGCATTGCAATCAGGAATTTGGTCCGTAGCCGGATGGGAAGTCTCCTCGCTACCTCGAATTGGGGTTAGCGCACAAACTTGTATCCCGTGCCGTGGACCGTGCGGAAGTGCACGGGTTCGCCCGGATCGCGCTCCAGTTTCTGGCGCAGGCGCAAAATATGAGTGTCGACAGTGCGGGTCGTTGGGTAGCTATTGTAGCCCCAGACTTCATTCAGCAGCTCGGCGCGCGACACCACCCGCTCTTCGTTATTCAGAAAGAAGCGTAGCATCTTGAACTCCTGCGGCGTCATCGGCACGAGTTTGCCCGCTTTGGAGAGCTCCATCTTGGTGAAGTTCACTTCCACGTCGTCGAAGCTGTAGATTTCACGCTTCTCCGGCGACTGGTTCAGTCGCCGCACAGCCGCCCTCACTCGCGCCAGTAACTCCCGCGGACTGAACGGCTTGGTTACGTAGTCATCCGCCCCCAGCTCCAGCAGTAGCACTTTGTCTACGATATCGCTGGCGGCGCTGAGGACGAGAATTGGCACCGTCGGCGATTGGCGCTTAATTTCGCGGCAGATGTCCTGTCCCGAGCGTCCGGGCAACCGCAGATCGAGAATCACTACCCGGGGCGATGTCGAGCGGAAGACGTCCATCGCCGACGAGCCGTCGGACGCCACCGTGATGTCGAATCCGGCCGTCTCAAAGGTGCGGCGGAGCGCCCGCTGTACGGAAGGGTCATCCTCGATTGCAAGTACTTTGTCCATTACCACGGTTCCAACCTTCAAAACACTTGAATATGTTCAACAGGTATACCGATTGCATGGGTGAGTCAACCGTACGTTCACAAATCCGTGACATTGTGCGTCGTTTGCGCATGCTGCCGCAACCTTTGACACTTTCTTGACAACTCTTCTACAGCCCAGTGACAACCTCTTCTGTGGCCCGAAATAGATTCGGCTGGTCGATCAATCTGACGAGGTCGCTTAATGCGAATCGAAAAGTGGGCCCTTCGTACGTGGATGCTGCCCCCGGTGACATTCATGGTGGCCACAACGTCAACTCCTTTGCTGGCAGCTCCAGCACCTCGCAGCAGCTTTGAGCAGCATAACCTCGTCTTTGACATTCCGGGACTGGCGTTATATACCCTTCCCGGTCTAGGCAATCCCTGGGGCGTCTGGTTTTCGTCGCAGAGTCCGTTCTGGGTCGGCGACAACGGCGCTGAATTGGCCACCATCTATAACACCTTCGGCGTCAAAATTAGATCTCCTCAGCTCCACTCCAGAGCCTGGCACACCCACTTTGGTGGAAATTGGTTTTGCAAGTTTGATCGGCTATGGCTTGCGTCGGGGGAAACGTAGAGCTTAACGATCAGCCCGCGAAAGGGTCCTGACAGACGGTAACGCCAGGACCTCCTACCTAACTCTCCTGAGTTACTCACCTGCAGCCGGAGCTTGACGCTCCGGCCTTTTTTTATCCGGAGACTCCCAAGGCAGACTTCTGACCGGCACGATGGCATAGTGCAACTGCATCAGCACGATGAAAGCGATGCTCAGATAAGTGCTGAAAATGCAAAGCAGCTGCACCCAGCGCTTACATGGATTGCGCAAAGACGATACGGCGTTTGATAGCGCCTGAGACTTGCGTCGTGATATGACTAGTCAAGGCTTTCCGACCGCGTCGGCGGACAATTCGATGGGCGCCCCCTCCTCGAAGCTTACGCCTGTTGCAGAAATGGCCTTAAGCTCGGCCGGCGACGGTGCGATCCATGTCCAAATGAGCAGCAGCTTGCGATGTCGCGTTACGGTCATTTCCTCGACGCGCCGCTGTCCCAGAGTGTGCTCACCGGAATGCTCCCCGGCAACCCCGTTGTACAGCGCGAACAACCGGTCATCCTGCACGACGGTCCGGTTGGATCGTACTTCGCCGAACGCCCCCAGCATCTGCAAGTACGCACCCAGTTCCTCCGCGCCAAAATGGTCGGTCGCTGACACAGGTGCAGGCAGCCCGAGACACGTTTGATCCACCGCACGCAGCGTGATCATTTTGTCGTGCGCGCTCTTTTCCGGAAAGAGCCGCAGGAGCATGAGCGAGCACGCCTCCAGCACATCCCAAGTGCGCTGGGCAGTGCCGTCCTTGGCTGCAGGCGTAGGGTCTTCGTGGTCCGCCTCCCACACTGCGGGATAGGTATAAACCAGCCCAATCTCGTCGTTGCGGTATGTTCCCTTCGTAGTCTCTCCTCGGTCGATGAATTCCAATGCGGGTTTGTCAGATAATGCCGCCTCTGCCAACGAGGTTGGTATCGTTGGGCCCTGGTAGCCCTCTCCCGGCGTAGGAACAATCTTGCCTTGCTCATTAATCAGCGTTCCATCTTCCTGCGCGCAATAGAACTCCACGCCGTTTATTGCTTCCTTCGTTTTGCGCACGAACGTAGCGTCGTTAGACGAGACCTTCACGCGTATCAGGTAGTTCTTGATGAATGTCCAATACTGCACAGTGGTGACGTCGCCCACATGCTTTGAAGTGTGGTAGAAGTGCCCAGTACGCATCAAGGAGTCGGGCGGCCTGGTCTGATGGCTGGGCTCTTTCTTGGCCCAGGCTTGAAACCCGGCTTTGCGCTCTTCCTCGGTCATTTGGTGCAGCGGGTTAGGTGGTTCCGAAGCGGTGATCAGGAACGTGCCCGATCGGCGGCCCTCCTGAAACCCCAACGCCAGCAAGGCATGCTGGCCGGGTGGCATGAGTGGCATCATGATCCGATGTCCATCGACTTCGATGGGCAGATCGATAACGAAGCCGAAGTATGTGCTCGCGTACGAGGTGTTCGATAGATATCCGGACTCAGGTATTCGTGGTTCGCCGGTGCGCGTAGAAGAGTTTACGGTTGGCAACGGGGGCGGCAGATCGTCATCGGGGTTGCTGACCGGACACTGGGCGGTGGCCGACGTGGCGAGCACGGTCGCGTACAGCACTATGCCAGCAAGGGAACTGCTCCAGCTTTTCCAATAGCTCTTGTTTCGATCTGCAGTCATGCTTGCTGAAACCGCCGTCTACAGCGAGAGTTTCGCCATCATGGCATCAGTGCTGCAACCGCCGCAACTACTCGCAACTCTGGGTTATCTCTATCAGCTATGGCACGCATCTTCCCAGGTTATTTCACCGCACGCTACGAAGGCTCTTTTGCTGTCTTTCTCATCTGCATCCGCATCAACCAGCTCTGGCGCTACATAAATGGATTCCTGTCGCTACCGCGATGCCGCCTATGTTAAGGGCCCTGCAGCAGAATTCTGCAAAAGAATTGCTGGGTGCAGAGCAAATGGGTGCGGTGGCGCGATGTCATGACGGTTCACAATTGGCGAAGCTTCGACGACTTGGAAAATTTTGCTCGAAATCCTTCCGACCCCACCCGCGTGCCTGGAAAGATTTCAACCAGCGGGTTGGTTCCGACGGCAGTGTAGGTGTATGGCACGAAACCTTTCTCGTAAATGGCGGGCATTTTGAATGCATATAGAGCAACTTGCCGCGAATCGGGCTTGCTGCGGCAACCGATCACGTGCCTGCAATTGGCAACCGAGAAACCGCTCGGCTGCGTATAGGTGGCCACAGCGAACTGGCTGTGCCGACGCCGCCCTCCGCTGACCATTCGGGAGATTTTGATTGAGTTCTGTTCTGCAGGGACGACTTTCAGGTCGGTCCGTGCGGCCATTGCATTTCGACTTCTTTCAGAGATGGTTTTAGCCACCGAGCGAGTCAAGCAGCGCCTGCTTGGTTGTAAGCTGCAACCTGTCTGAATCTTCGCCCTCCCTTGTTCAATATTCCTGGTGGCGTGGATGTGATCGAGGAATACAATGAGTTTCATCGAACCATAACAGTCATCTGTCGTCGTTGCGAAGCATTTTCTCGCCCAAGCAGGGGTGTATGGGCAAAAGCAGGAAGTCCAAGGAAAAGAAGAGCAAGCGGCATGGCAAAAAGCCAGGCGACAACGCCAAAGCGCCGGCGCCCGTCACCGGCCAGCCAATCCCTCCGCTCATTACCGGTGGTCCGATGTACGCCGACGGTACTCCCCTCGACAACGTAAACTATCTTGAGGCCAAGCTGATCCTGAAACCGGACCCCTTCACCTCGGTGGAGTCCTTTCGCGATTTTGGCAAGATCGTTCAGAAGATCGCCAAACGCAACGGCGTTGGATTCGTGGCCGATCCCGGAACTGGGCGACGCCCGCAAATACGCGAGATCACCTTCGGTGATACCCCTGACTTCCGGCTCTACAACAATGCCTTCATCCTTCGCCGTCGCGTCAGTTATGAGGACGGATTTCCGGTGGGTGATCCCGAGATTGTTTTCAAATTCCGCCATCCCGACGAGCAAAAGGCGGCGGTCTTCGATGTGCGTCCGGTTATCGCGGGCAAGTATCGGATCAAATTTAAGGCTGAGGCGCTCCCGCTAAAAGACCGGGTTGGCGGCTATCGCATTCTCTATTCGCATAATTGCCAGTTCGGACTCAGCCAGATGCACGAGGATGATCAGACCTCGATGGCTACGCTGGTGCATGTGTTCCCAGGACTTAAGGTGATTTACAAATCTCCGGAGGAGCACATCACGCTGGTGAACGAAGGCATCGTGGAAGAGGTGCTTCTCCCGCTCGGGCAGTTGGATTTCGGAAAAGGCATGGTCGGCAAGTGTGATATAAGTCTTTGGCGCACTCGTGGTGAACACAAGCAACTGGTTGGCGAATTTGCTTTCCAGGTGATGTTCTCGCGCCGCGAAGAGGTTGCCGACAAATCAAAGAAGCTGGCCACGCAGTTCTACGTTAACCTCCAAAACGAAGTGAAAGACTGGCTCGCCCTGGGCGTAACTAAGACCGGTATGGTGTACCGGCTGAAAGGAAACCCACCACAAAGCCATGAGTGAAACAGCGACTAACTCTGCGGACGAAAAAGCGTTGGTAGCGGCGGCTCGCGCCAAAGCTACTGCATTCGACATCTTTTGGCAGTTCCTCATCATCGGCGCCACAAGCTTCGGTGGAGTGGTGCCCTATCTGCGCGAAGGTCTGGTCACGAAGAACCACTGGGTGGACGACAAGGAGTTCGTCGAGCTGTTGTCCATCAGCCAGAGCCTGCCAGGCTTGAACGCAACCAACATGGCCATCCTGTTGGGTGACCGGCTTAAGGGCTGGATGGGGGCCCTTGCCGGCATTGCGGGCATCTGCCTGCCGGGCGGCTTGCTGCTGCTGTGCGTTGGCATGTTCTACCGCATCCACGGTGACCACGCTCTTATCACCTATGCGCTCAAGGGCGTGGCCGCCGCCGCCGCCGGTCTGTTGCTGGCGACGGTGATTCAGCTCGGCAAGAAGTCGCTCTCCCACCGGTTCGATCTTGCCTTCGTGCTGGTTACCGTGCTGGCCGTGAACCGCCTCCACCTCGGAGTACCCAAAACACTGGTTGTCGTCGGGTTGGTGGCCACCTTCTTCCACTATCCGCGCAAGAGCGAGAAAGAGAGCGTTAAGCAATGAACCAGATTCCAATTCTCCTTCGAGTGTTTGCTTATCTCTCGCTCCTGACCGTCGGAGGCGGTATGGCGGCTTTTCCCGAGATGGAGCACCTCACCGTCCAAGTTCACAACTGGATGACTTCCTCTCAACTGGTGCACATGTATAGCCTCGGCCAATTGGCACCCGGCCCCAACATGATGATGATTGTCTCTATCGGAGATTGGGCGGTCTGGGGAGTTTCCGGCAGTATGGCGCTGGGTATTCTAGGCGGGCTGGTGGTGATCATAGCCTTTTTTGGCCCTACGGCGCTGCTGGCCCTGGTTGTGGGACGGGGCTGGAACAAGCTCGAAAAATGGCCCTGGCGCGCGTCTATCCAGCAGGGGCTGGCTCCCGTCTCCGTGGGCCTGTTGCTGGCCGGCACCTTGAGCATGGCTAGAACAGCTGTGACCGGTTGGACTACTGGCGGCATTGCCCTCGCCGTACTGCTCACCATGCTCTGGCGCAAGGTGAATCCTGCGCTGCTAGTGGCGGGTGGCGCCATCGCCGGTCTCATCGCATTCATGCCGAAGTGATACCTTATGAGTTGGAAGTCCCGCTTGACGCTCCAGAATGTCGCGTTTGTACTGCTGCTTCTGGTGTTGCTGGCTGCAATTCCATCTTCTTTGAGTTATGCCTACCATCACGGCGGGTTCTACATATTTTCTGCAGCGTTCATGCGCGATCTCCCCAAACGTCTCACCGGACCGGGCCGGTTTCGTTTCGTGTTGCAGCCTGCTGTTGCCATATTTCTGGGTATCCGCGCAGGAATCGCCGATGCCCGCGCCAGCCGTCCTCCCTACATTCTGGGACTTGTTCGCGGCAGCGGCCAACGGCTCAGCCTGGTGAAAGAAGCCGTGGCCCAGCTCTCTACGCTTACTGCGGTCGCGATCCTGCTCGACGCCATCTCGCAATTTCTCATCTTGCGCGCGATTTTCCCAGGTGCTGCACTGGTTGTCGGACCGGTACTCATCGCCTTGCCTTACTCGCTCAGCCGGGCGCTCTCGAACCGTTGGGCGGTTTTGAGAAGCCGAGCGGTCAATCCTTAACTCACCGGATGCGGCGCCTCCAGATAGGCCCAGCGCTCCACTAATTGCCGGTGCGCGATGCGCCAGATCACGATTCCGGCAAACTCTAGCTTGACTCCGTTCGCCGGGTTCGTCGCCCGCCATGTGTTTCTCACTACGACCTTGTCGCCTTCGGCAATGAGGTCCTCAATCGTGACGCGCATGTCAGGGAACTTTTTCAGCGCCCCGCCGACATATTGCTTCGCCCCTTCCGGCCCGGGAGGCGTCCCCGGCGGCACATCGGCGCCATGATCTAAAAACTCAGGCGCGAAGTTCACATCGCCGATGTTGATGTTCTTCCGATTGACGAATTCCTCAAAGTGATTCCGCACGAACTCCTTCATCTCGGCTTGCGAGAATCCCGTCACTGAATTGGCGGTCTTAACATCTGTCATCGTGTTCTCCTAACTTTTCGCGATCGCCGTGAATGCGAACGCATAATCGCGTAGGAACTGATCCATTCTTATCGGTTCGCGGCCAAGCACATCGCCAACGTCTGAGCTCACCTTTCCGCCTGGCCCATCGGTGTAATAGGCCTGCAAGTCGGCCAGTGCCTCCACCTGCCAGGGCGGCATGCCCGCGTCACGCAAGGATTGCCGAAGTTGCTCCTGGGTGACGGCAACGTAGCGTACCGCTCGGCCGAGCGCCGCCGATACCTTCGCTGCAACCTGCGAATAGTTCAGCAACTCCGGCCCGGTAAGGGTATAAGTCTTTCCCGCATGACCTTCGGAGGTCAGAATCTTCGCTGCCGCCGCTCCGATATCGCGTACGTCCACAAAACCGATGGGCGCTTCCTCGCCTGCGACATAAAACGCGCCCTCCGAGTTGATCGTCCCGGCGAAGTAAGTGGTGATGTTCTGCATAAAACTCTCCGGCCGCAGAATGGTCGCCGGAACCCCCGAAGCGCGCACCTGCTCCTCCACTTTTCGGTGCCATGCCGGAAACGACTTGTTATAGGTGTCGGCCCCGAGCGCTGAATTCAACACCAGATGCCGGATACCGTGCTCCCGGCACGCGTTCACCATATTGCTCTCCAGCTCAACCAGTTGCGGAATCGGAGAACACACCAGGTACACCCGATCCACACCCTCTAATGCGCGGTCCAGGCTGGAACGGTCCGCAAAATCGGCAATGACCGGATTCGCACCGGTGGGCGCCCTGCCAGCATCTTCGTCGGAACGATACATGCTGCGAACCGGAGTTCCCGACTGCAGCAACTCCTGTAGGACAGCGCCTCCTACGTTTCCTGAAGCTCCTGTTATCAGAATCATGCGCAACCTCACATTAAAAAAAATGATCCCGCACGGATAATCCGGCATCAATTGGCTGCTGAAAATCGGGCTGCGATGTTTTGTATCAGGGCATGACTTCAGTCATGCCGGAAAGCGGTAAAAGTTAGATGCGGGCTTCAGCCCCTGAGGTAATTCCCAAGCCCTAAAACGACTTTTCAGCGTCCGCTTTATCATGCGACTGTATCCTTAGTATGCTTCTTTGGGAAGTACGCACAATTTTGTAAGTGCTGGAGAAGAAGGTGAAGCCGAATTATGGCTGTCCGGTAAAAAGCACGACGAAAATAATGGCAGGTAAGTGGAAGGTCGCCATCCTATGGCATCTGTCGTTTGGAACAAAACGCTTCGCCGAGATTCGTGACCTGCTGCCCGGCGTCAGCGAAAAGGTGCTTACAGCACAGCTCCGGCAATTGGAAAAAGACGGCGTGCTGCGCCGCATCGTGACTCCAACGGTCCCTCCTCGCGTTGACTACGAATTATCTGCGCCAGGCTGGGAGTTGATCCCCATCATGGAGTCCATGTGCGACTGGGGCACCAGGCATCTCGGCATTCTGCCTACGCTGCCGCGCCGAGTGGCGCTGTCGGCGTAGGAGCTCTCTAGCTAACTCGCAAATCAGCTTTGAGCGGCGCGATCACACCAGCTGCGGAATTCCCGATCGTGGGATCAGGATGACTCGGGGCAAGACTCTAGCCGTGCCTTGCGAGCCCTTTCTTTTTCGTGATTCCGGGCGGGCTGCAAGCCCGCGAGAAATCCGTTTTTGGATTCTTTCCTGCAGCCTGTTCATCTGTGCTGCCGAGATCTCCTGCCGGTACCCCCCCACCCTCATGCGATAAGATGTCTCTCACTGAGGCGTCTCATGTCAGAGCTAACCGGTTTGCCGTCCCTCTCCCGCCGTTCGTTCCTGCAGGTTTCCTCCGCCGCGCTGGCCTGTCATTTCCTCACCGAGGCCGTCATGGCGCAGGACGCCACGCTACACATTACCTATCCCGATGGCGCCGTCCGCATCAACGCCAACGAAAACCCGCTGGGCCCGTGCGTGGCTGCCCGCGAGGCAGTCACCGCCGCAGCCGCACTGGGCGGGCGTTATCACTTCAACCTCACCGATGAATTGATCAACACCTTTGTCCAGCAGCAGGGACTCAAGCGCGAGAACGTAATGGCCTACGCCGGATCGACGCCGGGCCTGTATTACACGGTGGCAGCGTTCACGTCCCCCAAGGCAAGCTTCGTCACCGCCGAGCCGGGCTACGAGGCCGGCGTCGGCGCAGCGAAGGCCGTCGGCGCACGCGTGGTCAACGTCGCGCTGACCAAGACCTGGGCGCACGATGTGAAAGCCATGCTGACCGCCGCTCCCGATGCCGGCGTCTTCTATGTCTGCACACCCAACAATCCCACAGGAACGTTGACAAGTCACGACGACGTCGAGTACCTGGTCGAGCACAAGCCCAAGGGCTCGGTCGTGCTGATCGACGAAGCCTACATTCATTTCAGTGATGCACCGTCCTGCATCGACCTGGTGAAGTCCGACAAAGACGTCGTAGTTCTGCGCACTTTCTCCAAGCTCTATGGTATGGCCGGACTGCGTTGCGGCTTTGCGATCGCCCGTCCCGACTTGCTGAAAAAGCTCGTTGTTTACGGCGGTAGCAACCCAATGCCGGTCACCGCCTGCGCTGCCGCAACTGTCAGCCTGAAGGAACCAGACTTGGTGGCCGAGCGCAAAGCCGCCAACACCAAGGTACGCGAAGCAACGTTTTCCTGGCTCGACAAGAACGGCTACGCCTATTCGCCCTCGGTCTGCAACTGCTTCATGCTGAAAGCTGGCAAGCCTGCGAAAGAAGTCATCGCCGCCATGGCCAAACAGAACGTCTTCATCGGACGCCCCTGGCCCTCCATGCCCGACTGGGTCCGCATCACCGTCGGCACGCAAGATGAGATGGAGCACTTCCAGACTGCCTTTCAGAAATTCATGAAAGGCACCGCCGCCGGCCACGTTTACGACCCAACCTTGGAGCGGGATCTCGACGGCGTGATCGTCACAGCTTAGTTGGATCAGCATTTCAGCTCTCGTTCAACCGGAAGTGAGGACGACTTGCATTGCTGAGCCGGGCAAGCCATGTCTGATCACTGCATCAGCCAGGAGACAATAGTCGCAAAGGCGTAGGACTTCGCTTACTACTCGACTACAAGGCGACTTGGCCCGGGAGGTGCGAATCATGACGCTGACCCTGAAACCTGTTTTCGAAGCCTGCGATTACGCGGCCGATCGCCAAAGCTAAAATGTACCGCTATGTCAATGAACCTGGTGAAACCGAGTCGAATGCTGATCAGTTTTGTGGCAGTGTCTCAGATCGCTGTGCCGAGTCCGGGAGAAGCAGCAACTTGCCAAAAATTTTCCGTTGAGCCCTTGATTTTAAAAGAGTGCACAACGAAAGAGTTTTGTGACTTTTGATTACGGGACATGGATTCCTTATCGGCTGTACTGGTTCTGCTTCTTCTCTGCGTGGCGTTCCAGCCCGAACTGGATGAGCCGATCAATCAACTCGGAGTACTTCAGCCCGCTCGCCTCCCACAGCTTGGGATACATGCTGATGGAAGTGAACCCCGGCATGGTGTTGATCTCGTTGACGTACAACTTTCCCGACCTTGGATCCATCAGGAAATCGACGCGCGCGAGCCCGGAGCAATCCACCGCCTGAAAAGCGGCGATGGCCAGCTTCTGCACTTCTTTCAGCTTGCCCTTTGGCAGTTCAGCAGGAATGATTGGCCGCGAGCCTTCCACCAGGTATTTGGCGTCGTAATCGTAAAACTCCTTGATGGGCACGATCTCGCCCGGAACCGAAGCGGTTGGGTTATCGTTCCCCAGCACCGAGCATTCGATTTCGCGGGCTTTGTTTTTCTTCCCACCGACTCCCTGCTCGATGATCAGTTTGCGATCAAAGTGCGCTGCCTCGTCCATGGCGGCGGCCAGCTCAAAAAAATCATGCACCTTGCTGATCCCGACCGAAGATCCCAGATTCGCCGGCTTCACGAACACCGGATACTTCAAGGAGCTTTCGATGAGCTTGCGAACCTTCTTCGGCTGCTCGCGCCACGTGCTCCGAAGGGCCGTCACATGCTTCACGATGGGCAGTCCAGCATCCCGGAACAGCCGCTTCATCACGTCCTTGTCCATCCCGGCTGCCGAGCCCAGCACGCCCGCCCCGACATAAGGAATGTCGGCCAGCTCCAGCAGTCCCTGAATCGTGCCGTCTTCGCCGAAGGTGCCGTGTAGTACAGGAAAGATAAGGTCTACATCGATGGCACTCTCGGAAGCATGTACTTGCAGGGTAGCGTTCTCGAATGGCACTAGCGCCGAATGCTCGTGGCTCGGAATCGGCGGAACCACTACCCCCTCGCCTTTTGCCAGAACGGCCGCGGCCGAGGTGGCGTCGGGATCTCCCGCGCGCAAGTGGCGCGGCTCGTGCTCTGGTGGCTTCTCGCCTTTCAATAGTCGTTCGGCATGCGCCGCGGTGACCCAGTGACCTTCTTTGGTAATGCCGATCGGCACTACTTCATATTTCTTCTGATCGATTGCATTCAATACGGAAGCCGCTGACAGTAGCGACACCTCATGCTCGCCGCTGCGTCCGCCGAACAACACACCCACCCGGAGTTTCTTCATGATGGCAGTGTAAACGGGAAGGCTGTGGCCAGAGTTAGCTGCCGAGATGCGCTGCCGCTGATTTCAAGCTTGCAATCGTTCCTAGATCCCGCCAATACGAACCGTCTGCGCGAAACGCAAACATCCTCTCACCCTCTGCGGCCAGTCGCAAATACGCTTCGACAATTGAAAACGCACCCTGTTCAGTCATCATCGTCAGCAAGCGCGGCGAGATCACATGAATCCCACAAAACGCCAAAGGCTCAAGGAACGAAGAAGAACGCACAACCTCATTGCGCTGTTCTTTCTCGAATCTCCGCCCACTGAGCACACCGTTATCGTCAAATAGCAAGTAGCGCGAACTCGCGCGTTGCTGCACCGCTAAAGTCGCCAGCGATTGCCGCTCGTGATGAAACTTCGCCATCTGCGCAAGGTCAATGTCGCTCACCACGTCGACGTTGTGCAGCAGGAAGGGCGCGTTATTCCCATCCTGCAGAAAGAACCATGCCGCCTTCTTTAGCCCACCGCCGGTGTCCAGCAGCAACTCATCCTCGCGAGAGATCTCGATGCGCATGCCGAAGTCCTGCCGGGCCCTTATGTACTCGGCTATCATGTCTGCAAAGTGGTGTACGTTCACGATCACCTCGTGAACGCCGACGGCGCGCAAACGCGTCAGGATAATTTCCAGCAGCGTGCGCCCGTTGATTTCTACCAGCGCCTTGGGCCGGTCGTTCGTCAGGGGACCCAGGCGTGTACCCAGGCCCGCCGCCAGCACCATAGCCTTCATGCTTCCGAACCGTCCAGGTCGCGATGTCGCACCACTACATCCACTTTGCCCGATGCCTGTAAATGTCTCACCAGGCGCTCAGCTAGATAAACCGAGCGGTGCCGTCCGCCCGTGCAACCGAACGACACAGCAAGACTCTTGAATCCCCGGCCTTGGTAGTTCTCGACAGCGGCATCAACCAGCGCAACAGCATTTTCCCAAAACTGATGCACGCTCTCCTGTTGCTCTAGGTACTCTGCAATCGCGGCTTCTCTTCCGGTGAGCAGCTTGAATTTCTCCAGCCGCCCGGGATTCGGCAGGCTGCGTGCATCGAACACAAACCCACCGCCGTGTCCTCCCTCGTCCTTCAGCGGACCGCGATGGAAAGAGAAGCTGGTGATCCGGACGGTCAGCCGGTCAGATTCATGCGCGATGCTCTGCAACTTCTCCGAACCTAGCATCGCCGTGAACGCCGCCATCAGGGCGGGCAATTCCACCGGTAACTTGACGTTGTGCAGCAGCCAGCGGATGTTCTTCAGTGCATAAGGCACACTCTGCAAAAACACCGGCTTGTTTTCATAGAACCCGCGAAATCCGTAGGCGCCCAGCGCTTGCATCAGGCGGACGTACACGAACCCGAAGTAGTAGTGAAGAAAGGTCTGCCGGTCGATCGGCAGAAAGGTGGCCAGCCTGTCGAGATAGTACTCCAGCAGCTCTTCGCGTAAGGAAGCCGTCAGATCCGCCTTCGAATCGAACAGCAGCGAGGCGACGTCGTATTGTAATGCGCCCTTCCGTCCGCCCTGATAGTCGAGATAATACGGACTGCCCTCAACCAGTATGACATTGCGCGACTGAAAATCGCGGTACAGGAAGTAGTTTCGGTCGGCTTCCAGCAGGAACTTCGTTAGCTTGGAAAAATCATCCTCCAGCGCCTGCTCGCTGAAAGGCACTCCCGCCAGACGCAAAAAGTAATACTTAAAGTAGTTCAAGTCCCAGGCAATCGACTGGCGGTCGAAACTCGCGCGCGGATAGCAGACCTTGTAATTGATCTTGTTGCGCATCTCCACCTGGAACCGCGGCAGAATCGCAATCACCTTGCGGTAAGCTTCAACCACCGCAGGACCGATATCTTCGCCTTGTCGGTTCTGCGTTAAGAAGTGATAGAGGGTCTGATTGCCCAGGTCTTCCTCCAGGTATGCGCCGTGCTCCAGGTCCTCTTCGTAAATCTGAGGTACCGGCAGACCGTGCCGCCGAAACGCTCGCGAGAACTCGAGAAACGCCACATTCTCTTCCCGCACGCCATACAGAATTCCTATGGCGCTGTGCTCATCATTGCTTAATCGAATAATCTTCCGCCCCGAGCCACCGAGATTGCCTTGCAACGGCACTACGCTGGTCGGCGAAGAATGGAAATGCTGTTCGAAGAGCTGCTTGAGAACTTCCATGAAATTGGCAGGCAGACTAAAGGATTTTCTTTCCAAACGCAGACAACGCGAGTTCCACTGCCAGCTCAGCTGTCTGATTGCGTTCGTCGAGCACTGGATTCACCTCCACGATTTCAAAGCTCAACATGCGTCCGTGATCAGCAATGATTTCCATCGCCAGGTGACCTTCACGATACGTTGCTCCGCCCCACACCGGAGTTCCTACCCCCGGCGCGTCCTCCGGATCGATCCAATCCATATCGAGCGACACGTGGTATCCCACCGTTGCGCGGCCTGCTAGGCGCAAAGCCTCTTCCATCACCGTGCGCATTCCACGCTCGTCAATATCGCGCATGGTGAAGGCGTGAATGCCAGCCCGCTTGATGTTGTCCCGCTCGGTCGTGTCTACGTCGCGAATGCCTACCAGCACGCAGTTGTCAGGCTTTACCTTCGGGCTGAATCCGTAAATGTTGCCGAGCGGCGAATCGAATAGTCCCATCAACGCCCCCAGCGGCATGCCATGCACGTTGCCGCTGGGCGAGCTGTCGGGAGTATTGATGTCGCTGTGCGCGTCAATCCAGATAAGGCCTATCTTCTTGCTCTGCCGGCGATAGAACTCCGCCACTCCCGAAACGGTTCCCGCTGCAATTGAATGATCGCCGCCCAGAACGACAGGGATGTTTCCCTTCTCCAGCGCTTGCAGCACCATCTCGGCTTCTTTGGTGCAGGTCTCAGTGATCTCGGTAAGATACTTGGCGCGAGGATCGCCCTCATGCCGCGTCTCTAGCAAAGCAACGGAGACGTTGCCGCTATCCTTCACCTGGTACCCAAGCGCCTCCAGCTTAGCCTCCAGCCCAGCCACCCGCACCGCCGATGGCCCCATATCGACGCCACGGCGCGACTGGCCAAGATCGAGCGGTACACCGATAATGCGAATCTGCCTCGGCGTCTCAATGTTCTGCAGTGGCTTCGTTGCTGGACTGGTTGCCATAAGAGTTTTCCCTGTTACCGATTACGGGTACAGCCGATACAGCATCCGCGCGAATGGAATCGTCTCTCGCACGTGCTCCAACCCGCAGATCCACGCCACCGCGCGCTCAATCCCCATACCGAAACCCGAGTGCGGCACACTGCCGAACTTGCGCAAATCAAGGTACCACTGGAATGCCTCTTCCGGGAGTCCGTGCTCATAAATGCGCTTGATCAGCAATTCATGCGATGCCGTACGCTGCGACCCGCCAATGATCTCCCCGTATCCTTCCGGAGCCAGCACATCCACACACAACGCCAGATCAGGCCGCTGCGGGTCCGGCTCCATGTAGAAGGCCTTCACAGCTGCCGGGTACCGATGCACCATTACCGGCCGCTCGAACTGCGACGAAATATAGGTCTCGTCGGGCGAGCCGAAGTCGCCGCCGTATTGGAATCGATTCTCCAGCAGGCCGTTGGCATGCGCCTCCTGCAACATTTTCACCGCCTCGTCGTATGTGATGCGCGGAAAAGGTGTGTCAATCTCCTCCAGTTTGCTGATGTCGCGCCCCACCATCTCTAACTCCGGCCGCCGGCGCTCCAGGCAGCGCTTCACGATGAACGTGATGAACTCCTCGGCCAGATTCATCAGATCGTCCAACGAGGCGTAGGCTATCTCCGGCTCAACCATCCAGAATTCCGTCAAGTGCCGCCGCGTTTTGGAGCGTTCCGCGCGAAATGTTGGCCCGAAGCTATACACCTTACCCAGTGCCATCGCTGTGGCTTCGATATAAAGCTGCCCCGACTGGGTCAGATACGCCTGCTCGTCGAAGTAGTCCACCGGAAACAGTGTTGTCGTGCCTTCGCAAGCTGCAGGTGTAAGAATCGGCGGATCGGTCAGCGTGAATCCGCGGTCATCAAAGAAGTCACGCGCGGCTTTAATGATCTCCGCCCGTATCCGCAGAATCGCCGCCTGTCGCGGCGATCGCACCCACAAGTGCCGGTGCTCCATCAGGAAATCCACGCCATGTTCCTTGGGCGTGATCGGATACGGGTCTTCCGGATTCACGCGCTGCACAATCTGCGCGTCCGTCACGTCCAGCTCGTAGCCGCCGGGCGCGCGCTTGTCCGCGCGTACCTTGCCTGTGACGATCACGCTCGACTCCTGCGTCAGCGTCTTGACTGACTCAAACAGATCCGGCGATACCTGGCTCTTGACCACGACTCCCTGAATGATTCCGCTGCCGTCACGAAACTGGGGAAACAGTAACTTGCCGCTCTCGCGCAGGTTGTACAGCCAACCGCGAATGATGACCGTCTGGCCTTCGTACTTACCAACTTCCCGAATTGTAGTAATGGTGGGTGTTAAGGTTTCCATGAGTCCTGTCTTTATCTACCGGTTCAGCGTTCTGTACGCTTCAGCCATCTTCTCCGAAACTTTTTCCCCTTCCACGCCTTCGATCTCCAGCACCAGCGCCGGCACCTGCGGAGCGCTACTCAGCAGCTCTAGCGTCTCTTTCCAATCGACTGACCCGCCGCCCGGCCAGAGGTGCTCGTCGCGCTCGCCGTGATTGTCGTGCACGTGCGTGGTGCGAATCAGGTCCTTCAGCGCTTCAAACGCATGCCTCACACCCGGCGCCAGGTGCGCATGTCCCACATCGAGGCACACACCAATGTCTGTGAACCGGGCCGTATGCAGCAACTCGACCAGAGCTTCCGGTGTCGAAAGTTCATTTGGAATGTTTTCCACCACTACTTGCACATGCAGCGGCTTCGCAAACGCGCGTAGATGCTCCAGCGAGGTCATAGCCGCATCTATCTTTTTTTCGCCTGTCGATTCTCCTCCAACGCCCACGTGCTGAACCAGAAACTGAAACGGTGCATGCTCGGCCACCTCGATCGCGCGTTTGATCTCGTCCATCGCGGCGATTCGATCGCGTTTCTCCACCGCCGCAATATTCAGCGGCGGAGCCCCGGTGCGCCCGAATTCATCATCGCCGTGCATCGGCGCGTGCAACGAATGAAACTTGATTCCGGTGCTCCTGAACCAGTTCGCGATTTCTCGCACATGTTGCTGGTCGGAATAGTTGAAGTGCCCGCGCGCTCCAAAAATCTCGATGGCCTCCGCCCCGCCTGCCACCATCAGGTCGAGCAATCCTGGATGCAGTCGCTCCCTCCGCGCATATACCAGCGTTGACATCCCTCGCATCAGAAGCCCGCCGCCTTTCCGTTGTTACGCCCGTCGCTGGCGCCCAGCCGTTCACCTGTCTTGCGGTCGATGGCGATGCACTCGGCATCGCCCCAGTTTTCGCGATCGGTGTTGAGCTGGTGTCCCATACTCTCCAGCATCTGCAGCGTATCCGGAGACGCGCCGTACTTTTCCAGCATAATGCGGTCCGGCATCCACTGATTGTGGAAGCGCTCGGCGTTAACGGCCTCTTGGATGTTCATTCCGTAATCCACCACTCCCATCAGTACATTCGCGACCGTGGTGATAATGGTCGGTCCTCCCGGCGATCCCAGCACCAGAAACAGCTTCCCATCTTGCAGCACGATGGTCGGCGTCATCGCCGACAGCGGACGCTTATTCGCTCCCACGGCATTCGCCGGGCCTTGAATGAGGCCAAACATATTTGGCGCACCCTGCTTGACGGCGAAGTCGTCCATCTCATTATTCATTAGGAAGCCAAGGCCCTCGGCGGTCACGCGCGAACCGAAGTTACCGTTCAGCGTTGTCGTCACCGCCACGGCATTTCCCTCGGGATCGACTACCGAATAATGTGTCGTGTGCTCGGATTCCTGCACCGCGACCGGCTGCGCATGGAGGCTTGCATAGCGGTCGAGCTGTGAGAAAATCGCTGGCCGCTTCACATCGGCTGCCGGAGTGGCCTTGTGCAACGAAATTGTCTCCCGCCACGCCGCCGCGTAGCGCTTGTCGATTAGCTGCGCAACCGGAATCTTGGCAAAATCCGGATCGCCCATGAACTCGGCGCGATCGAAGAACGCGCGCTGAAAAGCCTCCGCCGTTAGGTGAATGCTGTGGGCCGACCGGTTTCCCTGCTTGGCGAGATCGTACCCCTCCAGAATGTTCAGGATCTCTACCAGCGCCACTCCTCCCGACGCCGGGGGAGGTGCGCTGATAATGTCATATCCGCGATACGTCCCCTTGATCGGCTGTCGTTCCTTCACTTCGTAGGCAGCCAGATCCGCAGCCGTCATCAGCCCGCCGCCCTTTTGCATGGCCGTGGCTAGTTCACGCGCCAGCTCGCCGTGGTAGAAGTCGTCAGGGTTCGCTGCAATCCGCTCCAGCGTGCGCGCCAGCTCCGGCTCCTTGAACACATCCCCCGGCTGATAGAAATTCCCGTCACGCTGGAAGATACGCTTCGACTCCTGAAACTTTCCCAGATCGTCCTCGCGCAGGTCCAGGGCCGTTCCGTAGTCCAGCACAAAGCCGTCACGTGCCAGCCGAATCGCTGGGGCCATCACCTGCTGCAAAGTTAGCTTGCCCCAGTGCTGCTGCGCATACGCCAGCCCCGCCACCGAGCCCGGCACCGCAATCGCCTTGTATCCGATAACGCTTAGGTCCTTGATCACGTTGCCGTTCTTGTCGAGATACATGTCGGGCGTCGCCTTCGAAGGAGCCTTCTCGCGGTAGTCGAGGAAGTGCAGTTCGCCGTCGGGCCTGCGGAATAGCATGAATCCGCCTCCGCCAATGTTGCCCGCCTTAGGATGCGTCACCGCCAGCGCAAATCCCACCGCGACGGCGGCGTCGACTGCGTTTCCGCCCGCCTTCATGATCTCCACCCCGGCATCCGTTGCATCCGGCTGGACCGAAGCCACCATCGCCTTGGGAGCATGGCTGGGGCGCAGCATCGTGCCAGCCAGCGCCTGAGCACACAGGGTAAATACCGCGATTTGGAGCAGGACAGAACGCGTCAACTTCATAGGGAATCGGTCGGAAAGACGTCACCGAAGCTCAAGTCCACAGAGCCTTACGGCAACGCAAGCCAAGTATTCGAGGCTAGCCCACGGCACTGGCTGAGTCAACTTCGCGTCCTGGCAGACAAGATTTTGTTAGCCCCTGGTTTGTACGTTTTTGCAGACTGAGGCAGGGAGGGTGGTCTCCGAACCTTCGCGGCGCTGCAGCTACCGCTTCGCAACTTCGCGTGCGGCCTGCATGACGCTCTTCTGCCAGCGCATCTCGCCTGCCCAGTAGAGGCTGATTTCGTGGCCGTCGGGGTCGTTCAGGTACGCGTGCCGCCAGCCCCATTCCATCATGCGCGGCATTTGTGTGATATAGAAGCCCTTGCGGATGAGCTTTTGGCAGAAATCATCGAGGTCGCGAACCTCGAAGTAGAGGCGCACTCCTTCGCTGGCGATCGATGCGCTCGCGCCAGCCTGATGCAGGGCGATGGTGCCATCGCCACTAGGGGCACGCAAGCGTGCATAGACCGGCGTAGAGTCAAAGCGAAAATCCTCGATGAGCTTAAAGCCGAGCAAGTCGCGATAGAAGCCGAGGGCGCGGTTCACATCCTTGACGTAAATCATCGCGTGATTGAAAGTCAGCTTGCCGTGGGCACCTGGAGGCGAAGATACCGCAGCTTTCTTCGGAGCTGATTTCGCCTGCGTTTTGGAAGCGAGGGGTTTCCTCGCCCGCGTCTTCGAAACTTTTGCGGCTTTTGCTTTCGCGAGCTTTGCCGCACTCCGAACGCTCGATTTTTTCGCTGCCTTCTTTACGGCTTGCTTCGGCATTGGGCCACCTCGCATCTGACCGCTAAACGGCGCAAGTATGTTCAGCGGCCTGCATGTCTGTCAAGCAGGTTTCAGTTCCGCGGGAATCATTTTGTTGGGCAGTTGCAATATTTCTCCAGCCACTTGGCCTCCTCACGGACTTTAATCTTTCCGTGCCAGGGATTCAGGTCGAGTGAGTGTCCCTCATCGGGAAAGATGAGCAGGGAGCTGGGAATTCCCAGCACATGCAGCGCGTGCTCTAGCAAGTAATCTTCGGCGACCGCGACGCGGATGTCGTCTCCACCGGCGACAACATGAGTCGGCGTTTTCACCTTGTCGAACTGAAAGATAGCCGCTTCATCGATGTAGTTCTGCTTGGCTTTGGGATCCCACATGAGCCCGCCAAGGAAAAACGAGTCGTCAAAAGTGGTATCGTCATTGCCCCAATTGCCGACGTGCTCCACCGCGCCTGCTCCCGTTACCGCCGCCTTGAACTGGTTCGTCTGGGTGATAAGCCAGTTGGTCATGTAAGCCCCGTAGCTGTAGCCACCAATCGTCATCTGCTGGGGATTGGCGCTACCAGCCTTCACCAGCGCTTCGACTCCGCTGAGAATGTCGCGTCCAGGTGCTGACACGATCTTCGGCACGATACCTAGTGCGAACTTGTCGCCGTAACCGGCCGAGCCGCGATAGTTAGGGCGAAAGACCAGCCAGCCCTGGCTCGCAGCGTACATCCCCCAGTTGTACCAATCGGCGCCGAAGTAGTTGCCGTCGGCGTCCATAGGGCCGCCATGGATGAGCACAAACAGCCGCAGGTTCTTGGCTTCGAACTGGCCTGGAGGATAAAGAAGATAGCCTTCGACTGGAGTGCCGTCATCCGACGTCCAGCGGAAAACCTTGCCCTTGGGCAGATCACGCTCGGTGAAGAGCTTGTTGAAAGAGGTGATGGGTCGCGCGCTGCTGAGTTGCTCGGTGCCCTCCGCCACGTAAACCTCGGTGGGCTTGTCCACCTCCGAGTACGTGAATGCGATATGGGAAGAGTTCATTGCGGTGGCAACATGAGCGTAGGTCCCGGCCCAGCCGTTGAGTTTCTGGAAAGGCGCTTGCGGTTTAGTTTGCTGGTAGAGCGCGGTCTCCGTGCCGAGCACTCCCGGAGCGAGCAGGGAACCGTTCGACTCCAAGGCATAATGAGTAACCGCGCCTTCAAAGTTGGCGGCCCAACGAGTGGGCTTGCCCGTCGCGACATCAACCGAGTAAACGCGCGGCTGAACATCGGCGTAGCTGCCTTCGACCGAACCCTGCTCGACTACGAAGAGTACACTTTTGCCGTCCGGCGACCATTGCAGATCGCCCTCGAGAGCTTCGTTGCTGGTAAGTTGGCGGGCAGCGTTTTGTGGCCCTGCTTTAGTCGTACCGGCGACATAGACTTCGATTTCCTTAAGAGCTTCAAATCGCTGCGAAATGCTGTCGGTAGCAAAGGCTGCAGAGTTGCCATCCGGCGAAACAGCCATGCTCTTGATTCGATAAGGCGAAGAAACCACAATTTCTGCGCCCGGAGTTTTCGCTGTCTCTTCCTCTTCATCTTTGTCTTTCTTGTTCTTTTTGCTTTTTTCCTCTTTCTTCGACTCGCGCACGCCAAGTTCAATCTGGTGCTTCAGGGCTTCCGCGATCTCGATGCGCGAGATGACGTCGCCGCGTTCCTGCTCGCGGTAGCGGACGACGTCTTTCCACTGCTCCTTATACTCGTCCTTCTGCCTCTTGGACCACGGAGTTCGCGTCGCGAAATACAGCCGTTTTGAGTGTGGCTCCCAGGCAAAAGTGTGTACATCTTCTTCGCCCCGCGTGACTGGAAAGGCTTCGCCGCCGTTCACAGGGATCAGATAAAGGTGCGTAACACCGTTCTTGTCCTCGGAATCGGAGGAGTCGTCTTTTGAGGAAGCCGATTCGTCATCGCCCAGGCTGCGGTCGGAGAGAAATGCGATCCATTTGCCGTCCGGAGACCATTGCGGCTCTGAGTCATGTCCGGATTGAGTGAGAGGCGTCACCGACCCATCGCTGTCGCGCCACAGCCAGAGGTCCTCGCGAAAGCGTTGTGCGTCCCAGTCTGCGCGTGTGGTGGCAATTACGACCATGTGACCGTCGGGAGATAAAGCCACATGGCTGACATCCACGGCATTGAAGAACTCGTCGAGGGTCAGGCGTGGCCTGGAAGACGAGGCGAACAAGAGCGGCGTGAAGGCAAGAAGTATCGGAGCTATACCTCGAAACAAGAGCTGTCGGGGGAGAATGATCATCAGGAAAAGTAGTTTTGGCGGTGGGGTGATTATAAACGGCGGCAACGGTGGCGTGCCGGTGCGACCGGGCAACGGGTATCTCCCCTTTTCCCCTAATCGTGCATTCGTCACACCGCCCCGTGTCAGCCGTCACTGCCTAGGAGTGATAAAGAGGGTTAAAAAGAAGATGGATGCCCATGATTTCCACTGAGAGGTAGTCGGATGTTTGCCCTATTTCCGATAGCCTTGTTCGTTATCGGCGCGATCTTGTTGGTTGCACTTCCGGTCGGCATCAGCTTGCAATCGTACTTTCGCCATCGCGGCCAGCGCACAGTGGTATGTCCGGAAAATCAGGAACCCGTCACGGTAGAGCTCGACAACAAATATTCCTTCCGCACTGCCCTGCGAGGCCAGCAGCACCAACGACTGCAATCGTGCTCACGCTGGCCAGAGAATGGCGAATGCGGGCAGGAGTGCCTTGCCCAGGTCGATCCGACTCCGGAAAACCTGGAGAGATTGCTGCAGAAATGGTATCAGGGAAAGACGTGTAGTCTTTGTGATCGCCAGTTGTCTCCCGCAGACTGGAGGCGCGGTCGGCTGGCTCTGTTAAACGAAAAAGAGAAACTTTTCGAGTTACGTCACATGCAGCTGGGTGACATTCCTTCGGCGCTGGATCACATGGCTCCGCTGTGCTGGAATTGCCATCAGGAAGAAAGGGCACGGCAGGCTACGCCGCCGCGTTTGCTCAAAGGAGACCGGCGCAAACTGAGTTCGGGGATTGGCGAATAGTCCTCCCCGGCTGCGGCTGTTTCCAGGCTGCCTCAAATGTACTTTTCGTCTCCCGCATTCCCAGTCTCTTAGCTGCCAGTTCCGCTGCGCAAGCCGGGTTACAATTCCAGTGATCAATCATGAAGAACATCTTGCCTCTATCGATTTTGTTTCTGGTGGTTTTGCCGGGTATGGGCCAGGCTCCGCCGACAGGTACCAACCCGTCTGCGAAGACTCGTCCAACATCGCCCTTAGCTGATTACGCCGGAGAATGGACATCGAGCTTCGACGGCCGGGTTTGGCTGCAGCTGCATCTGACCTTGCAGGGCGGCAAACTCACCGGATCAATGGCTCACTCTCGCGACATCGCGACGAACGATTCGGGAGGATTGAAGTCGGTGAGCGAGGAACAATCGAGCGAGACCGTCACGGCCGCGGTCCTGAATCCGGATGGACTCGTGCTCACCTTAAAAGATGCCGATTCGCAGGAGACTGATCGATACCTGATGCGCCTAGTGTTGCCCTCAAAACAGGCTGGTGATTTGAGGGTGATCGGCGAAGCGATGCCTCCGGGCATGGCGAAGCCAAAGCCGTGGCCGCTGGTGAAAGCAGGCATTGCGGCTTCATCGCCGCGGTAACGAATACCTTAGCGAAATTCCAGAAACACGCCCGCGATGAGCAGAACAAGGCGGGCGGAGATCGATACCCACATTGCCAGCGGTAGTCTGCCTTTTGGTTTGAACGTTCGATAGGCGCAGCAGGTTCCGTCCCGCCAAGGGGCGGCGTTGGCGGGAATCGCATCGCAGGAGCGCATCATGATGACGCCGCGCAGGGCCACTCCCAGGACACACAAGAGGAAGCCAGCAATCACCAACCAGTCAGCCGGGGAGGTCATGACTGATACCTCCTAAGGAAGTGTCGCTGAAGCCGTTTACTCGCAAATTAACATACAGTGTGTGATTTATGGCACCGGCGATGGAATTCTTCAGCGTGTACCGAGAACGATGTAATGGCTGGCGGCTCCCATAAAGAACAACATCGGGAAAGATAGCCAGAAACTTATCCGGGCTGTCAGGAATGCTAGCCGGGCCACACGGGGAAATTCAGCCGGCATGGTTTGGCCTTGGGCGCCGGCTTCCGTCCAACGGATGATTTTCTTGTACGCGCGCCAGACGATGCCCCAGACATTCATCATCATGAACCAGCCGAGTCCGCCGCCGATTCCAATTGCCAAGGCGCGGCTGCTCTCCCAGCCATGCTGATTCAAGGCCAGGAAAAGGTAAGCTGTGCCAATCACCACGACTGCAACGATCAGGCCAAGAATTGGGCCCCGGTGCAAGGCTTCGACAGGGGCCATCAGTACGCCCATCTGGACGGCGAATGCCACTGTCCAAAGCAGGAAAAAGCTTGCGGTGATCTGGGCACCGGAGGCCGCCAAACCGTTGGCCTGTCCGTTGCTAGCGTCGGTGGCGACGATATGCATCCAGTAGGCGATGCCTGCGAGCACGGTGATCACCGAACTCCAGCGGAACCACCAGAGGGCCCGGAGCATGAGCCGGGGGACAACCGTCATACGGGTTTGAGGGTCTAACTCCTGCAGAAAGGGGGTGCCTACCAGGTTAAAGTAATAGAGCAAGCCGATCCAAAGGATGCCGGCGACAAAATGAATCCAGCGGAGAATCATGAGCGCAAGTTGGGAGCCGCCGGGAAACCCGATCTGGGGGACAGCAGCGGTTGCAAGCAAAGGTATTGGCATGGTTCTCTCCAACTCTCGGCCCACGCAGCGGGACCGTCGGATGAAACAGGAATTTTAGAATACCCACGAAACTGCGGGTTTTTGTTGAAATTACGCTGCCGTAGACTTATCGTAAACTTGCTGGAGTTTACCTTTCCGGGGCTCGGGGTTGAAAGACTAGCGGAAAGGCTTTTGCCAGACCCAGATCCCTATGGGTCACGGTTTCTGGGCTGGGCTGTGTTTTTGCGGTTGCAAGGAGGACCACTGTATGGAAAGCAAGCCAGCGCAAAACATCCAGGATTCGTTTCTCAATACGGCCCGGAAAGACAAGTCTGTCATCACGATTTACCTTCTGAGTGGGGTCAAACTTACTGGCCGAATCCGTTCATTCGATAAGTACTCGGTAGTTTTGGATACCAACAATCAGGAGCAGTTGATCTTCAAGCATGCTATTTCTACGGTGGTGATGTCGCGTCCGCATGGCGGAGAACGTCATGCCGAGCCTCGGCTCGCCCCCGAAGCCCCCGCCGCCCCTGTATCTTCCGTTCCTCCGCACGGTCCGGAGAGTTGACGTATTTCTCAGCCTGGTGGAATGAATCCCAAGCGTGATGGCCGTTCCTGGACGAACCGGGGAGCCGAGCCTGAGCGCGCATTCCTGGTTGGAGTAGAGTTTCTCGCGCACGGTCTTAGCGATCGCGAGACGCGGACGGCTTCGCCGACGAGACAGCAATCCGGCAAGGAAGTTGAGCCTTCCAACAATTACCGCAATCAGGCAAGCGGCAAGGTCCCGCCGAGCGCGCGAGCGGCGCGTAACGTGGCCGACGCTCGTCTGCACGCCACCGAGGTCGAACACCAAAACTTCTCCGCCGAGGAATCGAGGGCGGAATTGCGAGAGCTTGCTACCAGCGCCGGTGCCGTGATCGCCGGTGAAATGCAGCAACGTCGCCAACGTCCCGATTCGGCTACCCTAATTGGCCGCGGCAAGGTCGTTGCGGTAAGAGGTGCAGTAGCATCGGTTGCGCCCGACCTGGTCATCTTTGACTACGAGCTGACGCCATCGCAGCAGCGCAACCTGGAGCGCGAACTGCATGTCCGCGTGATCGACCGAACGCAACTTATTCTCGACATCTTTGCACGGCACGCGCGAACCCGCGAAGGACAGATGCAGGTGGAGTTGGCTCAACTGGAATATCTGCTCCCACGACTGGCCGGCCGGGGCGCGGAGATGTCGCAGCTTGGTGGCGGGATTGGGACACGCGGACCGGGCGAAACTCAGCTCGAAACTGACCGGCGAAAGATCTACCGACGCATTCGGCATGTGAAGGAGCAGCTTGAGAGTGTGCGGCGGATTCGCGGTCAGCAGCGCCAGAGACGCGAGTCGGTTCCCGTGCCGGTGGTGGCGCTGGTCGGTTACACCAATGCCGGAAAATCGACCCTGTTCAACGCTCTGACAGATGCGGGTGTGCTGGAGAGCCCTCGCATGTTCGCTACTTTGGACCCCACCCTGCGGCAAGTGAAGTTGCCCTCGAAGCGCGAGATTCTACTGTCTGACACTGTGGGATTTATTCGACATCTGCCGCACACGCTGGTGTCGGCTTTTCGAGCCACGCTGGAGGAAGTGCAACGAGCGACCCTATTGTTGCACGTGGCCGACGTCACCAGCCCCACAGCTCATGAGCAGCAGGCCCAGGTGAATGACGTGCTTAGGGAACTCGATGCCCAGGACAAGCCGCGCTTGTACGTGATGAATAAGCTCGACCTTCTGCCGGAGAGCAAGCACGAGGGTCTGATCGACTCGGAAAACACGGTACACGTTTCTGCGGTCAGGGGAATCGGGATCGACAAGCTGCTGCAGAGAGTGGATGAGTTGATTGAGCAGGACCCTGTGCGCCAGGTGCGTTTGCAAGTTCCGCAGTCGGAGGGCAAGGCACTGGCCATGCTGGACGCCAAGGCGGTGGTGCTGTCCCGCGCTTACCGGGATGGATTAGTTGACTTGGAGGTACAAGCGCCAGCGTCAGTGGTGCGACAGATGAAGGGATTCCTGGCCGAGTGAAGCTTCTTAGATGATCTGCGCGGCTGTTCCCGCATCCGCCTGCTCGTGCGCGTGGTAGCTGGAGCGCACCAGCGGTCCCGATTCCACGTGTTTGAAGCCCAGCTTCAGCGATTCAGTCTTGAGGTCGTGAAACTCCTGTGGCGTGTAGAGCCGGGCCACCGGCAGATGGTCTTTTGAGGGCCGTAGGTACTGGCCGATTGTCAGAATATCGACGTTGCGTGCTGCCAGGTCACGGAAGACCGCCAGCAGTTCTTCCGTGGTTTCGCCGAGTCCCACCATCACGCCGGTCTTTGTGGGAATGGCGGAATTCAGGACCTTCGCCTGTTCCAGAAGCCTAAGAGTACGTTCGTAGCGCGCTCCGGAACGGGCGACACGATACAGGCGGGGAACCGTTTCGGTATTGTGGTTAAGAATGTCGGGCCGGGCGTTCATCACGATGTGCAGCGGCTCCTCAAGACCCTGAAAGTCTGGTATCAGGACCTCGACACGGCAGCCCGAAACCCGGCGGCGAATCTCGGTGATGGTGTCGGCGAACACCTGCGCTGCCCCGATATTATCGTCGTCGCGGTTGACGCTGGTGACGACGGCAAACTTCAAGCCTAACTTGGCGACGGCTTCGGCCACGCGAGAGGGTTCCTCGAAATCGATTGGTTCCGGACGACCCTTTGGAACGGCACAGAAGCCGCAGCGCCGGGTGCAGAGATTCCCCAGCAACATGAACGTCGCCGTGCGGTGATTCCAGCACTCGCCGATGTTGGGACAGTGCGCCGACTCGCAGACGGTATGCAGGTCCAGTTTGCGGGCGAGCATTTTGAGATCGTGATAGTTCACGCCCATGGGGGCACGGGCCTTCAGCCAATCCGGCTTGGGAGCCGGTCTGCGAGGGGCGAGGTCTATCTGAATCAGCTCGGGCATCGAGGCCATGAGATGTAACTATTTTACGATGCCCCCGATAGTGAGGGCGATGCAGCGGATTTGGCTGGCTATAGCGTGTGAAGGTACGCCATCAGGTTGTCCAACTGTTGTGGCGCGAGCTTCTGCTGGAAGCCCGGCATCTTCGAGCGACCGAGCAGGATGATTTCCTCCACACGATCGTCATTGACCGGAATTCCGCTGGTCATGAACCTCTTCTGGTAAAGGCCGTGCAGGCTGGGCCCGCGTAGGTTCCGCGAGCTATACGCAAAGTGACATTCGGCGCAGCGAGCGTCATAGACCCTCCGTCCCGCTGCCTGCTGTGGCGTGAGCCCTAGTTCGGCGTCAGTCTTGCGCGGCTCACTGTCGCAACCCAGACTGGTAGAAAGGATTAGGGAAGCAAGTAACATCAAAGCCAGTCTGATAACTCGCTTGGCGCTTGACACTTTCCTCGAGAATTCATGTGCACAACCAACAATGAACCGCAAGAGTTAGAATACACCCCGCATGAAAGTCCGCGTGAAGCGCGTGTATGATCCGCCAGCGGCCGGAGATGGGGCTCGTGTGCTGGTGGACCGGCTGTGGCCACGTGGGCTAACGAAGTCAGAAGCCGCGTTGGACGCCTGGCTGAAGGATGTGGCGCCGTCGAACGAGCTGCGGAAGTGGTATCACGCACACCTGTCGCAATGGCAGAAGTTCCGCAAGAAATATCTGGAAGAACTCTCGACGGAGAGCGCCCACCAAGCCTTGCAACAGCTGTACGATTTAGCCGCTTCGAAGCGAGGGCTCACGCTGCTGTTTGCATCTAAAAGCATGCAGCAGAACCATGCGCTATTACTCAAAGATCTGCTCGAGGGGAGGCGGAAGCCACCCACCGGCACGGGAACCGCAGCGGCGACAGCTCGGAAAAGGCGCTCGGCTCAACGCCGGCAATAGCAGCCGCCTCACAACATCGTTTTGCGTTTTGGCGAACGCATCTATCTAGGAATTGTGGGGTTTATAGCAGTGGCGCCCTGTCTACCGGCCGCCCATAGCAGAACTCTGTACCGAAGGAGTGTCCGCATGTTCGCCTGTGGCTTTTTGCGTCGGCAAGCTCGCATTCGCCGCTCTGCCCTTGTCGCTGTATTCATTGCACTGGCGGTACCGTTGTTAGCTCAGCAAGCGGCACAACCGGGCAGTACTCCGGACCAAGTTGTACAGCAGCAGGGGGAAAATCGTCCTGCGCTAGACAGTCTGCCGCCCGTGCCGTCGGCTGCCCTTCCCGCTGAGCTGACGATACCGGCCGGGACGTTTGTTACCGTACGGCTCATGGGGAGCCTGTCCAGTGAGGTGAACCAGCAGGGTGACGGCTTCAGCGCTATGCTGGAACAGCCGGTGGTGGTAGGCGGTTGGGTGGTAGCACGGAGGGGGCAGATCGCGATTGGTCATGTAGCGGAAGTGCAAAAGGCGGGGCGGGTAAAGGGCGTCTCGTCGATGGGATTGGCGCTAAGCGATATTCCCGTAGTCGATGGCCGGCAGTTACCTGTAATGTCGCAACTGATACAGACGTCGGCCGGACCTTCAAAGGGGCGTGACGCCCTGGCGGTGGCCGGGACGACCGGATTGGGAGCTGCTATCGGCGGTGCTGTGGATGGAGGGGCTGGCGCCGGTATCGGCGCTGCGGCGGGCGCTGCTGCTGGGATAGCAGGCGTGCTGTTGACGCCCGGTAAGCCAACGGTGTTTCCCCCGGAAACCCTACTGACGTTTCGGCTGCAGGCTCCAGTGACGATCAACACGGAACACAGCTCGGTGGCCTTCCTTCCGGTAAGCCAGCAGGACTACGCAACTGCCCAGCCACGGCAATTGCAGCAGCTCCCCGTCGTGTCAGCTTACCCTGGATATCCGGGGCCTCCGCCTTATCCGTATCCGTATTGGGGCGGATGGGGCTTCTACCCAACAGTGAACTTTGTAGGCTTCTATGGCGGAGGCTATGGCTGCTGCTACCACGGCGGACGATGGCACTAAGCCACCACCTAAGGGATGGGGTAGCGATTTCCTACTGTATCCCTTGGGTTACGATCTTTTCCACAATACGGTCAATGGTGTCGACCGCCTTCTTGTTAGTCAAATTGTGGTTGTTGCAAAGAATCGAGAACGCGACCGGGCGGCCAGTTAGGGTAGTCGCGTAACCGGATAGCGAGCTCACGTGGTTGAGAGATCCTGTCTTTGCATGCACGATGCCTTTGTACGGCGGAGTCTTCAGCCGGTCACTGAGTGAGCCATCGACACCCGAAATGGGCAAGGTATCCTCGAACAGGTTGCCCCAAGGTTGTTGATGCGCGTATTGCAGGAGTTTTACAACCGCGGCGGGGCTGACCAGATTTTCGCGAGACAACCCGGAGCCGTCATAGAAAATGAATTGTTCGGGCTGCACGCCAGCCGAGGTCAAAAAGCCACGCATCACTTCCAGTCCACCTTGAATGGAACCGGACGTACCTCTCTCCTTCCCCAAGAGCCTTAACGTAAGCTCCGCATGTAAATTCTGGCTGACCTTATTAATCACCCGAAGGTCTTCGGTGATAGGTACAGAGTCGTGGCTGGCCAACACCAGGGGCGTCGGGGTGGAGCGCCCGGTCCCGTCGGTTCCCCCGCCTGACGCGATGCTGGTGACGCTGAAGGTCTGCACGGAAGCCAGCTCAGTGTGACGAGTACGAGGACGGCCATAGATGGTCACGCCGCGCTGCTCCAGCAAATCGCGAAAGAGCCTGGCCGTGAACTCGGCAGGATCCTCAATGGCGAGGGCCTCACTGGCACCGGCGTCGTCGAGAGGGATGTTTCCCCAGATGGTCACCTGATTGGAACCCGGCTCGCGGTTGATAAAGATCTTGCGCGGACCCGTGCCCTGCGGCGTGGTCGTGACCCGGTTCTCGATGCGGTAGTACTCCGGATAGGGAGTGATATTCAGAAATGCCTTCTCGCCCGGCCGGTCGGCCGGCAGTATGTTTACAAACAGAACATTGTCGTTGATGGTGAGGGCGGAAACCGGCGCTCCCCACTCCCAGGCGAGATCGTCCTGCGACCAGCCTTCGCCGTAGCGCTCGAAGACGTAGTAGGAGTCGTCGGCGACGATGTCGCCATCCACATACTTCAACCCCTTTTCCACGACTTGGTCGGCGAGATCAATCAGCGCCTGAATTGGCGGGGCTTTGCGCTCGGTGTGAAGAGTGTAAGGAAGGGTTCGACCCGAGAGGTTTGGGTCGCCACGTCCAACGATGGCGAGGTCAGAATTAAGACGCCCGTACTTGTCGATAAAGCCGAGCGATTCGACCGTGGTTTTGAACTGGAACTCAGGACCGATGAGCGCGAAAGCAGCGGCTGTGGTGAAGAGCTTGGTATTCGAGGCAGGCGTAAACAAGCGATCGGGGTTCACCGAATAGAGATGACGACCGGTGTCCAGGGCAACAACATCGATACCCCAGAACGCGCGAGCGACGTCGGGCTCGTTGAGGATTTGCTCGATCGACTGGGCCAGTCGCTTTTCATTGTCGATGTTCTTGCTGGGCTTTTTGGCGGTTTCGGCGGCGAGACTCGATGAGATCAGAAGAAGCAGCAGGGTAACGGGAACGATTTGGCGTAGGCGGCACATCAGAGCAACCCAACGCAATTCTAGCATCGATAGTAACACCCCGCTCGGAGCCACTCTGCTTTGTGCATACGATACGGGAAGTACAATCGCAGCATGCGTCCGCAATTCCGGTGGCAGCTTCACAATCGCGCGCTCGATCTCGGCACCAGGACGCTGATCATGGGGGTACTCAATGTGACGCCAGACTCTTTCTCGGATGGTGGGGAGTTTCTTGAGCCGCAGCGCGCGATCGCACACGGATTGCGATTGCTGGACGAAGGGGCCGACATTCTTGATATCGGCGGGGAGTCCACTCGTCCCGGGACTACTGTGGGAGGGGACGAAAGCACCGCTGACGCCGCTGTTACGGAAGCGGAAGAACTGAGGCGCGTGATGCCCGTGCTGGAGAACATTCGCAAACAGCGACCCGAGAGCATTCTGTCAATTGATACCTATAAGTCTGGGGTGGCACAGCGTGCTGTCGAAGCAGGCGCCGAGATTGTGAATGACGTCAGCGCGTTGCTCTGGGACGCGCGAATGGCGAGCGTGTGCGCAGGCTTGTGTTGCGGGGTTATCCTCATGCACACGCGCGGCAGACCATCTGAGTGGAGACACCTGGCGGTCGAAACAGACGTGACGGCGATGGTAATCCGCGACCTGGAAAGCCGTGTGCAAGTTGCTTTGGATAGCGGGATACCGCGCCAGAACATGGTGCTGGATCCCGGATTCGGTTTCGGCAAGAGGAGTGAGGAGAATTATTCGCTGCTGGCGAATCTCCAGGGTCTACAACGGCTTGGGTTCCCGGTGCTGGCCGGCACGTCGCGAAAATCGTTTATCGGCCACAGTATCGACAAGCGACGAGGCGGCGAGGAGCCCCACGACCGGTTATATGGTTCGCTTGCCGCCATGGTGGCCAGTATCATGAGCGGAGCGCATATCGCCCGCGTGCACGATGTGGCTCCCGCAGTGGAAGCTGCCGCGATAGCTGATGAAGTGTTGGCCGCAGGCAGATAAGAACTTGGAATTTTTGGGTTCCGCTATGGGCTGATTCGCAGGCTGATGAGGAAGACGCTTGCCCAGAGCAGGAAGCCGGCCAGGCCGACCCACATGGTCAGGCGGCGCTCCGACGCGCGTCTAAGCGTCGGCAGGGGTAGGGGCGCCCCCAACGATCGATGAAACCAGGCGCCGAGAAGCCCAACAAATGCAATCAAAGCGGTGGCGCCGCCGAACATCAGCCCGGCGACGATGAGAATGAAACTCAAGCCAAACACGGTACCGCTACCCCACTTCTTGCCACCAAGGTAGTCCTTCGGAAACGCCAGCGCAAGTTCACAAAACTGTCACAAACAGGGCGTGCACGATGCGCTATAAAATCCTCGACCGCAAGGAGGAATCATGAAGCGAGTGACCGGACTAGGTGGTCTGTTTTTCAAGGCGAAGGACCCGAACGCGATGTACGAATGGTACGAAAAACACCTCGGCATTCAGCGCGAGGCGCACGGGGAAGGTGTTGCATTCCATTGGCGTGAGGCAGACGATCCACTAAAAGCCGGGCTTACCGCCTGGTCGATCTTCCCGCATGACACCAGGTACTTCGATCCGAGTCCGGCGCCGTTCATGATGAACTTCCGTGTCGAAAACCTCGCTGAGTTGCTGAAGACTCTACGCGAAGAAGGCGTTGCTGTGGATCCCAAAGTTGAAGAGTACGACTACGGAAAATTCGGATGGATCAGCGATCCTGAAGGAAACCGTATCGAGTTGTGGGAGCCGCCAGAAGGTAGGTAGCGGCTACATCTCGTCCCTAAATCAAGGTACGAAAGCTGCGGTCCGGCATGCTAGTTAGGTGGCGATCAATTGATGACCTCCACGTTGACATTGGGGGAAATTCTGGTGAAACCCTTCTGGGGAGGGGGAATCACGATTTGTGCAGACGCTATGAAGATGCGATGTCGACCACTTCGCTTTTGATTCCCTTCGACTTGGCGGCAGCGAGATACTCTGCGCGGCTGCGACGTGACCGGGCGCTTCGAGCGCCAGATGAATTCCGTTAGCATGTGCAGGTTCCGGAGGGACTGACTTGTTTCCTACAAGCGACGCGCCTAATGAACAGAGCCGTGCCGGGCAATCAATTCATCTCCGCTCTCGACAAATCACCCATTTGAATTGTGAACTGACAACCCACGGAACCGCCCAAACGGGCCGGGTCTTATTGCAAGAGTATTGTTGGCAAGTTATTCCGTCCACCGCCGGAACACCAAACAGCCGTTGGTGCCGCCGAAGCCGAAGGAGTTCGACATGGCATAGTCCATCGTGACTTTGCGTGCGGCATTCGGTGCAAAGTCAAGGTCGCAGCCTTCGCCGGGATTTTCCAGGTTCATGGTCGGTGGCACGATCTGGTCGCGCAACGCCAGGACAGTAATACCAGCTTCTAGGCCACCGGCTCCACCGAGCAAATGGCCGGTCATGGACTTGGTGGAGCTAATGACCATCTCGTAAGCGTGTTCGCCAAAAGCGCGTTTGATCGCGGTGGCCTCGATTTCATCTCCAAGTGGCGTTGATGTGCCGTGGGCATTCACGTATCCGACCTGCTCCGGTTTGATTGCGGCGTCGAGCATAGCGTTACGCATGACACGGAATCCGCCGTCGCCGTCTTCGGCCGGTTGTGTGATGTGGTATGCGTCGGCGCTCATACCATAGCCGATCACTTCCGCGAGAATCCTTGCTCCACGCTGCTTCGCGTGCTCCAATTCTTCGAGGATAAGGATGCCCGCGCCTTCTCCGATGATGAAACCGTCGCGATTTTTGTCCCAGGGACGGCTGGCATGGTGAGGATCATTGTTTCGCGTGGAAAGTGCGCGCATGGCGGCAAATCCCCCCACGCCCATCGGTGTAATGGCCGCTTCCGTTCCGCCGGCGATCATGACATCCGCATCGCCGTATTTGATGATGCGAGCGGCGTCGCCGATAGAGTGCGCGCTGGTGGTGCACGCGGTGCAGGTGGCTTCGTTTGGTCCCTTGGCGCAGTGGCGCATGCTGACCTGGCCGGCGGCAAGGTTGACGATGGCCGAAGGAATGAAGAAGGGTGAGATCTTGCGCGGGCCACCGTTGATGAGGTTCGAGTGCTCCCGCTCGATGATGTCGAATCCACCGATGCCCGAGCCGATGTCTACGCCCGTGCGTTCGGCCATCTGCTCGTTCTCGACCTTGTAGTTGGCGGATTGGAGCGCCTCGTCGGCCGCAGCGATGGCGAGATGGATGAAGCGCCCCATCTTGCGCGCTTCCTTCTTCTCCAGGTACTGGAGAGGATCGAAGTTCTTTACCTCCGCACCGATTTGGCAGGCGAACGCGGAAACGTCGAAGCTGGTAATGCGCTCAATGCCGCTCTTACCAGCGAGCAGCGCCTGCCAGACTTCTTCTGCGTTGTTGCCGACCCCGCAAATCAGCCCGACTCCCGTAACGACAACGCGACGAGCCAAGCTATTTTCCTTTCGAGTGGGTGTTGATGTAATCGATCGCGTCCTTCACCGTGCGAATCTTCTCCGCCTGCTCGTCGGGAATTTCGATGTCGAAGGCTTCTTCAAAGGCCATGACGAGTTCGACCGTATCCAGCGAATCGGCCCCGAGATCGTCCACGAATGAGGCATTTGGTGTGACTTCGGCTTCATCCACACCCAACTGCTCAACAATAATCTGTTTCACCCGTTCTTCAACGGTTGCCATGAGAACGTCGGCTCCTTTGTGTCATCGCTGTTCCGGCTTTGCCGGGTGCGTGCCGGCGAAGACTCCGGAAGGCCCTACGACTTCGCCTTGGCGTGCGATTCAATGTAAGAAATCGCATCCTGCACGGTGCGGATTTTCTCCGCTTCTTCGTCGGGAATCTCGACGTCAAAGGCTTCTTCAAACGCCATGACCAGCTCAACCGTATCCAGTGAGTCAGCGCCGAGATCGTCAACAAACGAAGCCTTTGGGGTCACTTCGGCTTCGTCCACGCCCAACTGCTCCACGATGATCTGCTTCACCCGCTCTTCGACTGTTGCCATGAATTCGTTCTCCTGTCGCGCACCCGGCGCAACGCAAACTGGTAAGTCTAATTACTCAAGGGAATCCCTGTAAAGGAAGACAATTCCGCGCGGAAATCGTGCAAGCGGCACGAGTCCCAAAATTCAAGATTATGACACCCGTCCCCATCCTAATCGCTGGAGTTTGCGGCGGTCAACGCGTTGGATGCGGCTCAAAACACAAGGCCAAACCTGTGTTACCGGTTCGAATATCGGTCGCGTAGCTCGGTTTGACGGTTGACCATCGGCATCGAACGTCCCTGGATGAACACGTACTTTACGTCGGTCTTCACGTCCAATGGATCGCCGTTGGCCACCACAAGGTTTGCAGTTTTTCCAACATCAAGCGAGCCAAGTTGGTCATCAACCCCCCAGATCTGGGCAGGATAAAGGGTGAGAGCTTTCATGGCCTCGTCATACGGTAGACCGAAGGCGACCGCGAAGCCAGCGGCGTAGGGCAGGTTTCGTACCTGGTGAGCTTCGAATGAGGCAAAGGCGATTTTCACGCCACGCTTTGACAACTCGGCCGGCATCTTGTACACCGTGTCATAACGTTCCCAGGATTTGGGTGCGTCGTAGATAGAGCCCAAAATTACCGGAACCTTCCATGAGGCAATTTTGTCGTAGATCGATTGCGAGTGGGTGAGTCCGTTCAGGATGACCTTCAGCTTGAATTCCTGTGCGAGGGCATAAGCGGTCTCGACATCGCTTGGCTCCTCAGCCTTGATGATTACCGGCTTTTTGCCTTCGAGGTACGGGAGCAACGCTTCGAGCTTTAGATCATGCTGCGGTGCGTTGGGTCCGGACTCCCCCGGCTTGGCGTTGGCTTTCTTCTTGTTGTATTCGTCCCACTTCACGACGTAGGTCTGAGCGTCTGTAAACGCCTGGCGCATTTGGGCGGCCATGCCCATGCGGGTCTGCGGATACGAAGCGGTTGCGAACGATTCGTTACGGCGCTGGCCTCCGGTGAAGTTCAGCGGCATGGCAAGGTCGCGGATCAGCAGCATCTGGGTTGCGTCGGCTCCGGCGAGCTGAATGAAGGAATCCTGACCGGGGAGTGTGTCTCGGCTTTCGGGAGCGACGATTGCATTAGTAATCCCGTTGTACCGTGCCACTGGAATGAGTTGGGACTCGGCATGAAACGCATCGGCGACGTGCATGTTCGGCATGATCTCGTCGCTGGGCTCGACCAGGTCATTGGTCATGCGCTCGGCGCTGATTTCCGTAAGTCCGAGGTGAGTCTCGGAATCAATCAGGCCGGGATAGACGGTCATGCCCTTGGCATCGAGCACTTGGGCATTCGCAGGGGCCCTCACCGAGCCCACGGCTCCAACTGCTGTAATCTTCCCCTTCTTGATCACCAGTACACCATTCTCGATCGTGCCCTGGGTGATGGTCAGCAGCTTGGCTCCGGTGATCAGGATGGGACGGTTGGGATCAAAGGTCGGAGCCGCACTCGAAGTGGTGGCGGCTTTCGCCGAGCTGGCGGTCTTCTGCTGTGCGACCGCAGCACCGAGGAGCAGCGTGACGACAAGCGACCAGCGAAGAGCGGTTTTTCTCATCCCTGTCCCTCCTGAAACTGCGGGATTCCCAAGCCGGGCAGGCTGCGATCGAAGTACACATCGCCATCGATCCAGACCTTTTCCGGAACACCGTAGGTGGACAGCGGATAGCCAGTCCACAGCACGAGGTCCGCATCCTTACCGACGTCAATCGAGCCGGTCTTGTCATCTACGCCCATGATCCAAGCGGGGTTGAGCGTCAGCATCTGCATGGCCTGATCTTCGGTGGCCGCGCCGTATCGCATGGTCTTGGCGGCCTCCTGATTCAGTCGCCGGATGTAGTCGTCGCTGTCGCTCTTGATCGCTACCCTTACTCCGGCTTTCATCGCCATGTCGGCATTCCATGGAATGGCATCCCAGGCTTCGTACTTGTAGCCCCACCAGTCGGCAAAGGTAGCGATAGCAATGTTGTTCTGCGCAATGGCTTCGGGAACCTTGTAGGCCTCGAGCGCATGATGAAAAGCGCGAATCTTGTAGCCGAATTCGTTGGCGATGGCGATCTCGGTCAGGAACTCGTCGGCGCGGTAGCAGTGAATTTGGACGAGCATCTTGCCTTGAAGCACCTGGTTCAGCGCTTCCAGCTTGAGGTCCTTGTTGGGAATTGAGGCGGTCTTGTCGCCGCGCTTGACCTTCTCGTTGTATTCATCCCATTTGCGCTGGTAGTCCTTGGCCTGGGTGAAGGCCTCGCGCATAACCTCGAAGTTGCCCATGCGGGTGGAGGGCAACTGTTTCTTGTCGCCGAAAACGCGCTTCGGATTCTCACCGCTGGCAAACTTGATGGACTGCGGCGCGCCGGGGAATAGCATCTGATCGCGATCGAGCCCGTACTTGTTCTTGATGACGATGGCCTGGCCGCCGATCATGTCGGCCGAGCCGTGCAGGAGCAAAGATGAAGTTACCCCGCCGGCCAATGCGCGATAGATCGCCTTGTCGTTGTAATCGAAGGCGTCTTTCATCAGCATCTGAGGAACAACGGGATTTGTGGCCTCGTTGACGTCGTTGTCGAGCGCCATGTGCGAGTGCGGATCGATGATGCCGGGCGTGACGTACTTGCCTTCGCCGTCGATGACGGTGACGTTGGCCGGGGCATTGACCGTGGTGCCGAAGGCCATGATCTTGCCGTCTTTTACGTACACGCTCCCTCTTTCGATTCGTCCGTGCGTTGTCGTAAGCAGAGTCGCGTTCTTGATGACGAATTCGTTTTTGCCGCTATGCGATGCGGTAAAACTGGCAGGCTGTTGCGCTGCTGTGCCCACAGACCCTGCCACAATGAGAAAAATCAGTGCGTAGGCGGTTCGCTGCAGACGAAGACACGCGATAATGTTCATTGAAACCCCCCAACCGGTATGCCCCACGAAATGCAAGATTGTATCGGCTTCAATCTCACGATGAAACAATCAGATTGTTAAGTTAGTTTGCGCAGGCTTTCGGCACGAGTTTTTGCAGTGTCGTACGGTCCATGCGCCTATACTGCGTGCGTACGGCTGCTGTCATTCGCCAAAGGCGATGAAACTCTTCCCTATCTCCGAGTGGTTGCCGCAGTACAAGCGCGGTCTGCTGCGCACTGACGTAATAGCAGGCGTCGCCCTCGCCGGACTGCTTATACCGGAGGCAATGGGCTACGCCGGAATCGCTGGACTGCCGCCCCAGGCAGGGCTGTACGCCACGGCATTCGGCTTACTGGCTTACGCGCTGTTTGGATCGAGCAGACAACTCGCCGTTTCCCCCACATCTGCCTCATCTGCGATTCTGGCGGCCACGGTCGCCCCCCTCGCCGCCTCCGACCCGCAGAAATATGGCGCCCTTGCCGCCGCAGTTGCGCTGGTGCTCGGCGGGCTCTTCCTGCTGGCAGGGATGCTGAATCTCGGCTTTGTCTCGGACTTCATTTCCAAGCCGGTCCTGAAAGGCTTCGTCTTTGGCGTGGCGCTGAATATCGTCATCAAGCAGTTGCCGAAGCTTCTGGGAATCGAAAAGGGTAGCGGTCAGGCTTATATGCAACTCTGGCACGCGATCTTTCACGTCGTGGATGCAAACCCGTGGACCGTCATGACAGGTGCCACCGCGTTGGCAATAATGTTTATCGTGGGCAGGTATTTGCCGCGCATACCAGGCGCATTACTGGTGCTGGTGGGCGGGATCGCGGTTTCTCGCGCGCTCGGTCTGCATTCACACGGTGTGGAAATTGTCGGCGCCATTCCCGCGGGGCTTCCCCGGCCCGATTTTCCCACGCTTACGTGGAGCGACTGGCTACAAGCGGCGCCGGCGGCGGTAGGACTGGTGATGGTGCTGTTTGCCGAATCGATTGGCGCTGCGCGCACCTTCGCCCTCAAGAACGGTTATAACGTCGACGCAAACCAGGAACTTCGTGCGCTTGGGGTTGCCAATGCGGTTTCGGCGATCTTCCACGGAATGCAGGTCGGGGGGGGGACATCGGGCACAGCAGCCAACGACAGTACCGGTGCGAAGACCCAAGTGTCTTCCATAGCCGCCTCCTTAGTAGTCATCATCACCCTGCTGTTCCTTACGGGGTGGTTCTATCACTTGCCCGAGGCCGTGCTTGGAGCAATTGTGGTGCATGCCGTTTGGCACCTTCTGGATCTTAGGGAGTTGTGGCGCTTCCGCCGGATCCATCGCATCGATTTTCGTGGTGCGGTAGTCGCGATTGCAGGAGTTGTGGCGTTTGGAATCCTGGATGGTTTGGTTCTCGCCGTCATCCTTACCTTGATTGCATTAATGCGATTTCTTTCGATGCCCCAAGTGGTGGTTGTGGGCCGATTGCCTACCGGGGAATTTGTCGAGGTCTCGCGGCATCCTGAGGCTGAGCAGTTTCCTGGCGTGCTCCTCCTGCGGGTCGATCGAATCTGGTTCTTTGCCAACGCCGAGGGCATTCGCGAACATATCAAAGAACTCATCCGCCTGGCACCCGCACCACTCAAGACAGTAGTCGTCAGCCTTGCTCCCGTTGCCCTCATTGATGTAACCGCCGTTGACGCATTGGCGCAGTTGCATGCCAGCTCAGTCAGCCACGGATGGAGATTGGTGCTGGGCGCCGTGCGCGACCCGGTGCGCGACACCCTGGCACGCGCGTCACTGTTAAGCGCAATTGGCGAAGAGAACATCTTCCGCAACATGGAAAACGCTGTCGAAGCGGTGACCGCCCCAAATCAGCAGGTGTGATACAAACCTTGCATGCGCGCCGTCGTGCAGAGAGTCAGCGGGGCTTGTGTGAGAGTGAATGGAGAGATTGCCGGACAAGTCTCTCATGGTCTTCTGGTGCTTCTGGGCGTTGCGCGTGAAGACACCGAAGCGGACGCTGACTACTTGGCGCAGAAGATTGCGGGTCTCCGTATCTTCGAGGACGATGATGGCAAGATGAACCGCAGCGTTAACGACACCAGCGGTGCGGTGCTGGCCGTCTCTCAGTTCACGCTGTATGGTGATGTGCGCAAAGGGAAGCGGCCATCGTTCGATGTCGCAGCACGTCCTGAACTGGCTCGCCAGCTCTACGAGCGATTTGTGGAATGTATTCGCTCCCTCGGCGTCCGCTGTGAAACCGGAGCCTTTCAGCAGATGATGGATGTGGAACTCATAAATCAGGGGCCAGTCACAATCCTGATCGACTCGAAGAAGCTGTTCTAGCCTGCGTGAGTTACCAACAACTGCGACAATTATTGGATATCATGCACGGTATGGATGCCGCCATCCGCTGCCGCAATCTCAAAAAAACCTACGACGGAAAAGTCGAGGCAGTGCGCGGAATCGACCTGGCGATTGCCCCGGGAGAATGCTTCGGACTGCTGGGTCCGAACGGCGCAGGCAAAACCACTACGATCGAGATTCTTGAAGGCCTGCTTCAGCCGACGTCGGGAGAAGTCGAAGTTCTCGGCATGACATGGCCCGGGCACGAACGTGAACTGCGCGAGTGGCTAGGCATCTCGCTGCAGGAGACCCGGCTTTCGGAGAAGCTCACGGTCGGCGAAACTCTTGAGTTGTTCGCCAGCTTCTATCGTCATCCTGCTTCAACCACTCACGTATTGGAGGAAATGTCGCTCACTGAGAAAGCCGACGCCAGGGTAGGTACGCTGTCTGGTGGACAGAAGCAGAGACTGGCTGTAGCAACAGCGCTGGTTGGGAATCCCAAGATTCTCTTTCTCGACGAGCCAACAACCGGCCTTGATCCACAGAGCCGCCGTCAGTTGTGGGAGATTGTCCGGCAATTTCAGCAGCGGCGCGGCACGGTTCTGCTGACAACGCATTACATGGATGAAGCCGAGAGACTGTGCGACCGTCTGGCCATCATCGATCAAGGCAAGATCATCGCCAGCGGCACGCCTGAGGAACTGATTGCCGGCCTCCGCGGACATCATGTGGTGGAATTCGCAATTCGCGGGAACGGTGGAAACCAGGGCCTCTGGGCTTCACTGCCAGGGGTGCAGTCCGTACGAAATGAGGACGGCTACTACTGCCTGCAAGTGGATGAGCCGCATCTGACGATTCCTGCGCTGATATCGCTTATCGACAATGAGGGGTGGCGACTGGCGCATCTCAACACGCGGCAGGCGAGTCTGGAAGATGTCTTCGTGCATCTTACCGGGCGGCATTTGAGAGAGGACTGATGGCTTTTCCTGAGACTCAGATCGAGCCCACTAATGCTGAAATCCCGGTGAGAGCGGTGAATGGCCGATGGGCCGGCTACCGGGCGCTGCTGGGCGCGCGTATGAAAGAGCTGTGGCGCGAGCCCGAAGTGATCTTCTGGGTCTTCGTATTTCCTATTCTCCTGGCGCTGGGCTTAGGAATCGCCTTCCGCAACAAGCCGGCTGAGGTAACACCGATTGCAGTCGTGAATAATTCCCATGCCCAGGTGGTGATGGATCTGCTGCAGAGAGCGGAGGCGAAGAACACGATCCATGCGGATGTGCTCGACGAGAAGACTGCCTCTGATCGCTTTCGCCTGGGTCAGTACTCACTGGTAGTCACTGCAGATAACAACGGCTTGCACTATCGTTACGATCCAGCCCGACCGGAGAGCGTGCTGGCCCACTCGCAAGTGAACGACGTACTTCAGAAGGCGGCCGGTCGGACAGATTCACTTGCGACTCACGCAACGCAGAGCAGCGAGCCCGGCGCGCGTTACATTGACTTCCTCATCCCCGGCCTGCTCGGCATGAACCTAATGAACTCAGGTATGTGGGGTATCGGTTTCGCGGTGGTCGACATGCGGCAACGCAAGCTGCTGAAGCGCTTCGTGGCGTCACCTATGCGGCGTACCGATTTCTTGTTCGCCCTGGGCAGCAGTCGCCTGGTGCTTATGATTATTGAAGTCGTGCTGCTACTTGGGTTCGGGGTTTTCGCCTTTCGAATGAAAGTAGAAGGATCGGTGTTGGCGATCCTTCTCGTCGCAAGCCTCGGGGCGATTTGCTTTGGGGGTGTGGGCCTGCTCACCGCCAGTCGCGCACAGAAGATTGAAAGCGTCAGCGGGCTCATCAACCTCGTCATGATGCCTATGTGGATCTTCTCGGGTGTGTTCTTCTCTTACGAACGCTTTCCGCAGATCATTCAGCCGCTGATCAAGGCCCTTCCGTTGACAGCACTAAACGATGCGCTGCGCGCGATCATTTTGGAGGGCTCAAGCCTCGGTTCGCAGTGGATTCCGCTGGCGGTTATGGCGCTATGGGGTGGGTTGTCGTTTCTGATTGCACTGAAATGGTTTCGCTGGAGCTGACAATCTCTCACTCCTCGGTGCCCTATCCTTTCCCTTCTTTTGGGAAGGGGTGGTGACGCAAAGCTGACGAAACCGCTTCATACTCCTGCTTCATCCCGAATGCCTCCGCTTGCGTGATGCGGCGCTTCTGGCGATACGAAAGATTTGCCATATGCGCTGCCACCGCCGAGCTGTAGCCGAGTTCGACCGGAGCATTCGTTTTCTGGTTGCGGGTGCGGATGCACTCAAGCCAGTTTGCCATGTGGTTCTGTCCGGCCGATGAGCCGGTCAACGGGACACCATCAGGTCGATTCGTCTTCTCCGGGTAGTAATTGATCCCGCCAGTGTATTTGCCCGTAACCATGTCGGTCGCGCCGCTGATGTGCTCAACAGTTCCATCGGAACCAAGGAAGCGCTCCCCCAAACCAAAATGGCTGTTGCTGAAGGTCGATTGCCACAGCACCGTCAGGTCATTGGGGAACTCGAAGGTGACCGCGATGGTGTCGGGTACCTGCCGCCCATCCTTTTCGGAATAGATTCCTCCCATCATCCCCGCGGCATCAGGAATCGGCAGGTTCAAGAGACTCATGATCCAGGCAATCTGGTGCACCATGTTTTCCGTCACGTTTCCGCCGGAGAACTCCCAAAACAACCTCCAGTTGATGAACTTGTTCGCGTCGAACGCTGTCTTTGGACGGTTTACGAGGAACAGGTCCCAGTTCACGTGCTGCGGGTTGCAGTCGGCAGGAATGGCACGGTACCACTGACCGTGGCCATGTGGTGTGTTGCGGCTCATCCAGGACTCAACCATCGTGACTTTGCCCAACATTCCCTGCTGGTACCACTGACGTGCATCGGCCAACTCGCCGGAACTCTCGTGCTGCAGCCCAATCTGCACAACCTGCTTTGATTTTTGCGCTGCGTCACGGCAGGCGACCGCTTCCGCTATGTCCCAGGTCATGGTCTTTTCGCAGTAAACATCCTTTTCCGCTGCGAGCGAGCTTAGGAAGTAAATCGCATGAAGATGCAGCGGCGTTGCGATGATGACGGCGTCGATGTCCTTGCGATCGAGCAGGCGGCGCGGATCATCGTAGGTCGCAACCGCCGGAACGACCGACTTCGCCTGCTCCTGACGGAGAATGTAGGCATCAGCAACCGCGACACACTCAACATTAGGCTGCGCGAGTGCGTCCTTCAGCACCTGCTGGCCGCGGTCTCCGGCACCGATCAAACCGATGCGGACGCGATCGTTGGCGCCCAACACGCGCGACGGAAGTGCAGCGACAGCCAGCGCTCCGGCGGCCATGCCGATAAACTGACGCCGATCGAATGTCGTCTGTTCCACTTTGTTCATGACAGCGCTCCGGCTTTTTGCAGATCTACTTTCATGCCAGCCCAACTCTGGCGAGTGGATTCCTCTGGACTTCCACCGCCATTCCAATGGGTCTCGAGTGAGACACCATAGCGGTAGCCTGATGCCTTAAGCGCCCGGAACTGTCCAACCCAATCGATGATGCCCTTGCCGACTGGCATCCACTCGAAGCCCTCTTTGCCCCACTTCATCACAATGTCCTTGCAGTGGCAATGACCGATACGTCCTTTAGGCAGTGGGTCCCATCCGTTTGGATAAGGGACCTCGCCGCGCGCTGCGGCATTGCCTGGGTCCCAGTTAAGCAGGAAGTTTGGCGCTGTGACCGCGACGAGTGTCTTGGCTGCTTCCGCACCGGTTGCCGTGTTGCAGGCAAATTCATTTTCCAGGACCAAGTTGAGATTGTGCTTGGCCAGTTTTTTCGCAGCCTCACGCAGTTTCCCGTTGATGGCGGCACGATAGAGCGTCTGGTCTTCCAGGCGCCAGAAATCGAATGCCCGGATCCTATCTGTCTGGAACGCCAGGGCAGCCTCGATACATCGTTCCAGCACCTCATCTTGCTGCTCATAGGTGAAGTCCGCATGAAACTGATCGCGCTTGGGACTGTATTTCGAAACCGGCGCACCCGGCCAATCGACTTTGAAAAGAGGACTGGCAATGTCGGTCACACGCAGTTGCAGTTTCTTTACGATGGCCTGTGCCTGCGTGATTTCGCTGGGTGTGAGATTCATTAGGTTCTTGTTCCATAGCCCGCGGATCTCCACCCATTGCATTCCGAATTCGCGCGCTGCAACGTAGCAGGCGTGCTCGAAATCCTGCGAGATTTCGTCCGTAATTACCGCCACACGGAATGGCGAGGCCCACGTCGGCCCCTGCTGATAGTTAGATGCAGCCCCAACGACAGGGATCAGCCCAGCCCAAGCTACCAGCTTCCCCGAGTGCTGAAGAAATTGTCGTCGTGTAATGTGTGACAACCCCGCCTCCATCCATTGTCTTGGGATTTTAGTGTACGAGTTCCCGTCATGGGCTGCCACGATTGCCGTGGCTGGATCGACAGCATCCGCGCCAGACGAGAGATTTCAAAGGTTGAGCCGCGTTGCAGGCGTTAGATCGCCACGGCGACCGAGAGTCCGCATTTTGTGGGGCAACGCTGAACCACAAGTCTGACCCGTTTTGCACCACTCTGCGCCATTCTGAACTAGGACCCATCACATTTTCATTACACTTTTTAGAACCAGGAACCTGCCGGCAGGACCCATACTTGTGCATCGTCAAAATGCGCTCGGAACTCCAGCTGAGGTCCTGTCTGGGGCATGAGTAGCGGCATAACCCTCCGATGGTTCCTGGAGGGCTTTCCATGCGATTCAAGACTGGTGCGTGACAGCTACGGCGGAGTCCGTCGACTTTTATTTTCAGGAGTTCGGGTGCGGTGGCAGAAATCTCTTGTGGAGCAACCCCAAACAGACCGATTCGAGGCGAAGAGCATACTTCCCCAAAGCCGATTTTCTGGCCGAACTCAGCTGAGAGGCTCCCATGCCGGTTTGCATCTGCTGCATCGCCGAGGCCGAGGTTTGAAGGCTCATCCCGGTTCTAGCCGTTTTAACCTTTGCAGCCCGAATTCCCATCGGTATCATGTTGCCACCCTGTAATAGCTGTCTGACACCCGCCATAGGTACGCGAGATGCCATTGCAAGCGTGGTTAACGCTGAGTCTGCTGGTTGCAATGTTCGCCGTAATGGCGTGGGACAAGTTACCCACGTGGCTTGTTTTTCTCGGTGCGATGACCATGGCCATGACCCTAGGTCTGGCGCCTCCGGCTGGACTTCTCAAGGGATTTAGCAACGCGGGTGTGCTTACCGTCGCAGCTCTGTTCCCGGTAGCCAGCGGCATGTACTCGACGGGAGCAATCTCCCTGTTGTCACAGCGCCTCATCGGCCAACCTAAGACGGAGATCAGCGCGAACCTTCGCATACTTCCGCCGATTGCCATCGGCAGCGCCTTCATCAACAACACTCCTATGGTTGCGATGATGATCCCTGTCGTGCGTGACCTTCGCAGAAACGCCGGCCTGGTTGCTCCAAGCCTTCTGATGGGAATCAGCTTCGCCTCCATCCTCGGCGGAAACACCACACTAATCGCTACGCGCCGGACCTGAAAACTTCGTGACGGCGACAAGCTAACCTTCGCCTGCTCTGCCGAAGCTCTAAGCGGTCTCCGGACTACGATAGGATTGGTGCCGGCGCGGGGCACCCCCGTGGACAAAAATCGCTACCAGCACCAGCTCGTTGAAGTAGTCATCTCGGCTAACGCTCCGTCTATTGGTCATCGGGTGTCCGATTTACCGCTGAGAGGCA
>Ga0209465_10000046_pt1 | contig 51388 bp, 46 predicted proteins | sample PanSoiPlot1MoBio_FD_188321 | JGI IMG/M metagenome (GOLD analysis project Ga0209465, IMG submission 188321) | Tropical forest soil microbial communities from Panama analyzed to predict greenhouse gas emissions - Panama Soil Plot 1 MoBio (SPAdes)... | ecosystem: Environmental > Terrestrial > Soil...
AAAGGCGGAAGCCTGGATGCAGGGCGAGGCCTGCCGCAACGGCTTCGGCCGCTGGGAAGTGCGCAACTTCAAGCCGTGGCGGCAGTAGGCGTCTGCTTTTTGGCATTGTCCGCACCTTCCTTCCGGCCGTGTGAGAAGGTAAGACCGGAATGGCCGCAAACAACGGCCAAACCTACGTGGTTGCGTTGCAAAAACGGCGCTTTGCCCCCACATTGAGGCCGAACAGCCGGTGCTGTATGCCGGTTTCCAAGCGGAGAAATCAACGATGCGCGACCCCTATGAGGTATTGGGGGTAAAAAAGAATGCGGATGCGGCGGCAATCAAGAGCGCGTATCGCAAGCTCGCCAAGAAGCTGCACCCTGACGCCAACAAGAACGACCCCAAGGCAGCCCAGCGCTTCGCCGAGGTCAACGCGGCCTACGAAATCCTCGGCGAGGAGGACAAGCGCAAAGCGTTCGACCGCGGCGAGATCGACGCCGAAGGCAAGCCCAAGTTTCGCGGCTTCGAGGGCTTCGGCCCCAAGGGCGATTTCGGTCGCGATTTCGGGCGGGGTGGTGCGGATTTCAATTTTGAGCATTTTTCATTCGGGCCGGAGGGCGTACGGCGTTCAAGCGGGCCGGGCGGTTTCTCCAATTTGGATGATTTGCTCAGTGGCGTTTTCGGCGGCTTTGCGAACGCGCCACGCGGTCGCGGGCGGGCGCGCGGTTTCGCTCCGGAGGAATCCGGCGGCCGCGACGTGACGGCAGAGGTGACGATCTCGCTTGCCGAGGCCGCCAAGGGGGGGACCCGGCGCGTGCACCTGCCAACCGGCAAAGAGGTGGACGTCAAGGTCCCTGCCGGGCTTGCAGAGGGCAAGCAGATTCGCCTCAAAGGTCAGGGCCTGCCGGGTCCTGGCGGGGTGGGTGATGTTCTGATCACCATCAGGGTGGCGCCGCACCCCTATTTCGTGCGCGACGGCGACAATCTGCGTGTCGATGTACCGATCACCTTGTACGAGGCTGTGCTCGGCGGCAAGGTGCGGGTACCAACGCTGAACGGGGCCGTCGAACTCAATGTGCCGGCCGGTACCAGCAGCGGGCGAACCTTCCGGATCAGTGGCAAGGGCATGCCGGCCGAAGGCAAGGCCGGCGATCTATACGCCACCGTGCGCATCGCACTCCCTGAGAAGGGCGACCGCGACCTTGAGGAATTGATGCGCAAGTGGCGCCATGACAACCCCTACGATCCGCGCAAGGATTTGAAGTAAGGAAGGGGATTTTCCCGAGACATTCAATTCGCGGGGCCGGTAGTCTCCTGCAGCCACGGCTCGACAGGTCTCCGCGGGGGGGAGAACGTCCCAGGGCTAAACCCTTTCCGCGAGCGGGCGAGGGCCAAGCAGGGCGGGTTAGCGGGCCTCTCTACAAGTCTGAGCGGCGTGAAGCCCCTCACGCTGACTGCCCTTCCAGCGCCCGCAAGCGGGGGGAGCGGCGCGCCGCCTTGTGGCTCCTTAAGCCCTATGCCATAGGAGGCCGCCGGCCGGGACCGGCGTGATGAGGACCTTATGCCGGAAACCGCGGGGCTGATGGCGGGCAAGCGCGGCCTGATCCTGGGCGTTGCCAACAACCGATCGATCGCGTGGGGCATTGCGCAATCGGCGCGCGCGCATGGGGCGGAACTCGCCTTCACGTATCAGGGCGCCCCCCTGAAGAAGCGGGTGGAGCCGCTTGCCGCCGAGGTTGGGGGCATCGTGGTCGGTCATTGCGACGTTACCGACCCGGCGTCGATCGATGCGGTGTTCGCCACTACTACGGCTAAGTGGGGGTCGATAGATTTCGTCGTCCATGCCATCGCGTTTTCCGACCGCGCCCAGCTCAGCGGCCGCTATATCGAGACCACGCAGGATAATTTTATCAACACCATGGTGATCAGCTGCTATTCGTTCACGGCGATTGCGCAGCGTGCCGAGAAGCTGATGCCCGACGGCGGCGCCATGCTTACGCTCACCTATTATGGCGCTGAGAAATGGATGCCCCATTACAACGTGATGGGCATCGCGAAGGCGGGCCTCGAAGCCTCGGTACGCTATCTAGCAGCCGATCTCGGCGCCAAGAAAATTCGTGTCAACGCCATTTCGGCGGGGCCGATCAAGACGCTGGCCGCGGCAGGCATCGGGGATTTCCGCTACATCCTGTCGTGGAACGAGCACAACTCACCGCTACGCCGGAATATCACGGCGGAAGAGGTCGGGGACACCGCGGTTTATCTGCTGTCCGACCTGTCGCGCGGCGTTACTGGGGAAGTCCATCATGTGGACGCAGGCTATCACATCGTCGGCATGAAGCATCCTGACGCGCCCGATATCACGGTCCGCCGTGATTGAGCGGGCGCCGCAGCCTTGTGAGCTTCCCCCTTTTCTATTTCGTTCGCCACGGCGAGACCGACTGGAACGCCGAGCGCCGGTTGCAGGGCCAACTCGATGTTCCGCTCAACGGCGTCGGCCGCCGGCAATCGGCGCATTGCGGCAGCACGCTGCGTGGTCTCATCGCCGCCCGCCACAGGGCGCCGGCCGACTTCGCCTTCGTCGCGAGCCCGCTGTCGCGAGCCCGCGAGACCATGGAAATTCTGCGCGACACGCTTGGGCTGACGCGCGAGGGCTACGTTATCGACCCGCGCCTCGTCGAGCTGTCGTACGGACGTTGGGAGGGGTTGACCTATGAGGAGGTGCAGGCGCTCGACCGCTCGGCGCTTGCAGTGCGCGAGCGCAACAAGTGGAATTTCGCGATCCCCGGGGGTGAGAGCTACGCGGAGCTCCTGGCGCGAGTGCGCGATTGGCAGGCGGAGCTCACAACCGAGACCATCATGGCAGCCCATGGCGGAGTTGCGCGTACGCTTATGGTGCTGTTCGGAGTGCGGGCGCCCGAAGACGCGACCCAAGGCGAAGTTCTCCAGGGCGTGGTGTATGAGTTCGCCCCCGGGGTGATGAAGCTGCACGGGTGATTGGGGGACATCAGGTCGTAGCGTTAGATAGCAAAAACACAGGTTCCGGTTTGGCGAATTCCCCGAGATCAGGCGATTTTGCCCACCCTGCCCACTTGCCAAAAAGCGTGCGATTTTGCCCACCCTGCTGGTTCACGTGGTGTAGCATAACGGAAACGCGTTGCGCTGCGGGAGGCACAGGATGCATCTTCGCCTGATCTCATCGCTTCTTCTTCTAAGTGCTTCGGGGATGCCTGTCGCGGCCGAGGAGCCGGCACCATTCCTGCAGGGCGGCTCCTATGAGGTCGCTTATCGTCTGGAGCTGCCGCACGTCGAACGATGGGCCATCGACAAGACGACGACGATTTGTGTTTCGGAGTGGAAAGGTCCGGCAATGCCGGTTCTGAGCGACAACAACCCGTTTGGGCAATGTGCCGCCATCAACATTCAGCAGGACGGCCCGTCACTAAACTATGACATCAGATGCTCGGGCCGGGATGCCGCGAAGGCCCACGCGACCTACACTCTGTCATCCGGCGACTTCAAAGGGCGGATTGCCATGGTCATGGGCGCGAAGAACATGACCATGACCGAGGTACAGACCGGACGGCGCCTCGGCAGCTGCGATCTCACTCGCGCGTCCCGAGACTGATCTCCTTGTAAAGGCGCTGGTCATAGAGATTGGCCCGCCAGGCGCGGCCGCCCTGGGCCGTGGCGGCGCGGAACTGCAGTGTATGAGCGGCTGTCTCGTGGCTGTCGAAAGCCTTCGCGTCCGTCCATGCGGCCACAATCTCATAATGGTTGATGCGTGGCGGCGGCTGCCGGTAGACGTCGTAGCGCACCGTACCCGCTTCCTTCTGGCTGGACTCGGCCAGTGCCTTGACCATGGGCACGGCGGCCGTCGCGATGGCGGGATCACCGCCCAGGAAATCCACGTGCTCCACCATGTAGAGCGCGCCCGCAGGTACAGGCTGCGCTGGCGCGTTGGCAAAGGGTTGCAGCATGTGGCGATCCGGAGGGCTGTTGCGGATCGGCTTGAGCGCGCCCTCGAAATCCGCCTTCGCAGCCCCTTTGTCGTGGGCCTCGAAGGCGGACTGATCCTTCCATCCTTCCATGATGACGAAGCGATTGGGCCGGCTAGTCTCCTGCAAAACCGTGAACTCCAAATTCGCGGCTTCGCGGCGGCTCAGTTCGCGATATTTCCTGATAAGTTCGACGCCCTGCGACACTGCGCTGGCCCCAACGTCGAGATAAGTCACAGCATAGACCGCATCGGCGCTTTGGGCCTTTGCGCCGGGTGCGACCGCGATGGCGGCGGCGACCATGAGAGCGCCGGCCGCATCACAGCGGCCGAACGCAGCGAATAAACGCCCCGATGGCAGCGTCAAGGAACGCATGGGTCCTCCCCGATGAGTCGGCGATCAGTTGATCGGCACGTACAGGCGATCGTCGAACGGTGAGCCGAGCAGCGGCCCCACTGTATCGCGGAACTGCCGGGCATAGGCGGATTCTTCATAGGCATCGAACGCCTTGCGGTTCTGCCAGGCGGCGAGGAACGTGGTGTGGCTTTGCGGCGGCTTGACCGATCTCACCACATCGAAGCGAAGATTGCCTTCGCCCTTGCGCGCCGCTTCGGCCACCGACTTCGCGGCCGCTAATGTCGGCTCGATGCCGGGTGGAAATACGTCGAGATGCAACTGCATGTAGATCGTATCGGCTCCCGATGCCGGCCGGGACGGCCCGACCGTGACAACGTAGTAGTCGCGGCGGTCGTAGGGGGCTCCGGCAATGGCCTTGAGCTTGTCGCGGAATTCCGCCGTGTGGCCGGCCTTTTCGTTGGCATCGTAAGCGGACTGGTCTTTCCAGCCTTCATAGATCACGAAGCGATTGGGCCAGCCCACCTCCTGAAGCAGCGTGACACCCATGTTGCCGGCCTGCCTGAGCGTGCCATCGCGGTATTGCCGCAGCAGCGCCACACCCTGGCTTACGGCACTCGGGGCGACATCAAGTGCCGTGACCCCATAAATGGTGTCGCCGCCGGCCTGCGCGGCCGAATGGCCAGGGATGCCGACCGTCAAAGCCAGGCACAGCAAGCACCCGACAGCCGGCTCGAACAGCAAGGCAGCGCGTTTGAGAATGGAAATCATGCTCCCTCCATGGCCATGCGTGGGCGCCCATCGCCCCAGGAGAATTCTTAACACTTCGCTTCAGGGCAACACCATGGAGGATACGTGAATTCGCGCACGGGGTCATCCGGGCATGATGGCACCGAGCATGGCGACTCTCATTCTATCCACGCTCCCGATCGCTCTCTACGGCGGAATGACGTCGACCACGCGCATTGTCGTCGGGTCGACCAACACGACCTGATTCTGCGCCACGGTGTACTTGACGCCCTTCGCCTCAGGCGCCGTCGCCAGCGCGTCGTCAGGCAGAAAGTGAAGTTCGGTCGCGGGCGGCACCGGTGCGCCGACCACTGCCGGAACATTTCCTGGCGCTTTAACCTTTCCTTCGGTCGGTCGCACCGCCTTGGAGATAGCTGTCTTCTGTTCAGGTGTAAGCTCAAGGTGCGCGGCCGGAGCAACGGCACCTCTGCGCGGATCAATGCCCGGCGATCCGTTTCCAGGGTTCGGTGATAGCTGCGCGGACGCTTGTCCGAGCGTCGCAAACAGCACAATTCCAATCAATCCAGTGCGAGCACAAGTCATTCTTGGATTCACCCTTCTGCGTATCAACCTCGGATTCAGCTTCTGCGTGTTTTGAAAAACGCAGCGCATCGTCCGGGGTTCCCTTTTGCGTGTTTTCGGACCGCTCGCGCTCTCTTGCCGCCGACCAAAAAGGCCTGTTTGGCGGCGCTTCAAGTGGTGGTTTGACTAGCGGACAGAACCCATCGTCCGCTCGGACGTTAAGAGGCAAAGCTAAAACGGGAGACAAGCATGATCCTCAGTCATAAGTTACGGCTGGCCGGCATGGCCTTGCTGCTGCTGTCCGCATCGTCCTACGCCGGCTGGCCAGCCGTTACGCCATTCACCGCCATGGCGGGAAGCTGGTCTGGTGGCGGCACCCTGACGATGGCTAGCGGCATGCAGGAACCGTTGCGCTGCCGGGCGCAATACGGCGTCATCAGTGACCGTAATGACCTGCAGCTGAACATCCGCTGTGCGAGCCCAAGCTACAATTTCGACTTGGCCGGCCGAGCCGAATACCAGGACGGGGTCATCTCCGGATCGTGGAGTGAAGCCACTCGCAACGCCAGCGGGACCATTTCCGGGCGAGCCAGCGGCAATCACATCCAGGTTGCTGCCCGCGGCAATAGCTTCTCCGCCAGTTTGTCGCTGATGACCCGCGGGCGCTACCAGACAGTGGAGATCCAGCCGCAAGGGACCGATGTCACCAACGTTTCGATTGCGCTGAATAGAAGATGACTTTGCAAGCCCGTACTGGTTCCAATTTACCGGAACGCGCTCTACTCTGCTCCATATCGGCTGGCAACGTTTGCCGGCGATATGGAGAGTCGGCTATGCCAACGCAGGTCCTCAACTGCCTCGAAGAAACGGGCAGCATTTCCGGTCTATCGCGCCGTGGCTTTCTGGTGGCCGCGGGCACGGGCGGCGTAGCGCTTGCGTCAGGCGCCGCACGCGCCGCCATCGTGCGCACCGACATCGCGAGCCTTCCGCCCTATGGCAATGGCACGCTGCTAGCGGGCATCCGTTCCCGCGCGGTCGCAAACGTCAACGGCCTGACGGTGCACATGCTGGAGGCTGGCTTCGACGAGCCAGGCCGGCCCGCCGTGCTGCTGCTGCACGGCTTCCCGGAACTTGCCTACAGCTGGCGCAAGGTGATGCTGCCGCTAGCGACGGCCGGTTATCACGTCATCGCTCCTGACCAGCGCGGCTACGGCCGAACCGCCGGTTGGGACGATTCCTATGATGCCGACCCCGATCCCTTCCGCACGCTGAACATGGTGCGGGACGCCATCGGGCTTGTGTATGCGCTCGGCTACCGGTCCGTGGCCGCCGTGGTGGGACACGATGCCGGCGCCCCGGTGGCGTCGTGGTCCGCGCTCATCCGACCCGATATCTTCCGCTCGCTGGCGCTGATGAGTTCACCGTTCGCGGGCGCACCGAGCCTGCCGTTCAACAGCGCCAACGGCGCTCCACCACCGCGCCCGGCCTCGACCGATGACGAACTCGACGCCGAGCTGGCAAAGCTCGACCGCCCACGCAAATATTACCAGAACCATCAGCGTACCCGCGGCGCCAATGATGACATGCTGCATGCCCCGCAGGGCCTGCATGCCTTCTTCCGCGCCTACTACCACTACAAGAGCGCCGATTGGAAAGGAAATAAGCCGTTCCCGCTCAAGGCGCGCACGGCCGAAGAAATGGCTAAGATTCCCACTTACTATGTGATGGACAAGGACAAGAGCATGGCCGAGACGGTCGCGGCCGAAATGCCCTCCGCGGCCGAGATCGCGGCGTGCAAATGGCTGACCGACGCCGAGGTCGGCGTCTACGTCACGGAATACAGCAGGACCGGTTTCACCGGCGCCCTGCAAGGCTATCGGGTCCGGCGCGGCAGCGACCCCAAGACGATCGCGGAATTGCAGACGTTCTCGGGCCGCACCGTCGACGTGCCATCGATCTTCATCGCAGGGAAGAGCGACTGGGGCGTCTATCAGACACCGGGCGTCGTAGAAAGCATGCAGACCAGCGCCTGCACGCGCATGGTGGGCTTTCATCTCCTGGATGGGGCGGGACACTGGGTGCAGCAGGAACAGCCCGAGCAGGTGAACAAGCTGCTCATTGCGTTCCTGCAGGAACAGCGTCAGGCCGCGGGCACGCCCTGAGGCAAGGCAAACGCGTTTGACGCGCCTTTACCTTTCCCCCGCAAGCGGGGAGAGGTCGGCGCGCTCTTGCGCGCCGGGTGAGGGGTCTGGCCCCAAGTCTGAGCGTGAGGGCACGCCCCCTCACCCCGACCCTCTCCCAACAAGCGGGGAGAGGGAGAAGAGGAATCACTTCACGGAGCCGCCGGCGTCGGCGATCTGCGCGTTTTCGATGTGATAAAGCATGAACCGTTCACCACGGAAAATCGGGGTCAGGCGCGCAGGATCGGGATTTTCATGACGGCCGTTGGTGAACAGCACATAGAGATAATCGTAATCTGAAGTCCAGCGCCGCCAATAATCCTCTGCATTCGCATTCGCATGCACCACGCGCACCAGATTGTCGACAGTCGGCGGGCTACCGTCCTGAGTGTCAACGCGATCGCGATAATCGGCGCGGACATGCAAAATCTGCTTGCCGGTAACCGTAAACACCGTCGTTACCAGGGCAGAGCGCTCGATCACGGCGAGGCACGCAGCGTGCACGAGACCGAGATTGCGCACATCGTCGCCGCCGTCGGGATCCGCGTAGGCGACCACCACCTTGCCGCCACGATCGATCAGCTCAATGGATTCGCGAAAGGAAGCAGTGCCCGGTGACAGCTCCCTCCAAACGGTCTGCACCTCCAGCACTCGTCCGGCGAGAAGCAGAACCAGGACCGCCACCACGCCCTGCCGCGCAAACGCGTAGTGCAGACCGAGAGGGCGAAGGTCGAGTTGCGCACAGGCGATCAACATGAAAATAAGCGAGATCGGCAAGCGCTGATCCGCCATGTAGGTGTCGAAGATGACGCGCGGCATTGCCACGTAGACCGTGGTGCCGACCGCGAGCAGCACAAATCCGAAAACGTGGAACTTGAGAGCGCGGTGGTAAAGCGCAAAACCAGCCACGATCGCTACAATCGCGGCGAGCAGTGCAGCCACCGCATTGGAGTAAACATCGACGGCATAGATCAGCCCGTCGATCTTGCCCGCCAACTCCCAGCTGATGTCACCGCGCAGTCCCCACGTCGGGCTCATCATCAATAACGGCAGCACCGGCAGGAACGGCAGACCGGTGGCGACGAAATCGAACAGCCGCGCAGGCAGCGTGCGAGCCGCTGGATGCTTGTCGCCCCCTCCAGCGGGCGAGGGGAGGGAGGGCGAAAGCCACAGCCGGTAGAGCTCGAACGCCAGCAGGCCAAGACCGTAGGTGCCGAGTGCAAACAGGTGACAGAAAAACAATGCCGTGACGAACAGCATCGACACTATCAAACGCAGCAGCAGACGGTGGTCGCGCAAGGCGATCCAGGCCACCAGCGCCCACAGCGAAAGCCCGATGCCGCTGACATAGTTCATGGTGCCGACGAGAAAAACGTAATTGTAGAGCAGTGGAAACGCCGCCAGCGGAAGCACCGACCAACGTCCATAAAGCTGCCGGTTGAGCGCAAACGTACCGGACAAAATCAGCACGAAGCTCGCGATCGTATAGGCTTGCCCCGCCGCATAGATGCTCATCACCCGCACCAGGACGGGCAGGATCATATCCATCATCAGGTTGGGGATAACTTGCCAGTCCACCTGGTAGAAACGGGCGAGATTGGAATCCCCGGCGATTGCCGCGATAACGTGCATACGCGAGAGATGATTGATGTAATCCGAAAGTGGCGGCAGCGGATGCAGCAGAATCGGAATTGCCGTAATGCCGACAAACAGAACGAACAGCGCAGCAATCTGCCGATTGGAAAAATCAAAGGTTTGCGGCTTTCCGCCCCTGGCGAGTTTGTGTGCAAACCTCGGCGAGCGCACCGCCGAATCCGGCCTCAATGCACCGACCTCAAACGTATCAAAAGAATGAGTGTCAAATGCATGAGCGTTAAAGGAATGCGTATCAAAGGAATGCGCGTACTCGACCATCGGCGGCTGATATCCAATGAAAAGCAGGCCCGCGCCCCCACGGGGTCAAGGAAACGACCGGACCGATTTTGAAGAAAATTCCCCCCGCGACAGCGCGCCGCATAAATGCCCGATCCAAGGTGAACACAGGATGAATGGCGCTGCCAGGAATGGCAGATCCATGCATCTGACATGCGTTCAGCTTGTCATGATCGCGCCCTGAGTCATGATCGCGCCTGAACGGAGCGGCGATGTCTGGTTCGGCAATGTCTGATTTGGAACGAAACAAACAGAATGTCGTGGCTTTCTATGACTTGGCGTTCAATCATTGCCAGCCGCGGGATGCGGTCGCGCGCTACACCGGCGCCACTTACATCCAGCACAATCCCGGTGTTGGCGACGGAAAGCAGGCATTCATAGATTATTTCGAACGCATGGCGCGCGAATACCCGGGCAAACGAGTCGAGTTCATACGGGTCATCGCCGAAGCAAATTATGTGGTTCTTCATTGTCGGCAAGTGTGGCCCGGTGAACACACCTGGGCAGGTATCGACATCTTCCGAGTGGACGACAATGGAAAGATCGTCGAGCACTGGGATGTGCTGCAGATCGCCCCGGAAGAGGCGGCCAATCCCAATGGGATGTTCTAGCCATGTGCTTCATCAAAATTGAGGGGAAGCGCATTGCGTAGGGGCGGGCCTTGTGCCCGCCCTCGCGCTGCCGCAGGCTGTGGCCTGCCGGGCGGCCACAAGGGCCGCCCCTACAATGGCGAATGTCTTGCAGACCTTCAATTCAGTTGACGCGCCCGGAACACCCGGACGGCATTTCGGTCACTGTAAATCATAAGCCGATGTCGACGCCGGACTTGTCCCGGCGACCGCGAACGTTACGGCACTCAGTGAATTAATCGGGGTGGCCGGGACAAGCACGGCCACGACTCGCGGTGACGCTGCCTCATTCGTGCTCTCGGTTGGTCAAACCTCCAAATCTTCAGGTTGCGATACTTTTCTGTCTGGGGTTGAATACATCATCTCTGCCTCAGGTCGCGCCTCAATGCTTCGTTAGTATGAGGAGCCGCAGCATATGTCCGATAGCAGCCGCGACTGCGTCGGCGTGGGCCGGTGCCGCTCCGGCTCCGGGCTACTGCTGGTACTAGGCCGACGCCAGCCAGCATCAGGGCTTCCGGGAAGTCTGTCCTTGAGAAATCGAGCCGCGGAGCGCCAGCCCATATGTCAGCTCGACATTGGCCTTTCACTTCGCCGCGCAAATGACATTCGCGAGTCTCAGCCGTTCCTGACTCTTAGCGGTTTGGGCGGGTCGTGAAGGAGCATCCGCCTGTCCAAACCCAACGTCCACGAGCCACGTCGGATTCCGATGTGCCGTGAGAGAGGGGGCAAGTCGTGAGTATAGAAAAGAGGAGACTGTCATGACTATCGAAACGCATCCCGGTTACTTCCATCGACCGATGTTGCACGCGCTTGCCAAGAACTGGTGGCTCGTACTGCTGCGGGGCATCGCCGGTATCGTGTTTGGCTTATTGGCCTTCGCGTGGCCGGGGCTCACGCTTCTGACGCTTGTCCTGTTCTACGGTGCATACGCCCTGATCGACGGCGTCGTCGCGCTTGCCGCTGCTTTCACCGGGGGCGCCAAACCGATTCCGAGTTGGTGGCTCATCGTCATCGGCTTGCTGGGGATTGCTGCCGGGCTCACGACCTTCCTGTGGCCCGGCATCACTGCCTTTGTGCTGATCCTGTTCATCGGCGCATGGGCCATTGCGCACGGCATCTTCGAGATCATCGGCGCCATCCAGCTTCGGCACGAGATCGACAACGAATGGATGTTGATCCTGGCCGGCGCACTGTCGGTGCTCTTCGGCGTCCTGGTCCTCGCAATGCCCGGCGCCGGCGCGCTCGGTCTCATATGGGCAATCGGCGCCTATTCGATCGTCTTTGGCGCCCTGCTGGTCGGGCTGTCTCTACGTCTCAGGAAGCACCAGCACACTCCGGCGTAAAGCGCAAGCGCGACCGGCCGGCAGTGATGCCGGCCGGCGCGGAATCCCGTGGCCTCGTGAAAACCTGGTCTGCGACCTGGACCACGAAGGGAGCAGTACGGAGCGCGCCAACGAACGCGCGGATCGCAAGCCTGCATCGACCGGCAGATCGAATCTGAGGGCGTCGTTCGAACAGGAGCAACTCATGAATAACGATTCGCAGTGAGGAGGAGGACGTGATGACTACCAAGCCCCCCGGCGTTGATGCAGTCGTGAAGAAAAACCCGAACGTCAAGCCAAGTGGCGGCGCGTTGAACCGGCGAAACGTAGTTTTTGCCGGCACCACGCTTGCCGCCGCGTCGGCCATCGCGTCCGCGGCCCCGTTCCAGACCGCGCAGGCACAAGCGCAGCCCGCGCCGTCCGGCCGGCGGCAAAACATCCTCGTCATCTTCGGCGATGACATCGGCCAGTCGAACGTCAGCGCCTATACCCATGGGTTGATGGGTTACCGGACGCCGAACATCGATCGCCTCGCCCGCGAAGGCGTGATGTTCACCGATTATTACGCCGAGCAGAGCTGCACGGCCGGACGGTCGTCGTTCATCACCGGCCAGGCGACGCTGCGCACCGGCCTCTCCAAGGTCGGCATTCCGGGCGCACCTCAGGGGCTGCAGGCAAAGGACGCGACGCTGGCCGAGCTTTTGAAGCCGCTCGGATATGCAACCGGCCAATTCGGCAAGAACCATCTCGGCGATCGCAACGAGTTCCTGCCGACTGCGCACGGCTTCGACGAATTCTTCGGCAATCTCTACCACCTCAACGCAGAGGAAGAACCGGAGCAGCGGAGCTACCCCCGTGATCCTGCCTACCGGGCAAAGTTCGGACCGCGCGGCGTGCTCAGATGCAAGGCGAGCGACCGCGACGATCCGACCGTCGATCCCCGCTTCGGTTGGGTGGGCAAGCAGACGATCGAGGACACCGGGCCACTGACCAGGAAGCGCATGGAAACGATCGACGACGAAACCTCGGCTGCGGCGATCGACTTCATCCAACGGCAGGCACGGGCCAACCAGCCGTTTTTCTGCTGGTTCAATGCGACCCGCATGCACCTGCGCACCCATGTGCGTGAAGAACATCGCAGCCCGCCCGGCCTGACGGCGAGGACCGAGTATGCGGATGGTATGGTCGAACACGACGGACATGTCGGCCTGCTGCTCAAGGCGCTGGACGATCTGGGAATCGCCAACGACACATTCGTCATCTACACGACGGACAATGGCCCGCACATGAACACTTGGCCCGACGGCGCCATGACGCCGTTCCGCAGCGAGAAGGACACCAACTGGGAAGGCGCCTTCCGCGTCCCGTGCTTCGTCCGCTGGCCGGGCAGGATCAAGGCCGGCGAGATATCCAACGAGATCATCGGCGGCCTCGACTGGCTGCCGACGCTGATGGCGGTCGCCGGCGACCCCGACATCAAGGAGAAGCTGCTCCGCGGCGGTCACCAGGCGGCCGGCAAAACCTTCAAGATTCACCTCGACGGTTACAACCAGCTTCCGCATCTCACCGGCCAACAAGAGCGCGGCGCTCGCAAGGACTACTTCTACTTCAACGACGATGGCGATTTCGTCGCCCTGCGCTATGAGAACTGGAAGATCGTGTTCGAGGAGCAGCGTGTGCAAGGCACGCTGCGGATCTGGGCCGAGCCCTTCACGAAGCTCCGTATGGTCAAGTTCTTCGACCTGCGGGCCGATCCGTATGAGCGGGCGGACATCACTTCCAACACCTATTACGACTGGATGATATCGAACGGTGGGATCATGTACGGCGCTTTGACGATAGCGACTGAGTTTCTGGAGACGTTCAAGGAATTTCCGCCAAGCCAGCGTCCGGGCAGCTTCACTATCGACCAGGCGGTGGACAAGCTCAGGGAGGGCCTCAGCCACTAGCGGTTGGCAGCTTCGGGTCGGCCGGCCGAGATGCCCGCCGACCCTTTCCCGGTGGCAAAGCTGACGTGCGCGCGCAAGCACGTCGACATCATCTTGCAGCGATCGAGAGGGCTTGACCGTGATCGACACCTGCGACCCTCACTGAGCCGTCGCTGAAGCTTGCTACCCCGCACATCGTAAAACCTGACGGTTGACCCGAAGGAACGAAAGGCGAGCGACCTGCCGTACATGCACTCATGGACGGGGGTTCACTTCGGTAAAATCCTCAACGAGTTTGAGGAGAGCGTGAAACGCGAGCCGCTAATCCCGGCAGGCGCACCATTGGACCACGTTCCAATTCAAAAGAACTAGCCGTTCCGAATCCCGCGGTCCGAAAGCTGTTATTTCGTGAACATCGGCTTCGACGTCGCCACTGGGGCCGGCGGCGCCGGCGGCGATATCGCAAGTGTAACCCAGGTGTTCCAGCCGTCGGCTCTCCGTTGGGCATCGAATTCCCAATAGGCCTTCAGGTTGAGATACCCCTGCATGCTGCCGACTGGAAACAAATATCCGACCTGCGGACCAACTCCGATGACCCCCGACCTGTTTTCGCCTAAAATTAAAGGAGCGCCGCGGTCCCCAGTGAGCTGTTCGTAGAAGTATCCGACCGCGCCGATCTGCCATTGCTTGGTAAGGAATTGCGAGGCTCCCCAGTCGAGGTGCCAATCGATTCCGTTTGTATAATCGGTGCTCGGATTGACGAAATTTCCAGTAAGTCCGGTCACGAAAGAAAATTCGTGCCCCGTCTGCGGATTGAAGTAGGTATAGCCAAACCCTCCGTCAATGGCGCCATGGCCTATGCCGAAATTGGCCAGCCGGCTCGAATCATAGGTCCCGACCGGGAGGTCGCCTGTCAGGTAAACCATGAAATTATTGACGCCGCTGTTCCAGCGCAGAGATGCTGTTGGGTAAAGATCGGCGAATCCCCATCGGTCGTCCGTGATGCTCCCGCTACGCGTAGCGGTCAGGTTTCCGACCGAAACCGTCAACGTGCCATCAATCGAAGTGTGATTATGGCCAGCCGCACCGGCTAACCCCACGGCCAGTTGCCCCCCCAGTACCTGGTTCGCGAACACATAGCTGGTGGTCACGAAATCCGCATCGAGGCGCGCATTCACACTGGCATTGAGGTTGATGTTCACCGTCCGTGTAAATGCCCCGATAGTGGCTTCGCGTGCGGCCGCCACGTCACCGCCGGCGCTCACGGTCGCATGATAATAGATGTCGGCGAACGACCATCCTGGCTGCTGCGGCGCGGCCGCAAGACTGCCGTATAGGCCGGGGAGCCAGAAGCTCACCCCGCCTTCGTCGGCGTCGGCCGGACCGGGGGCAATCGCAATAGCGTAGAGAGCGAGGACCCCGGCGCCTCCCCAACGTGCAAGCCGCGACATCACTGGCGTCTTCATGACTTCCCCCCGCAGACTATGAAATCCCGGCGATGAATCCTCAGTGAGTCGCTTTATGTTCTACCGTAATGTGCAACCGCATGCTCTATCTTACGGCGGTAGACAAGGTTTCCCACTCGTCCTTATGTCGTTTTCCGGGCAGGTGTTGAAAAAATGCCGCGATCGCCTGATCGCGGTCGTTACCTCCTACGCCGCCGGCAGGACCAGTTCGGCCCGCAGGCCACCGATGGGCGCGGTCCCGAGCAGCAGATTGCCGCCGTACAGCGCCGCGAGTTCCAGCACGATGGACAAGCCAAGCCCCGAACCCGGCTTGGTTTCGTCGAGTCGCAGGCCGCGTCGCGCCACCTGATCGCGCTGCGCCGGGTTGAGGCCCGGACCGTCGTCGTCGACGATGATGCGTACCGCGGCAGGCGCCGCGCCTTCGTGGCGTTCGCCCACCACCTCGACGCTCACGCGCCCCTGCGCCCACTTGCAGGCGTTGTCGACGAGGTTGCCGACCATCTCCTCAAGGTCCTGCCGCTCGCCGCGGAAGCGCACCTCGGCCGACGCATCGAGGTCGATCGCGATGCCGCGGCCCTGATGGATCTTCTCCATGGTGCGGGTGAGTGAAGTCACGATCGGCACGATGTCGGTGACACTGCCGACCACCTTGAGCCGCGCTGCGAGCCGTGCGCGCTCCAGGTGCCGCGCGATCTGGTCGCGCATGATATTGGCTTGTTCCGTTACTTTGGCGGCGAACGGGTCCTCGCGTCCGGCGGCTTCGTTGACTACGACCGAAAGGGGCGTCTTGAGCGCATGGGCGAGATTGCCCACATGCGTACGCGCGCGCTCGACAATCTCACGATTGGCATCGATCAACGCATTGGTTTCGCGTGCAAGCGGCGCGATCTCGACCGGGAACCGCCCTTCGAGACGTTCGGCCGTTCCGGCCCGGATCGCGGCCAGCGCCTCGGAAATCCGCTTGAGCGGTGCCAGGCCGAACCGCACCTGGAACATTGTGATAAGAAGAAGCACGACCGCCAAGGTCGCGAAGGTGACGATCAGCGCGCGGTCGAATGCGCGCGTCTCGTCGTCGATCTCCTGAGGATCGCCCGCGACCACGAGCAAGTAGCGACCGTCCTCACCAAGGTCGACGGTGCGCTCGAGCAGGCGTAGCCTCTGATCTTCTGGTCCGATCGCATAACCGCGCCGCGTGCCGTCGGGGCTCGTCGTCGCGTCCTCGTCGCGCAGGCGGTTCAGCCCGGTGTCCCAAAGCGAGCGCGACGAGCGGACTTCCGGCTTGGCGGCATCGAGCGGCGTGATCTGCCAATACCATCCCGACAGCGGCAGCTCGAACAGCGGCTCGCCGAGCGTCGGGGTTCCGCGATCGCCGGTTTGCTCCGGCGCTGCAACATCGGCCACCAGTGTGCGCAAGTAGACACTGAGGCGCCGGTCGAACGAGCGCTCCACTGCGTCGTGATAGATCGACGACAGGATGGCGCCGGTGGCGACGAGGATGACGACAGTCCAGGCCGTCGCGGACAGAAACAGGCGCAGCGCAAGCGAGCTAGCGTGCATCGGCTGGTGGCGTCAGCAAATAACCGAGGCCGCGCACAGTCTGAATGATCTCGACCCCGAGCTTCTTGCGAATGCGGCCGACGAACACCTCGATGGTATTGGAATCGCGGTCGAAGTCCTGGTCGTAGAGATGTTCGACCAGTTCGGTGCGCGATACCACGCGGCCGGAGTGGTGCATCAGATATGAAAGCAACCGGTATTCGTGTGAGGTGAGCTTCACCGGCGTGCCGCCTACGGTAACGCGCCCGGTGCGGCTGTCGAGCCGTACCGGCCCGCACAGAAACTCGCTCTTGGCATGGCCGACGGACCGGCGCAGCAGCGCCCGGATGCGCGCCAGCACCTCTTCGAGATGGAACGGTTTTGGCACATAGTCATCGGCGCCGGCATCGAAGCCCTGTACCTTGTCGCTCCAGCGGTCGCGCGCAGTCAGCAGCAGCACAGGCATGATGCGGCCCGCGCGGCGCCACGATTCCAGCACCGAGATGCCGTCCATCTTGGGAAGGCCGATATCGAGTATGATGGCATCATAGGGCTCGGTATCGCCGAGATAATGCCCCTCCTCGCCATCAAAGGCGCGATCCACCACATAGCCGGCATCGGTCAGCGCAGCGGTAAGCTGGCGATTGAGATCAGGGTCGTCCTCGACCACGAGGAGGCGCATCAGATGTTCCCCTTTGCCGCCCCGACGGCAGGCGCGGCAAGTCCATTCCAAGCCCATTATCTGCCATTGCGCCGGCATTGAGAACAAGACGTATTTTTCTCAGTTACAAGCTCAAAGGGGCGGGCAGTAAGGCACAATGACGCTCATACGGGCCGCAGGGGTCAAAGACTAGCGCCAGAGCGGGCTGCGTAGTAGGGCCGTTGATACGCATGTTGCACCGCATTCCTGCTGCGCCCCGCGTGATTTCCGCGCTCACGGACGGAGGTCGGGAAATCCGGAGAAAACCGAAAAGGCATCGACGCCCCCGCGCGGCGCGCGCCATTGGTTGATCGGCGCGGCCGGATCGGCGTAACCAAGCGCCATACCGCAGAAGACCATCTGCTCGCTCGGAAGATCGAGGTAGGTCGATACGGTCTTATGCCAATGGGTCCATGCCTCGATGCCGCAGGTGTGCAGGCCCTCGCCACGGGCGAGCAGCATCACGGTCTGCACGAACATGCCGAGGTCCGACCATTGCGGCGGCCCCATCGTCCGGTCGATGCAAAAGAACAGTCCGACTGGCGCGCCGAAGAATTCGAAATTGCGCGCATATTGACGATACCTCGCGGGGCGATCCTCGCGCGGAATTCCAAGGGTACGATAGAGCAGCGCGCCAACTTCGTAGCGCCGCCCGTTATAGGGCTCCTTGAGGGGATCCGGATAGATGCGATATTCGGCGCCCTCCCCGCGCGGATTGGTCGGCGCCTGCGGGCGAATGCGGGCCCTCAACTCCTCGAGCGGCGCGCCGGCGAGCGCATACACCCGCCACGGCTGCAGATTGCCACCCGACGGTGCCCGGGCAGCCCGATCGAGTATGTCGCGCACGGTCGCGAGCGACACCGGGGCTGGCAGAAAGGCCCGACAACTGAACCGCGAAGCAACGGCGTCACGCACATGCATGGAGTCTCTCCAGAAGAATCAGGTGGAGTGTCGGCGAGGAGCTGGCGGTGTAAAAGAGTGTCGTTCGAATTCGAAGACAGTTGACGTTGCACTTTCCGTCCGGCTGATCGGCACGCATGATCCTTCACCGCGCCGCGCTCGCGCTTTGGCTTGCGATCCTCCCCGTGTCCCGCCTCGCCTTCGCGATGGTGGGCGGTGCGCGCCCGGCCGAGCCCGAAATTGCACAGCACCTGGTGCTCCTGGTCGGCTCACGTGGCAATTCATGCAGCGGAGTCGCAATCGCGCGCGATCTCGTGCTGACCGCGGCACACTGCGTGCTGCCGGGCGCCGACTACAAGCTCGTGACCTTCGACGCTGCGCACCAGCCCCAATTCAAGGACATCGCGACAGTCGCCAGACATCCGCAATTTAATCTTGCAACGCTCCTGGCCCATCGCGCCACAGCCGACGTGGCTCTCCTCAAGCTCACCACGGATCTTCCGCCGGCCTTCGCTCCGGCGCCGCTCGCGCGGCCCGACCGCAAGGTCGCGGTAGGCGATGAATTCATCGTCGCCGGCTACGGCGTCACGCTGCGGGGCGACGGCCGCACAGGCGGCACGGCACGCGCCGCAACGCTTGTGGCGACCGGCCAGCCCGGCATGCTGCAGATCCGGCTGTTCGATCCCGCCACCAGGAATGAGCGTGCGGGCCTTGGCGCCTGCACGGCGGATTCTGGTGCGCCGGCCTTCGAGACCGATCAACGCCATGCCGTGGTCGGCGTGGTCAGTTGGACCACCGGGCCGCAACTCACCGACGGCTGCGGCGGGCTCACAGGCATCACCCCGCTGGCACGATACCGGGCATGGATCGTCGAAACTGCAGGCAACGCGGGATCATCGCTCGCGCCCTAACCGGTTAGGGTCACCACAGATCGGGCGTGGCGGCCAGTGCGCAAATATCTGGAACGAATTCAGACGATCGAGGCCGCAAGCAATTCAGCGCGCCTTCTCGGGAAGGACAAAGACCTGGCCCGGATAAATGAGATTCGGATTGCGGATTTGATTTTGGTTCGCGCCGTAAATGACTGTATACCGCTCTCCCGCACCATAGGTATTGCGACTGATGCGCCACAGGGTGTCTCCACGAGAGACGACGGCCGTCGTGACCCTGGGCACCGTCACCGCGCCGGGCGACGCCGCGTCTGGCGTCGAAGCTGTAGCTCCTTCCTGCGGAACTGCTCGACCGGCAGCGTTCTGCGACTTCGCCCATTGGTGAGGACCTTGCGACGCTTGCGGTGATTGCGAGACCCCAACAGTCTGATTCAGACCGGAGTCGTTCGCCGCCATAGTCGCAGGCATGTTGAACGGAACCTCAGCACGCGATCGGATCGCGCCGGAGCCGGCTTCTACCTCATCCAGTCTAACCCGATAACCACCAGGTGAGACACCCCCATTGACGGTGAACGCAAATCGTCCATCCGCGGCAGCGGTCGCCGAAGCAAGATAGCTTTCGTTGAGATAGAGCCTGATCGCAGCGCCGGAGGACGAGCGACCGCTGACATGCAGCTTCCCGCTCGGCTCGGTCTCAACCGTCTCCACCGTAACCGCGCCGCCGGTGGAGTTTGGCGCCGCAGGCTTCGACAGCACGATGCTTGGCTTGTCCGGCCTCATCAACGCCACGACCGGTCGTTCCTGCCGGTTCGGCTGAAGCGCGACAACCACGCTGTCTTTGGAGGTCGCGTCCGTGCCGTCTGGCAGTCTCGATCGCAAGGTCAACTCATAATCCCCTGGCGGAAGGCGGGGAGGCACCATCGCGAATTGCCCGAACCTGTCTGCCACCACGCGATCATGGAGCTTGCCGTCGCGCAATAATTCCACGCTTGCCCCCGGCGCAGCTCTGCCGGCGATGACTGCGTCACCCGAGGGCTCGATGCGCGCAACATCGAAGGCGGGCCGCGGCTCATCACCCGGCGAGGCAGGGGGCGCCGCAAGTGCGGCGGCGACATCTTTTGCTTCGTTTTTCACCGCCGCAATGGCGGACTGAGCCCGGTCTCGGACGCCTGAAGATTGCGAATTCGCCGTTGCGGCACTCACCTGATCGGCGTTAGTCGGTGTTTGCGGTCGCTGATAGCTGATGGCAAAGGAAAGCGCCGCGCCCGCTGCCGCGATCAGCGCCACAGGCGCGACTCTGCGCATCATCCAAGTTCGCATGACTGTCCTCGACGGTTGATCTGCATTCGCGTGTAGCGCGGCGTCTTCGTCGCGTCATTGAACGATAGATGAACTGACAACGGGTTAATCACAACGGACTATTCATGCTGCGCCGATTGACAGGGGTCATCAAGTCAAATCTCGATGCAATGTGGTCGCACACAATGCCCAAGAAGCCGGCATCTTAATTTGGATATTAGTGTGACTTCGGTTGGGCAGAAGCCGGCCCGCGCAATGTGCGCTCTTCGACAATCGCCAGCGCGATCAACGCCGCCGCAAGACACATACAGGCAGCCACGAAAACCCACGCGAATGCTGTGGAAAAATCGGATGCGACATCTGCCGGCAGCTGCGTGGCACCTCGCGATATCGGTTCAAGCGCAACCAATCCGCCGGACACATCCAGCTTGCCGAGTACGATCGCACCAAATCCCGCGACCATGATGGTGCCGCCGAGCAAGCGAAAAAAATTCAGCATGCCGGTAGCAACGCCGACCTCGTGGGACGGAACGGCATTCTGGATCAGGACAGTCGTGACCGGGTACATGGTCCCGATCCCGCCACCCGCCAGGAACAGCAGGCTCGCGACGCCGCCAAGCGACCGCGACAGACCCGCCAGTGCGGCGAGGGCGATAATGGCAAGAAGAAGCCCACACAACGGAACCCGCTTGTAATGCCGGTGTCGCCCGAGTGTCCGGCCGGCCGCAAGGGCGCCCAGCACGATGCCGGCCATGAATGCGATGAGCACGATACCAGATTTCGACGCCGAAGCGCCCATGACCAGTTCAAGGTAAAGCGGTATAAAAAACGACAGACCGATGATAACGCCGATCGAGAAGGAGCCCGCGACCACAGTGCCGGCAACCGTTCTGTCGCTCAGCATCGCTAGCGGCACGAACGGCTCTGTCGCTGTCGCAATCCGCCATGCGAAGAGCGACCACAACAACGCCGAACCGGCGATCAGCGAAAGGATCGGCAATGATGTCCATCGATAACGCACGCCGCCCCAGCTCATCGCCAGCATGATGGCGAGCGCAGCCGCGACCATCAACGCGGCTCCCGCCCAATCGAGCTTGTGCGGCCACTCATTGCGCGGCAGCCGTTCGAGCGCCCGATGCGTCATGAAAAGTGCGAGCGCGCCCATCGGAAGGTTGATCCAGAAGATCAGGGACCAGTGCAGATGCTCGGTCAGAAAGCCACCAAGCAAAGGGCCGACGACGCTCGCGATCATGAACATCACGGCAAATTGCGTCTGGTAGTGTGCGCGCTCGCGCGGCGATACCAGATCCGCCACGATGGCCTGTGCTATCGGCAAAATGCCGCCGCCGCCGATGCCCTGCAATGCACGCGCCGCGATCAACGTCCCCAGCGTCGGCGCCAGCGCACAGGCAACAGAACCAATGATGAAGATGGTGATGCCGCCGAGCAGGACACTGCGCCGGCCGTGAATGTCCGACAACTTGCCGAACAGCGGGGTCACCGCGGTCGCGCTCAGAAGATATGCGCCAGCGACCCAGGACAGGTCGTCGACATCGCCGAGCCTTGCCCCGATCGTCGGCAGCGCGGGTGCAATAATGGTCTGCTCTAGCGCGCTTAGAAACATCGCGAGCATAATTCCGGCGATGATCGCGCGCACGGCGGCAGGCTCAAGCGGCGCGTGAAACTCAGCGGCCGGCGTAGCGCCGCATTCCTGTGCGAGCGGTGGACTGGCACCGACGTCGAATGGGCGTACGGACCGAAGCGTCATGCGGGGCGTCTGCCCCGTGCCGGCACGCGGCTGGGCCAGGAGACGATGCGATCTTCGTAGTCCTGATCGCCGAGATTTTCCTCCGAGATTGCGACACGTCCGCGCACCGAAATGCCAGCAGCGTGCACCGTCTCGGGATCGCCAGATACCAGTGGATGCCACCAGTAAAGATCGCGGCCGTACGCCAGCAGCCGGTAGCCGCAGGTCGGCGGCAGCCATTTGAGGTTCGCGACGTTCTCGTGCGACAGCCTCACGCAATCATCGACCTGCTTGCTGCGGTTCTCGTAGTCTTTGCACCGGCAGGTGTGGCTGTCGAGCAGGCGACAGCCCACATCCGTGTAGTAAATCCGGCCGGTGTCGAGGTCCTCGAGCTTGTTGAGGCAGCAGCGCCCGCAGCCGTCGCATATGCTCTCCCACTCGGCCGGGGTCATTTCCGCAAGCGTCTTGCGGCGCCAAAATGGTGCATCGTCCATTGCTCAACTCCTGGACTAATCGAGAGCACCGCGCAAAGGTAATTTCTGCGGCACTGTCGCGCTGCAATACACCGTTGCCCCACAATGATTTGTGTTGCAACGTATCCGTATTGGCCCGATGTCAGTCCCGGGCTTAGATACCTGTTATCGGATTTGCGGATTGGCAAGCTGGCGGCGATGTCTCGGCGCTCCGTTTAGCCGGCAACACCAGGAACAATAGCCGAATCAAGTGGTTGATTACCAGCGTAACCGTCCCCTAACCCCGCCACGACAGCGTCGCATTAACAGGCCAAGAGAGCGACCGTGCAAGACGAGGTTCCATCCCAGGACAGACCCGACTGGAGACAGCGGCTCCGGACCTATTTGCTTGACCTTCGCTCCCGCATCGATTTCGGCCTGTTTCGCGGCCGGCGGAGGGAGCAGGAAGTTCAATTCCAGGATGAGCCCGACTTGAAGCGGCGGCTCCGGACCTATCTGCTTGACGTCGACTCCCGCCTCGATTTCGGGCTGTTTCGCAGCGGCCGGATGGCGCGTGAATCGTTCGAGCGGTTCCGCGACTTCATGGATCGCTTCTACGTGGCCGGGTGGCGGCGATGGCTCGTGATCGAACCCCTGTCGGAGTTGGCCACCTTGGGCACCGGCGGGCTACTGCTGGCTCTCGCGCTTGCGGTTCCCGCATTCCGCGAGACTGCCGACGAGGACTGGCTCAAGAAATCCGAACTCGCAGTGGTATTTCTTGACCGCTACGGCAACGAAATCGGCAGCCGCGGAATCAAGCATTCGAGTGCGGTAGCACTCCAGGATTTTCCTGACCACCTCATCAAGGCCGTGCTCGCCACGGAGGATCGGCGTTTCTACGAGCATTTCGGCATCGACATCGGCGGCACGGCACGCGCGATGGTCACCAATGCGCGCGCCGGCGGCGTGGTGCAGGGCGGTTCCTCGATTACCCAACAGCTCGCCAAGAATCTGTTCCTGAGCAATGAGCGCACCATCGAGCGCAAGGTGAAAGAAGCCTTCCTGGCCCTGTGGCTGGAGACGCGACTCTCCAAGAACGAAATTTTCAAGCTCTACCTTGACCGCGCCTATATGGGTGGTGGCGCCTTCGGCGTCGATGCGGCGGCACAGTTCTATTTCGGTAAATCGGCGCGCGAGGTGAACCTTGCCGAAGCCGCGATGCTGGCCGGCCTGTTCAAGGCGCCGACGCGGTTTGCGCCGCATATCAATCTGCCGGCCGCGCGTGCGCGCGCCAATGTCGTGCTCGACAACCTGGTCGAGGCAGGTTTCATGACTGAAGGTCAGGTGTTCGGCGCTCGCCGCAATCCCGCGGTCGCGATCGACCGTCGCGACGAGGGAGCGCCGGGCTACTACCTCGACTATGCGTTCGACGAGATGAAGAAGCTCGTCGAAACTCCCGCCTTCCGCAACATTCCGGATCGCGCCTTCGTGGTGCGCACTGCGCTCGACCTTGGGCTGCAGCGCACCGCCGAGGATACCGTGGAGAACATGATCCGCCAGTTCGGGCGCGACTACCATGCCAAGCAGGCCGCCGCTGTGGTGGCGGATCTCGATGGCGCGGTGCGCGCCATGGTGGGCGGCCTTGACTACAACATCAGCCAGTTCAATCGCGCGACCGACGCATATCGCCAGCCGGGCTCTTCGTTTAAGCCCTATGTCTACGCCACCGCCCTCATGAACGGCTTCAAGCCCAACTCGGTCGTTGTGGACGGACCGGTCTGCATCGGCAACTGGTGTCCGCAGAACTACGGCCACAGCTACTCGGGCTCGGTCACGCTGACCCAGGCCATCACGCGCTCGATCAATGTAGTGCCGGTGAAGCTGTCGATCATGATGGGTGGGTCCGCAGGGCCCAAGGCCGGCCGCGCCAAGATCGTGCAGACGGCCCGTCGCATGGGCATCAAGGCGCCCCTGCCCGACACCCCGTCGCTACCCATTGGAGCCGACGAGGTCACCTTGCTCGAACATACGGTTGCGTATGCGACCTTCCCGAATCAGGGCAAGGCCGTGAAGCCGCACGCCATCCTGGAGGTGCGCTCAGGAGCCGGCAACACCATTTGGCGTTTCGACCGCGACGAGAGCAAGAAGCCCACGCAGGCCATACCGCCCCAGGTCGCCTCCGACATGGCCATGATGATGAGCAAGGTGGTCGAGGAGGGCACCGCCAAGCGGGCTGCCCTCGATGGCGTCAAAGCGGCGGGCAAGACTGGCACCACCAACTCCTATCGTGACGCCTGGTTCGTCGGCTATACCGGCAACTTCGTGTGCGGTGTGTGGTACGGTAACGATGACTACAGTCCGCTCAACCGAATGACCGGCGGTTCTCTGCCAGCGCAGACGTGGCACGAGATCATGGCGTATGCGCATCAGGGCATCGAACTCAAGCAGGTTGTGGGCCTCGGACCGAATAGCGCCTCCACCGGACCAATCATCGAAAAGGAAGGCAGGGGGGACGCGCCGATCCGGCCCGCCATGCTCACCCACAAAGGCGTGGATACGCTGCTGCGGCTCGAGCGGCTGATGGACGATGCCAGCCGCCAGATGGCCGCGGACAACCGTGCCGTAGAGCCCGCAAAGCCGGCCGCGGCAGCCCAACCACCTGCTCCGGCGCGACGAGCAACGCCTGGGCGCGCGGGCAACAAAGTTGGTTCAGTCGCGACAGTGGCGCCGTGATGTAGATGACAGACGACAGACCACAGACCACAGACCACAGGCTGATTTTGATCTTGATGTCTCCAGATATCCCATTTCCTGGCAACTTGATCCGTGTCATCTTTAGTTCACGTCCTTTGTTTGACGTCCGTCATTCGGCGTCTGTCATCTGATCTGTGATATGCGGCTGCTGATCGGACTATTGCTTTCCTTCGTCATCGCAGCGGGCATTGGGCTCGGCTCGACGTGGTTTGCGCTGACCCAGAACCTTTCCTTCGGGGCGCTGGAACTCGGCGCATGGAAGGGCTATCCGCGCAACGGCACAGTTGGCATTGACCCTTATGCGCGGGCTGCCATCGCGCGTAATGGCGAGTTGCCGATCGGCTCGGGCGACGGCGTTGCATTCACAACCGCGGTCGACGACGATGGCCGTCCGCTTGACGGCCGCTGTGATGTTATCGTACGCGGCACCACCCCACCGGCGCGCTATTTTACGGTGACGCTCTACACCCCCGCCGGACGTCTGGTCGCAAATTCGCTCGACCGGCACGGCTTCACCAGCCAGGAGCTGGTGCGCGACGCGTCCGGAGACTTTGAGATTACCGTCTCTCCGCGCGTACGACCCGGCAATTGGCTGCCGACTGGCGGCATTGATAGCTACGTGCTGATGATGCGTTTCTACGATACGTCGCTTGGCATTGCGACGCGGGCCGGCCGCGAAGCTCCGATGCCGGCGGTCCGATCGACGCGGAATTGCCAATGATCAGGTGGTTATTGTGGATCGCGGGCGGGCTGGTGTTGGGCGGCATTGTGCATCTCACCGCCATCATGGCGCTGCCGCGTACGGCGAGCCGTGACGCCTATGCGAGGCTTGCCCCGCTCGCGCCCGTCAACGGATTTGCGCTGCTCCCCGCGCCGACCCCGGAGGCTTCGAGCGTGCCGTTCATGGATCCGGCTTTTGCGGTCGCGGTGTGCCGATATGACCTCACCAAGGGTTCGGTCAAGCTTACGGTGCCAGTGGGCCAAGCCTACACGTCTGTCACGTTCTATACGCGTTACGACGTTGCCTACTACGCCATCAACGACCGCTCCGCCGGACGGCGTTCGATCGAACTCGATCTGATGACGACCAAGCAGCGTGACGACCTGCCGGACGATGAAGAGATCACCGCCGCCGATCGATTGATCGTGGAGTCGCCGACCCTCACCGGCCTCATCGTCGCCCGGGCGTTTTCACCCGAGCCAAGCATGACGCCGGCAGCCACCGCGGCTCTGCAGGCGGCCCAATGCAAGCCGCAGTGATCGCCGATCGATTGCGCCCCGCCGAATCGTTGCCGACCGGTGTGACCGCCGCTGCAGAGACCGGCGTGTCATTGCCCAGTGCCGCGGTCGTGCCGACCCCGGCATGGATGTCGTCGGTGACGAGACCAGATTTGACGCCGCCAAAATCTCCATTGGCGCAACCGCCCAGTTCAAGTGAAGTGCAGAGCGGGGCCGCGCCAAGAGATGTAATCGCAATGTACCGACTCCGCCGCGCGAGGTTCTCATGGTGGTGACGCGCGCCTGCGGCGCTTGCGGCCGGACGGGGATTTGATAGTCCGGCTTTCAATGCCCGAAGGCACGTCGTGTGCACGTTCAATGCGAACCACCGGTAAAATGACAATTGCCGCGGAGACGTGTGGCGCCGGCGTCGGCGCTTCGCACAACGTGCGTCGCGCTTTCGAAAACGTGATGACCGCCCCCATAGGCCCTCCCGGCGATTTAAGAATTCGATGCGACTCCTGGCGCTGCAGACGCAACGCGTGCGTATGCGATTAATGCCAGCCATGGTTAAAGGCGCGTAAACGCGCGCCTCGGCGCCATCCGCAACGGCGGCGCAGAGCTATCGGCTGGCCAAAGTGTCCGGCTCCATGTCTTCGCACAGCGGCAGCTTGATGATGACTTCCTGGGCCGCCAAGCCGATGCCCGAGGGATCAGTGAAGACCATGAGCGACTCGAGGTCCTCGGCGATACCGAGCCCCGTGATGCGAGACGAGAGCCCACTGACGTAGGTCCGGAACGCATATTGCGATAATCCAGAGGTGGGGTCGACGGTCACCTTGAACTGCACGACCGCGCCGCTCGTCGAAGCGTACATGTATGGTCCTTCGGCGACGATGGCTGACGGCTGGATGATGGCTGCCGACGAGAAGCCGACATTGGGCTGGGCGTTGCCGCAACGGTTGGGGTTGTGCACGTTGAAGACGGCCTGCAGCTTGCCTGCCAGAGTGTACGGCCCCGGATTGGCAAATGCGACGTCGTTGAAGATGCACTGAGGCCAAGCGGTCGTAGACGAAACGCCGGGATCGGCGTCGAAACTGTTCACGCCAGGCTGGCCGCCGAAATAGGGCTGGTTGTCGGGGCCGAAGGCCGTTATCAGGTCGATCGGGAGGCCACCGCTACCGACCTGCATACATTTGACCTGGCTTGCCGGGGGGACCGAGAAGTTGGGATCGATCGGCTGGCCGGGATCGCCAGGATCGCCCAGTGGATTGAGGCAGGCATAGACGTACTGCCGCTTTTTCCTTGAGGTCGCAATGGCGAACATGCCGTCGGGGCTCACCGCAGCATTGGTCAGCAGCTGTCCTTCGGGAATACTTGAATAATGGTTTATGGGCGGAACGCCGATCTTGTACTGTATTCCGATGACCTTGCCAGCATCGCCCCCGCTGACCGGATTGGTGACGTTCACCAGTGGCACCGCAAACAAGCCGCCCTTGATGCCGGCCACGAACAGGTAGGTGGTGGCGGACTGCACCGTGGTGGCGACACCGTGGGAGATCGCACAGCCGAGTTGATTGAGCCTTGTATTGGCGGGATTGGGAGCGCCCCGCTTGCTCAGCGCGGCGGGATTACAAGTCGGCGTGACGGCCTCGCCCTGATACGGCACGTCACCGATATTAATAGCTACGCCACCCTTGACGACTGGCAGGAGAAGGCAGTTTGCCAGCGTGATCAGGGGTATCGACCATGCTGTCGGCGTTCCGCCAGCGGGGCCGATATCAGTTTCCTTGCAGAGTGTCGTGCCCTGATCGAATACCCAGTTATGCCCGCCGCCGGTCAGCGGTTGCGTGGGATCGTTGTTCTCAAAGACCGAATTGTCGGGGACGAAGATCGAGCCGGCCGTGCTGGTGAAGATGTTCGGCGACCAGTTGACCGCCGGTGGTCGACCGCTGAGGAAGCCGCCGACCGGGAAACTCGTACCGTCGACGCATTCAGCCCACGCTACGTTTTGGCAGAGAAGCACAAACGCCGTCGCGGCCGCAACGATTCGCTGCGCCCGTGCGCTCACACTTGCGTCGCCCTCCTCTCGCATCAAGTTACCTCCCTGATGACGCAAAAGGTGAGTTTTCCGGCGCAACCAAGGTAAAAGAAACGCGATTTGATAACATCGCACTTCAGGGCCGAACTTTCGTCCATTTACTTTCACTTTGGTCTGATGATCGGTATGAGCGGCCTCGTGTCGTTGGCCGCTGACGGTGGTGGCATATGGCGTTGGGGCTCGGTGGCAATGCTCGAAGGAAATCGCAGTGATTGGTGCGACAGCCGTCGGTTCAACGCGTCATCACGCAGGCCTGCAAGATGAGCCTGCATAAGGTCGGACGTCTGCTCGCCGGCGTTGAATGGCCCGCCGACGGCGAGCGCTGGGAACTTTGAAAATACCAATACAAACGAATTTCGATGTGGGAACCTTCATACGCTGCGCCGCCGCCCGCGGGCCACGCAGAGCAAGCGCATGGGGGCGGAGAGATTTCTCCGCCCGGAAAATTTCAGGCTACAGATCTTCGCAGAGGGGCAACTTGACGGTGACGAAATCAAGACCATTTGTCTGGCCGTAGACCATGATCGACTTGAGGTCATCAGCGACGCCGAGCCCGCTAAGAAACGCCGGGAGCCCGGCGGCATAACCCCGGATCCTGTATTGCGAGAGTCCGGAGACAGGATCGATGGTCACCTTGAATTGCACCACCGTGGTGTACCTCGACTGCTTTGTAAAAACACGGATAAGGTTTGTTGATAGGCCAAGCTCCGTTTTCGAACTTTCGTGCGCTGCTGCGGCATTCCTATGGGGCGGACCAGCAGCGGACCTGTCAGGACGAAGCGGCCTCCTCAGTCTGAGAATATCCGCTTACCTGTCCTCGCAGGACGGAAGCCCTGTCACGAATTCGCGCAAATCATCGGCTTGGTTCAAGTCATCGGCTTGGTTCATGCCGTCGCATTATGGCATACAAAAACTGTCAGTAACCTTTTAAACGACGCGCAAAAGATAAATTGCTTTTTTTCATAACAGTGTTTCCTTTAGTATTTCAAAAATACGACTAAGCTTTTGGTTAGTTATCTATACTATCTAACTCAGATTTTAGAAGCTTCATGCGCTGCTGCGCCGCCTCCTTGGGGCGACGCAGAGCAAACGTATTCGCACTGAGAGATTTTCTGCAGAAAGTCTCCGCTCACATGTCCTCGCAGAGCGGTAGCTTGAAGATGAGTTCCTGACCCGCCGCGCCGACGGCCGATGGGTCGGTGAAGACCATGAGAGACAGAAGGTCGTCGGCGATGCCGAGCCCTGTAACAAGCGAGAGCCCGGAAACGTAGGTGCGGAAGATGTATTGCGACAATCCGGAAACCGGATCGACGGTCACCTTGAACTGCAGCACCGTGCCGCCCACTGGAGCAACGTAGATGTACGATCCATGGGTGATGAAGGCTTCCGGCTGAACGACCCTGGCCGCCGGAAAGCCCGCGTTGGCCCGGGCGCTGATGCAGTGGTTTCCGCTATGCGCGTTAAAGGCGGCCTGCAGGCTCGGGAAGCCGATACTGATACACTGCGGCCACGCGGCCGGCGCAGAACCGCCCGGATCCCCGTTAAAGCTGTTCACGCTGCTCTGTCCGCTCGCACCGGCCCTTCCGGCGAAATAGGGCTGGTTGTCGGGGCCGAACGCAGTGGTCAGGTCGATCGGGAGGCCGTTAGCGCCGATCGACATGCATTTAACCTGGCTTGCGGGCGGGATCGAGAAGTTCGGATCGATCGGCAAGCTGGGATCGCCGGGATCGCCCAGCGGATTGAGGCAGGCCCAAACCGACGGCAGCCTTCTGATCGAAGTGGCAATGACGAACATGCCGTCGGGGCTGACCGCAGCGTTGGTCAGCTTCTGTCCCTGCGGAATGTCTGAATAATAGTCGTTGGCCGGGAAGCTTGGATCAATGATCTTGCCGGCCTCGCCACCAGTGACCGGGTTGGTGACATTTGTCAGCGGTACCGAAAACAAGCCGCTATTGATGCCCGCGACGAATAGGAAGGTGGCGGCGGACTGCGCGGTGGTGGCAGCGCCGTGGGAAATCGCGCACCCGAGCTGGTTGAGCCTGGTATTGGCCGGATTGGGCGCGCCGGGCTGGCTCAGCAAGGCCGGATTGCAGGTCGGCGTGATCGTCGTTCCCTGATAGGGAATGTCAAAGACACCACTCACAATTATGTTGTTTCTGATAATCGGCAGGAACAGGCAATCCCCTTGCGCACTGAGCACGGGCATCGCCCATGCGGTGGGCGTTCCGCCGGCAGGTCCGGTGTCGGTCTCCTTGCAGGTGGTCGAGCCTTGGTCGAACGCCCAGTTGTGTCCGCCGCCGGTCACCGGTTGCGCAGGATCGTTATGCTCGAAGACAGAATTGTCGGGAACAAAGACCGAGCCGGCCGTAGCGGTGAACATACCCGGCGACCAGGTGGGAACTGCTGGCGGTTGGCCAGCAACGAAGCCGCCGGGCGGGAACGTCGAGCCGTCCGCACATACGGCCCAGGCGAAGTTCTGACAGAGGAACGTAAACGCCGTGGCGGTTGCAACTACGTGTCGCGTCCGCTTTCTGAGATTTGCATTACCCCGGTTTCGCATCATGTTGTACTCCCTCATGCTTGAAGACACGGATAAGGCTTGTTGTGTTTGTCAATACAGCCGAACTCAGTTTTGGAATTCTCGCCCGACGTGGCGCCGCCCACGGGGGCGACGCAGTTCTATCCGGGCGGAGAAAACCTCCCCGCCCGGAAAATCTCTGCTTACATGTCTTCGCAGAGAGGAGCCTTCACGACGAGCTCCTGGGCCGCCAAGCCGAGGCCCGATTGGTCGTTGAAGGCCATGAGCGACTTGAGGTCGTCGGCGACGCCGAGTCCCGTAATAAAGGACAACGGGGCCCCACTAAGGTAAGTCCGGGACGCATATTGCGATAATCCCGAGGCAGGATCGACGGTCACCTTGAATTGCAGAACCGGAGCGCCCACCGAACCCGCGTACATATACGATCCGTGGCTGATGATATCCTGCGGCTGCACGACCGCCGGCAGCGATAGACCGACATTAGGCACAGCAGTGACGCAATGGCCTGCGCTGTGCACGTTGAAGACAGCCTGCAACTTGCCCATCAAGGTAGTGGGCGGCGGATTCGGAAACCCGAAGCCATTGAAGATGCACTGCGGCCACGCGCTCGGAGACGAGCCGCCCGGATCCTGGTTGAAGGTGTTCACACCCCTCGCGCCGCCGAAATAGGGTTGGTTGTCGGGACCGAAGAGGGTCGTCAGGTCGACCTGGAGGCCATTGTTGCCAATGATCATGCATTTGACTTGGCTTGCCGGAGGGATCGAGAAGTTAGGATCGATCGGCTGGCTGGGATCGCCAGGATCGCCCAGCGGATTGAGGCAGGCGAAGACGTTTGGGTTCCTACGGATTGAGGTCGCTATCGCGAACATACCGTCGGGGCTCACGGCGCCGTTGGTGAGCTTCTGTCCCTCGGGAATATCCGAATAATAGCTCTCGGATACAACGACTTTGCCCGCATCGCCGCCGGTGGCCGGATTGGGGACATTCGCCAGCGAAACCGCCCACAGGCCGCTTTGGATGCCAGCCACAAACATGAAGGTGGTGGCAGATTGCTGCGTGGTGGCGACACCATGGGAGATCGCGCATCCGAGCTGGTTGCGCCTGGTGTTGGCCAGATTGGGCGCGCCGGGCTGACTCAGCAAAGCCGGATCGCAGGTCGGCGTGATGGCCTGACCCTGATACGGTATGTTGCAACAACTGACAATTATGCGGTTTCTGGTGATCGGCAGAAAAATGCATTCCTCCGACGCGGAAGAAATTTGCCATCCCGTTGGGGTTCCGCCGGCAGGTCCGACGTCGATCGCCTTGCAAGTCGCCGAGCCTTGGTCGAACACCCAGTTGTGCCCGCCTCCGGTCACCGGCTGACCGGGATCATTGTGCTCGAAGATCGAATTATCAGGAATGAAGACCGAGCCTGCTGAGCCCGTGAAAACGCCCTGCGACCAGATGGCCGTCGGCGGTTGGGGGTAGACGAAGCCGCCGGGCGGGAACGTCGAGCCGTCGGCGCATACAGCCCAGGCGAAGTTCTGACAGAGGAACGTAAACGCCGTGGCGGTTGCAACTACGTGTCGCGTCCGCTTTCTGAGATTTGCATTACTCCACTTTCGTATCATGGTGTACTCCCTCACGCTTGAAGACACGGATAAGGTTTGTTGTGTTTGTCGATATAGTCGAACTTCGTTTTCGAAGTTTCGGCTGCTACTGCGCCGTCCCTATGGGACGACGCAGAGCGGAATGCGGACGGAGAAACCTCCCCGTCCGGAACATCTCCGCTTACAAGTCCTCGCAGAGAGGCACCCTGTAGATGACTGTCTGAGTCCCACTTATTGGGGTGGTGAAGACCATCAGGGACTTGAGGTCGTCGGCGACGCCGAGCCCCGTAACGAACTGGAACCCGCTGACGACGGTCCGGAACGCATAGTGCGACAATCCAGTGACCGGATCGACCGTTACCTTGGCCTGCACCACTGTGCCGCCTGTGGGAGAGGCGTACATATATGAGCCGTGGGTAATGATGTCGTCCGGTTGGACAACCATGGCCGACGAAAAGCCGACGTTGGGCACGGCATTGCCGCAATGGTTTGCGCTGGGCGCGTTGAAGACCGCCTCCAGTTCGCCCATCAAGGTGGTCGGCGGAGGAGGAGGAAAGACAACGCCGTTGAAGATGCACTGCGGCCACGCCGTCGGAGACCGACCGCCCGGATCCGCGTTAAAGGTGTTCACGGTCCGCTGCCCGCCGAAATAGGGCTGGTTGTCGGGGCCAAACGCAGTGGTCAGATCGACCACCAAGTTGTTATTGCCGACCACCATGCATTTGACTTGGCTTGGAGGGGGGATCGAGAAATTGGCATCGATCGGCAAGCCGGGATCGCCGGGATCGCCCAGCGGATTGAGGCAGGCCCAGATGAATTGCGCCCTTTTGTTCGACGTGGCGATGGCGAACATGCCGTCGGGGCTGATCGCTGCGCTGGTCAGATTCTGTCCGCCGGGAATATCTGAATAATAGTCGAAGGCCCCAACGATCTTGCCCGCCTCGCCGCCGATAACCGGCGAGGGCGGGGCATTCACCAGCTCCACTACGAACAGGCCGCTTTGGGGAAGCCTGACGGTTGGAATGACGGCCACGAACAGGAAGGTGGTGGCCGTTTGCGGCGTGGTGGCGACGCCATGGGAAATCGCGCACCCGAGTTGGTTAAGCCTTGTGTTGGCCGGATTGGGCGCGCCGGCCTGACTCAGCAGGGTCGGATCGCAGGTCGGCGTGATGGTCTCGCCCTGACCAATAGTGGCGGAAGCGACGGGGCCGGGCCCGGACAGGCCAAAGCACTCCGTCGACGGAAGCGAGGGTGGGAATGTCACTTTCCACGCCGTCGGCGCTCCGCCCGCAGGTCCAACGTCAATCGCCTTGCAGAAGGTATTCACGTCGAACACCCAGTTATGTCCGCCGCCGGTCCGCGGCTCACCGGGATTGTTGTGTTCGAAGACCGAGATATCGGGGACGAAGACGGAGCCGTCGCCGCTGAGGCCCGGCGACCAGATGGTCACCGGCGGCGATCCGGCAACGAAACCGCCGGCCGGCAACGTCGAGCCGTCCGCACACACGGCCCAGGCGAAGTTGTGGCAGAGGAACGTAAACGCGGTCGCGGTAGCAACCACTCGCCGTACCCGCTTACCGGGAACTGCGCGGCACTTCTCTTGCGTCATTTATGCCTCCTCTAAAGCATTTCTGGATGCAACCAGCGTAAGAACATCGGGTGCTAATACAATCGGCCTTCGGTACGGAACTTTGGTGCCTTTGCTTGTCCCTTTGGTCTCATCACCTCAGAGTTGTAATGTCGTCCTGTGACGTGGCGTGGCATGCGGCGTTGCCGGATATCTCAAATCCTCCCAAGGAAAATCAGGGGTGCGAAGAAATCAGGGGTGTGACTGATAGCGTCGGCCCAGAGCCGTCGTAGTGTCACCCTTGCGCGATGGTGCAAGCCCGGGGTCCCGCCGGTGGTTAACGGCCCGCTAACGGCGAGCCGCTATAGCGATGCCGCGTATCGAAATTCGCGAACCAAACGAGAAGCGGCGTGGCAGTTACGATATCAACCAACAGGGACATTCTGACTGGCCGCGGTGATCGGCCCGACACCGAAGTGACGTCGCGCCTGTTGCTCGCGCTGACGGCCCTCTATGTGCAACGGCCGACTCATACCGTGGAGGAGCAGCAGCAATACGGTGAGTTGGCGCTGCGCCTGATCGACAAGGTCGACGCGCCGACGCGCGACGCCGTGGCCGGCATCCTGCAACGCCACCCGCACGCGCCCGCAGAGATCTTCGAACACCTTAGGTGTACGCAATCGTCGCTCAGTGGCGACTTGGAAAGCGATACTCACTCGATACGTGATCAACAATTCGCGGGCGATCAACATTTGGCCAATGGGGAACGCGCGCCGACGCCGGCACCGTTCGCAGCCGCGCCCGCGGTGCCGCAGGCTACCGACACGACACCTGAATTCGCCGAGGCATTTTTCGCTGCCTCGCCGGCAGAGCGGCGAAGGATGCTGTCGCTAATCGCGCCCAGTGGTAGCCATGATGTTCCTGCCACGTCCGAAGATGGCGAGCGCACCTACGGGGAACTCGACGTAGCCGCCCTGCATGGTCGCACTGGTGAGTTCACTTGCGAATTCGAACGCATGGTCAACATTCCAAACAGTCTGTGCGAGCGGATACTCAACGATCCGTCGGGCGAGCCCATGGTGATCGTCGCAAAAGCGAGCGGCGTGCCGATCGCAATACTCCAGCGCATCCTGCTGCTCGTTAACCCGGCGGTCAGTCATTCGGTGCAGCGGGTTTACGATCTCACCGAGCTTTATCACGGTCTGGATCGCAGCGTAGCACGCGACATCGTTGCGGCGTGGCGTGCGCGAGCAAAACGCAACGATCCGACCGTGCGGCGGCGGCTCGCCGCAGGAGACTGCAAACCCGGTGTTCTGCGCGACACGTCGGTCGCGAGCCTGCGATCGCGATTCGGCGCACTTGCTGACCGCCTGCAGGGTCAAGCCATCAATGCACGACCCGGTCCAGGAAGTGTCGCCCCGCGCGGTCTTCGGTCTCGATGATCCATACGTCCGGATCGAAGCGGATTTGGCGAGCCAGACAGGCCTCGGCTTCGGCCTCAGGCGCCGGCATTGTTTTCATCGCCGCACTGAAGGCGCGCTCGATTGGATGTTCGTCCTCGAAGGCCGATTGCGGAGCCGGTCCATAAACGTCTGCAGTGTCGTCCAGGCGATTGACCTTGACGAAAATCGCGCCAGCTTCCTCGGCGCCACGTCGGCGAATCGCCGCGAATACACCCTCGACGTGGCAGCGTCGGAGATAGGCAGATACCCATACTGCCGATTTGAGTCGCATGTCCGGGGCTTCTCTCGAAACGACGGGTTATGTATCACAAAACGCGAATAGCCGCAGCCAATCCCGGTGATTGGGCAATTGGGGCCGTCTTTGCAATCATTCCAGTGTCCGCCCCGTCGCCATGGCAATCGCATGGCGCAGGCGAGGCGTAATCTGACCGGTCACCGGCAGATTGTGATCGCGCTCGAAGCGCGCAATCCCCTCCCGGGTATCATCGTCAAGCGCCCCGCTCACCCTGATCGGCCCATAACCGAATTCGTTGAGAACGCGCTGCAGCGTGCTCACCTGCCGCAACGGATTGATCGCCTCGGCGACCGGATCCGAACGCACACCTGCGGGCCCGCTTTGCGCACGCGGGCGCGGCAATGGAACCGGATCGATCTTCTGTGCGGGTTCAGCCGGCCGACGCCGCGGCAATTGCGCAACCGCTCCGGTCGCTTCGCTGGAGAACACCGGCAGTGGGCGGATCGCGAAGATCGGCGCCGGATGTCGCCCCGGCTGCAAATAGAGGCTGTTCGCCAGGATCGCCGCGACAGCGGCAGTGAGCGCCAGCGCGCACATACTGTCGCGCGGATTACGCAGCACCAGCCCAAAAATGCGCGGCAGCCGCACACGTACGAGGGCGCGGTATGTAGCGCTCAGGCCATCGCCGACGCGTTCCAGGACGGATATTTCACGCACGCTTTTGTACCTGGAACGAGGGATTTGCCGGAGAGTTCATTGCAGCCGGCTCCGCCGTGGAAGGATCGACCGCATGCCCCGACATTGGGAAACAACCGGGCCGTCCTTTCGGCGCGCCATCATGGATAGCGCTCGGCATCGAAATGGCAGAGCCAGAGTCCGCTGCGTGTTCGCAATCAAGCGACGGGCGCACCACCTGAGTGCTCTTACCGAATCTGCTGTCGATGTCGGGGTCGCCGCCATGGAGTCTGACCACCAGAAAACGGGTCTTGGCGGTGCTGGCGCGTTCCGCCTCGATGCGCGCATTTATCAGCGCCTGCTCCTCGGTTTTTCGCAAGGTGATATCGCGCATCACCGCGACGACGCAGCGGCTCGTCACATCGCCGCCTCGGCCCATGTCTGCGCCGAACGGCTGGCACCGCATTTCGATCCAGATGAACTCCGCCTGGTCGTGTCGCCGCAAGCGGAATTCAATTTCGCAGGTATCACCGGTTGCCGCCGCCTCCGACAGCGCATGCAGATAGGCCGGACGATCAGCGATGTGGATGCGATCGAACAGACCGCAGCTCTGTAAGTCGAAGGGCGAAGCGCCCAGCACGGCCTGCGCATTCGCGGAGGCGTATATGATACGACCACCGTGGCCGTGGTGGGTGATGACGTCGGTCTCGCTAAAGGCGGGCAGCCGCCATTGGCCCGCCTGGCGGAAGAGCGGCGTTACATCCGCTCCCGCAAGCGCATCGGCATTCAGCGCTATGCCGGTGGCATAGAGCAGGGCCGACAAAATGCCAGGCACCGCAAGCATGCCGGTCGGCCGCTCGACGGCGGGCACGAGGTCGAACCCTGCGCCGGCGAAGGTAAGAAGCCCGATCCCGGCGAGCGCAAGCAACGCCGCAAGCGCTATCACGCGTCGCGACCCGGACAATGCGGCTTCGAGCAGAATCAGCACGAACCAGATCACAGCGACCGAATTTATGCCGCCCGAACCGGCCGCCACGAACGTCACAATGCCGGTCAGGGCAAACGCGGACAGACCCTGAGCGACATCGTAGCGGCCGGTGCGCGAGAGGAAACAGGCGGTGGAGATCGGAACGATCATCCAAGCCAGCACAAAGAATTCGGGCGCGCTCGGCACACCCCGCCAAGCGAGGAACACCGGGAACACGCCAAGCGCCATCAAGCTCCCAAACACACGGGGCACCATGAAGGCGAGATGGCGCTGCACCGCAACTGCGTCGGCACGCGCCGAGGGGTGCACAAGCGCGTCGAGAAAGTCGCAAATAGGGGTCGATAGGTTCACGATGCTCTGTTGCTTCAACGATTGGAACACGTCCCCGTTCGGATCGTGGCAAAGGCCCCTTAAGCGAACGCTAAGGAGGTTGCGGTCGCGCGATTCGGAATATCGAAATCAATTGCAGAAAAGCTGTCTTGGTTAACGGAATTCTCCGACATTGTGAATGCCGGGTTGAAGGCCGGCAGATGGATCGGTGTCATGCAAAGCCGAACTCGCCGCGCTGCAACGCATCTGCACGGACCGGCATGGTCGACTTCGGCGGCGCGCTCAATAAAAATGTCAAAATGATGAAAGTTATCGTCAAAATATTGCAAATTTAAAGCGAAAGTGCGGGCAATGCGTCTAAATTCTCGAACCGGATCGTCGACCTGCCGCGTGCGCTGCGGCCGCCCAAGTCGCTGCGCGATCCTGGCAGCGCACCCGTGGCGGGGCGACGATTCTCTATGACTTCGCCAGTGACACCAGTTTGGCAGGATCGATCGAGCCGCCCTCAACTCTCCTGGCCGGCCGCAAGCCCAGCCTCCGAAGGAAGGAGCATCGAAGGCGTCAAAGCATCGCAGCCTATCTTAATGACAGCGACATGACGCCGCCGTGGAGCGGCCTCCATTCCCGCAAGTATGCAGCGACAAAGCGGTCCTCATAGAGATCCGCAACCTATCGCCATCCTGGCCTGTCCGTCATATGTAAAGAGCGTGCGGCAGCGGTGCCGCTGAGCCTCTGGACGTTATGACGATCGACGAAATCACCGAGAACTTCGCTCTGCTCGACGATTGGGACGATCGCTATCGTTACCTGATCGAATTGGGGCGCACGCTCGAACCCCTGCCTGATTCGGCGCGAACCGAGGCCAACAAGGTGTCGGGCTGCGCGAGCCAGGTGTGGCTTCGCACCGACATTGATCGCGGCGGCCCCAGCGGGCCGGTGCTGCGCTTTAAGGGCGACAGCGACGCCCACATCGTGCGCGGCCTAATCGCGACCTTGTTCGCCGTCTACTCTGGTAAGCCCGCGCAGTACATTCTTGATTTCGACGCACTGGCTTTGTTCGATCGCCTCGGATTGCGCGAGCACCTCACTCCACAGCGGTCGAATGGACTCAAATCCATGGTCGGCCGCATTCGCGAGGAAGCACGCAAAGCGCTCGCCTTGGCCGGAGCGTGATCTCACGCCGGTGGTCCGGCGCTTTGCATCCCGTATCCATCGGCGTCATTCCAGGGGGGCGCGGCAACGGGTCCTTCGGTCGGCCCGATCACAGGCGCGCGGCGAGCCCGCAATCTATGGCCACTGATCGGCGGTTATGGATTCGGCGCTCCCTCAGTGCGCTCGGGACTCGGAGTGACGGATACCAATGTTAGAGCGTACACTTGTGCACTCCGGCCAGCGCCTTCAGAGTGAACCCGATGAATCTCAGCGCGAACGACGCTTGCGCTGCTGCCCGAGGCCCATTTGTTTGGCCAGTTGGGACCGCGCCTCCGCATAGTTCGGCGCCACCATCGGATAGTCCGGCGGCAACCCCCATTTTTCGCGATAATGCTCGGGCGTCATGTGGTATTGCGTACGCAGATGACGCTTGAGTGATTTGAATTTTTTCCCATCTTCAAGGCAGATGATGTAGTCCGGCGTGATCGATTTCTTGACGGCGACGGCGGGCTTCGCTGGTTCCACCGCCGTTTCGTTCTGACCGTTGGAGATGCGTAGCAGCGCGGTGTGCACCTGGCTGATAAGTGACGAGATATCGCTCGCCGCCACGGTGTTGTTACTAACATATGCGGAAACGATGCCGGCCGTCAGTTCGATATAGCTACTCGGCACCTTGTCGTTCATCATTGTTGCCTTTCCCCACAGGCTGGACGCCGTCATCGCGTGCTCAGGTATCGTCCCAGAATCCTTCGAATGCCGAACATCTTACGATGGTGAGCATGTCTATTTACTAGCTTTTTCGAAGATGCACAAGAATACTTGGAGCTTTTACATCCGCAGAAAGGCGTTTTGGCAAGCAGAACACCAGGAAACAATAGTCTTGCTTGCAACAAAAATTGCCCCAAAAAAGCCCGAAAACTTATTTTGGACCGCCGTCACCCGTGGCGTTGCGGCAGATCACGCTGGATTCAACTCGAGGTGAGCGCTTGAATCGCCCGATCCGATCGGGTCACATGTTATCGTATTCATCATGTCCCGGAGCCTGCCGCCGCGATGACAGACAGTCCTCCAAATCGTGCGCCTGGTTCTGCTGCCGCTGCGAAATTCCCCGCGCGGCCGCACCCAGAACCGTCTCCCGTCACGGCGACCTGGCACGGCGTCACCCTCATCGACGAATTCGCCTGGCTTAAGGATGCAAGCTGGCAGGCGGTGATGCGCGACCCGAGCCTGCTCGACCCGATGATCAGGCAGCATCTCGAGAACGAGAACGCCTATGCGGATGCGGTGCTCGCTGCCACGGTTCCGCAGCAGGAAACGTTGGTCGCAGAAATGCGAGGCCGTATCAGGGAGGACGACACAAACGTTCCGGCCGCCGACGGCCCGTTCGCGTATTTCAGCCGCTATCGCGAAGGCGGCCAGCATCCCTCGATTTGCCGCGAGCCGCGTGGCGGTGGAGATTGCGAGATCCTGATCGACGGGGACGCGCTCGCAGCCGGCAAGGCATTCTTTCGCCTCGGTGCGACGGCGCATTCGCCCGATCACAAGTTGCTGGCGTGGAGCGCGGACGAGACCGGCGCTGAACTTTTCACCGTCCGGGTACGCGACCTCGCCAGTATGACGGAGTTGCCGGACATCGTCCCCGAGACTGCAGGCGCCATCGTATGGGTGCGAGATTGCGCGGCCTTCTACTACGTCCGCCTCGACCGACAGCATCGCCCGTCAAGCGTCCATCGCCACCGCCTCGGCACCGACGTGCACGAGGATGTGGAGATCTATGCGACACACGATGGCCGCTTCGTCTCGCTGTCGCGTCTTCAATCGGGGCGGTGTGCCGCGATCTCGGCGCACGATCACGACACTTCCGAAGCATGGCTCATCGATCTTGAAGACCTCAGCGCCGAGCCGGTGCTGGTGGCCCCGCGCGAGCCGGCGATGCGCTACGAGGTCGAGCATCATCCGGATTTTAACGGCGTTCCGGCGCTCATTATCCACACCAATGCGGGGCAGGCCGAAGATTTCAAGATCGCGTGGACGCCGTTGACCGCCACCGCTCGGACCCGTTGGCGCGATGTCGTGCCGCACCGTCCGGGTGTCTTCATTTTGAGCTTCGCGGTGCTCCGGGACTGGCTGATCCGCCTGGAACGCGAGGACAGCCTGCCGCGCATCGTGGTTCGGCGGCTTGCGGACGGCGAGGAACACGTGATCGCGTTCGCGGAGGAGGCTTATTCGCTCGGCCTGGATCAAGGCTACGAGTTCGAAACCGACACCCAGCGCTTTTCCTACTCATCGATGACGACCCCCTCGGAAGTTTGGGACTACGACCTCGCCACACGTGCCCGCACCCTGCGCAAGCGCCAGGAAATCCCGAGCGGGCACGATCCGGCCGCCTATGTGACGCGCCGCATACTGGCGCCGACCTCTGACGGCGACGCCGTTCCGGTCTCATTGCTCTATCGCAAAACCACGCCGCTTGACGGCACCGCGGCGATGCTCATCTACGGCTACGGCGCCTACGGAGTTTCGATGCCGGCGGCGTTCAACTCGAATCGGTTGTCGCTGGTCGACCGCGGATTCGTGTTCGCCATCGCCCATGTGCGCGGCGGCACCGAGAAAGGCTGGCGCTGGTATCGCGAAGGCAAACTGGCTGCGAAACAGAACACGTTCTCTGATTTCATCGCCGCCACCGAGCATCTGGTAAAGTGCAAATTCGCAGCGCCGCAGAGGGTGGTGGCTCAGGGCGGCTCGGCGGGCGGCCTGCTGATCGGCGCGGTAGCGAACCAGCGGCCTGACCTCTACGCAGCGCTGATTGCGGAGGTGCCGTTCGTCGATGTTCTCAACACCATGCTGGACGATACCCTTCCGCTTACCCCGCCCGAATGGGTCGAATGGGGCAATCCGATCGCGGACGCCGCGGCCTTTGCTACCATTCGGGCCTATTCGCCTTACGACAATGTGCGCGCGCAGGAATACCCGGCCATGCTGGTATTGGCGGGGCTCACCGATCCACGGGTCACGTATTGGGAACCTGCCAAATGGGTGGCGCGCCTGCGCCGCCGCAAGACCAACAGCAATTTGGTAGTGTTGCGGATCAATCTCGACGCCGGCCATGCCGGCGCGCCCGGGCGCTTCGACCGGTTGAAGGAGGTCGCACTGGGCTATGCTTTCGCGATCGCGGCGGTCGAGGGAGCGCTGCCGCGCACGTGAAACTTCAGCCTTCGTTCTTTTCCAGATGTTTGCGTAACTCCTCGATCGACGCGAATCGCATCGTGCCATCGGGCGTTTTCGCCTCGATCGAACCGTCTGTGAAAAGCGTATAGGCCATTTCATCGATCACGCCCGACTTGAGGACTGGCACCGGCCGCGGTTCGCCGCGCATCGGCCGGGCGGGCGCCGGCGCGACAGGCGGCGGGGCGGGCGGCGCGGTCATGGGCGGCGATTTTACTTCCGCAGGCTGTACCTCGGTCTGGGGAGGCGCTTCGGTTCGCTCTTCCGATGCCTTCTCGATATTGCGATGCTCCGAAGGCCATACCGAGTCGAACGTATTTTGTGGGGAAACGATGGGTGGCCGGCGTTCTTCCGCCGCAGCCTTATCCAGCGGCGGCGCGCCGGTTGTGCGCGGCCGGGCATCCGGCGAACGCCGAACCTGCTCTGTGCGGCTATGATCGGATGCCGGCCCATCCTCGGCCGATGGCGGAGTTGCCTCGATCTCCGCAATAGCGCGCCGCAGCCACTCCGGTCCGGGCTTGCGCCACTGCTGGGCATCAGGCCCATCGATCTTGGTGGGAATCACATTCGGAGCTTCGGTGCCAGGCGCTCCCGTCATAGGTAACCGCGGCCCCTGTCTTCCCTCAGTACGCTCTCCGTCCCGGCGCTCCGCGTCGCTGCGGTCCGCCGCCCGAAGCGGCCGCGGCACCCCCGGCCGAGCCTTGAGTCCATGCACAACCCGCTGCAATTCGCGCACCGCGGCGGCAAGCCCCACCAAAATAAGGCCGCCCGTGACGGCAACGCTTCCGCCTACGAGCAGTGCCGCGCCAAACGAAGTCTCGCGAATCGGAATCCCGAACCCGACCACGAACACACCGGCCGCTATGGTGATGAAACCAAGCAACAGCAGGAGGTAGAACATGGCTCAAACTTCCGTCCGCAGTCAGAACCGCGCAGATGCTCTCGCGCTGACCCCGCACGAAATTCTGCGCAAGAACTTTCCGCTCAGCCGGAACACATGCAGAATCAAGTCGATCCGATGATAATATAGGTCCGACGTGAGCATCCGGCTACAAGTCTTGTTAATTTGACGGCTGTCAACAAACCGTCTTATGCCAAAATGACGCGTTCTGGTTCAGCGTTCATCGAAATCGGTTTCATCGAACCGGTCTACAGCTTTGGCCTGTTCCCGGAACGCAAAATTTCCAGTCGTACGCCACGGTTGCCGCCTCGCGCGACACGCCCTAATTAGGGGCGCCTGACCGTTTGAACCTTTGGGCGGTTGGTCGCCTTTACCATATGCGAGACCCAGCTTGAGGAGAATCCCAATGTCTTTTTCCCTGCCCGATCTGCCCTATTCGCATGATGCGCTCGCCCCGTACATGTCGCGCGAAACGCTGGAGTACCACCACGACAAGCATCACCTCGCTTACGTCAACAACGGCAACAATCTCCTCAAGGGCACCGAGTGGGAAGGCAAATCGCTCGAGGAAGTCGTCAAGGGCTCCTTCGGCAAGAATGCCGGGCTCTTCAACAACGCCGGCCAGCACTACAATCACGTGCATTTTTGGAAATGGATGAAGCCGGGCGGTGGCGGCGACAAGATGCCGGGCGAGCTTGAAAAGAAGATCATCGCCGACCTCGGTTCGGTCGCCAAAATGAAGGAGGACTTCATCCAGGCGGGAGTCACCCAATTCGGCTCGGGCTGGGCCTGGCTCGCTGTCCAGGGCGGCAAGATCGTCGTGACCAAGACCCCGAACGGCGAAAGCCCGCTGGTGCATGGCGCGAGACCGATCCTCGGCTGCGACGTGTGGGAGCACTCCTATTACATCGATTACCGCAACCGGCGTCCCGACTACCTCAAGGCGTTTGTTGACCACCTCGTTAACTGGGAATACGTCGCGGAGCTTTTGGCGGCGCGTTAGTCAGGCATTTCCGACGTCGCCGCCGAGCCGGTCATCGTGCCGGTCAGCGGCCGGGCCCGGTGGCGGCGCCAGGGGGGAGCGCGGCGACGACGCCTGTCGATGCTGTAAAGCGATCAACATCCACCCCCGTTCAGTGTTCTTGAATTTCGAATATGCAACGTCATTCCGGGCTCGCCACCTTCGCTGGCGCCCCAGTCATGAAAGCGATAACGATAGACTTCTGCCGACGGAAGGATGATGTAGGGGCGACCCGTGTGGTCGCCCTGTTGCCGGATGCGAGGAATGGGGCACCCACAAGGGTCGCCCCTACAGCAGGAAATGTTGGAGGGCGTCGTTTGGTGCGGCCCTGCAAAGCGTTATGACTTGGTCGATGCTCCAATCCCATCAGATTGGCTGAGGCGATGGACCAGCGGCCCGGGACGCCTCAACTCGTCATGCAGGACGCGAGGAACGACCAGCTCTTGCGGCCGGTGAGTTTTTGATCCTTCGACTGCTTGCGACAGTCGGCCCATTTTTCTTTTTCCTTGGCCCATTTGGCCTTTGCCTGACTCCATTGCTTCAACGTCCACTTGGAAACGTCGTCTACCTTGGAGGAGGTCGACGAGGGCGTCGTTTCCTGCGCCATCGTCACTACCGACGTGGCCATGCTCAGAATAGCGACGGCAACAAATGCAGACCGAACGAATGACATTGAAGCAGGCTCCCTGATGCGATGTTCCTAAGGCCGAATAGTCCTATCTATTCGATGGCCAGCGCGGCGGTTCGTCGCGCGCAATTGCGGCATCAGAGAGGCAATGTCTCAGTTCATACATAACTCCGTTTCAGTTCGTATAGTTGCGTCCTCGGCGCCCTGCAGTCGCAAGGTCAGGCCTGGCAGCCGCCGACGACCGGTATGCTGCCGGTGTGTAACGGCGCAGCTGAGACGCAGAAATGCCGTTCAGATGAACCTCCCGGCGACCATCGGCTGCGCCGGATTCAGACCCATCATCTCTCCCTGACCGACGATCGCAGCCGGGAGTCACGGCACCTCGTTCATCAAACTCGACTTGTGGCCTCGTGAGTAACGCGCGCGCGAGCTTCCGCTGGGGCTGGCGTGGCGTTCGCGGGCAGCTGCAGCACCGTCGCGCGTTGACCCACGCACAGATGCGTGAGCAGCACGATCTGGCCGTCGGGGAACTCAATCGCATCGTGATGCGTGCATGGATTATCCATGTTGATCTGCCGGAACCGTCCAACCCGGTGACGGATGTGCCGCGATTCCTTCTTGAAAAAACTCAGGAGAAATCCCGTCTCCTTTCGCTGGACGTCCTGATCGAACGCGATCTCGGTGCCAGGAAGTAGACACACGGCCACCTTGGGTTCTCCGACTGCCGAGAAGCCTTGTGTGGTGGTGTTCCAAAACTGCGTCGAAACCAGCTTGTCTCCGACCTTGGCGGGTCGTGAGGAAACTTCATGCAGACTGTAGTCACACATGGAGGAGGAGCTCCTATCTTTCAGCGCCCCCCGCAGGCGTTATCCGATACCGAAAATTCACGGCCAAATGATGGAACCGGCTGCAGGGGATCGTTCAATCAAGCCGTAGGTCCGGGGCGCGGCGATTGCAGATGCAATGTTATTCCGGCTGGAAGTTCGATCGGTGTGAATCACATATCAGTGTCGTCGCCGGCCGTTCCGGTCCACCTGATTTTTAGGCACGGCGCAAAAATAATCGGTGTCGTCGCCGCGCGTGTGCCCGACCCCCTCCGAATTTTAGGCATGGCGCAAAAATAATCGGAATGTCTGGGACAGGCATGGCCGCCAGAAGTTCGATGTGCTTCAACTGATCCGAAATGCTGTTCGTGGTCTGGCTCTAACTCTTCATACCACCCCGTCATTCCGGGGCGCCGCGAAATCCACGACCATCGGGCCGAGGCTCCTAGATTCCGGGCTCGCCACCTGCGGTGGCGCCCCGGAATGACGGCTTGTGCATGTGATCGTTTTTGCAGAATTAGTCTGCCAGCTACTCTAACACCCTGCAATCGCGCAAAATTTCCGGCCGGAACGCCAGCCCATGGCCGGGCCGCTCGGGCGCCGTGATCATGCCGTCGACCACCGGTACGGGATCGACAAACAGATCGTGCGACAGGCCCATGTCCTCGATCCAGACGCCGTTGGGGATCGCGGCGAGCAGTTGCACGTTCAGTTCCGGGAACAGGTGCGGCGCGATCGTCATGCCCCAGGTGTCGGCCAGCACCGCGATCTTGCGCAGGTCGGTGAAGCCCCCGCGCATCGGGTCGGGCTGCAGGATCGGAATCCGCGGGTTCTCGAAGAACGGCCGCAGATCGAACCGGGTGAAATGGGTCTCGCCGCCGACGATGCGGATCGGCAAAGCCTCCGCGACGCGGAAATAGCCTTTGAAGTCGTCGGCCGGTACCGGCTCCTCCAGCCAGTAGATATCGTAGGGCTCGAACTTGCGGCCCATCGCGATCGCCACATCGGCGGTCCACCCCTGGTTGACGTCGATCATGATGTCGATGTCGGGGCCGAGCGCCTCGCGCATGCGGCGCACATTATCGACGTCGCCGCGCAGGTTGTCGGTATGCGCCACCTGCATCTTGATGGCCCGGTAGCCCTGCGACATGTAGTGCAGCGCCTTCGCGATCATGCCGTCGCCGCCGGAGCCGCGAAAGCAGCCGCTGCCATAGACGGGAATCTGCGAGCGCACGTGTCCCCATAGCCGGTGCAGCGGCAGGTCGGCGCGCTTGCCGACCGCATCCCACAGCGCGATATCGAGCGCCGACATCGCCATCGTGACGATCCCGCCGCGGTTGTAGGTCGCGGTCGCGCGCCAGAGGTCGCTCCAGATGCCCTCGACCGCGGTTGCATCCTTGCCGATGACGCGCGGGGCGATCGTCTCCTCCAGCGCCGTCGCCACGCTGCGCAATCCCGGCCGGAACGAGAACAGATACCCCATGCCGACAATGCCGCCCCTGGTCTCCACGTCGAGCACGAGGAGATTACGCGCGTCGCCGAAGGTATGGCCTTTGAGCCACGGCGTCTCCGGCCAGGGAACGCGCAGGAGGGTGGTGCGAAGGGCGGTGATGGTGAGGTCGGGCATGGGGGTGACTCGGGTGGGGAATGGGCGGCCTAGCTCGCGATGGTTCGGGTGGGATGGCGGCCAGCTTGTAGGATTCGCTATCAACGGGCCGAAAGTCGGATGCAGAAGCGCGCTTAAGCTTAATAAGAGTATAACGGAGCGTGAAGTAGCGCATGAGGCTCGACAGGGTTCATAATGCAGCCGGTGGGAAGAGCTTCATTTGGGAGTGTGTCGATCAATCGTGACGCGTTCTGAACGAACGCGCTGCACCGCATTCCACACAGTTGAGGAGAGCACCACAGATGTCCGAACGGCGTACGGATACCTTGGTAAAGCCTGACATGCAGACGGTGCTTTCCAGGACTCATCTCGCGCACAACTTACACGGTTTCCTACTGCCGATATTCGAAGCGATTTCGAATGCCATGGACAGTATCCAAAGCCGTTTTGGCGAAGAAGCCAAGCAAAAGGGGGAGGGTTGCATTCGATTCAGAGACACTAATGTTCCTCAGAAAATCGCCGTGAGCGTAACAGACAACGGGGTCGGGCTCACGAGGACAATTACAGGTCCTTCAAGACGCCGTTCAGCGGTTATAAGCTAAAACAAGGTGGGCGGGGGTTTGGTCGATTTATTGCTTTCAAGGTCTTTGCCCGTATTTTCTATTCGAGTCGGTACGAATTTTTCGCACAGCAGAACGTGAGAGCATTCCGGTTCGACGTCACCCAGGAGCAAGAACTCACTTTCCGCCAAACCGAGCCCACCTTCACCGGACCTGGCTTGTGCGTGGACTACGACCAGCCCCTAACAAGCTGGTACGAGCTCATCCGCCAGATCCAGCCAGCAGACGTGTTAGACCAGATAGGGAGCCATTTCCTGCCGTACTTCCTGTATCGGTGGCTCCCTAAGATCACGATCCAGTTTGATGACAGTCCGCCAGAAAATATCACCGCTCATTTCAAAGGCGTTTTTGTCCAATACGACACCGGCAATTTTCCGTGTGAGCTAGACGGCTCCGAGGAAGTCCTTTCTTACTCGCTCACCCGGATTACGAAAAGTCGTCTATTCAAAAGTCACTGCCTCTTGTTTTCGGCAGCTGATCGCATCGTCGGCTCCCCAAGAGACCTCGCTACCAAGTTGGGGGAACCTCACTTTGTTGACGAGAAGGGCGAAAAGTACGTTGTCATTGCTGTCGTGCGTGGCGAGGCCTTCGAAGGGCGGCTCAATGACGCCCGGACCAGCATCGATTTGCCGACGAAAGTGGCGGAGAACATCGTTTCGACAATAAGCGACGTCGTCCAGAGCAAGGAGAGAGGCCAGATAGAAAAGATCAAATCGGACCAGTCTGCCGAACTCGGTGATGCATTGAAGGAGAACCCGATCCTACGGTTGGGATTAAGAGGGCGGACACTCAGCGACTATGTTGCCGCCAAGCCTAACCACTGGAGGGCCGAGGAGTTCATATCGGACTTAGCCATCGAGCGCTACCGCGCTACGAATGACCTGACGAAGCAGATCGTTGCTGCCGCAAGTAACCGGGAAGACTACGAAAAGAAGGTCAAGGAGCTTGTTAGCAAGCTCGATCAAGGCAAGAAGGAAGCACTTGCCGAATACATCATACATCGCAAGAACATTATCTCACTTGTGGAGTCAGCCCAACGTTACGGCGAAGACGCGACACGTGCCCCGGAGGAGGACATTCACGAATTAGTATTCAGGCGCTTCAGTGACAACGTCGAAATGAGCTATTTCGAGCATAACTTGTGGCTCATCGATGACGCTCTGGCCTTTCTGCCTTACGTGTCCAGCGACAGGGCAATGCATGGCAAAGGGCGCAAGGCTGGAGATAAGGTCACCGATCTGCTTTTTTATGACGATAGTTTAGTTCTTGGCGATGAGGAGGGCACCACGCTAACAATTGTCGAATTCAAAAAGCCGAGCCGAGATGACTACAGCTTTGGCAAGACGAAGTCGGACCCCGTCCTGCAAGTCATCGAGACCTTAGAAAAGGCTACAGCCGCTGGCGGCATCACGAGGACTGATGGTTCGCATATGTCGTTCCCCAAAGTTGTCCGCCGATTCGCGTTCATAGTCGCCGACGTAACGCCGACTCTGTCCAAACTCCTGAAGCAGCACGATTTCAAGAATGACTGGAATCCAAGGATTTATGTGCGCTATCGGACAACGAACGGATTTTTATCCAAGCCTTTGGTTATGAGACGCTCATTGAGATGGCGAAGAAGCGCAACCAAGCGTTTTTCTCAGTACTTCTTGACGAATAATGCCTGGACGCCTTGCCGTATGCCTCATGAAACAACAATTGTCTTGGGAATTGAGATACCCTCGACCGATCCGGCCTTCCTGACGACGGTCGCTTTTCACGTCTTGGCTGGACTGGTCTGTGTCGCAGCCGGCGTGATCGCGATGCTGAGCGAGAAAAGGCCGGGTCGGCATCCGAGCTTCGGGGCGATCTACTATTGGTCGCTGGCAGCCGTTTTCGCGTCGGCAACTGCGCTCGCGGTCGTTCGTTGGGCCGAGGACTATCACCTGTTCATTCTTGGCGCGCTCTCATTCGGAGCGGCGTTCCTCGGCCGCACCGCCCGGCAGCAGCGATGGCGCGGTTGGGTCAGGCTGCACATCATCTGCATGGGGGCGTCCTACATTTTGCTGCTGACCGCTTTCTATGTCGACAATGGCAAGAGCCTTCCGTTTTGGAGGGAGCTTCCCTCAATGGCCTATTGGCTCGTGCCAGGCGCGATCGGCATACCGCTCGTCATTCGCGCACTGCCGCGGCATCCTCTGGCTCAGCATTCGCCGGGCTTCCTGAGCTGAGAGAATTTTCCCCATGCCCGCTCGGTCTCCCGCCCGACACCCCTGCTGCCAGGTTCGCCCAAGGCCGCGGCCCTCGCGTGAGGAAGCTCACCCGAGCACCTCGCCGATCGCTTTTCTGAGCGCCGCCTGGTCGTCGGCACCGAGCGTGCCGAGCTGGCGGACGATGAGCGATTGTTCGAGAGTGGCGAATGCCGGCTTGATCGCGGAAGGTTTGAGCAGGCCGGCGGCTGGCCATTGGTCGATCAAGACCTCGCCCGGCTCGGAATTCTGGCGAAGCTTGGTGGTGATCGCCATGATTACCACATCCGGCTTGGCGGTATTATATGCGCGATTGCTGATCACAACAGCGGGGCGCTGCTTGGAACCAGTCTGGTGAATGGGAACCGCACCAATACGACGGTGCCGAATTCAAAGCGCATCGTAGGCGCTGTCGTCGGAATTGTTCCAAATTGCCGCGAAGGCCGGCTCGCTGGCAGCTGTAGCGGCGCGGGTAAGCGCGCGCGCTTGCTCCCGCAGATGGATGAAATCCACGAAGTCTTCGATCTCAGCGATCCGCTCGGCCGGCAGCGCGACAATTTTGTCGATCAGGTCTTGGGTGTTCATTCGTCTGCCAATCTCAATTACGGCTTCTCCTGTAACAAAATCCCGGCGACGCCGCAACGAGGCGCCGTATGAAAGGTTCCCGGTCTCGCCCGCCGCCATGATCCCGGAACCTTTCCGCCCGTTTTGCATCCAATGGCACAACATGGTTCGAAACGACCATGGGCTCTAATCACAAGAGGGTAGTGTCATGAAAAGGCATATGAGCCTGATTGCAGCTATCATCGCGTCTTTGATCGGGTCCGGTGCAATTGCGCAGCAAGCACATCGGCCATCGTCTGCCACCACCGGTGTCGGCCTCGCAGCCAGCGCCGAAGCGCAATCGATCGTCGAGCTTAAGATGGCGATGAGGAAGCTGTGGGAAGACCACATCACCTATACTCGGAACTATATTATCAGCGCCCTGGCGGGCCTGGAGGACGAGGGCAAGATCGCAGAGCGGCTTCTGGGCAACCAGGACGACATCGGCGCGGCCATCAAGCCGTACTATGGTGATGCGGCGGGGAAACAACTGGC
>Ga0209465_10000047_pt1 | contig 50581 bp, 45 predicted proteins | sample PanSoiPlot1MoBio_FD_188321 | JGI IMG/M metagenome (GOLD analysis project Ga0209465, IMG submission 188321) | Tropical forest soil microbial communities from Panama analyzed to predict greenhouse gas emissions - Panama Soil Plot 1 MoBio (SPAdes)... | ecosystem: Environmental > Terrestrial > Soil...
GAACCGCCGGTCGGCTCGGCAGCTTTTGGCTTTATCGAGCCGGTGGTTGTCGGGTCAGCGCCTCCAGCTAAAGCGTTTGCGCGGCTTTCGAGCATGCTCTGACGCCGCATAAGGTCGTCGAGCTTCTGTTCGAATTGCTCCTGGTCGAGCAATTGCCGGCTGGTCGCGCGATCGATCTGGGCGCGCAATTCGGCGATCCGATCCTCATAAGCGAATTGCTGTTCAGCTTGGCGCGCGATCAGGCTGCGCAGCACATCGTCACGGAACGCGAGATAAGTTGCCGAGGCGAGCGACCAGATCGCCATGATCACGACGGTCCCTACCGCGATCCAGAACGCGACCGGTCCCAGCCTGACCTGCTTGCCGGCATGCCCGATCGTGTAGGCGGCCACGCGCACCCCATCGTGGACGGACGGCGCGGCACGGATCTGTCCGGGATGATGAGGCGAATGCTGAGATCTTGCGGCCTGTGCCAACCGAGTCGTCCGCTGTGACATTCCCGTCCCTGTGTAAGTCGGGAGCGGAGTTGAGGCTCTTATGGTTAATTTTGTGGAAACCACATCACCGAAAACGCTGGCATTTCGGAGCTTTAGGTTAATGTTTTGCGATCGCCGCGAACTTAAGGGGCCCGGCAACCGACACTCTAGGCCACACGCGCGCAATACGTTGGTCCAGCCCAATCAGGAAGGTGGCGCGGACGGCGCCCATGATTTTTCGCCCGTGCAGCGACTTCTGCTGCCATGCGCCATAGGCTTCGAGAGCCTTGCGCGTTTCATCCGAGACCAGAGCGATCGTCAGCTTGTGTTTGGACTTGAAGGGGTCGAGGGCGGCGACCGAATCGGCCGAAATGCCGACGATCTCGGTTCCGAGCCGGGCGAAAGCCCCCTTGAGCCGGGAGAAATCGAGGGCTTCCCTGGTGCAGCCGGTCGTGTCGGCGCGCGGATAAACGGAGCCCCCGCCGTCCCGCCTTAGTGTGAATTCCGGCGCCTTGACGCCAGGTCCTGGGGCGGGGGAAAGGGCTTTGCCATTTGGGCCCCTTTGGGACAGTGCGGGGCACGTAGGGTTTTGGGCATGGACGTGCCTTTACGTGCCTTCCTTTCGACGCTTTCGCGGCAGAATTCTTGACCGACCGAATACGCCCGCCGGCTGGGCTGGTCGACTGCAGGGCGTTAATCCTATTGCGATATCGTTGTGACGACGCCACGGACGAGGGGACGCCCGAGCGGGCATGGCGAGACAAGATAGGCAGATCGGAGAGTCCCCGCGCTGGGGCGAGACCGCCGGACAGCCGAGACGCCGGGCGAGCCTTAGCGCCGCCCATCGCGGCGAGTGCTGGGGCGACGGTCGCTACCTTGTGGCGTATCGCCGCTTATCGGCGCGTCATCGGCAGCTCATCAAACGCGTCGCAATCGGTTCCGGCGTGCTGGTAACGCTAGTGCTGCTCGGCTGTGTCGGATTGTGGTGGCGGCTATCCAGCGGGCCCATTCAACTCGATGCATTCAGCCCGTGGCTTGTCGCCGCCATCGAGGAGAATTTCGGCAGCCGTCAGCGGGTTGAAGTCGGCGGCACCCAAATCGAGCGCACCGCAAATGGCGGTGCGGCCGTGCGGGTCCGCGATATCGTCGTGCGCGATCCTGATGGCACGGTCGTCGCAAGCGCACCCAAAGCGGAGATTCGCGTTTCGGGCCTGAGCCTGCTGAGCGGCCATATGCGTGCCGAAAGCCTCAGTCTCGTTGGCGCCGAACTGGCGGTACGCATCGAAACTGACGGCGGTGTCACTGTATTTGCTTCCGGGGCCGATAAACACCCGATCGCAATGGCCAGCGCGCCGTCATTGGTTGCTGGGCAACAGGCATCGCAGGACAAGAAACCGCCGCCCGCCGCCGCGTTGCCATCAACCCAGCCGCCGCCACGCGCGGCGCCGACGCATCCGGCGGCTGCGGACAGTATCGCCGCCATCCTGGCCTGGCTCGACGGTATCGGCCAATCCGGCCTCGACGGTCACGACTTGCGCGAGCTCGGTCTGAAAGATGGCACTCTGACCGTTGATGATGCACGTACCGGCAAGCGTTGGAATTTCCAGAACATCACGCTCAATCTCGAACGGCCGCGCGGCGGCGGCATGGTGGTCACTATCGGTTCGGAAAATCCGGAGCGTCCGTGGGGACTGACCGCATCGATCAAGCCGACGAACAACGGTCACCGAAATGTTGCGCTCGAAGCCCGCCACGTCTCCGCGAACGATCTTTTGCTTGCATTCCGTCTCGGCGACGGCACGCTCGAAGTCGATCTGCCGGTATCGGCGAGCTTGCGCGGCGAGATCGGGCCAAATGGCGTGCCCCAGGGTCTGGTCGGCCGTATCGTTGCCGATGGCGGCTTTATCAGTGACGGCGACAGCAGCGACGGTCGCCTCGAGATTGATCGCGCGGAATTCAAGATCAATTGGGATGCCGCGAGCCGCATGCTTGAAGTCCCGTTCCAAATTCTGTCAGGCGATAATCGCCTGACGCTGCTCGGACAGGCCGAGGCGCCCGCGCAACCGCAAGGTAGCTGGGCGTTCAAGATTACCGGCGGCAGCGCCGTGCTCAACGCGCCAAGCGGAGGCGAGCCTCTCATTCTCAATCGGATCGGCGTGGTCGGGCGCTTCGATTCGGCCAACAAGCGACTGACGATCAGCCAAGGTGATATCGGCAATGCCGATGTAGGCGTCGCCATGTCCGGCAACGCCGATTACTCCAGCGGCAGTCTTCGTGTCGCCACCGGCCTTGCAGCGACCCGGATGAATTCCGAGGCGCTGAAAAAATTGTGGCCGACATTCGTCGCCCCCAAGGTACGTGATTGGTTCAACGAACATCTCACCAGTGGCAATGTCGAGCGCTTGACCGTCGCAGTGAACGCTCCGTTCGAGACGCTTAAGGCCAGTGGACCGCCGCTTCCCGACGACGGCCTGACAATCGATGCGTTCGCCACCAATTGCCTGATTCGCCCGGTGGTAGGTCTGCCGGCGCTCCACGATGCCGATCTCACCGTGCGCATCGTTGGCCGCAATGCGCAAATCATCCTAGGCAAAGCCGTCGCCGATCTGGCGTCCGGGCGTAAGCTCGTAATGTCCTCCGGATTGTTCGAGGTTCCCGACACGGCGCCGCGCCAGCCGCCGGCGCGCGTGCGTTTCAAGCTCGACGGTCCCGTTCCCGCGGCGGCTGAGCTTCTGCAAATGGATCGGCTGCGCGATGCGTCGGGCGCGCCGTTCGACCCCGCCACAACACGCGGCAATATGAGCGCGCTGGTCGCGCTGGCAATGCCGCTGAAGCCTGATTTGCCTCCGGGATCGACCAATTACGCGATCACCGTCGATGCGCTGAATTTTTCCGCCGATCGGTTGATCATGGGCCAGAAGGTCGAATCGCCCGACCTGAAAATCAGCGCTAACAACCAGGGCTTCGTGCTCAAAGGCGACGTCAGGATCGGCGGCGCGCCGGCGAGTCTCGAATACCGCAAGCTGCGCGGCGATGACACGGCCGATATCCATATCCAGGGCATGCTCGACGATAGCGTGCGCAATAATCTCGGACTCGATCCGACCGGCACGATCAGCGGCGGAATTCCGATCGACGTCAGCGGCCGTATCGGCACGAGCGCGGAGCGCGATGGGCGTTTCGCGGTGCGGGCCGATCTGACCTCGACCCAGATCGACGGATTTCTGCCTGGTTGGGTCAAACCAGCCGGCAAGCCAGCGCGTGCCACGTTCACTGTGCTGACGAAGCCCCAATCCACCCGTATCGAGGATCTCTTGATCGAGGGTGCCGGTGGCGGAGTGAAGGGTGTTGTCGATCTTGACGGTTCGGGCGAGGTGCAATCCGCCAATTTCCCGTCCTACGGTTTTTCCGACGGCGATCGCGCCAGTCTCAAGATCGATCGTCTATCGGACGGCAGCCTGCGCGCGGTGATGCGCGGCGACGCCTATGACGGCCGCGGTTTCCTCAAGACCATGGCGGCGCCCCCCAGAACGGCGGCGAAGCGCCCGCCGGCCGATGTCGATCTGGATATGAAGCTCGGCGCCGTGCTTGGTCACAATGGCGAGGCCCTGCGCAGCGTCGAGCTGAAAATGTCACGACGCAACGGTGAAATCCGCAGCCTCGGCTTGATGGCCAAGCTAGGCCGAAACGGCACGCTGACTGGCGAACTGCGCGGCCGGGCCGGCGCCCGCCAAGTGGTCCAGCTTGAATCGAGCGATGCCGGCGCGCTGTTTCGCTTCTCCGACGTTTATTCCCGCATGAATGGCGGGCAGATGACCACGGTGATGGATGCCCCGATATCGGCCAATCCGGTTCAGCTCGGCACGGTCAGCGTTCGCAATTTTGCTGTCCATGATGAATCGCAACTCGAGCGGGCCGCCGGCAATCAGGCGCCGCGCAACAACAATATGGCGTTCTCCGGCTTGAAAGTTGATTTCACGCGTTCACCAGGTCGCATCGCGCTGCGCGATGGTGTCGTCCGCGGGCCGGTGCTAGGCGGCACGATCGACGGGATCATCGATTACGCCGATGATGAAGTGCATCTGCGCGGCACGCTCATTCCGCTTTACGGCGCCAATAATTTGCTCGGTCAATTGCCGATCGTGGGACTGTTCCTCGGCGGTGAGAAGGAAGGTCTCGTCGGCGTCACCTATGAAGTGGTTGGCAAACCGGCCGGGCCGGTGCTGCACGTTAATCCGCTCTCGGCTTTGGCTCCGGGGCTTTTGCGAAAAGTCTTCGAGTTTCCCGCCAATAATCCCTATACGCCGCCGCGGAGCGACGACAGCGCGACGTCCGAGGAAAATACCGCGACGACAAACGCGCATTGACGTTAGTCCAGCTCGATCGGGTAAAACCTACTCGGATTCGAGCGTCGCGATTCCACGCTTTTTCCCGACCTGAAGCAGTGAACGGCCGTCTTGCCCGAAATATTGCGGAGCAATCTTGGTGCTGATGTCCGTGATCTTCACATCGCCAAGATAGACCGCGCCGTCTTTGACGAACTGTCGCGCTTGGGCATTAGAGCTGCTGAAACCGATGCGGGTGACCACGCTCACAACGCTCTCGCCGTTCTTGACGGCAGTCGTCGGCAAGGCTGCCCCGAGGCCGCCTTCTTCGAACGTGGTGCGCGCCGTCGCCGCTGCCTCATCGGCCGCGGCACGGCCATGGACCAAAGCCGTCGCTTCGGTTGCCAGAACCTTTTTCGCTTCGTTGACTTCCGCGCCTTTGAGCGCGGCAAGCCGTTCGATCTCGTCGAGCGGAAGCACCGTGAACAACTTCAGAAAGCGCGCGACATCGGCGTCGTCGGTATTGCGCCAATACTGCCAGTATTCGTAAGCGCTGACCTGATCGGCGTTGAGCCAGACCGCGCCGGAGGCGGTCTTGCCCATCTTGGCGCCTGAGGATGTCGTGATCAGCGGCGCGGTGAGCGCAAAGAATTGCGCATTATGCAGCCGCCGGCCGAGATCGATGCCGCTGACAATGTTGCCCCATTGATCCGATCCCCCCATCTGCAACACGCAACCATAGCGCCTGTAGAGCTCGACGAAGTCATAGGCCTGAAGGATCATGTAGTTGAATTCGAGGAACGACAATTCTTGCTGGCGTTCCAGCCGCAGTTTCACCGAGTCGAAGGTGAGCATTCGGTTGATCGAGAAGTGCCGCCCGATGTCGCGCAGGAAGTCGATGTAGTTCAGCTCATTGAGCCAGTCGGCGTTGTTCGCCATGACCGCGTCTTTGCCGGATCGGTCGCCCGGCCTGTCACCGAGACGCAAGAAGCGCGAGAAGATCGCGCGGATCCCTTTGAGATTTTGGTTGATGTCGTCGTCGGAGAGGAGGCGTCGGCTTTCGTCTTTGCCGGACGGATCGCCGACGCGGGTGGTGCCGCCGCCCATCAGCGCGATCGGCCGATGCCCGGTCTGCTGCATCCAGTACAACATCATGATGGGCAAGAGCGAACCGACATGGAGCGACGGCGCGGTGCAATCGAAACCGATATAGCCGGCGATCGTTGACGAGCGCGCCAAGGCGTCGAGCGCTTCCGGCTCGGAGATCTGATGGATGAATCCTCGCGTGGCGAGCACGTTGAGGAAATCGGACTTGTAGGTGTTCATCGCCATCACTGTTTGGACATGATCTTGTCCGGCGCCGGCGCGGGACACGCCGGTGGTGTAACAGGTCCCGCGATTTATGCCAAAGCCCTGACCGTGCTCTATCCCGATCTTCTCCGCACAAACCGGGAGAAGGTCGCGCGCGAGCGCCAGGATATTAAAACGGCAGCCGCCCGCGGACCGTCCAGGTCGAGATGTGATTGGCGCTGCCGATGCCGCCCAGCTCGCCGCCGGCGCCCAACGACGCGCCGCCGGCGAGCGTCGCTGCGGCGGCTTAATGCGCCGCGGCTTCCTTGAGCGGATCCTTCACCGCGGGGAAAGTCTCGAACTCGATCGCCCAGGGCTCGCCGTTCACTTTCTGCACTTTGCGGATGTAGACGTTCTGGACGATGTCGCGCGTGCGCGGATCGATTGAGATCGGCCCGCGCGGGCTTTCCCATTTCATGTTTTTCATGACGCCGACGACGGTGTCGGCATCGGTCTTGCCGTTTGTTTGTTGCAGCGCCTGATAGATCAGGTGCATGCCGTCATAGCCGCCGACCGAAATGAAATTGGCGCGGTGGCCGGTCACCTTCTTGTAAGCAGCGACGTAGTCTTTGTTGAGTTGCGACGGATGCGCCGCCGAATACATGCCCGCGGTAACGACGCCGAGAAGGGTGTCGCCGGTGGTCGGCAGGTCGTCATCGTCAACGATGTCGCCCGGTCCGACGAGCTTGATGCCGGATTTGTCGAGGCCGCGCTCGGAGAATTGCCGCGCGAAAGTGCCGGCCTGACCGGCGGGCACGAAGACGAACAGCGTATCTGGCTGTAAGTCACGCGCGCGTTGCAGGAACGGCGAGAAATCCGGATTGGCGAGGGGCACTTTGAGCGTATCGAGAACCTGGCCGCCGCCTTTGGTGAAGCTTGCTTCGAAAACCTTGCCGGCTTCGGCGCCCGGCGCCCAGTCCGACAAGACTGAGACCGCTTTCTTGCTGCCGTTCTTGATCGCCCAATCGGCCATAATTCCAGACTGCTGACCGAGCGTGAAACTCGTGCGTACATAGTAGGGCGAGCGGTCGCTGACGACCGACGTGCCCGAGACCATGACGACGGTCGCGACTTTGCCTTCGGTGGCGATCGGCGCCATCGACATTGAGCTCGGCGTCAATCCGGCGCCGAGAAAGTTCACTTTTTCATTGACGATCAATTCCTGCGCCAGCCGCTTGGCGTTGTCCGGCACGCTTTGATCGTCCTTGATGATGAGCTCGATCTTCTTGCCAGCGACGCTGTTGCCGTGCTGCGCGACGTAGAGCTTGACGGCGTCGGAAATTTCCCGGCCAACCGCCGCCGATGTTCCGGTCATCGGAATGACAATGCCGATCTTGACGGTCTCTTGCGCTGCGACGCTCTTGGCATGGATGGAGGTCACCGCAAGGGCGAGAAGCCCCGTCAGGACGATCTTGCTGCGCATGGTGTTCCCTCGTGTTGTTTGCTTTTTATGGCGGCCATTGAACGGCGCGAACCTTCTGAATGCAAGTGTCAGAACGTCACTGCAAACCGGGAAATAGTTCTGGATGACTGTTCACGCCGCCGTCGTGGCACGTCCACCCTTAAGGCGCTTGTCCAGGTAGGCGCCCACCGACGTCATCAGCGCCTCGATCTTGGCGTCAAAGAAGTGGTTGGCGCCGGGAACGATCTTCTGCTCGATGATGATGCCCTTCTGCGTCTTGAGCTTCTCGACGAGCGTGGTCACGTCGCGATGCGGCACCACCGCATCCTTGTCGCCGTGGATGATGAGCCCCGACGAGGGGCAGGGTGCAAGGAACGAAAAATCGTAGAGATTGGCCGGCGGCGCCACCGAGATGAAACCCTCGATCTCTGGCCGCCGCATCAGAAGCTGCATGCCGATCCAGGCGCCGAACGAGAAGCCCGCGATCCAGCAGCTGCGCGCTTCAGTATTGACCGATTGCGCCCAATCGAGTGCTGCCGCAGCGTCCGACAATTCGCCGATACCGTGGTCGAAGTTGCCTTGGCTACGGCCCACGCCGCGGAAGTTAAACCGCAGCGCGGAAAAATTGCGATGCACGAAGGCATAGTAGAGCTGGTAAACGATCTGGTGATTCATCGTGCCGCCGAATTGGGGATGCGGGTGTAGCACGATGCCAATTGGCGCGTTCTTTTGCTTGGCCGGGTGATAGCGGCCTTCGATGCGGCCGGCGGGCCCGGTGAAAATGACCTCGGGCATTTGCTAATAACCTTGGTAAAGGCCGGAAAGCTGCGGCCGTTCAGCCGAATAGGGGTTGCTTGACGTTTCCGGTGACCGCACGTACGTCACTAAAACCTCGTGGCAATTCTGGAACTGGCGATGCGCTTGGTCGAATACGGCATGGGCCGCGCCTTCTAGCACAGGCCGGGGGACGAAAAGCAAGCACATCGAAGAAGGCACAGAGCATGGCCGTGCGCAGCTATTTGGATTGGAACGCCACTGCGGCTATGCGCGAGGAAGCGAAAGCAGCCTTTGCCGCGGCGGTTTCGCTTGCCGGTAATCCATCCTCGGTGCACGCCGAAGGGCGCGCCGCCCGCGCGCTGATCGAAACCGCCCGGGAGCAGGTTGCGGCGCTGGTCGGAGCGCTCCCCGGCAACGTATTTTTCACCTCGAGCGGAACCGAAGCCAATATGCTGGCGCTGACGCCGGCGATCGAAACCGCAGACGAGAAACGCCTCCGCGCGCGGCTCATGCTTTCGGCAATCGAGCATGCCTCGGTACGCGCCGGAGGGCGCTTTCCCCGCGATGCGATTGAGGAACTGCCGGTCGGTTCCGATGGCCGTCTCGATCTGGCGGCGCTGGCTGCGGCCGTCCCTAAAACGCCGCGGCCGCTCGTTTCCTTGATGCTCGCCAATAACGAGACCGGTGTCATTCAGCCGGTCGACGAGGCTGCGGCAATCGTGCACAGCGCAGGCGGTCTTCTGCATGTCGATGCAGTCCAGGCTGTGGGCCGCATCGCATGCGATCTCGCCACGCTGGGTGCCGATCTCCTGACCCTCTCTGCGCACAAGATCGGCGGCGCCAAGGGTGTTGGCGCGCTCATTCGCGCGCGCGAGGACATTCATTTTCCAGAACCGCTTATCCGCGGCGGCGGTCAGGAGCGTGGGTTGCGCGGCGGTACCGAAAATGTCGCCGGGATTGCCGCCTTCGGCGCGGCCGCCGCTGCGGCGGGCGAACGGCGCGAAAGCGAAGCAGGCCATATGGCCATGCTGCGCGATGAACTCGAAACAGGGTTATTGGCGGTCACACCGAGTGCAGTGATATTCGGCCGCGGCGCCGGCATCGAGCGGCTGCCGAACACTACCCTTTTCAGCCTGAGCGGGATGAAGGCGGAGACTGCTGTCATCGCCTTCGATCTCGAAGGTGTCGCCGTTTCGTCGGGGGCGGCTTGCTCCTCAGGCAAGGTGCAGCCCTCTCATGTCCTCGCCGCTATGGGGGTCGTGGGACCACTTCTGCGGGGGGCCGTCCGTGTAAGCCTCGGCTGGGACACGGCCGAAACCGACGTCGAAAAGTTCCTCGCCGCTTGGAGAAAGCTCGCAACTGCATTATCTAAGGACCAACGAGGCATTGCCGCCTGATGCGTGCAGGAACCAGATGAACAAGGCCATGTAAGTGGCTGAAATTTAGAGTTAAACGGTAAGATGGGGTGACCGAAGCCAAGGCCCACCTGACCATAACCGACTAAATCCAACCCGCGGTCCTTGAAACCGTGAGCGGAGGGACGAATGCCGGCAGTACAAGAGACCGTCGAACAGGTCCGGCGGATCGACGTCGATCAATACAAATATGGTTTTGAGACCCTGATCGAATCGGAAAAGGCCCCCAAGGGCCTGTCCGGAGATACGGTGCGTTTTATCTCGGCCAAGAAGAATGAGCCGGAGTGGATGCTGGCCTGGCGGCTTGATGCCTACAAGCGCTGGCTGACCATGCGCGAGCCGAAATGGGCCAAGGTCGAATACGGCCCGATCAACTACCAGGACATTTACTACTACGCCGCGCCGAAGAAGAAGGACGGGCCGAAATCGCTCGACGAGATCGATCCCGAAATCCTGCGCACCTACGAGAAGCTGGGCATTCCACTGCGCGAGCAGGAAATCCTGCTCGGCGTACAGAACCGACAGGCCGGCGAGGATGGCGGCGCTGACGGCGAAACCGTCAGCGGCTATGGCCGCGTTGCTGTTGACGCTGTGTTCGATTCAGTCTCGGTGGCCACCACGTTCAAGGCCGAGCTGGCGAAAGCCGGCGTGCAGTTCATGCCGATCTCGGAAGCGCTGCAGCAGCATCCCGACCTCGTAAAGAAATATCTCGGCTCGGTCGTTCCGATCAGCGACAACTTCTTCGCCACGCTGAATTCCGCCGTGTTCTCTGACGGCTCGTTCGTCTACGTGCCGCCAGGCGTGCGCTGCCCGATGGAACTGTCGACCTATTTCCGCATCAACGAGCGCAATACCGGGCAATTCGAACGTACGCTGATCATCGCCGATCGCGGTTCATATGTAAGTTACCTGGAAGGCTGCACGGCTCCGGTCCGCGACGAGAATCAACTCCACGCCGCGGTTGTCGAGCTGATTGCGCTCGACGATGCGGAGATCAAATATTCGACGATCCAGAACTGGTATCCCGGCGACGCCAAAGGCCGGGGCGGCGTCTACAATTTCGTCACCAAGCGAGGCGATTGTCGCGGCAAGAACGCCAAGATCTCCTGGACTCAGCTCGAGACCGGATCGGCAATCACCTGGAAATATCCGAGCTGCATCTTGCGTGGCGACAATTCGCGCGGCGAATTCTATTCGATAGCCATCTCCAATGGATATCAGCAGGTCGATTCCGGCACCAAGATGCTGCATCTGGGCAAGAACACCACCAGCCGGATCATCTCCAAAGGAATCGCGGCCGGTCATTCCAATAACACCTATCGCGGTTTGGTGACGGCGCATCGCCGCGCCGCCGGCGCTCGCAATTTTACCAATTGCGATTCACTTTTGATCGGCGATCAGTGCGGCGCCCATACCGTGCCCTATATCGAGGCGAAGAATTCCTCGACGGTGTTCGAGCACGAGGCCACGACATCGAAAATTTCCGAGGACATGCTGTTCTACTGCATGCAGCGCGGCCTCTCCGAAGAGGAGGCGGTGGCGCTTGTCGTCAACGGCTTCGTCAAAGACGTGCTGCAACAGCTGCCGATGGAATTCGCGGTCGAGGCCCAGAAGCTGATTTCGATTTCGCTGGAAGGCAGCGTCGGATGAGCGGAGGCCCGATTCTCAATATTGCCGATGTGCCACTGGCCGAGCGCGGCAATGGCGGCGCGTTCGCGGTCAAATGGGGCCGCGTCGGCCCGTTGCTCGGCCTTCAGGCGCTCGGCTGTGCGCTGCATGTCGTGCCGGCAGGAAAGAAGGCGTTTCCGTTCCACCGCCATCATGTCATGGACGAGCTGTTTTATGTGCTCGCAGGCGAGGGTGAATACCGCTGGGGTGAGGATAAGCTGAAGGTAAAGGCCGGCGATCTGATCGCGGCGCCGGCCGGAACAAAGCCGCACCAACTGATCAATACCGGGAGCGGCGAATTGCGCTATCTCGGCATTTCAAGCATGGCGGCAACCGAGGTCGTCGATTATCCGGATTCCGGAAAACTTGGCGTCATGGCGGGAATGAAAGGCGACGATTTCAAAAGCGCAACCTTTCGCGGCATGGGCCGCATCCAGCCGGCCGATTATTTCGACGGCGAGAACGATTGAAAGCTTCACAAATAGAGTCAGCGCGAATGAATTTGTTGGAAATCAAAGACCTGCGGGTCGAGATCGACGGCAAGGAAATCCTCAAGGGCCTCGATCTAACGGTCAAGCCGGGCGAGGTGCACGCCATCATGGGCCCGAACGGATCGGGCAAGTCTACTCTGGCCTATGTCCTCGCGGGCAAGGAGGACTACCGGCCGACTGCGGGCGAGGTGCGCTTTAACGGTCGCGATTTGTTCGAGATGGAACCTGACGAACGTGCGGCCACGGGCCTGTTCCTCGCTTTTCAATACCCGCTGGAAATTCCAGGCGTTGCCACGATGACCTTTCTGCGTACCGCGCTTAACGCGCAGCGCAAGAAGCGCGGACAAGAGGAACTCTCCACGCCGGACTTCATCAAGAAGGTCCGCAATACCGCCGGCAAGCTCGGCATCGACCAGGAAATGCTGCGCCGCGCGGTCAATGTCGGATTTTCCGGTGGCGAGAAGAAACGCAACGAGATCCTGCAAATGGCGCTGCTGGAGCCACGGCTCGCCGTGCTCGACGAAACCGATTCCGGACTGGATATCGATGCGCTGAAAATCGTCGCCGATGGCGTCAATCGTCTACGCGCACCCGATCGCTCGTTTGTCGTGATTACGCATTACCAGCGGCTCCTCAATTACATTGTGCCAGATGTCGTGCATGTGCTCTCGCGCGGCCGCATCGTGCGCACCGGCGGCAAGGAGCTTGCCATGGAGCTCGAGGCGCGGGGTTACGCCCAATACCAGGAGGAGGTGCCGGCGTGAACGCGGAGGTCGCCGTCGTCAAGACCGCGGCGGAAACTGCGCTGGCGCAGGCTTTTGCGCAGGCGCGCGACCGGCTGCCCGGCGATGACGCGATCGCGGCGCGCCGGGATGCCGCCTTTGACGTCTTCGCCAAGCAAGGCCTGCCGCATCGGCGAATCGAAGAATGGAAATACACCGATCTGCGTGCACTGATGCGCGAGGCCAAGCCATTGGCCAGCCCGCCCGACGCGGCGGCCAAAGCACGCGCCAAGAACGCGGGCCGCATGCTGGGCGATCTCGATGCCCGCCGGCTGGTTTTCGTCGATGGCGCTTTTGTCGCCGAACTGTCCGATCTCCGCGATCTAGAAGCGGGTCTTGCTGTCACATCGCTCGCCCAGGCGCTCGCCGCTGGCGATCCGGTTCTTACCGCTCGGCTCGGCAAGCTCGCCCCGGCGAGCGACGTCGCAGTGGCGCTCAATACCGCCTTGATGGGCGACGGCGCTGTGATCCACATCGCTGCCGGCGCGACGATCGAGCGGCCTTTGCACTTGTTGTCCGTGGTCTCGGACAAGCCGGCGGCCACCTTTACGCGCTCGCTGATCATCATCGATCACGGCGCTCGCGTTATGCTGATCGAAAGTCATGAAGGGCCCTCTGGCAGCGATTATCAGGTCAACGCCGCGCTCGAATTGTTTGCCGGCGATGGCGTTCATGTCGACCACGTCAAGGTCATTGGCGAGGGGGCCCGGGCGCTGCACGTTTCCACCCTTGCTGCTGCGATTGGCGCGCATGCGCGGTTCAACACGTTCAGCTTCACGGCCGGCGGTGCGGTGGTGCGCAATCAGCTCTTTCTCAAATTCGACGGCGAAGGGACGCTGGCTGCAATCCGCGGTGCTACGCTCTTGCGCGCAAGCCAGCACGCCGACACCACGCTGATTGCCGACCACATTGCACGCGACTGCCAGAGCCGCGAAATGTTCAAGTCGGTGCTCGACGATGACGCCCATGGCGTATTCCAGGGACGCATCATCGTCCGGCGACACGCACAAAAGACCGACGCCAAGATGATGACACAGGCGCTGCTTTTGTCCGAGCGCGCCGAAGCCGACAACAAGCCGGAATTGGAGATTTTCGCCGACGACGTGCAATGCGGCCACGGCGCGACCGCCGGCGCGCTCGATGAGGACTTGAAATTTTATCTCATGACACGCGGCATTCCGGCTGCCGAGGCAGAGGCAATGTTGGTCCAAGCCTTCCTCGGCGAAGCCATCGATGGCATCGAGCACGCCGGTTTGCGCGAGGCCCTGATCGAGAATGTTGCGGCCTGGCTTGGCGCGCGCGGATAGCCGTTCGCTTTCGCCGCCTCGGAAGGCCCAGAGATCGAGAGATGGATCAGGCTACGATCAGTAACGTCTATGACGTGAACCGCATCCGGGCGGATTTCCCGATCCTGGCGATGCAGGTCTATGGCAAGCCGCTCGTCTATCTCGATAATGCGGCGTCGGCGCAAAAGCCGCGCGCGGTGCTCGATCGGCTCGAGGCAGCCTATACGACCCAATACGCCAACGTGCATCGGGGGCTGCATTTCCTCGCCAATGAAGCCACCGAAGCTTACGAAAACGCGCGCGAAAAAGTCGCCACCTTCCTCAATGCCGGGCGCAAGGAGGAGATCGTCTTCACCCGGAATGCCACCGAAGCGATCAATCTCGTCGCCTATACGTTCGGGCGCGAGCGCATCAAAGCCGGCGACGAGATCGTCCTTTCGATTATGGAGCACCACTCCAATATCGTGCCATGGCATTTTCTGCGCGAACGGCAGGGCGCGGTGATCAAATGGGCGCCGGTCGACGACGAAGGTCGGTTTTTGGTTGACGAATTCGAGAAGCTGCTGACGCCGCGCACCAAGCTCGTGGCGATCACCCATATGTCAAATATGCTGGGCACCATGGTGCCGGCTAAGGAAATCACTCGCATCGCTCACACGCGCGGCATCCCGGTGCTGTTCGACGGCGCCCAGGCTGCCGTGCACCTCGATGTCGACGTGCGCGAGATCGATTGCGACTTCTACGCTTTCACCGGCCACAAGCTCTATGGTCCGACCGGAATCGGCGTGCTCTATGGCAAGTACGAGCACCTCTCCGCCATGCCGCCGTTCAACGGCGGCGGCGAGATGATCCGCGAGGTGTTTGAGGATCACATCACCTATGGCGATCCGCCACACAAGTTCGAGGCGGGCACGCCTTCGATCGTGCAGGCGATCGGGCTCGGCGCGGCAATCGACTACGTCAACTCGATCGGCAAGCCGCGCATCCGTGCGCATGAGGCGGAGGTCCTCCGTTACGCCCACGAGCGGCTGCGTGAAATCAATTCGTTGCGCATTTTCGGAGCGGCCGAGGATAAAGGTCCGATTGTTTCGTTCGAACTCAAGGGCGCCCATCCGCATGACGTGGCGACCATCATTGATCGCGTCGGCGTTGCTGTGCGTGCCGGCACCCATTGCGTGATGCCGCTGCTTGCCCGCTTCGGGGTGACTGCGACCTGCCGTGCTTCGTTCGCCATGTACAATACGCGCGATGAGGTTGACTGCCTTGCCCGGGCGCTCATGAAGGCGCAGACTCTGCTCGGATGATTTCGCCATGACTGATGAAACCAAAACCGAAACAAAGCCGACGACCGCGGAAGCGGCGGAGCGGCCATCGACGATCCCGCCGGAAGAAATGGCGCGGCTCACCGACGAGATCGTCGGCGCGCTCAAGACTGTCTACGACCCGGAAATCCCCGCCGACATCTACGAGCTCGGCCTGATCTATAAAGTCGATATTGACGACAATCGCATGGTCAATATCGACATGACGCTCACGACCCCGAATTGCCCGTCAGCTGCGGAATTACCAGCCCAGGTGGAAAACGCGGTGGCAGGCGTCCCGGGCGTGCGTGAAGCCAAGGTGAATGTCGTGTGGGATCCGCCGTGGGACCCGAGCCGCATGTCGGACGAGGCCCGGACCGTACTGAATATGTGGTGAGTTGCATGAGCAAAGGCCGCGCATTACATAATTTGCAACGAATCGTTCGATCGAAGCTGCGATCAAACGTGCGGAGGATATGAAGATGGCCGTTGCCCGGCCGAGACCTCAGGTGATGCGGCTCACCGATGCCGCTGCGGAACGGATCAAGGCGGTCATGGCCAAAGCCGACCGTCCGATCACCGCTGTGCGCGTCGGTGTGAAAAACGGCGGCTGCGCCGGCATGGCCTACACCATGGAATATGCCGAGACGATCGATCCAAAGGATGAGGTCGTCGAGGACAAGGGCGTGCGCATCCTGATCGATCCGAAAGCGGTGCTGTTCCTCCTTGGCACCGAGATGGACTACAAGGTCGACAAGCTCTCCGCACAGTTCGTCTTTAATAATCCGAACCAGACGTCGGCCTGCGGCTGCGGCGAATCGGTTCAGCTTGAGCCTGCTAACGGCGAGGCTCACTAACTTTCAAGACTTGCAAGAACATGGGCTAGGTTGGGCCGGAGCCGTTTTCACGGCGCTCTGCCCAACAATCACTACTGCTTGCACGCGATTATTTTATTTGGAGGGGTGCGGCTTTCGTCGGATGGCGGCGCGAAGATCGTTAGATAGGCGTTGCTTCCTTTGAGCGGATGGAAGTCCAACTCGCGATAGCCGACGGCCGCAAGCTCGCAGCGCAAAAGGTTTAGCGGAGTACCGTGCTCTGCGGTCGGTGCCGCGGCATCGACGATCCCGACGCGAGCGCCAGGTCGGAGCGCTGGAGCGAGGTTGTAAAGCAGCCCGTAAGGTTGCGTGATTTCGTGATACATGTGCACCAGGATCGCGACGTCGAGCGAACGGACCGGCAATCTCGGATCGTGCGGCTCGCCAAGCGCCAGGGTGACATTGCGCAAATCGAGATCGCGCACCCGCTTGCCTAAGCCCCGCAGATATTCTGCCTCAACGTCTTGCGCGATGATGCGCCCGCTGGGCCCGACGATCGGCGCCAGTCGCACAACGTAATAGCCGCTGCCGGCGCCGATATCCGCGACTGTCATTCCGGATTTGATGCCAAGAAGCCGCACGAGCTGGCGTGGCTCATTGGCCGCGTCGCGTTCCTTTTCGTCATGCCAGATCGGGCTGATGATATCCGCGACTGGGCGTTCGGGTTTTGGAAAGGCGTCGGCGGGGACGCCCGGCGCCGCCATGAAATCCTGCGCCGCGCCCGGCGTGATCAACGCGGCGCTGAGCAGCCATGTCGCAATCGCCACGCCGAAAATGGAAATGAATTCGTGCCGTCTCACATCCGGCCCAGGCGCTTTATGACTGGCGCAATAAGTGAATTCTAGACCTTTACCGGGCGCAACAGGAATGCGGGCAGGTGGGACGCATCCGAATCCTCGCCGCGCGGACGCGGGGCAGGAGGTGGTGCGCGGCGCGGGCGTGGATCTTCATTGCGCGTCGTCGGGCTCTTGCGTCCGGCATGATGGTGGCCGTGAAGTCGCTCGGAAACGCGCTGCTGCGGCGGCGTGTGTTTAGCCGTGGGCTGGCCCGCGGGCTTCTCCATCGCCGGAATCGGCTGGCCGATCAGCTTCTCGATGGCCGCCACAGCTTTGGCATCGGTGGCGCCCGCGACGATCATGATCGCTGTCCCGCTACGGCCGGCACGGCCAGTGCGGCCGATTCGATGGACGTAGTCGTCGGGATGGTGTGGCACATCGAAATTGTAAATGTGGCTGACGTCCGGAATGTCGAGCCCGCGTGCTGCGACATCCGATGCAACCAGGAGCGTGACCTCGCCATTGCGGAATTGCTCGAGCGCGGCCATTCGCGCCGGTTGGTCCATGTCGCCGTGGAGCGCCTGAACGGAGAATCCGTGGCGCAGCAGCGAGCGGAACAGCGTCGCCACGTCGCGCTTGCGGTTGCAGAAAACAATCGCGTTCTTCAATCCGTCAGCGGAGCGGATGAGCCGGCGTAAGGTATCGCGCTTCTCATGCGGCTCGCGGCCGGATTTGACGATGAGCTGCGTGGTGGTGGCCACGGTCGTCGCCGGGCGTGCCACCTCGACGCGCATTGGATTGTGCAGGAACTGCTCGGTGATACGGCGAATTTCCGGCGGCATGGTCGCAGTGAAAAACAGCGTTTGCCGCGTGAAGGGGACCAGCTTGCAGATGCGCTCGATATCGGGAATGAAGCCCATATCGAGCATGCGGTCGGCTTCATCGATCACCAATAGCTCCACGCCGGTGAGCAGGAGGCGTCCGCGTTCGAAGTGATCGAGCAGTCGGCCGGGCGTCGCGATCAGTACGTCGACGCCGCGCGTCAGCTTGAAATCTTGATCGTCGAACGAGACGCCGCCGATCAGGAGGGCAACGTTGAGCTTGTGGTTCGCGCCGTATTTGGCAAAGCTTTCTTCGACCTGCGCCGCGAGCTCTCGCGTCGGCTCAAGGATAAGCGTGCGCGGCATTCGCGCGCGCGGGCGGCCTTGTTCCAGCAGCGTGAGCATCGGGAGCGTAAAGGCCGCGGTCTTGCCGGTGCCGGTTTGCGCGATGCCCAACACGTCCCGCCGGGCAAGCACGTGGGGTATTGCCTGTTCTTGGATCGGAGTGGGATTTTTGTAACCAGCCGCAGTGACGGCGGAAACGACTTTTTCGGACAAGCCGAGATTGGAAAACGACATAGACCCTCAAAAGACCGCGGCGGCGTCCCTTATGGATAAGCGGAAAAGGCCGCCGGGAGGTCGAATCTGCCTTATTGGCGTGCCCGGAAGATAGGGTTGATTACCTGAAAGTCAACCTGAAAGCCGAAGCCGTAGCGCAGTAAGTTAAGAAGATTCTTCACTTTTTTTGACCGACCGGTAATCTGCGGCGTCCGCGAGGAAAGTTCCCCGATGACAGAGGCGCTGCCAATTGTGCTCGTTCCGGGCCTCGGCTGCTCGGCGCGGCTCTATGGCGAGCAGATCCCGTATTTGTGGCGCTTCGGTCCGGTGACCATCGCCGACCATACTCGTGATGACAGCATGGCCGCGATTGCACGGCGTATCTTGGCCGCCGCACCGCACCGTTTTGCGCTCGCCGGCCTGTCGATGGGCGGCTACATCGCCCTTGAAATTATGTGGCATGCGCCGGAACGGGTGGCAAAATTGGCACTGCTCGATACCGGGGCGCGCGCCGAAGCGCCCGAGCAAACCAAGCGGCGCAAAGTAGCGATCGAGCTCGCTGAAAATGGGCGCTACGCCGAGGTGGTTGACGTCGTTTTTCCACTCTATGTCCACCGCAAGCGCCACAATGACGCCGCCTTGAAGCAAATCGTGCGGGACATGGTGGAAGATACGGGCGCGGAGGCATTTTTGCGCCAGCAGCACGCAATCATACACCGGCAGGATGCGCGGCCTGGTCTTGGCGCCATCAAATGCCCGACGTTGGTCCTGGTCGGCGAAGATGATCAGGCGACCCCGCTCGAATTATCGCGCGAGATATCAGCCGGCATCGCCGGATCCCGCCTGACCATCATCCCGGAGAGCGGTCATCTTTCCACGCTTGAACAACCGGACAGGGTGACCGCGGCGTTGATCGACTGGATGAATTTGTGAGTAGCGCGCGGCAGCCCTCGCGTCCCCGAGGCCTGCATGCGCTCGCATGCAAAAACAGCAAGCTTATGGAGAAAGCCTGATGAGTAATTTTTCACGGCGCGCGGGGTTGTGCCTTCTTGGTGTGCTGCTTGCCGTTGCGTTGTCGGCGCAGGCCCGCGCGCAGAGCAACTATCCGACCCGGCCGGTGCGAATGATCGTCGGCTTTGCCGCCGGCGGCGGCAACGACATTTTTGCCCGGCTTGTCGGCGCCAAGCTCGGCGAAATTCTTGGCCAGCCGGTCGTGATCGAAAACCGCCCCGGAGCAGGCGGCAGGCTTGCCGCCGAATATGTCTCGAACCAGATAGCCGACGGTTACACGCTCTTGGTCGGCGCCAGCGGCCAGATGTCGATTGCGGCTGCGATCTATCCGGATCTGAAATATCACCCGACCAGGACGCTGACCCCGCTTGCGATGATGGGAAGTTTCCCGCTGATCATGGTGATCGGACCTGACAATCCATCGCGCAATGTCAAGGAATTGGTCGAATGGGCCAAGCAGCATCCAGACAAGGCGAATTTTCCGAGCACCTCGCCGGCGTTCACTATCGCCATGGAGCAATTGAAACTGAAGTCCGGCATGCCGGCCGTGATGATCCCCTACAAAAGCAGCAATGAGATGATCCTCAGCATTATCGACGGCCAAACCATGAGCGCGATCGCCGATCCGCCGCCGACCGTCCCGCAAGTCAAGGGAGGCAAGGTCAAGGCGCTCGCAGTGACAGGCAACGAGCGCCTGCCCGAACTGCCGGATGTGCCGAGCATGGCGGAATCCGGCTTTCCTGGCGTCGATGTGCATTTGTGGAGCGGTATCTTTGCACCGGCCGCGACACCGGCCCCGATTGTCGCGAAACTTGAAAAATCCTTGAGCATGGCGATCCGCGATCCGGACGTGTCGGCAAAATTGAGGAATCTGGCAGTGACGCCCGGCGGCGGGCCGGCGGCTGAATTTCGGCGCATGATCGAAGACGACATCGTCAAGTTCGCCGACATCGTGAAGGCTGCGAACTTGCATTTCGAGGAGTAACCCTTCGGAAAGTGATGAAGACCATAGCCGCAGCTCTCACCTCGGCAATCCTCTTGGGGTGCGCGCCAGCATCAGCGACGGAGATCGACCTTTCCGCCTGGACCTGCAAACAGTTCCAGGCGGCTAGCAAGGGTGACGTCGACATCATCCTCGCGTGGCTCGACGGCTATTATTGCGCCGAGGACGACCCGCCAGTGATCGACAGGGACCAATTGGCGGCGAACGCCAGGAAAGTCGCCGCATTTTGTTCCACGCACCCGGATGTGAAGCTCATCACGGCGGCCGGTACCCTGTTCGAGAGAGAGTGAAAACGAGGCCGCAAAACGCAGCCTTCTGCAAGGTGCCGGCCCTCAATATTGCCGCCTTTGCGTTCCGGTATGTCTGAGTTCCGTGTCCAGAATCGCAACATCGAACGGAAGTTCGCCCGCTACCACGAGGAAGCCGGCAATGATGCAGGCTGACCGGGTGTTAGACTGCACCGTCGCAAAAACGCTTCGCTAGACGTCCAGCGCCGCCTCGTCGGCGAATTCGGCGCGCTCCTGGATGAATGCAAACCGCGCTTCCGGCTTTGTGCCCATCAGCCGCTCAACAGATTTTTCCGTGTCCTTGCGGTCGTCGGCAATGAGCATGACGCGCAATAGCGTCCGCTTTCTGGGGTCCATGGTGGTTTCTTTGAGCTGGGCTGCCATCATCTCGCCGAGGCCTTTGAACCGGCTGACCTCCACTTTGGCGTTGCCATGGAATTCTTTTTTCAGGATCTCGTCGCGATGTTTGTCGTCGCGCGCGTAAAGAATCTTGCCGCCGTGCGCCAACCGATAGAGCGGCGGCACGGCAAGAAAGAGATGACCCTTCTCGATGAGCTGAGGCATCTGCCGATAGAAGAAAGTAATCAGGAGTGAGGCAATGTGAGCGCCGTCGACATCGGCATCGGTCATGATAATGACGCGACCGTAGCGCAGATCTTCATCGCGATAATTCACGCCGGTGCCGCTGCCCAAGGCCTGAACGAGATCGGCAAGTTGCTGGTTCTGCGCGAGCTTGTCCTTGCCTGCTGACGCGACATTGAGAATCTTGCCGCGCAGCGGCAGAATCGCCTGCGAGGCGCGATCGCGGGCCTGTTTTGCCGAGCCGCCGGCGCTGTCGCCTTCGACCACGAATAGCTCCGCGCCTTCTGCCGCGCTGTTGGTGCAATCGGCGAGCTTGCCGGGAAGGCGTAGCTTGCGTACCGCCGACTTGCGCGCGATGTCCTTCTCCTGACGGCGGCGGATGCGCTCCTCGGCGCGCTCGACGACGAAATCCAGGAGCTTGTTCGCGGCGGTGGGGTGACCGGCGAGCCAGTGATCGAAAGGATCCTTGATCGCCTGCTCGACCAGCCGCTGGGCTTCGGCAGTGGCGAGCCGATCCTTAGTCTGACCCTGGAATTCCGGCTCGCGAATGAACACCGAGAGGAGGGCGCCCGCACCGACCATCACATCATCGCTAGTGATCGCGCCGGCACGCTTGCCCTGACCGACGCGCTCGGCATGATCCTTTAAACCGCGCGTCAGCGCCGTGCGCAGGCCTGATTCATGCGTGCCGCCGTCAGGCGTCGGGATGGTGTTGCAATAGGAATTGAGGAAGCCGTCGGCGTCCGCGGTCCAGCCGACCGCCCATTGCACTGCGCCGTGGGCACCCATCTTTCCGGCGCTGCCGGTGAAAATATCGGGATGGACCAGCGTCGCGCCGGCAAGGGTTTCGGATAGGTAGTCTTTGAGGCCATCGGCGAAATGGAATGTCGCCTGTTCCGGCACGTCCTCGCTGCCGCGCAACAGCTCCTTGGCGCAAGACCACCGGATTTCCACGCCGCCGAACAGATACGCTTTCGAGCGCGTCATTTTGAATACGCGCTCGGGCTTGAAGTATGGTTTGGCCCCGAAAATCTCCGGATCGGGACGGAAACGCACCTTGGTACCGCGCCGGTTCGGCGCCTTGCCGGCATCTTGCAGCTTAGTCTTCGGCTTGCCGCGCTCGAACGCCATGCGGTAAAGCCGCTGGCCGCGCGCGACCTCGACTTCCATACGTTCCGAGAGCGCGTTCGCTACCGACACGCCGACGCCGTGTAGCCCACCTGAGGTCTCATAGACCTTGGAGTCGAACTTACCGCCGGCATGCAGCGTGCACATGATCACTTCGAGCGCCGATTTGTTTTTGAATTTCGGATGCGGATCGACCGGGATGCCGCGGCCATTATCGGTGACCGTAACAAAACCGTCCTCGGCCATCTCGACCTCGATCCAGTCTGCATGGCCGGCAAGCGCCTCGTCCATGGCGTTGTCGATGACTTCGGCGAACAGATGGTGCAGTGCTTTTTCATCGGTGCCGCCGATATACATTCCCGGCCGTCGGCGCACCGGTTCGAGGCCCTCGAGCACCTCGATGTGCTTGGCCGTGTAACCCGCGTCGCCCGCCGCGCCACGCGGGGAGCCACCGCGGGTGCCGTTCCGGCGTGCCTTCGGCGCGTCGAACAGGTCGGGCATTTTCGAGGATTTGGCGGTCTTTCCCACGGCTATTCCCAGGCTAGTCCCATGTGGAGCGTCGTAGCGTCCGGTGCAATGGAGCACCCAGAGGGCAACGGCGAATCAACCCCAATTGCCTCAATAACTATGCCATCGGCGCGGCAAAAGAATGAGCGATAACATTGCAAACCGAACTTCAGGCACATTCCCGGTTGGTGAATTGACCCATGGCGTGTTGCGTCCTATATCGCGGGCCATGAACAGATCGCTAGCCGCCGCCACATCTGCCAACGGCCGTCGCAATCGCTGGCGTCGTCGCGCACGCATGCGCCGACGCACATAGCCCTCCCGTGCCGCCGGATCCGCGGCACCTTCGTAGCAACTACTCTGATAATCTTAAGCGGATTCGGCCACACGCCATCGAACAGCGTAAAGGTCCATCCATGTCCGCAACAGGCGGCCAGTCCAACAAGGTCAAGATCGGCGTGCTCGGTGCCTCCGGCTATACCGGGGCGGAACTGGTGCGCCTGCTTTTATGCCATCCGCAGAGCAAGATCGACTTGCTGACAGCCGATCGCCGCGCCGGCAAGTCCATGACCGACGTGTTCGCGCAATTCACGCCGTTTGCGTTGCCGACGCTCACGTCGGTCGAGGACGCCGACTGGCAGGCGCTCGGGCTCGACGTCGCATTCTGCGCGCTGCCGCATGGCACGACTCAGAAAGTGATCAAGGAATTGCTGACCCGCGCCCCGCGCACGAAGGTTATCGATCTATCGGCCGATTTCCGTCTGGCCGATCCGGCAGCTTACGCACAGTGGTACGGTCATGCCCATGCCGCGCCTGAACTGCAAAAGGAAGTAGTCTATGGGCTCACCGAGATTTATCGTGACAAGATCAAGCGCGCGCGGCTTGTCGCCAATCCCGGCTGCTATACCACGACCGCCGAGCTGCCGCTCATTCCGCTTCTTAAGACCAAAGCGATCGATCCGGACGAGATCGTCATCGATGCCAAGTCCGGAATGACGGGCGCGGGGAGGGCAGCGCGCGAAGAGATGGTCTTCGCCGAAGTGTCCGAAGGCTTCCATGCCTATGGCGTCGGCCATCATCGCCACATGGCGGAGCTCGATCAGGAATTTTCGCGCGCTGCCGGTCGCGACGTCGTGGTAAGCTTCACGCCGCATCTCGTGCCGATGAACCGCGGTATCCTGGCGACGATCTATGTGCGCGGCATCAAAGCTACGCCGCAGGACCTGCACGCGGTACTGGCAAAAGCTTACGCGCCGGAGCCTTTTGTCCATGTGCTGTCGTTCGGCGCGACCCCGCAAACCCGCCACGTGCGCGGCTCCAACATGACCTTTATCGGCGTTGCCGCGGACCGCATCGCGGGCCGCGCGATCATTGTCTCGACGCTCGACAATTTGACCAAAGGCGCGTCCGGCCAAGCGGTGCAGAATATGAATGTGATGCTTGGACTGCCGGAAACCGTTGGCCTCGAACAGGTTGCGCTGTTTCCGTAAGCTTGCGGACTAAAGTCGTGCCCAGGTTCACAGCATTATTCAACACGCGATTGCACGCGTCGCGCGGTAGCGCTGAAAACAAAGGCAAATGCGACGCGTGCTAGGGGCGGTAGTTCTTCTAGTCGCGCACTTTGACGTAGCTTCCCGGTGCGTCTTCGATCGGCTTGAGGCCACCGGCGCCCGGTTTGCGTGCCGGGACTTCGGTCGGGCTTTGCTTGGTGATCCAAACAAGCCAATCTGACCACCATGAGCCGGGATGCTCCTTGGCCTTGGCGAGCCAGCCGTCGATGTCGGCGTTCCGGGGCTTGGGGCCGGTCCAGAATTGGTACTTGTTCTTCGCCGGCGGATTGATCACGCCGGCGATATGGCCTGAGCCTGCCACTACGAACCGAACGGCGCCGCCGAAAAATTTGGAGCCGAACATCACCGATTTGGCGGGGGCAATGTGATCTTCGCACGTCGCTAGATTGTAGATCGGAATTTTGACAGCTTTCAAATCGATCGTCATGTTGCCAAGCGCCATCTTGCCTTTGGCAAGCGTGTTATCGAGATAGCAATTGCGCAGATAAAAGGAGTGATTGGCCGCCGGCATGCGCGTGGCGTCCGAGTTCCAGTACAAAAGGTCGAATGGGAAGGGCGCCTTGCCTTTCAAGTAATTGTTGATCACGTAGGGCCAAACCAGATCGTTCGAGCGCAGCATATTGAAGACGGTTGCCATCGAACGGCTGTTGAGATAGCCACGCTCGGCCATTCTCTTCTCCAACGCCGCGACCTGTTCTTCGTCGACGAACACTTTGAGGTCACCGGCATAGGTGAAATCGACCTGCGAGGCGAATAGCGTGGCAGAGACAATGCGGTCGTCATGCCGAGCGGCCATTGCCGCCAGCGTGATTGCCAGCAGCGTGCCGCCGACGCAATAGCCGATAGCGTGAACCTTTTCTTCGCCGATCGCTCGCTTGATGGCGTCGAGCGCGGCAAGCGGGCCTTGGAGCACGTAGTCCTCGAAAGTCTTCTGCGCCAGCCGCTCATCGGGATTGACCCACGAGATGCAAAACACGGTCAATCCCTGATCAACACACCATTTGATGAAGGATTTTTCCGGAGTGAGGTCGAGGACGTAATATTTATTGATCCACGGCGGCACGATTAGAACCGGCCGCTTGAGCACGGTTTCGGTAGACGGTGTGTATTGAATGAGCTGCATCAGCTCGTTCTGGTAAATGATCTTGCCCGGCGTGATCGCAAGGTTGCGCCCGACCTCGAACATCGAGGAATCGGATTGGCGGATTTTCAGATGCCCGCCGCCGCGTTCGATGTCTTCGGCAAGCATGTGCATGCCGCGCACGAGATTGTCGGCATTGGACGTCAGTGTTTCGCGAAGAAGCTCGGGATTGGTCAGGACGAAATTGGTCGGCGCCAGGGCATTGGTGATCTGGCGCACATAGAATTCAGCCTTCTGCTTGGTATGGGGATTGAGGTTGGTGGCGTCCGCTACAAGTTTGTCGGCCCATTGCGCCGTCAACAGATAAGCTTGTTTCAGAAAATCGAAATATTGATTTTGTGTCCATTCCGGGTCGCTGAAGCGTTTGTCGGTTGCTGCGGGCGTGGCAACCGGCCTTGTCGGTTCGCCGGCGAGCCGTCTCATCGACGCGGCCCACAGATCGAGGTAAGCCCTGCCTAGGCTGGTCTGGATTTCGACCGCGCGCTGCGGGTCGGCCAGCCAATATTCAGCCACTTGGCTCAGCGTCTTGACGACTTCAGTGACCTCATCGGCGAGCTCATTGTCGCCGTGCCCTTGCTCGCGTGGTTTCAGATAAGCCGCAAGCGCGCGTCCGCCCTCTTCGACGAGCCGCGCCAGATTCCGGGAAAATGCCTCGATATCCATCGCGCCGATCTGAGCCGGCAGCGGCGAAGTGGGGGCTTGCTGTTTTTTAGGCGGCTGGGCGGATGCCGGCTTATTTGCCGAAGGCTGCTGTGCCGCGTCATGGGATGGAGCCCGCACCGGCGTTTCCTCAGTAACCAAACTGTTTCTGCGGCCCTTTAGACAGAAATGGCCTGCTCATGGGCCGCGCACAAGTGTGTCCTGCTGCCGCCAGCAAGCCGGTAGCGGCCAGTCCCGGTTTCGACATATTAGCAGGTTAACTTGACAGTTCGGGTGGGCACCGAGTTGATCATCCTAAATTGTTGTGGAACCGGATGTTTCTGTCCCAGCCAGCCAAGTCATAGGGCCGGTTCTTTTGCCATGAACTGAACCCGACCGGGTCACCCCATTTCGGAGCAAGCGATTGCATAACCACTCCATCACGCTCACGCGAATGCTGCGGGACTTTACGACGCGAGGGCTCGCAGCGGCGCTTTTCGCGCTGCCCGCCGCGTTTTGTCTCGCGTTGTCGGGTTGCTCGCCGGGTGCCGACTACCCATCGCCTTTTCCTGCCGTACACGATCGGCCGCCGCCTCGATCCGAGGCGCCGCTTGATGCGAACCAGGTTCAACAAGCGACCGAGGATCTGATCAGTGCACGCGACCGCCTAAGCGCCGAGGCGCAAGGCGGGCAAAACAAGAGTTCGGGTAAGGCCAAGTCGGCAAGTGCCAGCGCCGCCAAAAAGCAGCCGAACGCTGCCGCCGCGCGCCAGACCTCGGGCGAAGACGGCACACAGCGCGCGGGCGCCGAAACCAAGTGATAATGGTCGAAGCATAGTGTACTGAGAGGGGTCCCGCAGACGACCCGCCGGAAACATCCATGGAAGACTTTTATCGTATCCGCCGGCTTCCGCCTTACGTCTTTGAGCAGGTTAACCGTGCCAAGGCCGTCGCCCGCAATAGCGGGGCCGATATCATCGATCTCGGTATGGGCAATCCCGACCTGCCGACGCCGGCGCACGTGGTTGAGAAACTAAAAGAGACGGTCGGCAAGCCTCGTACCGACCGCTATTCGGCCTCGCGCGGTATAGCGGGCCTGCGTCGCGCGCAGGCCGCCTATTACGGGCGTCGTTTCGGGGTGAAGCTGAATGCGGATACCCAGGTGATCACCACTTTGGGTTCGAAGGAGGGCTTCGCCAATGTAGCCCAGGCCATCACCGCGCCGGGCGATATCATCATCGTTCCCAATCCAACTTATCCGATTCACGTGTTCGGCTTTCTGATGGCCGGTGGGGCGATCCGCTCGGTGCCGGTGGAGGCCAATGAGGCTTTCTTTCACGCGTTGGAGCGGGCGGTGCTGTTCTCCATTCCGCGGCCGATCGCCATTGTGGTGTGCTACCCATCGAATCCGACAGCCTGTGTCGCCACGCTCGACTTCTACCGCGATCTTGTCGCGTTCGCGAAGAAACATTCGCTCCTGCTGTTGTCGGACCTCGCTTACGCCGAAGTCTATTTCGACAATAATCCACCACCTTCGCTGCTTCAGGTTCCCGGCGCGATCGAGGTCGCCGTGGAATTCACGTCAATGTCGAAGACCTATTCGATGCCGGGTTGGCGGATCGGTTTCGCAGTCGGCAACGAGCGCCTCATCGCGGCGCTGGGGCGGGTAAAATCGTATCTCGATTACGGTGCTTTCACGCCGATCCAAGTCGCAGCTACGGCGGCGCTCAACGGCTCCGACGATTGCATCAATGAAATGCGTGCGACCTATCGGCGCCGGCGCGATGCGCTGGTGGAATCCTTTGGCCGGGCGGGTTGGCGGGTGCCGGCGCCGTCCGCTTCAATGTTCGCTTGGGCGCCGATACCCGAACCATTCCGACCGGTCGGCAGTGTCGAGTTTTCCACGCTGCTCGTGGAGAAGGCCGGCGTTGCGGTTTCACCCGGCGCGGGTTTCGGCGAGCACGGGGAAGGCCACGTCCGCATCGCGCTTGTCGAAAACGAGCAGCGTATTCGTCAGGCAGCTCGCAATATCCGGCGCTTTCTTGAAACTGGCCCGGGATTGCTGCACAACGTCGTTCCGCTCGCGACGCGACGGTAGTCGCGTCCGTACTCCTCCCAATCCGGGCGACGCGACATGGCTGAACCGTTGAAAGTCGGTCTTGCCGGCCTCGGTACTGTCGGCAGTGCGGTCGTGCAGCTTTTGGACCGCGGACGCGAGAAACTGATCGCCCGCTGCGGGCGCGGCATCGACGTGGTCGCGATCAGCGCCCGGTCGCGCAATAAGAAACGGAGCTTCAATGCCGACAGGTTTCGTTGGATCAGCGATGCGGCGGCGCTGGCGCGCGATCCCAAGATCGATGTGCTTGTCGAAGTGATCGGCGGCGCCGCCGGTACCGCGAAGCTTACGGTAGAAACCGCGCTTGCCGCCGGCAAGCCTGTAGTCACCGCCAATAAGGCGCTGCTCGCCGCGGAGGGCCAGCGGCTTGCCGCGCTCGCGGAACGACATCACGTTGCTCTTAATTTCGAAGCGTCGGTCGCCGGCGGCATTCCCATCGTCAAGACGTTGCGCGAGGGACTTAATGGTGCGACCTTCACACGCATCTACGGTATCCTCAACGGCACCTGCAATTATATCCTCACCCGGATGGAACAGGATCGGCTCGGCTTTGCCGAGTGCCTGAAGGAAGCGCAGCGGCTAGGCTATGCGGAGGCCGATCCGAGCTTCGATATCGAAGGGCACGATACTGCGCAAAAGCTGGTCATCCTGGCGAGCATCGCCTTCGGTACCAAAATTGATCCGCGCGCGGTCTATAGCGAAGGCATTGCGTCGATCACGCCGGCCGATCTCAATGCCGCGGCCGAACTCGGCTACCGCGTTAAACTTCTCGGCGTCGCGGTCAAGACCGCCGCCGGTATCGAACAGCGCGTACATCCGACCATGGTGCCGAGGGAATCCGCCATCGCGCAGGTGATGGGCGTCACCAATGCGGTCACGATCGATGCAGATGGACTTGCGCCGATCACGCTAGTCGGTCCAGGCGCGGGCGGGGGGGCGACTGCCTCGGCAATCATCGCCGACCTCGCCGATATCGCACGCGGCGTGCGCACGCCGCCGTTCGGGCGTCCGGCAGCGCGGATGACTACAATCCGCAAAGCGCCAATGCAGCATCATGAAGGTGGCTACTACATTCGGCTCTTAGCGCGGGATCGGCCAGGCACCGCGGCCACAATCGCGCGGCGCCTCGCCCAGCAAAAGATTTCGCTCGAGTCGATCGTGCAGCGCCACGATGCGGGGACCGGCGGCGCGGTGCAAACGCGGCGATCCGAAACTGTACCGGTCATCTTGATCACCTACGCGACTAGCGAGGATGCCGTCCACAAGGCCCTTGCCGCGGTGCGCCGGGATCGGGTTGTTTATGGGAGGCCGCAGGTTATCCGGATCGAGCGCGCGTGATAATCGGATAACTATTTAGCAGCTGCATCGGAGCTCGCCTCATGTCGTCTAAGCCGATCGGTCAACATCCGAAGCTTGAGCGCGCATTGTCGCTCGAGATTGTGCGGGTGACCGAGCGCGCGGCGGTGGCTGCCGCGCGGTTGCGCGGCCGGGGCGTCGAGAAGAAATCCGACCAGGCCGCGGTCGATGCCATGCGCCGCGAATTGAGCGAACTGGCGATCGACGGTACGGTCGTGATCGGCGAAGGCGAGATGGATGAAGCGCCGATGCTGTTCATCGGCGAGAAGGTCGGCACCGGATCGGGACCGAAGGTGGACATCGCCGTCGACCCGCTCGAGGGCACGACGCTGTGCGCCAAGAATATGCCGGGTGCTATCGCAACCCTTGCTCTGGCCCAGGACGGAACGCTCCTCCACGCGCCGTACATCTACATGGACAAGATCGCGGTCGGGCCGGGTTACCCGAACAACGTGGTCGATCTCGATGCGCCAGCGGAAGAAAACATTATCAATCTCGCCAAGGCCAAAGGCGTCAATCCTGAGGCAATTACCGCCATGATCCTCGATCGGCCGCGCCACGCCGATCTGATCGGCGCGGTGCGCAAAGCCGGCGCTGCGGTCAGCTTGATCACCGATGGCGATGTCGCCGGCGTCATTCACACCGCTGACCCCGACAAGACCGGCATCGATATTTACCTTGGCATAGGCGGTGCGCCGGAGGGTGTATTGGCGGCTGCGGCGCTGCGCTGTATCGGCGGTCAAATGCAGACCCGCCTGGTGCTCGATACGGAGGAAAAGCGCGCGCGTGCGGCCAAAATGGGCATCAAGGATCCGCATCGCAAATACCAGATCGAAGACATGGTGCGAGGCGAATGCCTGTTCGCGGCCACGGGCATTACCGATGGCCGTATGCTGCGGGGAGTGCAGTTCGGCAGGGCTGTGATCGAGACCGAAACGGTGGTCATGCGCTCAACCAGCGGGACCATCCGCTGGATCAGGGCCGAACATCACCGCGTGGATAAGTTCAGATAGTTTGAGCCTGATTCGCTGAATCAGGTACCGTCGTCCCCATTGCTGGCTTGCGTTGCGGTGTAGGACGGCGAAATGACTGCAAAGCGTTTATTTCTCGGCGTCGAGAGTTCGGCGACCGGGCGCGCTTGGCGCGACCGGCTGGACGAACGGGGTGCTGCGCGAGCGCTTGCGATCGCACAACGTCATGCGCTGCCGGAACTTCTCGCTCGCATCCTTGCTGGCCGCGATATCGAAGCCGACGCGGTAGATGCCTTCCTCGATCCTACGGTGCGGCGGGAAATGCCCGATCCGCATGTGCTTACCGGCATGAAGGAAGCGGCCGAGCGGGTTGCGGATGCCGCGGTGCGCGCCGAAAGCATAGCGATTTTTGGCGACTATGACGTGGACGGCGCAACTTCGGCCGCATTGCTTGCTCGCTTCCTGCGTCAATGCGGCATCGAACCGATCATCCATATTCCGGACCGCCTGTTTGAAGGCTATGGGCCCAATGTCGAAGCGGTGCGTGGTCTGGCCGCGCGCGGCGCTACGTTGCTCGTTTGCGTCGATTGCGGCACGACAAGTATTGAAGCGCTCGCACAAGCGAAAGCGTCCGGACTTGACGCGGTGGTTATCGACCATCATCAGGCCGACCAGGAGCTGCCGCCAACACTGGCAATCGTTAACCCAAACCGACGCGACGATCTCTCCGGCCTCGGTCATCTTGCGGCTGTCGGGCTCACTTTCATAACCGTAGTCGCCGTCAATCGTGTTTTGCGTGAGCGTGGCTTTTGGCGGGCCGAACGGCCGGAGCCCGATCTGCTCGGCTATCTCGATGATGTCGCACTGGGGACGGTCGCCGACATGGTGCCGCTCATTGGACTCAATCGCGCTTTCGTCGCCAAGGGCCTGATTGCGCTTCGCCGCCGCGAGCGGCCGGGCCACATCAGCCTCATGGACGTGGTGCGGCTTGCCGGTCCGCCGGAGGCTTGGCATTTGGGTTTTCTGCTCGGGCCGCGGATCAATGCCGGCGGCCGCATCGGGCGGGCGGATTTGGGTGTGCGGCTCCTCTTGGAGAACGATCCGATTGAGGCGGCCAAGATCGCCGCTGAGCTGGATCGGGTCAATCGCGAACGACAGGTCATCGAGCAGGAAACGCTGGCGCAGGCCGAAGCCGAAGCGGACGTGGCACTCGGTTCGGAAGATAAAGGAGCGGTCATTGTCACCGCGGCCGAAGGTTGGCACCCGGGCATCGTCGGCCTGGTCGCTGCACGACTGAAGGAAAAATTTGCGCGCCCCGCTTTCGCAATTGCGCTCGAGCCGGGCGGCACCGGAACCGGATCCGGCCGATCCATCCCAGGCGTCGATATCGGGCGCGCCGTGCGGCAGGCGGTTGCCAAAGGCCTCATTCTCAAAGGGGGCGGGCACGCGATGGCGGCGGGGGTCACTTTGCGCAAGAGCGCGCTTGCCGAGCTGCGGGCATATCTTGAAGCGACGCTGGCGACCGACGTCGAGAAAGCACGCCGCGGCAGTGGTCTGTTGATCGATGGCGCGGTGAGCGCAGCGGCAGCCGATGGCAATCTTCTGGCAATGATCGCGCGCGCCGGACCATTTGGTTCGGGCAATCCCGAGCCGATCATCGCGCTCCCTGCGCATACAGTGACTTATGCTGAAGAGGTCGGCCAGGCGCATATGCGCGTGCGGCTGAAATCAGGCGATGGCGCTACAGTAAACGCCATTGCTTTTCGCACCGCTCGGCAGACATTGGGTGCTGCAGTGCGTAACAGTCTTGGTCGGCAGGTCCACGCTGCCGGTTGCTTTGCGCTCGACCGCTGGGGCGGCGAGGAGCGGGTCCAATTCAAATTGACCGATATTGCACCGGCCGAGCCGCTGGGAATTCCGCGCTGATCAAGAACACGAGCCTGGGCCCGTACCAGATGGGCAGTGTTGGCAGCAGTCTTGGCACGCCCGGAGCGGAACGGCTATCAGCTACAATATAGCGGCGCAAGGCAGGTAGGACGGCGTATGGCCAAGCTCAATCTTTCGGTTGCGGTCGGCGACTACGATCGCACCCGGGCCCTTATCGACGGCAGTGTCCAGATCGACGGCGTCGATCCGGTCTATATGACTCTTGTCCCGGAAGAGATTTTCTTCCGCGCCTTTCGCGCTGCCGAGTTCGATATCTGCGAACTGTCGCTATCGAGCTACACGGTGAAGACTGCGCAAAATGATTGCCCCTATATCGCCGTCCCCGCCTTTGTGTCGCGCGCCTTCCGTCACACCTCCGTTTATGTGCGTACCGACCGGATCAAGAAGCCGCAGGATCTGAAGGGCCGCAAAGTCGGCGTGCCAGAGTATCAGTTGACGGCAAATGTCTGGGCCCGGGCGTTTCTTGAAGACGACTATGGCGTCAAGCGCTCGGATATCCATTGGATACGCGGCGGCATAGAGCAGGCTGGGCGGCCGGAAAAGATCACGATCAAATTGCCGGCCGGCGTGCGGCTCGACAATACGCCGAGCGGGGCAACGATTTCGGGACTGTTAGAAGCCGGCGACATTGATGGCTTCATTGCGCCTCGGCCGCCTAAATCGATGGAAAAAGGCCATCCGCATGTCGGTTGGCTGTTCCCTGATCCGACCGCCGTGGCGAAAGATTATTTCAAACGCACTGGCTTTTTCCCGATCATGCATGTGGTCGGCATCCGCCGCGAGCTTGCCGAGCGACATCCATGGCTGCCGAGCGCCGTGTATAAGGCATTTGAGCAAGCGAAAGAGGCTGGACTGAAAAAGCTGTCTGACACTTCGGCGACGAAGGTGACCCTGCCATTCGTCGAAGAGCGGCTGAGCGACGCGCGCGGCCTGATGGGCCACGATTTCTGGTCATACGGCGTCGAGGCTAACCGCAAGGTCCTCGACTATTTCCTGGCGCAGCATCACGGCGAAGGTCTGTCGTCGCGGCGCGTCCAGGTGGACGAACTCTTCCATCCCGCGACTTACGAGACTTTCAAGTTGTAAGGTTCTCAGTTGCTCCCACGCGTCATTGCCGCGGTCATGGCGGCCGTATAGCCGGGCTCGACGCGAACGTCGACGACCGCGACCTGGCCGGCTTCCACGGCGGCAACGGCTTTTTCCAGGGTGGGAGCGAGGTAGGCGGCCTTGGTCACTGGACCAAATCCGGCGGCGCCTTGGGCGCGGCCCATGGCGGCGAGATCAACTTCGGGATCGGCCATGCGCTGGCCGATCCATTTGTTCTCGATCGGCCGATTGCGCGCACGCGCCATCCGCTCCTGGTGGAGTTCGTCGTTGTAGAAGGAGCGATTATTGGCGAGCACAAACAGGAGCGGGATTTTGTAGTGTACGGCGGTCCAGATTGCAGTGACGCCCATCAGAAAATCGCCGTCACCGCAGATTGCAACCGGCAATCGTCCGGAGCCTTTGAGGGCCAACGCTGCGCCCACGGAAATGCCGGGACCGCCGCCGACCCCGCCGCCGCCATCCGAGCCGATATAATCGAGCGGATGACGGAAGGTGAGCCATCTGTCATCCCATGACAGCGGCAGGTGCGTATAAGTGACGGCGCGTTGGCTGAGCACTTTGCGCAAAGCGCCCGCGATATGTTCGTTGGTGAACCCGGCCGGCTCCTTGCCTGATCCTGTGCGCGGGCTCGGCACTGCGTGCGGCTTTGCGCTCTTGCCGATCTCTTTCACAAGCTCAGGAACGACGAGGTCAGGATCGGCCGACAACAACAGGTCGACCGGCGGTAGTCCCTGGTGGTCCATGCTCCAGCCATTGTGAATGCGATGGTCGAGCGAGATCTGGACGACTTTCACCGCAGGGGAGGGGCCGAAATAACGAAGCGCTCCAGCGAGATCGACCCAGTCGAGGCTAAGGACGGCGTCGACATTCTTCAGTCCTTCGACGCTGTCCGGCGTGATCGCGCGCGGCGATCCGACGTAAAGCGGGTGGTCGGTCGGAAAAGTGGCGCCGATCTTAAGATCTGTGACGACACGCGCATTCAATGCTTCCGCGAGCGCCACGCGCGCATCCCAGGCGGCTGTGCTGCGCGAGGCACGGCCCGCAAGCATCAACACCTGTTTTGCACCTTTGAGCACGGCTGCCGCCTCGCGCACGAGGTCAGACGGCACCGCGGTTGCGATCGTCGGCATGTAGCGCGCGACCTCGATTGACGGCAGTGGTTCGGAAATCTTGGCTTCCTGGAGTTCGGCGTCGAAATTGATATAGACCGGGCCGCATGGCGCGGTATTGGCGATCCAGGTGCCGCGCAGAATAGCTTCGCGTGCGGCGCCCGGCGAAGAGGGCTGGTCGTCCCATTTGGTGTAGTCACGCACCAGCGCGCCCTGATCGCGCGCAGTGTGAATCCAGTCGATCCACGGCCGGCGCTTGACAGCATCGACCGGTCCGGTTGCGCCGAGCACGACCACCGGCATGCGGTCGCACCAGGCATTGAACATCGCCATCGTCGCGTGCATCAGGCCGACATTCGAATGCACGGCCGTGGCTATCGCCTTGCCTGTCACCTTGGCATAGCCATGGGCGATGGCGATCGCGGTTTCCTCGTGCAAGCAAAGCAGCATCTGCGGCTTGGTATTGCCAAGATAGTTGACGATGCTGTCGTGCAGACCGCGGTAGCTCGCTCCCGGCGTGAGCGCGATATAGGGAATGTCGAGTGTGCGCAGCGCGTCGGCGATTACGTCGCTGCCGAAACCGGGCGCGTTGACGCCGGCCGGCGTCGGTCGCTCCATCCCGGCCACGGCGGGATCGGCGTCATTGGTCTTGGCGCGAGCGGTTGCGGAAGTGGGCGGCGTCATTGCGGTATTCCTTTCGGCGGAAGTGCTTGCGAACTACGGCGACATGAGCCCCGCGAGGGACAGGGGTAGGGGCGCCATCCAACCGGATCGTTGCTCAATGCACAAGCGGCCTCGGACGCCCGCTGAGCGGCGGTATTTTGCGACGCTTATGATCCTTGGCGCAGACGCGCGAGCAGTTTTACGCCGGCATAGCCGTCGGCTGGCTCAATGCCCAACTTGCGCTGGTAATTCTGCACGGCGACGGTGGTGGCGTTGCCGATGCGGCCATCGGCGCCGCCGGTGTCGAAGCCAAGCGCAGTAAGCCGGCGCTGGATCTCCTCGATCTCGGCAACGGTGGGTGGTGGCTCGCTGTCGGGGAACCGCTGAACGAAAGGCGGACGGCCGACGCAGCGATCGCCAAGATAGACGAGCCCGAGCGCGTAGCTTAAGGCGGGGTTATAGCTGCGCGCGGCGAAAAAATTGGGTCCGAGTAGGAAAGCCGGGCCGCCGGCGACCGGCACCCAGGCGCGTGCCGTAGCATGCGGCTGCGGGTAGGGCTCGCCGTCGGCGCGAACAACTCCGAGCGCATGCCAGGCTGCGTAGCTGCGTGAAGCCTTGCCGCTGATGGGTCGTCGCATGTGCACTTCGTAGCCCCAACGCTCGCCGCGGCGGTAATTGCCACGCTCAACGAAGTAACGCGCCGTGGTGGCGAGCGCATCGTCAGGCGGGCCGTAAGGGGAGATCTTTCCGTCGCCATTGTAGTCGACGCCCAGATGCAGCCAGACCTCAGGCATCCACTGGGTGTGGCCCATAGCGCCGGCCCAGGAGCCGACCATTTCTTCGGGCGTGCTCCAGCCACGCTGAACGATCGCCAGCGCATTGATGAATTCGCTTTCCCAGTAACTGCGGCGGCGCGGTTCCGCCCAAGCGAGCGTCGCCAGCGAAGGGATGACCGGCCGCATATGATTCTTCTCTACGATCGGATCGCCGAATGCCGACTCGATGCCCCACACGCCGAGCATGAATGAAGGTTCGACGCCGAAATCGCGCTCGATGCGTGACAGGAGCGCGGCATATTCTTTGGCCCTTACCTTGCCGGCGGCGATCCTCCAATCCGAGGCGGCGCGATTGAGATATTGCCAGAGCTGCTGATTGATCTCCGGCTGATTTTGAATGGCGATAAGCCCGGTCATGTCGGGCTGCATGCCGCGCATTACGCGCGCATAAATTTCATCGCTGATGCCGCGCGCCGTCGCCTTGCTGCGAAATGCGGCAACCCACTGTTCAAACGGAATGTCCGCTCGCGCTGCATAAGGAGCGCACAATGTCGCGACGCTACCCATTAGCGCCGTCAGCATAGCGCGCCGTGTCACACACGAACCGGGTTTTGTGACGACCATGGCCGTACGCCCCACTGACGTATTAACCGGAGCCGGTCTTGGCATAGCTTTGCCGCGCCGGTAAGGGGCCGCCCTCCGATCCGCTTGCGGTCGCTATTGATGCGCGGCCTGGATCTGGTCCGGCGTTGACAATTTGGCGATCAGGCTATCGACGCTCTTGGCAAAACTGTCGATATCAAAGTTCAAGGGATCGTCATGGCCGTTGGCGATCTCGGCATCGATCGCGGCGTGAAATGCCGGAATGAGCCACCGTTCGGCACGCACGCTGGCGATGACGTAGAGCAATGCAAGCCGATCGTATTGGGCCGGCGTGAACGCCGGATCGGGCGATCGCGCGTCGTTACGCCGACCGCGGCCGGGCGCGCTTCGCCGCGGCTGGATCATTTCGTTGTGTAGGAACAATCCTTTCAACGCGCCTCCGAATTCCGCGGCTTGCTCGAACTTGGTCTCGCGCCACGGGATTGAATAGTCGTGCGCGAGGAGCAGCTGACCGGTGCGGTTGATGACGACGTGAGCTTTGCCCCAGCCGTCGGAACAATCGAAATTTCGTAGGTCATTGACTTTGCCGCCCCCGTCGATGTCGTCCGGAAACGACCGACGGCCGAAATTGGGACCGCTGGTATCGTGGATCACAAAATAGCGCGCCATGGGCGCTTCAATTCTGTTGTCGTAAGCGTGCGACACCGGCAGCCAGAGAAAGTCGCCGAATTCAGCCTCGAGACCCAGGATTGAAAGATAATCGGCGAGGATCGCACGCGAAGGCAGCCCGGCCGTTTGCCCGACGAGCTCCGCCAGCGTCGCCGGCAGCTCAGGCACGGGCGGAGCCAAATTCCTGGTTTGATCCATGCCGCGCATCAGACAGAGCGCTTGCTGCACTGGCGTGCCCGCAAAGCTCATCGTTTCGGTACTGAAAGAACAGGCGCCCATGTTCTTGATGAAGAAAAGCGGCCGGAAATGATCCGGCTTGCAGCCTGCCAGCACGGCATCGACGGATGCAAGCAGCAGCGGGCAAGCGAGCGTCGCTGCAAACAGGCGGTCCGAAATATTGCTGCCAAGGCGCACGTGCGGAATCCTGAGCGTTCGGATTCTCTAATATCGCGATCAATGCGCATTGTGCCAAGCCGCGCAACGGCATTTTCGATCCAATCACACCGCATGATGAATAAATATTCAGATGAAATCAGGAAAGCTGTGAATTGGCGAGCAAAGCTCAATCTTTTGCCCGTTCTACGTAGCTCCCGTCGGCGGTCATGACGACGATTTTGGTCCCGGTTGTGACAAAAGGCGGCACCATCGTGCGTACGCCATTGGAGAGCAAAGCAGGCTTATAAGAGGACGCCGCAGTCTGTCCTTTTACTGTGGGCTCGGTCTCCACGACTTCCAGCACCGCTTTCGGGGGCATTTCGATAGAGAGCGGCGTCCCTTCGTGCATGCTGATGGTGACTTCCATCTCCGGCTGCAAATAGGCTGCCTGGTCACCGACGATATCGGCTGACACGCTCACTTGATCGTAGCTTTCCATGTTCATGAAATGGAAGCCATCGCCGTCCTGATACATGTACTGATGTTTGCGATCTTCGACGAAGGCACGTTCGACTTGATCGGTGGTCTTAAAGCGTAGCGAGACCTTTACTCCATCGCTGATGCGGCGGATATCGAGCTGCGTCACCGGCGTGCCTTTGCCGGGATGTATGTTCTCGGCGGCCACAACGACCCCGAGTTTGCCGTCGATTTCGACGATATTGCCTTTGCGCAACGAACTGGCGATGACTTTCACGGCTTCCTCAATGGCTTTCACGTTCCGGGCGCACCATACTGATCTTGAGCCTTATCGCTAGTCATTTCTCAATCGCCGCCGGACAAGGATACATGTCGCGCGTTCCGCCATTTTCCTCGCCCTTTTGGGCACCCGACAGACATCGAGATCGGCGGCCGATGCTATTGACGCGGGGCCGCATCATCGCGGCGCTGCGGGCATGGTTCGGGGCGCAGGAATTCGTCGAGGTCGAGACTGCCATGTTGCGGGCGTCGCCTGGCAACGAGACGCATCTGCATGCGTTTTCCACCGCCCTTATCGACAATGCCGGCAGCTCCTCGCCATTTTATCTGCGGACCTCTCCGGAATTTGCCTGCAAGAAACTACTGGCGGCTGGCGAGCGGCGAATCGTCGAATTTGCCCGATCCTTTCGTAATCGTGAGCGCACCGCGCTCCATCATCCTGAGTTCACGCTCCTCGAATGGTATCGCGCAGGCGAGCACTACGAGACCCTCATGAAAGACTGCTGTGCGGTCTTGCGCGAGGCGGCGCTTGCCGGGGGAGTGCGCCAGTTCCGCTGCCGCGAGCGCTCGGCCGATCCCTTTGCCGAGCCGGAGCGGCTTACGGTCGCGGATGCTTTTACGCGCTTTTCCGGTGTCGATCTTCTTGCCACGCTATCCGCTGGAACGGCGGATGGCGAAGCGCTCGGGCGCGCGACGCAAAAAGCAGGCATCCGCATCGCTGAAGATGATCGCTGGGCCGATATTTTCAGCCGCATAATGGTGGAGCGGATCGAGCCCAATCTGGGCCTCGGCCGCGCCACTATACTCGATGAATATCCGGCCGCGGTCTCAGCATTGGCGAAACCCGCGCGCGATACGCGGCTTTCCCAACGTTTCGAAATTTACGTTTGCGGCATCGAGCTCGCCAACGGCTTTGGCGAGATGACTGATCCGGTCGAGCAGCGCCGGCGGCTGGAACAGGAAATGACCGAGAAAGAACGTCGCTACGGCGAGCGCTATCCGATCGACGAAGATTTCCTTGCCGCTCTTGCCCACATGCCGGAAGCGGCCGGGATTGCGCTTGGCCTCGACCGGCTCATCATGTTGGCGACCGGCGCATCGCGCATCGAGCAGGTGCTCTGGACACCGCTCGATGATCCATCGCAGTAGAAGAGACCGCCGACCGCCGCGATCGAGCAGGCAGCGGGAAACGAGACAGTCTGGGAAATGAGGTTCGGCCATGCCGGCAACCAGGAGAACTTTGCGCAACCTGTCCGAACTTGCCGAAGCGCGGCTCACAGAGCCGGATCGGTTGGCGATCCTGGAGAGGGTTGCTGCGCGCTATGCCGTAGCAATTACGCCGGCTTTGATGGGCTCAATCGACACAGCCGATGCGCACGATCCGATTGCACTGCAATTTGTCCCCGACGAGCGCGAGCTCGACTCTGATCCGCAAGAAAGCAAAGATCCGATCGGCGATGATACGCACAGCCCCGTAGCGGGCGTAGTCCATCGCTATCCTGATCGCGTTCTCTTGAAGCTCGTCAATGCCTGCGCGGTCTATTGCCGTTTCTGCTTCCGTCGCGAAATGGTCGGGCCGGGCCGGGGAGCCCTCAGCGCCGCCGCGCTCGCCGCCGCGCTCGACTACATCCGCCAAACACCGCAGATCTGGGAAGTTATTTTGACCGGCGGCGATCCACTCTTGCTGCCGCCGCGCCGGCTGCGCGAGGTGATTACCCACCTTGCCGCGATGGACCACGTCAAAGTCATTCGCCTTCATACCCGAATGCCGGTGGCGGCGCCGGAGCGCATCACGCCCGCGCTGGTGCGGGCGCTACGCACCACCAAGGCGACCTTCATGGTCTTGCACGTAAACCACTCGCGCGAACTCAATGACGCGGCGCGCGCCGCCTGCGGTCGTGTAGTCGACGCCGGCATACCAATGCTGTCGCAATCCGTGCTGTTACGCGGCGTCAACGATGATGCGGCGACACTGGGCGAGCTGATGCGCGCCTTGGTCGAATGCCGCATAAAACCTTACTACCTTCATCATGCCGATCTGGCGCCTGGCACGGCGCATTTCCGCACCTCGATTGCCGAAGGTCGGGCCGTGATGCGCGCGCTGCACGGACACTATTCAGGCCTTTGTCAGCCAAATTATGTGCTGGATATTCCAGGCGGGCACGGCAAATCGCCGATCGGCCCAGTCTATCTGAGCGCCGACGGAATGCAGATCACCGATTTCAAAGGCGCGCAACATCCCTACCCGCCGCGCAATCCCGACTAAGCCGCGATGTCCTCGCGCGGCGCGAAGAAAACCGCGGTCTCGAATTCATAGCTGCAGTTTTGGCACGACCAAGTGTGCCTTACGCAGCGCTCGTTCAAATATTCAGACCAGTCGGGCGCGAGCAGCCACTCGCCGCATTGCGGACAATGGTTCTTGCTGTGTGTGGCCAAGCGCGTCTGTGCCGCCGTCTCGGCGTGCAGAGCCATGGTTCATCCTCCTGAACCCGAGAACCCAGAACCACCCTCTGCCCAACGATCAGGCTAGTGCCATTCCATGGCAGCGGCAAGACGAATTTGCGTCGTTGCGGCGAGCGTTCGCGGAACAACTTGGGTGCAATGCAAAAGTTTCTTAAAATTGTGCCCTGCGTCAGGCTGCATTGATTGATCGCGATCAATGAATGCTCTGCCCGTGCTGTGCAACAAATCCACAAATAATCCACAGGACGTCAGTGCGATTTTTTAAAGGAGCTGGAACATGAAATTATTGCTGCCAGCACTTACTCTTATCACCGCGATGACAATTGGCACCTCGGCGCAAGCGCAAAACTATCCGTGGTGCGCACAGTACGGCACCGGCATGGGCGGGATGAATTGCGGGTTCGTCAGTTTCGCGCAGTGTATGGCCACGGTCAGCGGCATTGGCGGGTTCTGCATCGTCAATACGCAATATCAGCCGCCGCCCGGGCCGCATTCACAGCGGCGCGATTATCGGTATTGAGCATGGCGGCATTGAGCTCAACGTCGCGCCGCTTGCCTTGGCGGCAATGCAATTGCGCATACGACAAGCGCCCGAGATTTGGTCCCGGGCGCGCAAGATCAGCGAGGTTGTAATCGTCTGCACGGTTGCAGATTGGTGGTCGAAGAAGTCCGCCACCGCAAACTCGGCGCCTCCGCCAATGAAGCCTCCGCTAAAAGTCTGTGCTGGCAAGGTGATCTGCCCCCGGGGGAAGTCTACGCCACTGAGCCGCGTTGAGGTCCAACCGCCGTTCACATAGGTCAGGACTTGCGACGTGACCAAAACTCCGATCCGTCCGCCGGCGGCCCAGTACAATCCCGGCATGCCGGCCACCGCGACCTCGGTGCCGCCGCCAATGAAGCCGCCGCTAAAAGTGTGCGCCGGGAATGAGAATGCCCCGCCGGGAAAATCGACCTCACTGAACAGCGTTGAGGTCCAAGCACCGTTCACATAGGTCAGGACTTGGGGCGCGATCAAAAATCCGATCCGGCCGCCGACCGCCGCAGCCCGATTTTCTTTGTGTGATGCAGTAGAGGGGATGGTTGCGTCAGTGAGACTCCCGTGGAGATCCATGAAGTCGCCTTGACCGGCAGGTCGGCCGCCAATGCCGGCGCCGCGATGAATGCTGCGACAGCGGTAGCAGCGAAAATTGTTTTGTTGAACACCCGGTCCCCCCAACCAAAAATGATCAAGCATTAGCGCACGGCTTTTTCCGTTAGCATCACGCCGTCATCTTCGCTGTAGCCGTCGCGCAACATTGAAAAACATAAAGATCAAAGCGAATCAATCTCATCTCAAGGTGAGAAGATGAGTCACTTCAGCGTGAAAATTACAGTTGGCGATTTCTGCTCAGTAGAAAATTTGCGCGCGCGGGAAATATCAGGACAGACCCGTGGTGTGGCGAGTTGCAAAACTTCCGCGCGCGGCGAGACGTTGAGCACGACGCCGCACCACTTGCAGTCGAAAGCTTGCAACGTCTCCACGGCCGCGGAAGGCGTGTGCGCGAAATGCATCGGCAGGCCGCAGAACGGGCAGTGCGGATGCGGGGCGTCAGTATCCATGCCCCGCGCATAAGCTTAGATAGTTAACCGAAGGTTAATCGTGTGTGCCTCGGCACCGCTTCAATGCGATATCCGACGCGCGCCGGTATGACCACCGACGAAATTGAGGCCGCCGAGGGTGCGTCGGCACAAGCCGCTGGCGGCCTCAAGGGTTTTACCAGACGTATTTCGCCGCAAGCACGATAAGTGCCGCGACAACAACGGCCAAGCCGATCATCTGCAGCCAGAGATTGCCGGCTATGCCACTTCTGTTGGCCTGCGTGTCCATGTGAGCCTCTATTAGTGCCAGACGCCCAGTGGCCGAGAGCGACGGGCGTTCGGGGTAGGATCTAACCCTCGTGCTGCTCTCCCGGCCCCGCCACTTCCGTGATTGCGATACCGCACTCCCTGCAATCGTAGGTCTTTAGTTCCGGAAGCGCCCCGATTTTTGGGGTTGATCGGGCGAAACGCATCGGTTTGCCGCAAGTGGGACAACTGCGGTCAGGTTTGATGCGGTCGCGGTCCATTCCGCATCGTAGCTCCGCGGCGCCACTTGGTTTTGAGATAGATCAAATCGTTCGGCAAAAGGGGGTCGCGGCTTCCGCGGTTCCAGCGCTCATGCCGCGCAAGGGACTCCGCTGTCCTGCTCCCGTTCCAGCGTTTTGATCAGCCAGGTGACAATCTCCGGCCACACCTCACGGAGCACCTTTTTGCTCATGAAGAGGCCGAGGTGGCGGCAGTTGGCCGTTCGCTTGCAGAAATTTTGCGAGAGTGTGCCGACCAGTTGCTCGACAGCGAACAATTGCAGTGGCGCGACCAGTTCGTCATCGCGCGCTGCCAGCAGAAAAATGGGCAACTTAACGCTTGCAAGGTCAATTCGCTTCCCCAAAGCCTCAAATGTTCCGGCGGCGATTTCGTTGCGCTTGTAAAGCTTCTCGACGGTTTGCAGGAAATAGGTCCCAGGCAGATCGACCGTCCAGGTATACCACTCGCGAAACGCAGCTTCGAGGCGCGCAAACGCTGCCAAACCGGAGACTTCCTCAGTTGCCAGCAAGCATTTGATTTCTTCGGTTTCTGTCGTTGTCGGCCCCCACAGTTGCAACACGTTTCTGCCGAGGACCAACCCGTCACCGAGCCGCACGACCTCGCGGAACACCTCAAGCGCAGTCCCCTCGGCAAGCGCAGAAAGCACAGACGGCGCAGCCTTGGTGTCCACCGGTGCGCCTGCGAGCACCAATTTGCGGACCTTGCCCGGGAAACGCGCGGCATAGATAAGCGCCATCCAGCCACCCTGGCAAAGGCCGATCAGATCGACTGGACCGCCAATTTCGTCGACGAGCACATTCAGGTCGGCCAGGTAATCGTCGATGTCGAGAAATCGCATCTCTGCCGAGGCCGATCGCCAATCCGTGACAAACAGTCTTGTCAATCCGCTGTCGCGCAGCGCGGCGACGAGGCTGTGGCCTGGAGCGAGATCGCTGACAACCGAGCCATGAAGCGCGAACGGCGTACACAGCAGACAGGGGCGGCCGTCAGCTCTCGTCGAGAAATCCCGCAACTGTACCGTCCTAAGCTCCAGAGCAAGCCGATGCGGTGTAGTCCATTTCGGCTGCGGTGCCCTTTCGGCGTCCTCTCCGATCGCCAGACTGGTGAACTGCTTGGCAAAATGTGCCGCTAGTTCGCTTGCAGATGCCGCGAGCAGAGCCGGCCACATGAAGGCGGGATTTCGAGCATGATGGCTTGCCGGCTGATACATCGGCCTTCCCACTGGTGGGCGAGATCGCAATCTTATGGGGTTCCGGTTGCGGTAAATTGATTCAGATCAAGCCGTTTTTAAAACAAGCGCGCTATCGCTTCCTCACACGCAAAAGGAAGTGTCATGACCAAGCCGATAAGCGACAAGGCCGAAGTCGCGGTGGAGTATCCGGACAAGCTCTATATCGGAACATTTGCGCATACGGCACGCTTTGACGCGCACCTCGATCAATCCGGCATAGCATTGACACTCGAACTGCCGGGTCCCGACGACCAGCGCAAGTCGGTACACATGCACTTTCATTACGCGCTATTTGCCGAGGTTCTGAACGATTTGGCAAAAAGTGTCGCGGCGATTCCACCTGACGATTTGCAGCATCGGGAGATGATGCGCGATTCGGCCAAGGCTCTTTATCAGGCGCTCCAAAGCGGGTCTCATAAAATCAAAAAATCCGTTGCCGGCGCGGCATAGCAGCTGACATTATTCGAGTTCGCACACTCCAGAGGATGTCCGGGAGTGTCTTAAAGGATACGTTGTGAACAGCGGTCCATTCTGCCATCCAGAAACGATCTAGGGGACAATTTATTTCCTATTAGAGAGAGCGGCTTTTTCGCGCGTCCGACTCGGCAATCAAATCCGAGCCTAACTTCTCAAGTGTGCCACGGATAGCTGCAAGCGGCTACATCGCAAAATTTCATGGTCGCCCGCGCAGCACGCACGATTCACAACATAAGCGCCGCCTGGAGGCCGGCAAATGGCAATGCCCGTTCAGGTCACAGCCGTTTGCACAGGAATGAGGAACGAACTGGTGGACGCCCTACGGCGTCTAGCAGTTTTTCGACAAAATAGCGGACCAAACGCATTATTTATGCTCCCCCTTTTGCCGCCAAATGCGCTAGCGGTCTCAGTCGGTTTCAACCGGCGCAAAAAACAAATCGCATCTTTCTTCTGGTGGCAGTTGGCTTATCGCCGATTCGAGGCGCGTCGCCTCATCGTCCAAGCCGATCCAGCGTAGCTTTTGGATGAGTCGGCCCCACTCGGCAGGTAACGGTTGCACTTCACGCGTGAGCGGTGTTTGCTGCTTCACATTCATCCGTTCCTCCCAGCTTTTAGTTTTTGGCCAGGCGCCGCTACCACTCCTGTCGCGAGCGCCAGGGCGTTCCGCTGAGCGCCGCCAACGTATCGCTGTTCGGGCAGTAACGATCCCAGGCTGAGGTTGGAGCGTTGCGCGCAAAATCCCTTGCGCAGCGCCGACGGGATTTACACAGAGTGCAAACTCGCTGGAGATCGCGGAATGCCGCCGGTTCGATCCGACCAACTTCGTTGGGATCGAGGTCAAGGGCGGCCATACGGCGCATTAAGAGATTGGCCGACTTCGGACCACGACTTGCGGCGGCGCGGAACTCAGAGGGTGACATGCGGATATCTCTGGCCATCCGCTCGATTTCTGCATCGCAGCGGCAGCCGAATTCCGATTCGCTTTTCAACTGTGCTCGACACCAATCGAGAAAGTTTCGGACCGGTGACTGACTCGGTTTTTCCTGGTGCAGAGTAGACATCTGATCCCCCTTTTGGGGCGGCTGAGAAACTCGCCTCAAGATCAGGGTAATTCGGTCGATCAAGCTCGCCTTGATGTAGGTCAACTCATGCGCTGAGGCCCGACCTCACCTCGCGCCCGGGCAGACCTCGCGTATTTTCTCCACCAGCGCGTTGTTTAGAAGCGGCTTTTCGATGATGGGCACCCGCGCATCGGCGGCACGGGCGCTAAGCACCTTGTTCGGCTGACTGATGATGAGAATTGCCGGCGTCGATACCTTGCGTTCGCGCAATTCGGCTATCAGTTCCATGCCGCTCATCCCCGGCATGCGCTGATCTATGATGAAGCATTTGCAATCGCTGAACCCGCCTGCCGCCAGGAACTCCGGCCCGCTGCCATAAACGCGCACGCTGTAGCCCTCCAGTTCGAGGGAAAACTTCAATGAATTGCAGACCGCCCGGTCATCATCGACGACGGCGATGACCGGTTCCGATACTGTCAATTCTCTTTGAGGGCCCATTTGCGTTTCGATCGAGCGCACTTCTGGCGCGATTGCACGTAGCTGCCATAGTCGTCGAAACAGCGATGCTGCGCTTTGATATGGGTCAACCGGGACGAAGCCGACAAACCAGCGATTTAACCAGGCATGGGCTCAGCTCGAACCAAGCATTTCCACGATAAGCGCCATGCGGACGAGGTCAGAAAGGCTATCCGCCTGCATTTTAGTCATTAGATTGGCACGGTAAATTTCCACGGTGCGCGGGCTAATGCCCAGATCGAAGGCAATCCGTTTGTTGGCGCGGCCCTCGATCAAGCCGGTAAGCACGTCTTTCTCGCGTGCCGACAGCCTGGCAAGGCGCTGTTCGATCTCGGCGCGTTCGGCATGGCGCTTTGTGTGATGGGCCTGCTCCTGCAATGCGCCGCGCACACTGGCCAGTAGCAAGTCGTCGTTAAAAGGTTTCTCGAAGAAATCTGTGGCACCCAATTTCATGGCTTCGACCGCAAGCGCCACGTCGCCGTGACCGGTAATCACGATAACCGGAATGTCGACTTTTAGATCCTTCAAGCGTCTGATGAGCTCGATCCCGCTCATATCCGGCATGCGCACGTCGGTTATGACACAGCTCAGGGATGCGTCCGGCAGGCTCGCGAGAAACGCCTGCGCAGAAGAGAAGCCCTTCACTTCGAAATCGGCCGCACGCAGCAGGAATGCTACCGATTCACGCAGTGCTTCGTCATCGTCGATGAGGTGAATGACGGCTTGCATTTATGTTTCAGGCCCGATCGCCTTTTTCGCCCTTTGTCATCGTGGGCAGGGTGAAAAAGAACACTGTTCCGCCGCCGGGATTTGGCCGCTGTGCGATCGAGCCGCCATGCGACTCGATGATGGTGCGTGAAATAGACAGACCCACTCCCATCCCTTGGCTCTTTGTGGTCACGAACGGCTGAAACAATTGGCTAGCGACCTCCGGCGAAATGCCCGAGCCGGTATCGGCGACGCTGATTTCGACCATGTTATCCGGCGTTGGAGAAGTCGTGACAATGAGTTCGCGCCTGTCAGCGCTTTCCATGGCGTCGACTGCGTTGCGAATGAGGTTGAGCAGTACCTGTTGCACCTGCACCTTATCGGCAAGTACGTAATCAAGTCCCGGAGCGAAGGCGAAACGCACGCGCACGCCTTTGTCTTTTGCGCCGACCAAGGCCAGCGCGCTGGCTTCCTCGATCAGTTTCTTGAGGTCCTCGACGCGGCGCTCGCTTTCGCCGCGGGCCACGAAATCCCGCAACCTGCGAATAATGTCGCCCGCGCGCATAGCCTGATCGGCTGCCTTGTCCATGGCATCGCGTAGAAGGCCCGCCCCCTGATCCTCGCGATTTTCAAGGAGTCGACGCGACCCTTTCATGTAATTGGCGATCGCAGACAGCGGCTGATTAAGTTCATGAGCCAGCGCCGAGGCCATTTCGCCCATCGCGGTCAGCCGCGACATGTGGACAAGCTCAGCCTGCAATTCCTGGAGGCGTGCTTCGGTCTGCTGACGCTCGGTGAGATCGCGAATGAAGCCGGTGAAAAAGCGTTGATCGCGCACGTGCATTTCACCGACCGCAAGCTCCATCCGAAAAGTCGACCCATCGCTACGCTGTCCAACGACCACGCGCCCGATGCCGATGATTCGCCGCTCACCAGTCTGCAAATAACGCTCGATATAGAGGTCGTGATCTTCGCGGTAAGGCGATGGCATCAGCATTTTGACATTCTTGCCCAGTACGGCGGTGCCGGAGTAGCCGAACAGCCGTTCCGCCGTCGAACTAAACGATTGGATCAGGCCGCGGTCGTTAATCACCACCATGGCATCGGGAATGCTGTCGAGAATGGACTCCAGATGCGCCGTACGCGCCTCGACGTCTTGGGTGCTCGTGCGCGCGAGGCGTTGGAAACGCAACAAGATTGCGCCGCGCCAGGACACAGCAAGGCCGACCAGAGCAAATACGAGCGCATTGACGGCGTCTGTTGTGCCGAGTGGACGGACGTCGGAAACGAAAAACAGGCCGAATGCCAGTCCCAGTACCGTGGCGAGCAGCGCCGGTCCCCAACCACCGAGCGCGGAGGCAATCAGAACCGCGGGAATGTACAGCAGATACGACGCCTCGCCGCGCAGCGTCGACGCAAACGCAAGTTTGACGGTAAGTCCGGCAGCGAGGGCGAGGATGGCCACTGCATATGGCCAGACGATTCGCCATCGCGAGGCCAGTTGCGATGGGCCGGTGGCAGCATAGTGCTGCGACTGTTGGGCCGTATCAACCATCGGATGACACGCTAATACCGCTTGAATGCTTTGAGTAGATGAGAAATGAGACCGTTTTTTCAATGATTTGCCCAGAAGCTCCGGCTAAGGGAAACTCCTTAGGGTCAATATCTGAATTTTCGTCCGGCGTGTGCCGCTTAGCATCGTTCGCGAAGCTATCGGAGGATAAGTCATGCACGCGTCGCCCCCCATCAATGCAGTGCGCCCAAGGTCCTTAGCCCCTCGCGCCAACACACTAGCTCAACGCCCCGTCGCCGATGACTCGCTTAGCCAGGCGATGGGCCTGATGGGCGCCACGATCACCTATGCGCGCAATTCCGAAATCTTCGGCGAGAACGAGCCGGCGGAATATCTCTACAAGGTAGTCAGCGGGAGCGTGCGTACCTACAAAATTCTGAACGATGGACGCCGCCAAGTCGGCGGTTTTTATTTGGTTGGTGATATCTTCGGCCTTGAATTCGCTGACGAACATAGTTTATCGGCGGAAGCTATCACGGACTGCAAAATACTTGTGGTCAAGAGAAATGCGCTGAATGCTCTCGCTGGCCGTGATGCGTCAGTTGCAAAACAGCTCTTAACATTGACAGGCTGCGAACTGCATCGCGTCCAAAACCGTATTCTTCTGCTAATCAAGAACGCGCAGCAGCGAGTCGCCGGCTTTTTACTGGAGATGGCGCGAAGAGACTCACCAGGCGATGTGATCGAATTGCCGATGTCGCGCCAGGATATCGCCGATTATCTCGGGCTAACCGTCGAAACCGTGTCGCGGACATTGACTTCGCTGGAATGTGTTGCCGCGATTGAAGTGACGACCTCACGCCGTATCGTACTGCGCAACCGGTCCGCGCTGTCGCATCTGAACGGCTGAAGCCGAACGACGCGGTGTTAAATCTCGACGCTGTAGGGAGAGCGACTATGCGAGTCAAAGACGTCATGACGCCGGATGTCATTTGCGTCAACGCCAACGAGCCAGTTCTTAAAGCCGTGCGTTTGATGCTGCAGCATCGGATCAGCGGGTTGCCTGTCCTCGATAAAGAGGGCGAGCTGATTGGCATCGTGACGGAGGGCGATTTTCTCCGCCGCGGCGAGCTGGGCACCCAGCGCCGACGCCCAAAATGGCTGGAATTTATCGTCGGGCCCGGCAAGCTCGCCCAGGAATATACCCATAGCGCCGGCAGAAAAGTCGAGGAGATCATGACTCCCCATCCATGGACGATCGCCGAGGGAGAGAGACTAGAAGGCGTCGTCGACATGATGGAGCGGCATCATGTCAAGCGGCTCCCCGTCACCCGCGGCGGACGCATGGTCGGCATTGTCAGCCGCGCCAACCTCATGCATGCGCTCGCGAGCATTGCTCGCGACGTCACTGCGGTACCTCCGGCCGGCGACTCGATTATACGTCAGAATATTCTTACGGCGATCACCAAGCAGGATTGGGCACCGCATATCAACGTGATCGTCAAGAACGGTATTGCCGAGTTATATGGCGTCATCACCGATGATCGTGAGCGACAAGGCCTTATCGTCGCAGTCGAGAACGTTCCCGGGGTCCAAGGGGTGCATGATCATTTAGTCTGGATCGAGCCGATTTCCGGCATGGCGTTTCCATCTAGTGAGGATGAAAACAAGCAGCACGCAGCTTCCTGAGCCGGTGATTACAGGATTAGGAGTCGCTTTATGCGCAATGCTTGTTTAGCCAACCTTGTGGCAGTTGTTCTTACGCTCGCGCCATCCATTGCAAAAAGTGAGGACGTGCGGTCGCCGGCGGCGCAGCGCGGCTTGGTCATAGTGCGTACAAACTGCGCGCGCTGTCACGCCATCGGCAAG
>Ga0209465_10000048_pt1 | contig 50377 bp, 49 predicted proteins | sample PanSoiPlot1MoBio_FD_188321 | JGI IMG/M metagenome (GOLD analysis project Ga0209465, IMG submission 188321) | Tropical forest soil microbial communities from Panama analyzed to predict greenhouse gas emissions - Panama Soil Plot 1 MoBio (SPAdes)... | ecosystem: Environmental > Terrestrial > Soil...
CTCGCCGTTGCTGGTCAGGATCATCCCGGTGCCGGCGGCCATCCCACCTTCGTACTTGAGGGTCGCCACGACCCGCACCAGCCCCGTGAGCTGGTCGCTCGATGCGGGAGTGCCGCTTGATGCGTTAACTTCGAAAACTCACGAGGTGACGATCGAGCGTTTCAGTGCCGGCAGTGCCCACGTGGCTTTGAAGGACCTGGCGACAATCCCCAACAAAGATTTCATCCTGCGATATGACGTCGCGGGCAAAAAGATCGAAGACGCGGTGCTCACTCACTCCACGGGCACGGGCGGTTTCTTCACCTTGATTCTCCAGCCGCCCGAGCGTGTTACGGTTGCAGATGTGACGCCCAAAGAACTGGTCTTTGTGCTCGACACTTCGGGTTCGATGTCCGGCTTTCCGATCGAAAAGGCGAAGGAGACGATGAAGCTGGCGCTCGACAATCTCTATCCGTCGGACACGTTCAATCTGATCACGTTTTCCGGCGATGAGCACATTTTGTTTCCTGAACCCGTGCCGGCCACCAAGGAAAATCTGGCCAAGGCGCAGGCATTTCTCGAGTCGCGGCAGGGCGGCGGCGGCACGGAGATGATGAAGGCCGTGAGAGCGTCGATGGATCCTTCCGACAAACAGGACCACGTGCGCATCGTGGTCTTTATGACCGACGGTTACGTGGGCAACGATATGGAAATCATCGGTGAAGTGCAGAAACATCGTAACGCCCGCGTGTTTTCGTTTGGGATCGGCAGCAGCGTGAACCGCGGCCTCATCGAGGGGATGGCGCGCGCCGGTCAGGAGTTGCTTGAGGATGCGGACGCCCTGGTGCCAGTCCCGCTGCACTGGCGCAGGTTATGGGCGCGGCGGTTCAATCAGGCTGCGGTGCTCGCCAAGGCAGCGACTTCAAACAGCGGGCTCCCAGTTCTCACCGGCGCCCTCAGGCGCGTGCGCGCAACACCCCAGCAAGTCGGTTTGTCGCGCAACGCGCGGGCTACCAACGTCCAGGGCGCATTTGCCGTTACGCAGGATGGCAGGACCGCGATTTATGGCAAACGGCTCGTCCTTGTCGACGACGTGCTGACTTCCGGTGCGACCGTCGATGCCTGCGCCAGAACTTTGCTGCGCGCCGGTGCCCGCAATGTAGACGTGATCGTCTTTGCCAGGGTTGTGGCGACAGTGCGCGTACCCATATAGATACGAAGGGAAAGCCGCCGCAGCGGCCGCAGGGTTAATGAGAATGCCACCCGTTGTGGTTTATACGACTCCTTATTGTTCTTTTTGCATTTCCGCGAAGGCTCTGCTCCGGCGCAAGGGCGTCGACTTCACTGAAATCAGCGTGGCGGGCGCGCCTGACAAGCGTGCCGAAATGGTGGAGCGCGCCAATGGCCTCACCACGGTGCCGCAAATCTTCATCGGGTCGAACCACGTGGGCGGTTGCGACGAACTTCATGTGCTTGACGGAGACGGCAAGCTCGATTCGCTATTGGCCGGTTGAAAGGGAGGGCCTCTATGACCAAAACCGACGGCGCCGCAACCTTTCGGGTCGCCCTTGTCCAAATGCGCTCCGGGCGCATACCAGCCACCAATCTCGATGCGGCCACGAAACTGATCGGCGAGGCCAAGGCGGGCGGCGCCGACTATGTGCAGACTCCCGAGATGACGAACATCCTGGAGGCCCGGCGCGATGCCCTGATGGCAGCAATCAAGCCAGAAGATGAGGATCCCTCGCTTGCTGCATTTCGCGATCTCGCGCGGCTGCACGGGCTATGGCTCCACGTGGGCTCGCTTGCCCTGAAGGTTTCGCCGGATCGGGCCGTGAACCGCGGTTTTTTGATCGACCCGCAGGGTGAGATCGCGGCACGTTACGATAAGATCCACATGTTCGACGTCGACCTCGCCAATGGCGAGAGCTATCGAGAGTCGCGCAGTTACGTGCCTGGCGAACATGCGGTGACAGCTGATCTGCCGTGGGGCCGGCTCGGTCTCTCGATCTGCTATGACCTGCGTTTTCCGGCGCTTTACCGCGCACTCGCAGAGGCCGGCAGCATGTTTCTGGCGATTCCTTCATCGTTCACTAAGCAGACTGGCGAAGCCCATTGGCACGTGCTCAACCGCGCGCGCGCGATCGAGAATGGCTGCTATATTTTTGCGGCGGCGCAGGGCGGCAGCCATGAGAACGGCCGCGACACGTTCGGCCACTCGATGGTGATCGACCCTTGGGGTCGCGTGCTCGCCGAGGGGGACGTGGAACCCGCAGTCGTAATGGCGGCGGTGGATCCGGCTGCGGTCGACGCCGCCCGCGCCCGCATTCCCTCGCTCCAACACGGCAGGCGCTTCGAGATGATCGTGCCGATGGCGAAGCCGGCGCATCTCCACGTTGTATGAGTGCTTCGATATGATCAGGTACACGCTCGTCTGCAGCAAACGACACGAATTCGAAAGCTGGTTCACGAATTCGGCCGCCTATGACAAGCAGGCAAAACGCGGCCTCATTACGTGTCCTTTGTGCGGCAGTGCAAAGGTCGAAAAGGCTCTGATGACCCCCCGCCTCGCCCGCGTTGATACAGTTTCGAGCCGAAAGGAGGTGCCGGCGCCACAAGCGGCCCCGTCGCCCACGGAGGCTGCGCCCGCCGTGCAGACTTCGACGCCGGTCGCCATGATCTCGCCGCACGAGCGGGAGTTCCGTCGGAAGCTTCGCGAGTTGCGCGACCATCTTGTCAAAAACGCCGAGAACGTCGGGCCGCGATTTCCCGAGGAAGCCCGCAAGATGCACTACGGCGAGGCCGAGCATCGCTCGATCTACGGCATTGCGTCGCCCGAAGACGCCAAGGAATTACACGAGGAAGGCATCGAGTTCTCGCCGCTTCCCGTGCTGCCGGACGAGCGCAATTAGAGCTCAGTCGTGTAGGATGGGTTGAGCAGAGCGAAATCCATCCTGGGCCTAATCTTGTTGCCCGGCCGCTGATCGGTTTCGCTGCGCTTAGCCCATCCTACATATGCGTACGCGTCCCCATCCGAATCGCTCAATACGCCCAGATCAGCAGCACAACACCGATCACGATCACGACGATACCGGTGCCTTCCCGCGGCGACACCGGCTGCCGGAACACGAAATGCGAGATCGCCTGCGCGAACAGCACCTCGACCAACGCGAGGGTTCGCACGCTGGCGGCGGTCGCCAGCGCGAAGGCCAGGAACCAGAACTGCGAAGCGAGCGCGCCCATGAATCCGGCGAACAGCGAAGGCCGCCAGGCCCTAGCGATCGCCCCCAACACTGCACGATCACGCAAGGCGAGATAGAGCGTCATCAGCGCCGCCTGGAGCACCAGGCCGGCCACCATCGTAAATGTCGCCGCCATGACGTAGCTCGGGTCGTGCAGACTGAGAATGGCGCCACGAAATCCGATGGCTGACAAGGCAAAGCATGCACCGGCCGATAGCCCGAGCACAGTCGATCGCCATCCACCAACTGATACGCTACCCAAAGTGCCGGCCTTCAGCGACATCACGACGACGCCGGTGGTCGCAATGACGATGGCGGCCGCCATCATGGGCGTTACGGCGTCACCCAGAAACAGGAGGCCAAACAGGGCCACCTGCACGGGCTCGGTCTTGATATATGCGATGGCGACCACAAAGGATCGCTCCTCCATGGCAGCCAACATGAGCGCGGTGGCGCCGACCTGGGCGAGAGCGCCGTCGAGAAGCCATGGCCAGAAGCTCGTTGAGGGGCGCGGCAGCGTCCCGCCGGTCGCAAGCAGCGCCAGCAGGAAGATCAACGCAAACGGGCAGCCGAACAGGAACCGCACGTGGGTTGCCCCGACAGTACCCAGCTTGCCGGTCAGCTCCCGTTGGGCGGCGTTGCGCACAGTTTGGGCCGCCGCCGCGATCAGTGTGAAGACAGCCCAAAGCCAGCTTGAATCGATCACCTTGGATCCGCCGGCGCCTTTTCAGCCGTCAGCACGTAGTTCACATCCATGTCGGACGACAGCCGCCATTCATCGATCAAAGGATTGTAGATCACGCCGGTTTCGGCGGTGACCTGCAGACCGGCGTGCACCACGGCGATTTCGAGCTCATTGGGGGTGACGAACTTATCCCATTGGTGCGTGCCCCGAGGCAGCCAGCGCAGCACGTATTCGGCACCCACAATGGCAAGCGCAAAGCTCTTGATGGTGCGGTTGATGGTCGCCGCCACCATCAGGCCGCCAGGCTTCACCATATCGGCGCAACGGCGCACGAACCGACCAACATCAGTGACGTGCTCGACCACCTCCATGGCCAACACCATGTCGAAGTGCTCGCCGGCTTCGGCGAGCGCTTCGACGGCAGTCACCCGATAGTCGACCGTAAGGCCGCTATGGTCCGCATGGAGCTTCGCAGCCGCGATGTTGTCGGGCGACGGATCAGCCCCGACCATCGTGGCACCAAGGCGTGCGAGCGGCTCACACAGGATGCCGCCACCACAGCCGATGTCGAGAACACGGACGCCTGCGAGGCAGGGTGGGCGCCGGGCGTCGCGGCCGAACTGCCGGCATGCGGTGTCACGGATATAGGCGAGGCGAACCGGGTTGAATTTGTGCAGCACCGCCATCTTGCCACGGGGATCCCACCACTCGCCTGCGAGGCGGGAGAAACGGCCGACTTCCGCGGTATCGACGGTGGCGTCGGTGAAGACGTCTGAACGCATCGTTTTATCCGACATGTTAACGATTTTCGCCTTGTGAGGAAAAGGACCGCATTCGCGGAGATAAGCGCTGCGGTTGCGGCAACGTTACCTCGCCGTTATGTATACGCGCCATCTTGCGTCGGCGCTTGCGCAAATTCGCCACGTCCCGACAGGAGGATTTGAGTTTTCATCATGGCTCGACTGGTCATGAAGTTCGGCGGCACCTCAGTGGCCGATATCGAACGGATCCGCAACGCGGCCCGCCACGTCAAGCGCGAGTTTGACGCCGGTCATGAGGTCGCCGTTGTGGTCTCGGCCATGTCAGGGGCGACCAACCGGCTTGTGGAATGGTGCCGCGAAACATCGGCCCTGCATGATTCGCGCGAATACGATACCGTGGTGGCGTCCGGCGAACAGGTCACGTCGGGTTTGCTTGCCATCGCGCTGCAAGCGATCGGGATCGCTGCGCGCTCGTGGCAGGGCTGGCAATTGCCGATCGTCACGTCCGACGCCCACGCGTCCGCTCGCATCCTCGACGTCAATGGCGACGAACTGATCAAGCGTATTCGCGAACGCAAGGAGGTCGCGGTCATTTCCGGGTTCCAGGGAATTCACCCGGATACCGGGCGAGTGACCACGCTGGGCCGCGGCGGCTCCGACACGTCGGCGGTGGCGATCGCGGCGGCCATCAAGGCCGACCGTTGCGATATCTACACCGATGTCGACGGTGTCTATACGACCGACCCGCGCGTGGTCCCTAAGGCGCGCCGGCTTGATCGAATCGCATTCGAAGAAATGCTTGAACTTGCTTCGCTGGGAGCCAAGGTGCTTCAAGTGCGCTCGGTCGAACTCGGCATGGTCCGCCGGGTGAGCATATTCGTGAGATCGAGCTTCGATCCGCCGGAAAGCATCGATCCGCACAAGAACCCGCCCGGAACCTTGATTTGCGATGAGGAGGACATCGTGGAACAGCAGGTTGTTACCGGAATCGCATTCTCCAAGGACGAAGCGCAGATTTCGATCCGCAATGTCCAGGACAAGCCCGGCGTCGCAGCCAACATTTTCGGCCCTCTGGCTGACGCCAACATCAATGTAGACATGATCGTCCAGAACGTGTCGGCGGATGGCGCTACCACCGACCTCACGTTTACGGTGCCGGCCGCCGACTTCGAGCGTGCCAAGGACACGATATCCAATGCAAGAGCGCAGATCGGCTATGCACGCCTCGACGGCGCAACGGACGTCACCAAAATTTCGGTTATCGGCATCGGGATGCGCAGCCATGCGGGCGTCGCGGCCAGGGCATTTCGGTCTCTGGCCGACCGCGGTATAAATATTCGCGCCATTACGACTTCGGAAATCAAGTTTTCCCTGCTGATTGACGCGGCCTACACGGAATTGGCAGTCCGAACTCTGCACTCATTGTACGGACTCGATAAATCATAGGTTATGATGCATCGCAACATCGCCTTTCACCTTGCGGCGCGCACATTTCATTCGCTATAGCCTTATCGGGGCGGCGCTGACGGAGCGTGCGTCATTTCCTATTTCACGTGAGCCTGGTTAGGGGCGAGCCCGGCTTGGATATTCGGCCTGAGGGACCTCACGCCATGCGCGGCGCGCTGGGCGGTCCGCGTGTGCTGCTGCGCCGGCTTCGCGAAGTGATGGCGGAACCGGTCAGCGCGCAGGAACGCCTCGACAAGATCGTGGTGCTGATCGCTGCCAACATGGTGGCGGAGGTGTGCTCCGTCTACGTGTTGCGGGTCGATGCCACCCTTGAACTCTATGCCACCGAGGGCCTCAACCGGGAGGCCGTCCACCAGACCGTGATGCGATCCGACGAGGGCCTGGTTGGCTTGGTGGCGAGCGAAGCCAATGCCATCAACCTGTCGGATGCTCAGGCGCATCCGGCCTACGCTTATCGGCCGGAAACCGGCGAAGAAATCTACCACTCTTTCCTGGGCGTTCCGATCTTGCGCGCTGGCAACACCCTCGGTGTGCTGGTGGTGCAGAACCGTGCCCGCCGGACGTATTCGGAGGAAGAGGTCGAGGCGCTCCAGACCACCGCGATGGTGCTGGCCGAAATGATCGCGTCGGGCGAGCTTTCAGCGCTTGCTCAGCCGGGCGCCGAACCCGCTGTGCGCCACAGCCTCCGGCTTCAAGGCTCCGTGCTCAATGACGGCATTGCGCTCGGTCACGTGGTGCTGCACGAGCCGCGTGTCGTCATCACGAATTTTATCGCCGACGATGTGTCGAAGGAGCGCGCTCGCCTGGAGAGCGCGATCACGGCACTGCGCGCCGACCTCGACGCCATGCTCGAGCACGGGGATGTGGCGGAGGGTGGCGAGCACCGCGAAGTACTCGAAGCGTATCGCATGTTCGCCCATGACCGTGGGTGGGTGCACAAGCTTGAGGAAGCCGTCCTGACCGGCCTCACCGCCGAGGCCGCCGTGGAACGGGTGCAGTCCGACACCCGGGCCCGCATGCTGCGCCAGACGGACCCTTATCTGCGCGAACGTCTGCACGATCTCGATGATCTCGCAAATCGCCTGTTGCGGCGACTGCTCGGCCACGAGCGTGCGCCCGCCCATGCGCACCTGCCGGAAAATGCCGTCATCGTGGCGCGCTCGATGGGACCCGCTGCGCTGCTCGACTACGATCGCAAGCGCTTGCGTGCCCTTGTACTGGAGGAAGGTGGGCCAACCTCCCATGTGGCGATTATCGCTCGCGCCCTCGGCATTGCTGCAGTCGGTGAGGTCAACAACGCGATCGGCCTCGTTGATTCAGGCGACGCTATCATCGTGGATGGGACCACGGGCGAGGTGCATCTCCGTCCATCACCCGATCTCGAAGCCTCTTATGTGGAGCGGGTGCGGGTGCGGGCGCGCCGTCAGCAACAGTATCTGGCGCTGCGCGACAAGCCGTGCGTGACGCGAGACGGCGCCGAAATCTCGCTGTTCCTTAATGCCGGCCTGCTTGTCGATCTGCCGCATATTGGTGAAACCGGTGCCGCCGGAATCGGGTTATTCCGTACCGAACTGCAGTTCATGGTGGCCGCTCAGTTTCCCCGCACCGGCGAGCAGCTTTCGCTCTATCGCTCGGTGCTTGATGCCGCTGCGGGCCGTCCGGTCACTTTCCGAACCCTGGATGTCGGCGGCGACAAGGTGCTGCCGTATATGCGCAATGTGGAGGAAGAAAATCCCGCCCTCGGCTGGCGCGCCATCAGACTCGGACTCGATCGTCCCGCGTTGTTGCGCAGCCAGATTCGAGCCTTGTTGCGCGCCGCCTCCGGGCGGGACCTCAGATTGATGTTCCCGATGGTCGCGACCGTGCATGAGTTCGATGAAGCCAGAGATCTCGTGGAGCGGGAATTGACGTATTTGCGCCGACACAATCATAAACTTCCCGAGCGCGTCGAGGTCGGCACCATGCTGGAAGTGCCGTCATTGCTCTATCAACTCGACGAGCTACTCGATCGGGTGGATTTTCTATCGGTCGGCTCGAACGATCTCGCCCAGTTCCTGTTTGCCGCCGACCGCGGCAATCCGCGTGTCAGCACGCGATTTGACGAACTGTCGATCCCGATGCTGCGTGCCTTGAAGGAGATTGCGGCACGTGGTGAAGCCCACGGCAAACCCGTAACGCTGTGCGGCGAGATGGCTTCGAAGACCGTTGGTGCGCTCGCCCTGCTCGCGCTTGGATACCGGAAATTGTCGCTCGTCCCTTCTGCGGTCGGTCCCGTCAAGGCGATGGCGTTGGAGCTCAATGCCGGCAAGGCGGGCATGCTGGTCGATTCGCTGATCGCGCGCAAAAACAACGCCCGTTCGCTTCGCGAGAAGCTGATCGCTTTCGCGGAAGCCGAAGGCATTCCGTTGTAACCCACACGGTTTCGATGCTGCCCGACGCGAAACTCGACATTATGCTGGCGCGCCACGCGTCATTGGAAGCGGAACTCTCCCGGCCGCTGGGTGCCGACCCATACGTGAAGCTCACCCGGGAACTCGCCGAGATCGCCCCGGTGGTGGAAAAGGTGAAGGCGTATCGGAGCGCCGTCGCCGATCTCGCCGATCTCGATGCGATCATCGCCGATCCGGCGACCGAGCCGGACCTGCGCGCCGTCGCGGCCGAGGAGAAACCCGTTCTCGAAGCCCGGCGGGTTGCGCTCGAGCACGATATCCGGCTGGCGCTTATCCCCAAGGACGCGATGGACGGCAAGAACGTCATCCTGGAAATTCGCGCCGGCACCGGCGGCGACGAGGCCGCGCTGTTCGCCGGGGACCTGTTCCGGATGTACGAGCGCTATGCGGCGAAACATGGCTGGAAGACCGAGATCCTGTCCGCGAGTGAAGGCACCAAGGGCGGCTTTAAGGAGATCATTGCCGAGATCAACGGACGCGGCGCATTCGCGCGTCTGAAATTCGAATCCGGTGCGCATCGCGTCCAGCGCGTGCCTGACACAGAGGCCTCGGGCAGGATTCATACTTCGGCCGCCACCGTCGCGGTGCTGCCCGAGGTCGAGGACGTCGATGTCGGCATCGACGACAAGGACCTGCGTATCGAGACGATGCGGTCGCAGGGCGCCGGCGGCCAGCACGTCAACAAGACCGAGTCCGCGATACGCATTACCCACCTGCCGTCAGGCATCGTGGTGATGATGCAGGAGGAGCGGTCCCAGCATCGTAACCGGGCCAAGGCCATGGGTCTGCTTCGCGCCAAACTCTATGACGCGGAGCGGCAGCGCCTCGACGCTGCACGCGCGGCCGAACGTCGCGGCCAGGTTGGCACTGGCGATCGCTCGGAGCGTATCCGCACCTACAATTTCCCTCAGGGACGCGTCACGGATCACCGTATCAACCTCACGCTTTACAAGCTGCCCCAGGTCATCGAAGGCGAGGCATTGGATGAGATCATCGACGCCCTGGTGACGGAGCACCAAGCCTCGCTGTTGGCCGCGCAGGACCGAGCTCAGGCCGGCACGCGCGCGTGAGCAGCGCGGCACTCAGCGTCAACGGGCTGCGGCGCGACATCGCACGCCGGTTCCGTGATCACGGAATAGACACCCCGGATCTCGATGCCCGTATCCTGGTCGGCCATGCGCTCGGGCTCAGTCACACCGCTCTCATGTGCGCGGGAGATCGACGGCTCCAGGCCGCCGAGATCGCTAGGATCGAGATGCTTGCTGTGCGGCGGCTTGCCCGCGAGCCGGTCGCACGCATCACCGGTATCAAGGAATTCTGGGGGCTGCCGCTCAAGGTTACGCCTGCCGTGCTGGTGCCGCGTCCGGAAACCGAGACCGTAATCGAGCAGGCGCTCGCAACGCTCGACCAAACAGGCGCGCGCTCAGGCGCTTTACGCATCGCCGACCTCGGCGTCGGCTCGGGCGCCATTATGATTGCGCTACTGACCGAATTGTCAGACGCGTGCGCGATCGGGACAGATCTCGATCCTGCAGCCCTCGCGGTTGCACGCGAGAATGCACGACGTCTAGGCGTTGCGACGCGCGCCGGATTTGTCGCCTGCAATTTCGGCGCTGGGCTGGCGCCCGGCTACGACCTCGTCGTCACCAATCCTCCCTACATTCGCACTGACGAAATCGCCAAACTCGAACCGGAGGTGGGCGAATTTGATCCTCGCCGCGCACTCGACGGCGGCCTTGATGGCGTTGCGGCCTACCGCACTATCGCGGTCGACGGACAACGCATCCTTGCTCCAGGCGCGCATCTGATAGCCGAAATCGGCAAGGGGCAGAGTGATGCCGTCGTGGCGTTGTTCGGCGCTGCAGGTTTTGGTAGCATGAAGATCGTACCGGACCTCGCCGGTATACCGAGGGTCGTAGTGGCAAGCCGTAACCCATGACCCTGGCGCGGAGTGCGGTCGCAAAAAAGCAGAAAAAAATACTTGGATTATCGGCCAAGACCGACTACCTTTGAGGCACGGAATCGACCTAAGTTTAATTGATGCCACATAGACGGCCTGGAGCTCGGCTCGGCGAGGCGGTGGGCGTCAACTGAGACGGGTGCCGGAAATCTATATGGCTGGTTGCCGGTTCCTCTTTCGATGGCGGAAGTCTCGAATTCGAGATACTTGAAATCGAGAAACTTGGGTTGGAGATGCTTCATCGGTTGAGCGCATTGCCGCGGTTTGCAATGGTCTCGCGGCAGTCGTGATGGAAGGTGGGCAACGCCGCGCTTATGCCGCGGGCAAGGTCTAAGCTGCGACTAATACCTATTATGCTGGCGTTCCTAGCCGAATGCCGGGGTTGCTCTTGCTTGAACGCGAGAGCTTTGGGGCTGGCTGCCATTCTTTCGGGAATACGGCCGGGATGTGAGGCAACAGGCGGCGCAGCCGCCTAAACCAAGGATTGGCAAAGACGCTAGCCATGAGAAACCAACAAAACAAGCGTATGCGGGGGCGTAACCGCAAGAGTCACAATCCGCTCACGCGGGTGTACGAATCAAACGGGCCGGATGTCAAAATACGCGGCACCGCGTCCCATGTTGCGGAGAAGTATCTGCAACTTGCGCGTGATGCGCAATCTGCGGGAGATCCGGTTTCCGCCGAGAACTACCTCCAGCACGCTGAGCATTATTTCCGCCTGATTGCCGCGGCGCAGGAACAGTTCCGGCAGGCCACGCCCTTCTATCGCGGTGAAGCCGGCATGGATGGGCGAGACGAGCCGCGAGACGACATCAGCGACGACGGGGATGACGAGCCGGCCGGGCTGCCAGGAGCCGGCGAGCAACCGTCCTTCGGTCCTCGGGACCCGCAGCCCTATTTGCCTCGCGACGCGCAGTTCTTCCAGCCTCGCGAGCAGCAAACTTTCGGTGGTCGCCATTCCCAGCATGGTGCATCCAGGGCTAGCGATGACGACGGCAATGTGGAGCGCCTGCCTTCCTTCATCACTGGCGGCGCGCCGGCACCGCAAATCGCACCACAGCCGGCGCACCAGGGTTACGGTCAGAATGGCTTCGAGGGGCAGAGCGACCGTTTCCCGCTACATCGACGGCGCCGGCGTCATCGCGGTCCGCGCGGCGATTTGGCGCAAGGGGGACAGGGCGATAGCGACGATCTTCCGCAAAGTCCGCGCCAGAGCGGGGATTAATTCCGGCTCCAGAATACGGCCTGCGATCGGATCGGGTGAAGTGCCGGCGACGGATTGCCAAAAGGCGCATTCTGCAGCCGCCGGGGCGCGTGGCCGGCGTCACGCGCTCCGGGCAGCGCCACCGGGAGACGGCGCCAAGACAGGATCCAGCACGGGCTTAAGGGCTGGCACCAGCTTCTTCTTCTGAACCGGAACGGCGCGGTAGACTTGCTTGGTCGCCTCGACGAGATGCACCCCCGCAAACGGAGCCGATACGGTCGCGCCGGTGCGTTCCCAGGCGAATGCCGAACGCAGAAACCAGCGGCGATCAATCGGCGGCACATACAGCGCATCGCCCCATGCGGTCGGCGTGAACCACGTCTCCCGCAACAGGTGTGTGATCTGTGAGCGTGAATAGGGTCGCCCGTAACCGAATGGCGTTGTGTCCATGCGGGCCCACAGGCCACGCCGATTGGGTACCACCGCGAGTATTCGGCCTCCGGCCGCCAGCACGCGCCATACCTCGCGCAGCAGCGCAGCAACGTCGTGGCTCGATTCAAGGGCGTGCACCAGGAGGATGCGATCAACCGCCGCATCGGGAAGCGGCAGTTCACATTCATCAACCAGCGCGGCGAGTGTCGGTCGCGCCGAGGGCCATTTCACCACGCCCTGGGCCGCGGGCATGAAGGCGAGGCAGCGCTCAGCCTCCTCGCGAAACAGGCCGAGATATGGCGTCGAATAGCCAATGCCGAGCACCCGCAGCCCGGTGCACCCGGTCCACAGCCGGCGAACGCCGCGCCCAATGAAACGTCGCGCCACGGTGCCGAGCGGATGAGCGTAAAAATTGCGCAGATCGACGACGTCCATGCGATAAGATACCACGAGCGCCGAGGAAGGCCGAAAGGTGCACGGCTAACCCCCGCCAAGCTACAGATTTTCGTCAACAAATAGTGGCTGTCCCCATGAATACCAGAAGCGATGCGCTCTCGAACGCCGAGACACGGCTGTTTCTCTGCCTCAAGGACAATTACGGCGTCCTCGTCCACGATCCGGCGAGCGGCGCCACCGCGACCATCGACGCGCCAGAAGGAGCGCCCGTCGAGGCAGCATTGACTGAGTCCGGCTGGAACTTGTCCGACATTCTGGTCACTCATCATCACGGCGACCACACCGCCGGAATCGCCGAATTGAAACGGCGCCACCGCGCCCGGGTCGTGGCGCCCCGCGGGGAGGCGGCGAAGATCCCGGATGTGGACGAGACCGTCAGCGAAGGGGACACCGTCATGGTCGGGACGCTGGCGGCCCGCGTCATCGAGACGCCCGGGCATACGCTCGGCCAGATCAACTATTTTTTCCCAGACGCCAAGTTGCTGTTTGCGGGCGACACCTTGTTCTCGATCGGCTGCGGGCGGGTGATCGAAGGTGCTCCCGACATGATGTGGCAGTCGCTGCTCAAGCTGCGGGCGTTGCCGGACGATACGAAGTTGTTTTGCGGCCACGAATACACGGCTGCCAACATTCGCTTCGCGTTGACCATCGAGCCGAACAATCCGGCGTTGGCGGCGCGCGCCGCCGAAGTCAAACGCCAGATCGCGGCCGGCGCGCCGACCATCCCGACGCTCATGGGCGAAGAGAAACGCGCCAACGTGTTCTTGCGCGCCGACGATCCTGCTGTCGCAGCGGCCGTCGGTCTTGCGGGCAAACCGCCGGCGGAGGTATTCGCCGAGGTGCGGGCGCGCAAGAACAGGTTCTGAAGGAGTTGTGCGGGACTCCCCTGAAGGTTTGAAGACCTGCCTCTCCCTCTCGAGTCGGGGCCGGTCTTGTCCCCGGCTACCTCGATTGCGATGCCCCGTGTTCAAGAATTCGGGGTCGCCGGGACAAGCCCGGCGACGACGGGTAAATTGATTCAAAGCGAACGAAAATCCGCCCCACTGCCTCGGCTGAATAGAAAAAGATCGACGCGCCCGGCTGGCCTTAATGACTGCCGCCTAGATCATCGAACTTCTCGACCTTAAACCCCATCCCGAAGGCGGCCATTTCCGTGAGACGTTCCGGGATGAGGCCTTCGACCACCGTGCCCGGGGCGGGAAGGAGCGCGCCGCGTCTACGTCGATCTATTTTCTCCTGGCGCGCGGTGAGCGCTCGCATTGGCATCGGATCGATGCAGCCGAAGTCTGGCATTACTACGCGGGTGCGCCCTTGGCTTTGGAAGTTGCCGACACGAATCCGGGGCCGATCCGCCGTATCCGCCTTGGCATTGACCTTTCGGCCGGAGAGCGCCCTCAAGCGGTGGTGCCACGTCGGGTCTGGCAAGCCGCCGAGAGCCTTGGCGACTGGACGCTGGTCGGCTGTACCGTGGCGCCGGGAGTCGAATTCACCGGCTTCGAGTTGGCACCTTACGGATGGGCACCGCCACGATAGCGATGCGATATGGGAAACCATCGGTGCCGGTGCGCTTGTTGATGGTACCTTGCATCGGGTACGGGAGAAGGTAAGGACGACGTGCCGTCGGCATGTGAATTGCATCAGATGTCTGGCAGAAACGCCCACCGATGAAGCGCCAACAAGGAGTCCCCTGCCGTGAACCGCAGCGACCTCACCGAAAAAATCCTCGATATCAAGCGCGAGAAGGGCTGGACGTGGAAGCACATCTGCGAACAGATCGGCGGGATGTCGCCGGTACTGATCGCGGGCGCACTGCTCGGGCAGATGAAATTGACCAAGCCGCAAGCCGCCAAAGCGGCCGAGCTGTTCGGATTGAGCAACATCGAGCAGGCGATGCTCAACGAGGTTCCCCACCGCGGCACGCCGATGCCGCCGACCGATCCACTGATCTACCGGTTCTACGAGCTGGTGATGGTGAACGGGCCGGCGTGGAAGGCGCTGATCGAGGAAGAGTTCGGCGACGGTATCATGTCGGCAATCGACTTCGACCTGCAGATGGAGCGACTGCCGGATCCGCGCGGAGACCGCGTCAAGATCACTATGTCGGGCAAGTTTCTGCCATACAAATACTACGGTGCGAGCGGCAATGTTCCGCAATACGGCTATAAGGAGGAGTGAAAAAAGGATGCTGCCTGAGGGAGCGCGGGTGTCCCGCCCGCCCCAGCTATCCCCTGCCCGCACGCGGCGAGGAATAGGAAGGGGCAAAGCGGGCGGGACACCCGCGCTCCCTTCTCAACGCGCGGCAGCGGCGACTGCAAGCCGCGACATGGCGAGCATCGCGGCGACCTCATCGTTAAGGACATACACGCCCCGGCGATCAGCCAGCAGTTTGAATCTCTTGCTGAGACCGATCACCCTTTTCCTCGGCTCCCAGCACAAGGTAACCGTCCCGCGGCATCAGCCGGGCAAGGGGATGCGGAATATCGACCTTAAAAGCATGAAAATCTATTTTCGTCGTGCGCCTCTGCTCGTTTGGACAGCGATTTCGTTTACGGTTTCATTGAAGTCGACCCTGCAAATGCGCGAAATGGAAACTACAACGCACGTACCGTTCCAAAAAATCAGCAGGCTGTCGAAACTATACGGCAGCCGCGGTGGGTGGGGACGCGGCGAGTACCGGAATTGCGCGCGCTGCCACCACGATGGCATCGCCATTCGCTTCGATTGATACCACAAGCCCGCTGGCGCGGCCGAGCAGGCCCGTGTAGAACGGTTGAATCGCATGGGCGTCGAGTGCTCCGTTCTCCGGACGACCAGCGAGCAGTCCCGGTACCGCCTGCGAGATTCGCGCGTTGAGTCCGCATGCCGAAATCCGGAAGGTCATTGCCTCGGGCGGTCCATCGCCGTCCACCGCGACGATTCCACCCCTCGGAATCGATTGAGCCGCGACGAGAATCATATTCAGCAAAAGCTTGACGCGATTTTTCGGCAGCAGAGTGCTCGGCAGATTCCACGAGAGCTTGACTTTCTCATCTTCGATAAAGCCGCGGGCGACGTTTTCAGCATCGCTCAGATCAACTTGGGCGCTGGCGGAACCAGCCGCCCCGAATGCGATTCGACAAAATTGCAGCCGTGCAGATGCCGTCTTGGCGCTCTTCTTGATGAGTTCAAGGGCGAAGCTCCTGGTCTCTTCGTCCTTGGATTCCTCCAGCACTTCCAATCCGTTGACGATCGCGCCCGAGGGGCTGATCAGATCGTGGCAAACACGCGAACATAACAGCGCCGCAAGATCGAGGGCTTCGAGCGTGAAGGGGACCGACATACGATTTGCTCCTCAGGCCAGTGACACCTTGGGCCGACTCAGTACATTGCTGCCCGGGGGGGGGCTGCGAGTGATACACCGCGACGGGCGCCTCGCCAAGGTGACCGTGACGACGGCGTTGGAACCGATGAGGGTAAGCGTGGGCCGGTTGTCAGGCTACCGAGTGATTGTGGACGAGGCGCTTTTGGCCAAGCTTACCGCAGAAGTTGCGGTAGCGGCGGCGGCGACGCTTAATGCGGCCCGCAGCGTTAGCAGAAAAGCCGATCAAACTCCGGTCACCGATGCGGACGAGCGCTCGCAAGCCATATTGCTGCAGGCCATGGCGAGACTGATGCCGGGCGTCGCAGTGATATCCGAGGAAATGGCGATCCGCCCGTCGCGGCTCGGCGACATCTTCGCGATCCTCGACCCCCTCGACGGCACCAAAGAATATTTGGCCGGATCGACTGAATACACCGTCAACCTCGCGATCGTGCAACGTGGTGAGCCCGTGGTCGGCATCATAGGCGTACCCGCCAAGGGACTCATCTATCGGGGCTGCGCGAATCACGGGGCTGAACGGCTGGCGATGTCTATCAGCGGGGCCATCCCGAACTTGGCCGTTGCCGAGACAATCAGAATCCGAAACGCACCGCGAGGCGGCGTAGTTGCGATGATGAGCCGGTCACATCCCGATTCCGCATCGATTGCGCTGCTTGACCGGCTTCATGTCACACACCGGGTGGCGTGCGGCTCCGCACTCAAATTCTGCCGCGTGGCCGAGGGTATCGCCGATATCTATCCGCGCCTCACCACGACCTGCGAGTGGGATGTCGCGGCAGGCCATGCCCTGGTAACGGCGGCAGGCGGGACGATAACGCAACCCGAGGGCGGCATGCTGAACTATGGCGACGCCGCGGCTGATTTCCGGATTCCGGCTTTTATCGCGTGGGGCGATCGGACCGGCGTGCTGGATGCCGCCGCTCTGCCCGATTGATGCTGCCGCTCATTGCGACAGCGCGTGCTTGAGAACATCCGGCCATCGGGCTCCAGCCTGCGCAGCGATCCCTCGCAGATCGGCCGCAAACTCCTGGGGGGTGCGTGGAACCGAAGAACAGATAGAGCTTTTGCTCCCAGATCAGCCATACGGCTAGACCTATCCGCGTCCGGGCCCTGCCTATGAATGACTTCCCACGCTGCCGTGCTGAGGTCATAGTTCTGCCGAAAGGTGAAACGATTCGGTGTCCTGTTTGTCGAACAGGTCGGGGGCTGGGCCATAGCGGCGTTGTGGTATGGATCACATTAAGACGCCCGGGCGGCCAAGTCTTCCGCCGGACAACCTGAAGGAGCTTGCGATGCGCGCCGCACCGCGAACAATCGTTTTGACTACGTTGATAGCGTTGGTCTTTTCGATCGCATTAACGTGGCCAGGAGCCGGGGTTGCTCAACCGGCTCCAGGGCCGGAACCGCAACAAAATTTTACCCCGGGCGAGCTCGTTACTACCGGGCATCGGTTTTTCGGTACCGTTTCGCGCGGCCTTGCCTCCGTGATTGAATCAGCCGTCAGCCAGTGGGGTCTGCCGAACGGATATGTATTGGGCGAGGAGGCGGGTGGTGCCTTTTTCGGCGGATTACGCTACGGGGAGGGCATGCTTTATACGAAAAATGCCGGCGATCTGAAGGTGTTCTGGCAAGGGCCGACGCTCGGATGGGATTTCGGCGGTGAGGGTGCCCGCACCATGATGCTGGTTTACAACCTTCCGGCGACGGAGGCGATCTACCAGCGATTTGCCGGTGTCGATGGTTCTGCCTATTTCGTTGGCGGTTTTGGTATGACGGCTCTGACGGCGAACAATGTGGTTTTGGTGCCGATCCGGTCGGGTGTTGGACTCCGGCTCGGAGCGAATGTGGGATATCTGAAATTCACTCCCACCTCGACGTGGAATCCATTTTAGCTGGCGGCCGGTCCAGATGGTTCGAACCGATGGGTTCGCTCCCGCTCAACCCATCCTTGTATGAGCGCCAATCATTACAATGGGGCCGTTCCGCAAGGAACGGCCCGGCCTGAGCGGCCGCCCAGGCCGGGCCGCCACACGCCGGGTCCGACCGTCCTGTCAATTTCGGAATTTGGTTAATATATCGTTAGCGTAAGGTCCGGTGCCGCCTCCGTGCGACGGCGGCAAATTGGCATCAGGCAGGAGTTGCGGCCATGGTCGAATCGCTGATGTTCTTCGGTGGCGGATTTTTGGTCGCGGCTCTCTTGGCCCTCATACTGATTTCCTCTGTTCATCAACGGGCGGTCCGCCTCACCATACGCCGGCTCGAAGACACCATCCCCCTGTCGATCAGCGAGATTCAAGCCGATAAGGACAAGTTGCGCGCCGAGTTCGCCATGACGGCTCGCAGATTGGAGATGACCGTCGAGCAGCTCAAGTCCAAGGCTACCAGTCAGCTCGGCGAGATTGCGCGCAAGACGGAAGCGATCGCCAAACTCAAGGCCCAACTGGCGGAAAAGAACGCCGTCACTGACGCGCTCGATGCCCGATCCAGAGACCTCAGTGTCAGAATTTACGAAACCGAGCAAGAGCGTGCCGAGCGGTCTGCCGCCGTAGAAACGACCGCACAGGCGCTCGCCGTCAAGCAAGCCGAACTCGCCAGAGCCGCGATCAAGATAAACGAGCTGACGCTTACTGGCGAAACGCAAAAGGTCGAGATCGCGCTACTGAAAACGCAGATCGAACAGTTCAAGTCGAGAATCAACGAATTGGAGCGGGATGCCCAAGGCGCGGCGCAGCGCCCGTTCGACGAACGGGTTGCGGCCTCGACCACCACCACGGCGCTAAAGGAGAAACGCGAGGCCGAGGAGACATGGCGCGCTGAGCGAGCCGAAAACGACCTCCTGCGGGAACGCATCGCCGAGATTGCCGCTCAGGTAGCCCATATGTCGATGGACAAAGTCGGTTCGCCGATTGCCGAGAGCCTCAAGGACGCCCCGAGTGTTCATGCAGCCGGCCTGGAGCGCGTAGCAGGCCGCGACGATGCACCGTCCCGGAGCAGCCTTGTTGACCGCATCCGCAAGCTGCAGAACGCCAAGTCACAGGTGTCTACCACCTCGTAGCCTGACGCGGCGAAAAGCGGGGCAACTGCATTACTTCTCAATTAGTCTAATCGAAGTTCCGCCGCAGCCATCGTATGATTTCATCGAGCACGAAATCGTACACTTGATCCTGCCACCTGCCCGATCGCTTGGCGACCTTGAAGGAATGGTCGCCGTCTTCCACGACACAGAGATCGGCAAGCCCTTTCAGTTGGCCTATGATCGGTCGCAGCTCATCCGGCGTGCCGAAGGCATCGCGAGAGCCCTGGACAAACAGCATGGGCACCCGAATATCGGGCAGATGTTTCGACCGCAGCTTGTCCGGGCGACCGGGCGGGTGCAGCGGATAACCGAGGAACACGAGTCCCGTAACGCCATCGTGACCGGCGGCAGCGACCTGTGAGGCGATGCGTCCACCCATCGACTTCCCGCCGATCACCAGTTTCCGACGATGGCCGTCCATGTCAAATTTTCCGGCGCAAGCCGCATCCAGGACCGTCCGATAACAGTTTTCCAGCTTATCATTGCGGTCGGGCACACGCCGGCGCTCCTCGCTGTACACAAAGTTGAAGGTCAGGGTTTGAATTCCACGTACCGCCAGCGCGGTGGCGAAGCGCACCATGAAGCTGCTGGTCTGGTTGCCGCCCGCTCCATGCGCAAGTATCAGGTTGACATCGGCGTGTGCGTCCGGTGCCGCCCGATAAGCGCGCACAGTCACGTGCTCGGAGGGCGTGATGTCCAGACGGAACTCTTCGGCTTTCTCCGCTGCGGCATGCGACATCTTAAAGTCCCTCACGCAGATTCGATCTTGATCAGCTTCTCCCCGGGGCGAAACGGTACGCGGTCGGCGTGCCGGCCTTTTGGCAAAACGAAATACCCCTGAAAAGACATGCAAAATCCACCGCCTCCAGCAGCACTCCCGGAACGCGCCGAAAAGCGGCGTCCTCCAACGTTGCCGGCTGTAGGGGGCGACCCTTGTGGTTGCCCGGTTTTGCGCATCGCGTGCCCCTGACCGACTGATAGAACGCGCAATGCCGGGACCTTGTCCGCGTTCCCGTCGTCCGTCGGGAACAGGGCGACTACAAGGGTCGCCCCTGCATCATCCTTACGTCGGCACAAATCCATTGTTATCGCTTTTCGTGATGCTGCGACCCCCTTCAGATTGGCTGAAGCGAAGCAACTAGCCGACCGGAATCCGCTGCCGGATCTTGAAGAAGCCTAGCCATGGATCGCGTTTGAGAAACGCCAGCCGGTGTCGCACGTTGCCAACCGTGAAATGATCAGATCGCAATCCCTCTGAGAGCTCGTCCCAATCGAGCGGTGTCGAGACGGACGCCTGCGGCAACGCTCGCGTCGAATAGGCTGCGACTGCCGTGGAGCCGCGATCGTTGCGCAAGTAGTCGACGAAGATGCGGCCGCCGCGGGCACGCTTGGCAGCGGTGGCAACGTAACGGTCGGGCCGATCTGCGGCCATGGCGCGCGCAACCGAGTAAGCGAAGGTTTTCGCTTCCGCCCAGCCTGCCAACGGTTGGATCGGAACCACGACATGCAATCCCTTCCCGCCCGACGTCTTGACGAAGCTTTTCAAGCCGCTCTTTTCAAGGCGATCGCGCACCTCCCTGGCAGCCGCAATGACTGCGCTCCAGGGCACGTCCTCGCCCGGATCGAGGTCGAAGATCAGTCGGTCCGGTTGCTCCAGGCAATCGGCGCGACAGCCCCACGGATGGATCTCGACCACGCCCGCCTGCACGAGGCTCCTGAGGCCTGCCGGGCTGTTGAGCACCAACATCGGCTCCTTTTCGCCGACGTCGACACGCTGCACCACATCGCTCAGGCCCGACCACGGATGCTTGGCGAAAAAGCACGTGCTGCCCGTGCCGGACGGACAGCGCAGCAGGCTTAAGACCCGCCCGCCGACATGCGGAAGGATGCGATCGGCGATGTCGTCGTAAAAATCCGCCAATCCTTGTTTGGTGATGCCCGACTCCGGCCAGAGGATTCGTTCGGGATGCGTCAGCGCAGGCTCGCCCTCATTGGTTTTGCTCGGCCCTTTCGTACGCTTCAGTGGCACTTCCAGGCTGATGTCCTGTGCCGGCTCGTCTTCCCGCACGCCCTTGAATGAGGCCTGCCGAATCAGCCCGTCATGGGTCCAGTCGCGGTATTCGACCTCGCAGACGAGGCGCGGCTCGGTCCACACCACGCCCTTCTCGGCGCCGTCCGGCAAAGCCTTGCCTAACGGCGGCTTCTTCGCCCTGATCCTATCAAGCTGGGTGCGCAGCGATGCCGCCAAAGCCGCTGACCACCCGGTGCCGACGCGACCCGCGTAAACGAGTTCGCCGCCCGAATAATAGCCGAGCGGCAGTGCACCTATGGCGCCGCTCGCCGCCGTCGACCGCGTGTAGCCGAGGATCACGAATTCCTGGCTCCGGGCACATTTCGCCTTGAACCAGTGCTCGCCGCGGCTCGGCCTGTAAGGCAAATCCTTTCGCTTGGATATGATGCCTTCGAGGCCGAAACGGCATGAATGCTCCAGCATGGTGGGGCCGTCGGTATCGAGATGTTCGCTGAAGCGAATCGGCGATGCTGGCGAGAGCGCGGCGACAATGTTTTGCAGCAAATTCTTTCGATTGAGCAGTATCACGTCGGTGAGGTCGTATCCCTCACAATACAACAGATCGAATACGTAATACCGAAACCGGTCTCGACGGCCGGATTTCAGGTCCGCCTGCAAATCGTTAAGACCGGAAATGCCTCTATCATCCTCGACGACGACCTCGCCGTCGATCAGTGCGGAGCCGAGACCAAGCTCGGCGAGCGCATCCGCGATGGTGCGAAAGCGCGCCGTCCAGTCGAGCGCCTTTCGGGTCAGCAACCGCATAGTGCGGCCATCGATGCGCGCCTGAATCCGATAGCCGTCGTGTTTGATTTCGTGAATCCAGTTTGTGCCGCTCGGGGGCCTCTCGCATGGAGATGCCCGGCTCGGCTCAAGAAACGTCGGCAAGAGTCCCTTTCGGGCGCCCGGAATGCGGCCGATGTCCGGCAAGATAAGCTTGCGCCTGCGCGCGGCCGCGGCCCGCGCCTTATGGTCAACGCGCAACTCTCCCTCGGCCGCGAGCTGCTCGTTGGTGCGGCCGCTGATACGCGAGGTGACTTCCTCGTCGGTGATTTCGGGATCGCCGGCGCGGCGGGCAAACTCATCCTCGGACTTGATGAGAAGCCACGGCTCACTCTTTTCTCCCCGCCGCGGCCGCATGCGGACGAGATGCCAGCCACCCTTGAGCCGCTCGCCATTGAGCCGGAAGGCCAGGTGGCCCTTCGTAAGCCCTTTGTTGGGATCGCCTTCCGGAAGCCAGCGGCCGCGATCCCAGACGATCATTGATCCGCCGCCATATTCGCCCTTTGGAATGTTACCCTCGAAATCGAGGTATTCGATCGGGTGGTCCTCGGTGCGCACGGCAAGGCGCTTCTCACCCAGCGTGAGACTCGGTCCGCGCGTCACCGCCCAGCTCTTCAAGACCCCGTCAAGCTCCAGCCGCAGGTCATAATGCAGTCTGCGCGCCGCGTGCTTTTGCACCACGAATGCGCCGCTCGTCCCCTCCCTACCCTCCCCCGCAAGCGGGGGAGGGTAGGGAGGGGGCGCAGTTTTCGGCTCCGGAGTGCGGGTGAAATCGCGTTTACGGGCGTAGTCCCCAAGCGGTTTTCCGCGCGTTTTCGTTTTCGCAGTCTTGGTGCGCGGTGCCACGGCCGGCATCTCCGGCCCCCACTCTACCCTCCCCCGCTTGCGGGGGAGGGTAGAGTGGGGGCAAGCTGGATTTCACAGTATTTCAGCGCGCGCTTGGCGCGTGCAGCCCAAGGCGAGCTGCCGTCGATGCTCAGATATCGTCTCCACCACTCCGCTGCCTCGGCGTGACGCTCAAGCCGCTGGAGTACGAGAGCCAGATTGAACATGGCATCGGCGTAACCGGGATCGGCTTCAAGTGCCCGATTGAGGCAGTCAATCGCCTCTTTGGTGCGGCGCTGATCATCCAGCATGTCTGCCAAGTTGTACCAAGCCTGGGCGCAGCGCGAGTCAGCCTTCACGGCAGCCCGATAAGCTGCCTCCGCTTCCAGGCTCCGCCCAGCCGCGCGCAGAGCATTGCCGAGATTGAACGGCGCCGCCGGGTCGGCCGGGTCCAGATTCATCACGCGTCGATAGAGCCGCACCGCCGTTGGAATATCACCTGCCTCCTCGGCCGACTGGGCATCTTCGAAAATGGCGTCGGGGTCGTCCGCGGGCTTTTCGACATTGAGAATGAACTGGCCTGTGTTGTCAGTGCGGCCTTTCATCTGCTCAACGAGAATCCGATCGGACGATTCCGGAAACAGGCGCAGATTCGACAGACGCGCGTCAGGAAGCCATTTACGGATCTCCCGAAGACTTCTGGTGATCACCGAAAGCGCGGTTCCGACGGCCAGCAAGCCGGCGACCTGGCGCGCCGCCGCGAGATCGCGAAAACCGAACAGGTCTGCACGGGCCTCGATCAGACCGAACATGGCAAGCTGGTCGACGACGTCCCTGGGAAGCTTGCTCAGCGAGGCCAGTTGATCGGCCGTGTAAGTCCTGGCCTGCTCCTCCGGGACAGTCCATCCCAGCCATTCAAGAAACTGCCGTTCGCTCGCAATCGGAATCCGGTATGACTTCGCCTGGGCAAGGCTGTTGGACGGCCGACCATCGTCGAGAAGCGGCCATCCCATCTCACCGACGACGAGCACATCGGTCAGTTTCGTGACACCCTCGCGCGGCTTTCCGCCATGCTTGCGCACGAGCGCAAACGCATCGGCCCGTTTCATCGAAGCAAGCCGCCCCGTGAAGGCGACCGTGCCCCCCAGCGCCGCGCGGTCGAGTTCGGCGTTCTGCGTCAGCGGCCTGTTTTCCTCTTTGCTGCGGGCCTTGCGCCAGCCCGCACCTTGGCGCTCGGCGCCGCCGGCTTCTTCTGGACTTCGGCGCCGATACTGGCGCGCAGCGCGTCCATCAGATTGGTCACGCGTTGCGGCGGCGGAGCCGCGTCTCGCACCGGCTCAAGCGCGCGCCCTGCCTGTTTCTTCCGCAGAAGCTCCACCAACGCATTTTCGTAGTGATCCTCGAACCGCTTCGGATCGAAGTGTGCAGTCTTGGTTTCGATGATGTGGCCTGCAAGCCGGCTCATTTCAGCCGGCAGCTTGAGTTCCGGTATATCCTCGAAATAGGCGTCGTGGTCGCGTACCTCGTAGGCGTAGCGCAGTGACGTCGCCAGCAGGCCCTTGCCAAAGGCTTCGAGCATCATGACCCGTTCCCGACGCGTCAGAACGACGCGGCCGAGCCCGACCATGCCGCGGTCGCGGATCGCATCGCGGATGACCGCAAAGGCTTCCTGCCCGACTTGATCTGTCGGAGCCATATAATACGGACTGTCGAGATACCGATCGTCGATTTCGGCGCGCGGCACGAAGCTGTCGATTTCGATTGTGTGCGTACTCTCGATCTGGATTTTTTCCAGCTCTTCGTCCTCGACCTGCAAATACTGGCCTTTGCCGATTTCGTACCCGCGTCCGATGTCTTCTTTTTCGACCGGTTCGCCGGTGTCGGAATCGACATTCTGTTGCTTGAGCCGATGACCCGTCTTCTTGTTGATGCGGTTGAACGACACCCGCTCCGAACTCGATGCGGCCGGATAGAGGGCGATCGGGCATGAAACCAGCGACAGCTTCAGATACCCCTTCCAATAGGCTCGCGGGGCCATGGAGATCCTCGTGATACTGGCGCGAGGCCGCGTTCACGTTTCGTGCGCGCGAGCCTCAACTTGCTGAAATCATGGTCTATTCTGGACGGTAGCGATTATCGCATTGGAGCCAATGCGGCACAACCACTCTTTGGGGAGCGCAGTCGCTCCCTGCCCGGGGGAAGATCGACGGTGCGCGCCGATCGTGCGGCGAGGTGGAAGTGCTCGCTCGCAACGTCTGGCTGAGCGGCTATCTGGCCACACCGATTTCCTGCCGATTTTGGCCCGCGCCGATTTCTCGCCGACCACCATCGACCTGATGCGATACTCAATAACCTCCGCAAGCTTTCGAAAGACAGCGAGACTTCTGTCCAGTTGCCTTGGGAAAAAATGAGCAAGCATCAGATAGTGTTGCCTTGAAAATGTACGCACCGCAGTGTTGCCAGAAGCTCAGCTGCGCTGATGCCCTTGGTAAGGCAAAAGCTGGCGCCCGCCTCGCGCGCGGCAGTCGTGTGCTCCGTCTCGGCATAGCTCGTCAACAGTATTGTCTTCACGGATGGACAGGTTCTCGAAATCTCGCGCGCCGCTTTGATGCCGCTTAGCGGCATATTCTCGTCAAGCAACATGATGTCGGGATGGTAGTCTCGTGCAATCCGCACAGCATCGGTGCCGCACTCGCCTTCAGCAACGACTTCGAATTCAACTGCAGCATTCACTGTGGTGACCACGCCACTTCGATATGGCGCATGATTATCGACGACAGCGACACGGATTGGCTCAGGCATATGCCCCCCGGCAGAAATCATGCCCGCTTAGGCAACCGGAGCGAGCATCTGCGAACTGCAGCCAGAGGTAACGCCTAAGCGGTCCGTTTGTTCCACGCAGAGGCCCTATACCGCCGCTGCATGACACATGATCTCCTCGGCAGGTTTCGATACAACGCCGAGGAGATTGCTAGTTGATCGACAACCTGCCTGTTGGTGGGAAAACATGCTTCGTTAGGAATTGCCTGACGAACTGTAGTGCGGCAGCGCCGAATCCAACGTTAACAGTCGTTCGCCATCGCCCCTTTCGGATGCATAGGCGCAAGCGGGCTGTCGGGCATCGAGCTCAGTCAATTGCGCTGCCCTGATACGCAAGCCGCAATGCGCAAATTTCGCGTAAAAGCTCATCTCAGACGCGACCTCGATGAGAACGTCATCGATCTCTACGGGCGGGTCAATGTCAGCACCAAGGTGATCGTACTGCCCGTCGAGCATCATGCCGAAGGCGCCCGCGACGGCCGCGGCTGAGCGAGCTTCTGTCTGAGCACGTTAAGCCTTCAACGGCCCGGTAGTCCCGGTCGATGTTTTCTTTTTGGCGGTGTTTGCACTGAACTTTCTTCGGCCGCATAATCGGCGCGAGTGACCCAAACTGGCCCCTCTGCCCGGGGAGAACGCGATGCGCCTCAGCTCCTTCCTATCGCTTGTGTTGTTGGGGCTGATGTTGGCTGGTGGCGCCCAGGGGCAGTCCTGGCCGACGCGGCAACCGATCAAGCTCATTATGCCGTTCCCGCCCGGCAGCGCCATCGATACGGTGGCCCGGCCGGTGTTCGATGCGGTTGCGCGTCAGATCGGCCAATCCATGGTGTTCGAGAGCCGGGCCGGCGCCGGCGGCACGCTCGGCATGGCAGCCGTCGCCAAGGCGGAGGGCGACGGCTACACGCTGCTGGTTAATTCCTCGGTTCATACCATCACGCCGTCGACTTACGCGCGGCTGCCCTACGATACGGTGCGGGATTTCGCCGCCATCATCCCGCTCGCCCAATTTCCGAACGTCCTGGTAGTGCCGCCCTCGCGGTTCAAGACCGTCCAGGAATTGGTCGCCTCCGCCAAGGCAAAGCCCGGCTCTATCACCTACGGATCGGGCGGCGTCGGCGCGGCGACTCACCTCAATGCGGAGCGATTTCGGTTGAGCGCCGGTTTTACCGCCGTGCATGTTCCGTTCAAGGGCGCCCCGGAGGCGCTGCGGGAGATTCTCGGCGATCGCATCGATTTCTATTTCTCGCCGCTGCTCTCGGCGGTGCCGCTGATCGAGAGCCGCGAGATTCGCGGCCTTGCGGTGTCCAGCCTCAAACGTACCGCGAGTCTCCCCGACGTTCCAACGACGCTTGAGGCCGGGTATCCCAACTCCGATTACGTGTTCTGGGTTGGACTGTTCGCGCCTGCCGCAACATCGCGCGCCATTATCGACCGCCTCCACGCCGAAACCGCTAGGGCGCTGAACGAGTCCGCAGTCAAGGATGCGCTGATAAAGCTCGGCGCCGACCCGATGGAGATGACTCCGGCGCAGTTCGATTCGTTCGTACGCGCTGAGATCGAGGTCAACGCCGCCTTGGTCAAGGCTGCCGGCATCCAGCCGAATTAGTGCGGACTCCAGGCAGGTTGAAGCACCTTGTCATCTCTCCCGGATCGTGGCCGGGCTCGTCCCGGCCACCGCGATTATTCATATTCCGTGCTCTAAAGTTCGACTTCGCCGACACGACACCGCGACATCGGCATGCGGCTCAAAGCGACCGAAATCCGCCATCGCGGATTGTGGCGATCATAAAGACAGCCCCCAAGAATCACGAAGAACGGCACCGTTTAGGCTGAATGCAGCCTGACTTGATTTGCATGCTTCGCGGGCGGTGCAGGATCTGATGATGCGGCGCCAAATCCGCATCTCACTGCAATCTCATCTTCTACTGATCGGGAGTCATTGCACTCACGAGCGTTTAGTCGCGCGGGGAGCAATATGGATTTCTGCGGATTGAAGTCGAGCTGGTGGGTTACCGCGGCCGGCGCCGCGGCGCTGGTGATAATGGTGACCGCGCTGGTTACGCCGCGGCAAGCCGAAGCACTGCCGAGCTTCGCGCGCCAGACCGGACTGGCGTGTGGCGCGTGTCACACAGCCTTTCCGCAGTTGACCCCGCTTGGGCGGCGTTTCAAGCTGATGGGCTACACCCAGACCGCGCCCGACACGAAACCGCTTGGCTCTTCCGAATGGATACCTCCGGTTTCCGCCATGACGGTTTTCGGCTTCACGCACACCAACACACCGATTGATAACGCCGGATCGCCGCTCCATCGCAACGACAATTTCGAATTGCAACAGGCGAGCTTGTTCTACGGCGGTGCAATCACGGAGCACATCGGCGCGTTCGTGCAGGGCACTTATGCGGGACCGCAATTTGGCTCCCAGGCCTTGGGCAAGTTCATGTGGGATAATCTCGACGTCCGCTACGCGAACACGACGAACATCGCCGGCGTACCGGTCATCTACGGTGTGAGCGTGAACAACAACCCGACGGTTCAGGACGTCTGGAACACCACTCCAGCCTGGGGCTTTCCATTCACGGCTTCGAATCTTGCAAACACACCTGGCGCCAAGACGCTGATCGACAACGGCTTCGCGGGCCACGTGCTCGGCGCCACCGCCTATTTGTTTGTCAACGACATGTGGTACGTTGAGGGAGGCGGCTACGGAATGCTGGAGGGAGGCATTCAGGACTCGCTGGGCATCGTCGCGGCTGACGGCCCGCAAACGAGCGGAGCGATTCCGTATTTCAGGACCGCGTTCGCGCCGACCTGGGGCCCCCATTCGTTTGAAATCGGGGCTTTCGGCCTATTCGCCGACGTCACTCCGGCAGGAGCGCTGTTTGGTACTGGGGTGGACCAGTTCCGCGATATCGGGTTCGACTCGCAGTACCAATACATGGGAGACGGCTACGCCATCACCCTTCGCGGCACCTACCTCAATGAGCATCAATCGCTCGGTGCGAGTTTCGCCAACGGCTTGGCCGCCAACCAGTCAAACACACTCAACACTTTCAGGGCCCAGGTCGAAGTGGCACTGGGCGGCGCGCTGAACAAATGGATCCTCACGGGCGGATACTTCAACACATGGGGCAGTTCCGACGCACTCCTTTACGCCGCTAATCGTACGCTCAGCCCCAACAGCGATGGCTGGATGGCGGAGATCGCCTATATGCCGTTCGGCAAGACCAATCCGCCGGCGCTTTGGCCGTGGTTCAACGCCAAAATCGGCCTTCAATATGTCTGGTACAATAAATTCAACGGTGCGAGCACCAATTTCGACGGTATGGGCACGAACGCAAGGGACAACAATACGCTGTACGCATTTTTGTGGGCAGCGTTCTAGCGTGGTTTTCCGTGTCCGACTTTTGGGGTGCGCTCTATTTCCCTGCCCGGTGAGGAGGGAAGTGGCTGCAACTTACTAACTGCAGTCGGGGACCGGCACCCCAAACTCGCAAAGAGATCGGAATCGTGCGAAATTTCCCAACATTCCCTGCGGATTTCCGTGCCAGCAGGGAATTCATCGCACGTACATTCGACCACCAAGGCCGGGGAGTTCTCACCCCCGGTTCTGCGTCGTCACATTCAACAGCGCCGGTGTGCCGGACCGGAGCGCCTCGAACGCGCGCCGCAGCGCCGGCATTAATTGGTCTGGCGTCGTCACCTTCTCGCCTATCCCGCCACAGGATTCCGCGACCTTCTCGAAGTCCGGTGCTGGATTGAGGTCGACCAGCGGCATGCTATTGGCTTTGGTGGCATGACCGTCCGGATAGACGTCGCGGGTCGCCTGTCGCACGGCGTGCCAGGCGTAATTGTTGGCGATGATAGTAAGTGTCGGCAGCTTTTCGGCGCGCGCAACATAGTGATAGGCGAGCGGGTTGCCAAAGTAATACGAGCCGTCGCCGACTGCCGCGATCACTTCGCGCTCGGGCGCGGCCAGCTTCGCGCCAAGCCCGCCGCCGAGCCCGAAGCCAAGGCCGCCGGCGAGGCTCGATCCGAGGTAGCTGCGCGGGGTAGTGAGATCCAATCCGGCGGCCGGAACGCCCAGTTCGTTGACAATTATGGCGTCTTTTGCCTTGAGCTCGTTGAGACAATGGGCGAGATATAGCGGGTGGATCGGGGTCTGGTCCTTGACCTGCTCGACCATTTTTCTGCGCCTGGCGATCATCTCCTGCCGGGCTTCGCCAAGCGCCTTCCGCCGCGCCTCGATTGCCGCAGTGCGGCCCCGCATCGCGTGGGCGAGGCTTTCACGCAGCATGCTCAGCGCGGCTCCGGATTCGCCCGCCACCAGGAGATCCGCTTCAAATTCCCGGAACGGATAACGCGTGAACAGCGGGTCCGGCCCGAAGCAAATGACCTTCGCATCCTTCTTGAGCGAATGAAGGCGTGGAATCCACGGCACTGCGCTGTCGAACACCGCGACGGCGTCGGCCTTTGCGAGCAACGCGCCTGGGTCGAAGCCCAGGCACATCGGATGATCGGTCGGAAGGCTGATGTCGCGCGCTTCCGATTGCACGACTGGAACGGCGAACTCGTCGGCCAATGCGGCCAGTTCCGTCATTGCTTCCGGTTTGCGGCCGGCCGATGAGGTAAGAATCAATGGAAATTCCGCCGCCGACAGGATTGCCGCGGCAAGTTCGACTGCGTCGAAGGACGGCACTGCGGCGCTCGTCCCCAGCGGCCGCACGGTGTCGCGCCGCGGCGTCACTGCGGGATCGGCCAGGACCTCGCGCGGCAGCGTCAGATAGACGGGTCCGCGAGGTTCCGACATGGCGATGTCGAGCGCGCGATCGACTACCGAATCCGCCGACTGGCCGGCGCGCAGCTCGTAGTCCCACTTTACGAATTCGCGGGTCAGGCCGCCCTGATCGAACATCTCCTGGCCCCAATGGATCGAGCGGTTGCGCGAGGCCTGATGGCCGGTTTCCGTGAGCGGCGTGCGGCCGGCGCCGAGGATGATCGGAACATTGTCGCGCGCGGCATTCATGAGGGCGCACACCGCATTGGCGGTTCCGACCGTCACATGCACCATCACGACCGCCGGCTTTCCGCTCACCCGGTAATAGCCATGCGCCATCGCCACCGCGACGTTTTCGTGCGGCACCGTGATGACGCGGGGATATTTGCGATTGCTGCCGGGATTGCGCGACAGCGCCTCAATGATAGGCGCGAAATCGGTGCCGGCATTGGCGAGCACGTAGTCGACGCCGCGGTCAGCGAGGCGGGAGAGGAAAGACTCGGCGGTCATGCGTGCGGCGGGATCAGTCACAGGGCGGTTTCCTCGGTCTAAGGGTGGGGCCATGGATGGCGGTTAGGCCATTGTATCATGCGGTAGGCCGGGTACGGCTAGTCAGGCCGAGCGTCGGCGCGAGCCCGATCGTCAGCAACGCCATCAGGGCCATCGGCAGAAACGCCATCGCCGGCATCCCCGTCAAATCCCACGCAATCCCGCTGATGATCGGGACGATGACCGCGCACGAATAGCTGATGGTGAACATGCCGGCTGCCATGCGCGGCACGTCTTGTTGGCTGCTTACGAGGGGCGGCAATGCCAAAATCAGGATCAGGACCGATGACGTGGAAAATCCGATCAACCCGGCGGAGGCAACGATGATTGGTCCATTGCCCAAGATGATTCCGAGCGCGGCCAGCAAGGTCACGCACCCAAAGAAGACATAACTTGAGGACCGCCGTTCAAACCGGCCAGCCAGCCACAACAGCAGGAACGACCCCGGCAGTTGGACAATATTGAGGACCACTAGCGCGGGGCCGACCAGATCGCCATTCCCGCTCTGATGGAGATAGTCAGGGAGGAAATGATTGGTCGTGAAGTACGACGCATTGGTGCCGCCGAGTATCAGGCCAAGTCGCCATAGCAAGCCGCTGCTCCAATCAGGCCACCATAACTGGGAAACCTGCGGCGCGTCGTTCGCCGTGACGCGCGGTGATGCGAAAAAAATGATGGCCGCGATGACGGTGCACGGGGCAGCCCAGAATGCGAAGCTCAGCCGCCAACTTCCTCCAACCAGTGGCAGCACGACCGGCACCATCAGGAGCACCGGCAAAATCTCTCCGATAAGCAGGCCGTTGGCGTAAACCGCAGTCGCGAAGCCGGTACGGTCGGGCAGCCAGAGGCGTGCCAAAGGCGGCATCGCGGGATGCATAATGGCGACACCAAATCCCACAACGATGGTGGCTGCATAAAGCGCAGGCACGTCGGGCGCGACCCCGCGCAGCGCCGTGCCGAGCGCAGTGATCAGAAGGCCGGTAACGACGGTCGCAACAGCGCCAAACCGCGCGATCAACAGCGATCCTGGCACGGCTGCGCCTGCGAATAGCGCTACCGGCAGGCCGGTCAGGATGCCGACCTGGGTCTCGGACATATGCAGGTCTTGGTGAATGAGCGAGATCAGCGGTGGCACCGCCAGAATCGTCACCCGCATGCCATTGCCGGCAAGCCATAGAAGAGCCACGCGCGTCACTGCCGGCGCACGTGATGTGCCGCCTTCATTCGCCGGATCAGGTGATCGCATCAAGGTGCTCCGGCCAGATTTCCGCAAGGGGCCGAAGCACCACCTGTGGCTGTTCATTGAGGACTGTTCGGGCTTATGATGCACAAAACGGGGGGTTATTAATATGGCGCACCCACTGATTCCAGGCATCAAAAGCCTCTACCGCAGCCCTCCCAATTGGGCCGTCAAGCTGATTTGGGGCGGCATCACGGGTCTGATCTTCCTCACTATGCTAATCCCGCTTGAGATTGCGGCAATTTGGCAAGGGGCGCGGTTCTCTAGAGTGCCTGCTGCTACTCTTGGTACCGGGGCTCAGCTACCACACCGCTAAGAGGCTTTGGGGTGAGGTCGTGAGCTTGATCATCCTCCCAATGCCGTCTCTGCTGGCAGCAGCGATCGTGGCAGATATGATGGGGTATATGGAGTCTCTAGTGACCATGTGCTGATATCTGCTGCGACGAGTGCGTTTGCCATGGCTCATCTATTGGGCGATGACTACGCTATTCTTGGCCGGCGCTTTCGCACTTGGCACGCTCTTTCAAATGATCACGTGGGCTGGTCGAGCTTGGCGAGGCGAGCGTTTGTTCTACGCGTAGCGACCCTGTGTGCGCCAAGCCATTCTGAGGATACAGGGGATAAGCCAGAACTCGATGCGCCCCCCTTCTTCTCTGGCCTCAGAGGCCGGTTCTAAAGGCATCGTCCGCAGCGTCTCCTTGCCCGTCTTTACCACAAGCCGAAGTCGGAAAGCTTCCGACTTCGGCGAAACTCAAGCCGTGCACTGTTACGGCAGATAAACCGGCTTCGGCCGTTCGTTCAACTCGATGTAAGTACCCCAGGGATCAGTGATGAACGCCAGCGCGACGCCGGATTGTTCGTTCTTTGTATAGGGCCGATCCAGTTTGACCCCGGCTGCTTCGAGCTTCTTGATGAAGGCTTGCAGATCCGTGACGTCAAAGCCGATGTGGTCGAGTATCCGTCCCTTGGTGGGGGCTTGCGCCGCGTCAGCCTTGTTGAAGCGCAGCTGAGCACCCGGGACATCCGCGACAGGAGCGTTGTTGCGGAGGCTGGCCTTCGCCCCGAAGATCTTCCCATACCAGGCTTGGCTCTCAGCGATCGCGCTTTCCGGCAGGAAGAAATGGACGTGCTCATGCCGGATCGGAACGTTCTGGCTTTTGTTTTCCAGAATTTCGATTCTCAGGCCGTCCGGCGTCGTCACGTAGGCCTGGTCCAGCCTGCCGTTGTTCCCGGGTTGCACCGGAACGCCTGCGGCTTTCCATTTTGCAACGGATTCCTGGACATTCTGAACGATAAACCCGACGTGGTTCACCACCGATCCGACCGTGCCGCCGGTCGGCGGCGGCGTACCCGCTTGCTGATTCAGAATCACCATGACACCGGGAAATATCACGCGTTGCAGTGGGCCGGGGCCGCCCTCGGTGCCGCCCATGCCAAGAAAGATCTTTTTGTTGGCCTCAACGTCCCGCGAGTTGAGATGCCAATGTCCCATAGTCACGCCCGCTTCGTTGGGGGCGTATGGTTGCGACCAAGCCGTCCCGGCCGCCAAGCCCGACATAAGGCATAGAGCTGCAATCAACCTTTTCATTGCTACCTCCCGATTGATCTCACATTGGTGGGTGCGAGCGCCATAAACACTAGCACTCGGCGCAGCGGCCCGGAAGCGAAAGCACGTCATCAATTCGATCGCTCAAACTTTGCGGCGAGTGTATGCTCGTCGGCGCATCGGCGCATCCGCGCCGAACGTGAAGGCCCCGTTTGTAATTGCATATGGTGCCCGGCAGTCGGACAGCCTGATGAGCCCGTCATGGCGGCCAATACCCGTGGTGCCGTTTGAAGCCTTGGCCTTTTAGTCCGTGAAAGTGAGTGGCCGCGCCACCGTCTCAAGGCTCTTGCGCTCCGCGGCGGTCCCCCATCGCCATTGGATGATTCCAGCGGCAATCATAAGGGCCGACCCGAGCAGATAACCCATGAAAACGCTTGCGCGCGATCCCGTCTGGATCAATGCGCCGAACAACCAAGGCCCTAAAGCGCCGCCAATACCAGTGCCGATCGCAAAAAAAACCGCGATCGTCAGCGCGCGAATCTCCAGCGGAAACGTTTCGCTCACGGTCAGGTACGCCGAACTCGCTGCCGCCGAAGCGAAGAAGAAGATCAACATCCAGGCAGCAGTCTGCCATTCCGCTGTGATCGTCCCCTGCGCAAACAAGGCGCCGCTCACCGCAAGCAGCAGCCCCGAAACCACATAGGTAAGCGTAATCATCGGAATACGGCCGACGGTGTCGAATGCCCGCCCCAGCACGAGTGGTCCGCAAAAGTTGCCGGCTGCAAACGGAAGGATATACCAGCCGACCCGATCTGCGGGGACATGGTAGAAATCCGTCAAAATAAGCGCATAGGTGAAGAAAATTGCGTTGTAGAAAAAGGCTTGAGCTGCCATCAATGAAAACCCGACGAACGTGCGGCGTGGGTAGGAATAGAAAAGCGTTTTCAGGACCTCACGTAGGGGCGTGTGGCGTCGCGCTCGCAAGCGCGAAGGCGGCGCGGTCACCGCAGGCACCGCCTGCCCGCGATCGCGAATGTTTTGTTCAATAAGGTCGACGATTGCGGCGCCTTCATCCGCATGATGGTGCGTCATCAACCAGCGCGGGCTCTCGGGGATCCAGAGGCGCATGAAATAGATGACAAGAGCAAGCATTGCGCCGACAAAGAACGCGACGCGCCAGCCCGTATCGCTGGCGAAGAACGCCTCATCAAGAAAAACGACCGAGCTGATGGCCCCGATTGCTGCGCCGATCCAGAAGCTGCCGTTGATCGCGAGATCGGTCCAGCCGCGATACCGTGCAGGAATGAGCTCTTGGATGGTCGAGTTGATGGCTGCATACTCGCCGCCGATCCCGGCACCGGTAAGAAACCGGAATACCGCAAAGCTGGCGATGTCCCAGGAGAATGCGGTGGCCGCGGCGGACGTCAGGTAGACGGCCAGGGTGATAAAGAAGAGTTTTCTGCGTCCCAGCCGGTCGGTCAGCCAACCGAAGAACAGCGCCCCGGATACCGCGCCTAGCACATAGGCGGTGCTCGCAAAGCCGATTTCCGTACTGGTGAGTTGCAGACTCCCCCTGATGGCACCGGCCAACGTGCCGGCCAACGTAACCTCCAGGCCATCGAGAACCCATGTGATTCCCAGCGCAAGGACCACGAGCCAATGGAACCGACTCCAAGGCAGCCGGTCCAAGCGAGCCGGAATGTCAGATTCGATGATCGTGCCGTCGATCTGCGAAATCGGTGGTTTTGCAACGCTCGATCCGGTATCGGCAGCGATGACGTTATTCGACGACATCTGCAATCCCCATCTCATTTGCATTCCGGTGGACGTGGTATAACGGCCTCTCCCGGTAACCAAGTTCCGCCGGGCAAATCATAATTCCTAAAATTCGGCGGTTGCCCTGCGGTGCATTTCGAAACGCGCTCGTTAGACATTTCCAGTCTGGCTATCGGAGACGCGCGGAGCAGCCTGAAAAGGCTCGAGCCCCTTGCGGACCAGCATCGGCGCAAGCCGGGGGTCGGCCAGATAGCTGATCAGCTTCTCGGCTCCATCGGGATTCCTTGCGGCACGAAAAATACCGGTCGCGAACACCGATATGTTTTGCACCTCGTCCGGTAGGGGCCCGACGATGTCGATGCCGGCAACCGCCATCAGCTCGCTGATCTGCTGCACCGCCAGCTCGGCCTCGCCCTGTGCGGTCACCTCGCCCACATAGGAGTCGCTGATATGGGCCTTGCGGCGCACTTCGTCCGCGATGCCGAGCCGCTCAATCACGTGCGCGAAGTGAATGCCGCTGGCGCCACGCCGCGAGAAGGCGATCGAATTCGTTTTGAGGAGCGTACGCTTGAGGGCTGTTACCGTGCCGACATCGGGCCTGGGTGCGCCGGCGCGCACCGCGATCCCGATGCGCGACTGGGCGAGGTCGGTTGTGCTCCCGGCGATGATAATACCGTCTCGCACCAGCCGATCGATTGCTTCGCGCGTGATGATGGTCATGTCGGCGGCCGCACCTCGGCCGATCAGATCGAGCGTGACGTTGGTCGAGTTGTAGGTCGCCGTGAAGGAAATCCCGGTAAGCGTGCAGAATTCGTCCGCAACTTCCACCAGAACGCCGCGCAGCGCGAGGGTGCTGAGCACGTTGATCGAAGTTGGCGTGGCGTCGGTCTCGGTCACCGTATTGTCCCTGTCGGCTTACAGTATTGCGACTGCGACGAATGAGCACTGCATCCCATGTCGTGACCCAAAGTCCAGGCTAGCGACATTTGCGGACTTTCGCGCTAAGCTGCCGTCGATTTCAAACTCCCCTTCGGGAATAAATGGAGGAACGCCGTGACCATATCGCGACGCAACATGTTGTCCGGAGCGCTGGCGGCGCCGGCCCTCATCGCTTCAGCGCGCATGGGCTCGCTTGCAGCGGCCCAGACGCTCAAGATTTCGCACCAATTCCCGGGCGGCACCATCGACGACGGCGATTTTCGTGACCGCCTGTGCCGGAAGTTCGCTGCCGAACTCGAAAAGCGTACCAGTGGTGCCGTGACGGCGCAGGTCTATCCGAATTCCTCGTTGATGAAAACCGTGGCGCAATTTTCGGCAGTGCGAAAAGGCGCGCTTGACGTCAGCCTGTATCCAATCTCTTATGCGGGCGGCGAATATGCCGAATTGAACATCGGGCTGATGCCAGGATTGGTGAGTTCGTACGCGCAAGGCGCTGCCTGGAAGAATTCGGCGGTGGGGCAGAAATTCAGCGCTTTCCTGGCCGAAAAAGGGGTCATCATCCTGTCGTGGATCTGGCAGGCCGGTGGCGTTGCGAGCCGCAACGCGCCGATCGTCAGTCCGCAGGACGCCAAGGGGTTGAAGATCCGCGGCGGCAGCCGCGAGATGGACATGGTGCTGCAGGCCGCCGGGGCCACCACACTGACCACGCCGTCGAACGAGCTTTATGCCGCGATGCAGACCGGCGCCTGCGATGCCTGCATCACGTCCTCCACCAGCCTGATCTCGTTCCGCCTCGAGGAGGTGGCCAAGAGCCTGACCACGGGACGTGGCAAGTCCTATTGGTTCATGCTCGAGCCGCTGATCATGTCGAAGCAGATATTTGATGCCATGCCGAAGCCGCAGCAGGATACCATCATGGCGCTCGGCGCCGAGCTTGAGCAGTTCGGCACGAAGGAAGCAATGGCCGACGATCAGAAGGTCGCAGAAGTCTACAGCAAGAAGGGCGCCAAAGTGGCGGACCTCGACGAGGCGACCGTCGATAAATGGCGAGCCATCGCGCGCAACACCGCATGGAAGGACTACGCCCAGAAAACCGCGCTATCGGCCGAGTTGCTCAAGCTCGCGGAGCAGATCCAGGTATCGTAAGTCTTGCGATGGTGGCTGTTCGGTGCGCCGTCCTCCTCAGCGCCCGGCCTTGTGTATGGGCGCTGAGGTGAACTGGACGGCGTTTTCTTTCTCCTCCTTACATGAGGGAGGTGAGTCGGGGGCGATTGATGGTCCACACACTCGACGCGGTTGAAACCCTGCCTGCGCCGACCGTGGTTGCCGGCGGGTGGGTGGGGCGCACGCTTGCCTCGATCAATTACGCAATCGTGCTGCTGTCGTCGATCGCTCTCGTCATCGCTTCATTTGTGCTCACATACAGTGTCGCCAGCCGCTATTTCCTGCACTTCTCGACCGACTGGCAGGATGAATTGTCAGTCTTTCTTATCGTCGGTGCGGTATTCATGTCCTCGGCATCGATTCAGGAGCGGCGCGGGCATGTGGCCATCGAAGCGATTGTGGGTCTGTTGCCAGCGCGCGTGAACCACGTTCGACAGATCATGGTCGACAGTGCGAGTTTCGTGTTTTGCGCCTTCTTCGCCTGGAAGTCCTGGCTGCTGCTCGCTGAGGCGTGGACTGAGAACTTTCATTCGGATTCCACCTGGGCGCCGCCGCTTTGGATCCCCTATTCGCTTATGACTGTAGGCATGACGCTTCTGAGCCTGCAATTGTTGATGCAGATTGTCCTTGCCCTGGCGCCGCGAAGGCGGCCCGAATGACGACCGGCACCATCGGGCTGCTTTACGGTACGGCCACGCTTCTTGTGATGTTCGCTGGCATGCCGATTGCCTTCGCGCTTGGCGCGGTCGCTACTGTATTCATGATCGTGTTCATGCCGGCATCCTCGGTCGATACGATCACGCAGAACGTCTATGAGGAGATGGCGTCCATCACCCTGCTGTCGATTCCGCTCTTCATCCTCAAGGGATCGGCGATCGGCCGTTCTCGCGCCGGCCAGGATCTCTATGGCGCTCTCCATGCCTGGATGCATCGGATTCCCGGCGGACTCGGGATCGCCAACGTGTTCGCGTGCGCGCTGTTCGCCGCCATGGCGGGGTCCTCGCCTGCGACCTGCTCAGCGATCGGCTCAGCCGGAATCCCGGAAATGCGCAAGCGCGGCTATTCGGGCGGCTTTGCGGCCGGAATCATCGCGGCCGGCGGCACGTTAGGTATCTTGTTGCCGCCATCCATCACCATGATTCTCTACGCTGTGGCGGCCGAGCAATCGCTGGGCCGCCTGTTTCTCGCCGCAATCGGCCCGGCCTTGTTGCTGGTCGTTTTGTTTGCCGGCTATACGGGCTGGCGGTTCCGGGTTGAATATCGCGCGGCCGTGGCGGCTCATAAGCGCACCGGCGTCATGTCCGAATTGCTGCGGCCCGACGAGCTGACCTTGCGCGATCGTTTCGAGCTGCTGCCGCGCGTTCTGCCCTTCGTCATTCTGCTTACCGGCGTGATGATCGCTCTCTATGGCGGCTTTGCGACCCCATCGGAGACTGCCGGCCTTGGCGCGGTTCTTGCTCTCATGCTGATCGCATCCATCTATGGCGTATGGAAGGCCCGTGATCTCGCACCTATTCTCACCGCAACACTGCGCGAATCCACCATGCTGATGCTCATCATTGGCATGTCGCTGCTTTATTCCTATGTCATGAGCTATCTGCATATAAGTCAGTCGACGGCGGAATGGATCGTGTCCCTGCAGCTGTCGCGCTGGGTTCTGCTTACTGCTATCCTGGTGATGGTGGTGGTGCTGGGTTTTTTCCTGCCGCCGGTCTCGATCATCCTCATGACCGCTCCGATCATTCTGCCACCTCTCAAGGCAGCCCATTTCGATCTCATCTGGTTCGGCGTCATCATGACCATCGTGATGGAACTGGGCCTGATCCACCCACCCGTCGGACTGAATATATTCGTGATCAAAAGCATTGCTCCCGACATTCCGTTGCGGGATGTGATCTGGGGCGTGATGCCGTTCGTCGGGCTCATGATTTTTGCCGTGATTATATTATGTATATTCCCGGAAATAGCGACATGGCTGGCAACGGCCGTAATGGGCTGATGAAATGAACACGTCGTTTTTCGGTGAATTGCTGCAGACCATCACGGACCGGGGGCGTTCGCTGATCGATCGCGCTCGCGAGCGCCGCGACAGCCCTGCCGAGACCACCGAAAACCTCGCCGACCTATGTGAGGAACTGCTGTCGAACCGGGGCGAAGCCTCCGGCGTTGCGCTCGCGCGTGAAATCCTCGCCTGCTATGCGGATCTCACCATCGGGCCCCGGATCGCATTTTTCGAGGCGCTGGCGACTCGCTTCGGCACCGATCGAACCCGAATCGAGGCCGCCATGGAGGCATGGCGAACCAAGGCGTCCGATGCCACCGCCGCGGAGCTTCATGCGACCACCGAGCCGCGACGCGTGGAACTGCTGCGGCGGCTCAATCTTGCGCCTCAAGGCACGAGCGCGCTGGTCGAAATGCGCGGTCAACTCCTCGACACATTGACGCGCCGGGAAGATCTCGCAGCAGTTGATGCCGATTTCAGTTATCTGTTCTCGTCCTGGTTCAACCGTGGATTTTTGGTGTTGCGCCGCATCGACTGGTCCACGCCGGCAGTCATACTGGAGAAAATCATCCGTTATGAGGCGGTCCATCAGATCCGCGATTGGGTCGATCTGCGCGCGCGCATCGATTCGCCCGACCGGCGGTGCTACGCGTTCTTTCACCCGGCGTTGGTCGATGAGCCCCTGATCTTTGTCGAGGTCGCGCTGACCCGGGAGATCCCGGGAGCGATCGCCCCAATCCTGGAACTCAAACGCGAGCCGCTCGACCCCGAGCGCGCCACTACGGCGGTGTTCTATTCGATCTCGAACTGCCAGCGCGGCCTTGCCGGCGTGACCTTCGGGAGCTTTCTGATCAAGCAGGTGGTAGCGGAGATCTGCCGCGAAATGCCGCGGCTCTCCACCTTCGTGACATTGTCGCCGGCGCCGAATTTTGCTGGCTGGCTGGCGTGGCAGCGGGCGGAGCCTTCGCCGGCATTGTCGGAGGCCGACCGCGCAGCCCTGGCAGAACTCGACCGATCGGACTGGTGGACCGACAAGGGTGCGCTCGACGAGCTGCGCGAAGCCACGCTGCGCGCCGCTGCGACTTATTTCATGACCGCGCGCAATTCCAGCGGTTCTCCGCTCGACGCGGTCGCCCGTTTCCATCTCGGCAACGGCGCCCGCCTGGAACGGCTCAATTGGCCCGCCGACCTTTCCGATCGCGGCCGTCGGCAATCCTGCGGGTTGATGGTCAACTATCTCTACGACCTCGGCGATATCGAAAAGAATCACGAGGCTTACGCGGATAGCCGCACCATCATTGCAACCGGTACAATCAGGAAACTCGCCCGCCCGTCGCGCGCCCTCGCCGCTGTAACGGCCGAAGCGGCGAGCTAGCCGGCAGCTCATAGGGTGGGTAAGCGAAGCGCGCCCACGCTACGCTGTCTCGCACTTGCAGTGACCGCGGAACCATCACCTGATTACACCCGTCCGTAGACCGGCACCACGGCCCCGCGCGTCACCTTGTTGGCGGGCGACGCCAGGAAGAGGATCGTTTGCGCGACCTCCTCGACCTTGGGCCACGCGGCGTGGTCGGCCTGCGGCATCGCTTTGCGGTTGGCCGGCGTGTCGAGGATCGACGGCGCCACCGCGTTGACCAGTATGGCGTCCTTCGCAACCTCTTCGGCCAGCGCTACCGTGAGCGCCGCGACGGCGGCCTTGCTTGCCGTGTAGGCGGCCATGCCGGCACCGCCGCGCCACTCCAGCGCCGGACGGGCCGCCACGTTGACGATGCGTCCGCCCGCAGGATTGGCCATGGCCAGCACGGCACTGCGGCAGCACAGGTAGCAGGTCACGAAGTTCACATCGAGCTGGCTCGCGAGAGTCGATTTTCCGGCCGTCCTGATACCGCCAGCCGTAAATCCGCCCGCGAGATGGATCGAGGCCCAAAGGTCAGGAAGCTGACCGTAGAAGTGCTCGACCGCATCTTCATCGGTCAGGTTAATCCGCGGATAGAGCGTCACCTGCTTATGGTCGCGGAGGCGGAACGTCTGTGCCTCGACTTCGACGAGGTAGGGAATGTGGCACGTGGCGCCGGCGGCGAGCAGGGCCTCCACCGCGGCGGTGCCGAGACCGCCGGTGCCTCCCGTTATGACGACGGTTCGACCTTGGTAATCCATCATGGTCCTCCTCTCACCGAGCCGGATCAGGCAAATAGATTGTGCCTTGCTGGCATCAAGGCTCCAGCGGCGGCAGCACGTGCCTCCCGTTATCGTCCAGCCGCAGGGACTTCACCCAACGCACGGCCGTTAGCGGCAGTGGGCCGTAGAGGTGCGGAAACAGCGCACCGCCGCGCGACGTTTCCCACTTTAACGCGCTGCCCAATTCCTCGGCCTCAACCGCCACCAGGACGAGTCCCGACATTCCGGTGAAATGTTTTGCAGCTGTCTCTGCGACCTGGGCGGCGGTCGAGAAATGAATGTAACCGTCAGCGAAATCGACCGCCGATCCGCGAAACGCGTCGTCGCGCTCGGCCTCACTCCACTGTGTAGCGTCACAGATTTTGTAGATCGTCGCCATCAACGGTTTCACGCGAGTTGCTGCTTGAGCTTCATCTGCCGCCGACAGGATGGCGGCGGAAATAGTCGGCATCAGCGTCCGATTGTTTCCAGCTCGGATTGTCTCGCCATTCGGCGTGACGCACTGTCATGTCGGTGCCGTAGCGGACGCGAAACAGTAAGGTACGATTGGGACCGTTGGTATATTCATGCACTTCGCCGGCCGGATGCACCACGAATGCACCCGGCACAATATCGATCGTCTCGGAGGGCGTGCGCATCTTGCCGCCACCCTCGAAACAGAAATAGATCTCGGTGGCATCGGGATGGCAATGATAAGGGCTGATCTGGCCCGGCTCCCAGCAGGCGACTGACACATCGCCTTCGCCGATGCGGGCAAGGATCTTTTCGACGTGATGTTTGGGGTTCCATTCCTGCTCCCGTGTCATGTTGAAAACGTGCATGAAAGTGCTCCTGCACCGACCCGCCTTGACGACCAGCCTTTCACCATCGATAGGAAAGGCCGCAGACGTCAAGGGCTCAGAAGTGGGGGAAAACGCGAATGCTGCTCAAGCCAAACTGTCCGGTTATCGCGATCGAGGAACATTATTGGGACGCCGAGCTGGCATCGCATTTCACCGGCATCGAAGCCGGCCGGCCAGGGGAGACGCAGCGGCGCCTTGATGATCTCGGCGCCTTGCGTATCAAGGAAATGGATGACGCCGGCATTGACATCCAGGTGCTGTCCCACGGTGCGCCATCCGCGCAGAAAATCGCAGCTGACATCGCGATCGAGCTGACCCGGCGCGTGAACGATCGGCTGTATGAAGCAATTGCGGCGCATCCGACGCGGTTCGCAGGCTTCGCGGCGCTGCCCACCGCCGACACCAAGGCTGCCGCTGACGAACTGGAGCGCTGTATCACCCGGCTTGGTTTCAAGGGCGCCATGATTCACGGCCTCGCGCACGGCAAATTCGTTGATGACAGGCAATTCTGGCCCATCTATGCTCGTGCCGAGCAGCTCGATGTACCGATTTATCTGCACCCGTCCCTGCCGCATGCCTCCGTGACGGAGGCATACTATGCCGACTACGCCAAGCAATTCCCCATGGTGGTGCGGCCCGCTTGGGGCTACACGGTCGAGACTGCGACCACGGCAATCCGCATGGTGCTGAGCGGGGTCTTCGAAGCCCACCCGCGCCTCAAGATCATTCTCGGGCATCTAGGAGAAACGCTGCCGTTCCTGGTCTGGCGCATCGATCAGGCGCTGGCGCGGCCAGGACAGAAATCGCTGAGCTTCCGCGACGTCTTCTGCAGCAACTTCTACATCACCACGAGTGGCAATTTCTCCAATCCGGCGCTGCTGTGCTGCATGATGGAAATGGGAATCGATCGCATTTTATTCGCGGTCGATTGGCCGTTTGTGGAAAATCTGCCTGCCACTCAGTGGCTGACGACGGCACCAATCTGCGATGAAGACAAGGCAAAGATCCTCAGCGGAAATGCCAAGCGCCTGTTACGGATGTAACCAAGCATTAAGCCAGTCGGAAACGTCATACACCAGCGAACTGACGACGCATGCCGCGAGCGCTGCCCACAGCAAAGCCAGCGCCACAGTCTGATTCGCGCGAAGCACGACGTTGAACGGCTCATGGTAATCGGCGTGACGAACCAAAGCGTTCCCCATTGAAAAGACAATCGCATCGATAACGCTTGAAGTTCATATTTGTTGCCGAATTGAGGACGGGCAGCCTTCCGTAACGCAATGCTGGATTGCAGTCGCGTCACGTCTTGAGCCAACTCTATTGGCGCGGTTTTTCGATGTTCTGCTGTTGTGGCGCCAAAAGCGACGGTCCGAAAAGTATTTGGCCGAGGGTATCGGGCGGGGCCTGCACAACCCCTTGGACATCCCCAGGCTTGCGGTGGAGAACATGTCTGTGGATACCGCCCGTGCCGGGGGGCAGCCGCAGGGGAGGGAGCGGGACCTTCAGCAGACTTGGCGCGCGCTCGATCTGGTCAGCCTCTGCCGATGAGGATGGCAGCGTGGCGACAAGCACCGGATCGGCCCTCGGCGCTGCATCGGTCTCGATTTCCGCGGCACGGACTTGGACGGAGCCGGAAGAGGTCTCTGGCACAGTTCCCGTGCCTCCCGACGGCCGCGCGCCCGGCGCCGCCATATCGGTTGCCGATATGTCGTCGGAAGCTGGATTTTCGAGAATAGCCGGTCCGGAGAGATCGGATTCTGGTTGCGCGAGCACGGATGCGACTTCAAGCACGCTTCGTTCGCGCAATCGCTCAAGCTCCTCGCTGCGGCGGGCGACGTTCATAAGGTGGAATTGCGCCTGGGCCGGCTCGTCCACGATGACCCGCTGCATCATGGGACGACTGACCTCCGGCATTTCGCCGACACGGGTGTAGGAATCCGGCCGCAATACGCCGGCCCCCGTAGCGGCGAACAGGAGAGGGCCGAACACGACCCCACAGATCAGGATTCTCAAATTGGGCAGCATGTGCAAGCCGTTGTGGCACCAAGCAACGGCTCGATGCCGAATCACCAACGCGTACACGAATCAATATTGCATAACAGAATCGCATGGCTTCGTGAATCGTATCCGCCAAGATTTTTTAAAAATGGCGATAACGAGCGGCGAGCACGCAAAAACTAGGCCCGATCGATGTATTTCGGCCGAATGTGAGCAACTTCACACAACGAACGCAAAGATTTAACATAAGATGGATGTGACGAGCGGAAAATCACAGGCTATCCGAACGGAATATGACGGTAGTGCCATGCAGTGCGCATCCTCTCGACCATTGACTGCGCGCCCAGCAAGTAAGCGGACTGCGGGAATCGTGCACCCTGATCGCACGATGTTATCTCGAAAAAAACGCCGAGAGTTGATGACATATCATTAGTGCGCAGTATCTGGGAAACTGAGCAGGAGATTCATACCGTCTTGTCACACGTCACAGAGGGAGTTGAGGCGAAGAATATCATTTTGCTCCCGGACGGAACCGGCGATAAGAGCCAATTGGTGCAAGATCAGATATTTGCACGCGCCGAATATGCATAGCGTCGCCTCTGAGGTTTGACGTGGACAACACGACCAACAAGCGGAAAAGGCAAATCGCAACACCAGCGCACGCCTGGACCGACCCGATCGTCCGCAATGGACATCGGTATCAAGTCCGGCTGCTCAACGACTGCCTGGAGCGGATTCCGAGGATCTAGCCGTACAAAGGCTGAAGCACCAGGCCGGAGTGGGTTCATGTTCAATTCTGCAACCCCGCTCCGAGGAACGTGAAATGCACGCTAACTGAAAATCTTACGGGCCGCTGGCGATCAGTGCACCGATAATTCGTGGGCCGTCTCTGATTTTGTTGTGCTGTCTGTTGGCTGCGGACTATTCTCTAAGCTGCTGATCGACCCCCGGTGGCACGGGACTTGGCCTTAGCGGTCAGGAGCGATTGATGCATGCTCCAAATCTTCTTCAGGGCTTCAGCCTTGGAACGTGGAGAGGCCCCCGTCATTTGCTTAGCGATGGCGATAAGCTCGCCTTTTCCTATTGCGAGATTTGAGGAAAGTTCATCATACGCGACTTTGAATTCCTCCTCTTTGCCGAGCAAAGCCTCTAACGCATGCCGATAATGAATGACGAGGTGCTCTCGCACCGGGGGCGGGGTGCTCCCTTTTCGCGTTGTGCGTTTTGCGCCTAGCGCCTCCGTGCCCATACTCACGAATGCGCGGATTTCCATCGGCGCGCGGTCGCGCAAGAGCCTTTCGAACAAGTCGATATCTTTCACCACGCTCGCCTTCGCCGTTTCGCGAAGCAGACCTTGAAGTGAGGATAGCAGGCGCGCCACATCACCCAAGTTCGGACTTCCGGGATTGTCTGATGCAGGCAGTACACCTAGACCTTTCATCACTGCGGAAACGGTTGATGTCGGAGCTGCATCAAAAAGGGGCGTCACGGCAGCAATTTGATCACGCGCTTGGCGTGCGCCTGCGGCGTCCAATATGCCAGCAAATGCTCTGAGTGCGGTCCCGAGTTCCGTCGATTTCATCGCTAGCTCCCCCTACTCCGCAGCTTCCTGAAAACTTGATGGGGGCGGAATTCCCATTTGGCTAGCCACATAACCAGCAAGACCTCCGATAGTATTACGTATCTCGGCATGATCTTGCCATTGAGGCATATTGAGAAATGCAATACCCTCATCAGCATTCTTTACCAACTTCGTGGTGTGAGGAACGCACTTTGCCGGTGGAAGCACGTCGATTGCTATATTGGCTTCTTGCAACATCTTCTGGACCAACGCTCTGGTCTGTGGCTGTACGCTATGAGTGGCAATCCACATGGTACCAACGACGCCGAGGTACCTAAGATGGGGGCAAACTTTGACCTTTAGAATTTCGATCTGATCGCAAAGTGAATGCACCGCTTCTGATGAAGTACGATCAAAGATCGTGGGGATCAGCAGATGAGAGCTGGCACAGAACGCCTGTATTTCCGAGGTAGTTAGGCGCGGCGGGCAATCGATAATGATCAGATCAACGGCGTCCTGTACCGCGTCAGAGTGGAGCGTTTCGGCCAGAGTGTACCTTACGTCTCGAGTCCGAAATAGCTTGCCAGTGATTATCTCTCTGAGCGCGTCTCGTAAACTCTTCGGTACCTTGGGCCTGCATTGAAGCAGCCATTCGACCATGAGCCGATTGTCCGCTTGGGCAAGATCGTAGTGAGCCGTGATGACTTTTAGGCTGCCGCAGCTATCTTCCGTCTCACCAAGATCAACATCTTGAGCCCCCTGAGCGACAAGATCAGGCTTAATATCACCACTGATCAGTTTTGCGGCGAGCGAGCTTCGTGGCCAAGTCTTACCAGGAAAAGCCATTGATGACAAGGAGCCCTGAAAATCCAAGTCAATGAGCAGCACGCGTTTCCGCCAATCCCTCGCGAGATACGCGCCAATATTTGCCGCGATTGTGGTTTTCCCAACGCCGCCTTTGAGATTTGCGATGGATAGAATTTTGGACCGTGTGATTTTGTTTCTGTAATCATCCGGTTGGTAAATAGGCTCGGTCAGCCACACTCCTTTTCCTTCCTGCGCACCATCTTTGGTAACCACCCGCGCAACCGCGCGGAGCGCCCTGTCACGGCTTTGGAGAAAGCACCACGCGTGTTCGAGTAACCGAAGAACGTATCGGCCAAGTATCCAAAGAAGGGCAACGACTACAGAAAGGATGGCGAACGCTACAGAGTGGCCGATCTTCTCAATGACCAATCGCCATAAATGCTCCACGAAATCCATAGTGCCCCCATCCGCGGCTGTTTTGAACTGCATACTAGCACTGGTACAAATGCGCGAGAACTAGGCTCGTCTAAGTAGAATCATCAAGTGATTCCAGTTACATGAGCCGGCGCGGTCGTGGTAATTGCGTCGAAGATGTGGCCTTTCTATAGCGCACCGAAAAGTTCCGCCACTAGATCGCTCATTTTCGCCAGCTTTGTAAAAGGAGCCGCGCGATAAAATCCTGCGCGGCGCCAGCGTCATTGTTTAAGATGTGCTTCATCCGTTAGCGCGGGGGACACCGTTTGTCGGCTGATGGCCGCAGGTGCGGAAGCATTCCTCCACTTCGTTCCGGTCGCACGCGATGCGAGCCGTGCCACGCGGATCACGCGCATGGCGTCACCTCTGGAATACGGTTTGGCGGTGAATCGTCAAATAGGCGGCTTGGCGCGCATTGGGCTTGCGGCTAAGCTGTTTGTACAAAACGAGCTGTTTAAGCTCATGCAGTTCCAGCCATTTCGAGGCTAGCACCAAGCCTTCCCGATCGAAGCTGATAAGGCCTGCGTCAAACAGGGCGTCCAAATCGGCAGTCAGCATGAGGCCATTGTCGGCGTCGAGGCGTTCGCGGTCGCTTGATTGGGCCCACGGCTTGATATGCGAAGCTCTCAACATTGCGGGGATTGTCTTGCCCGTAACGGCGCAAGCCTGATTCCAGCGTTCCAGTACGGCCGATCGCCAGGCGCCTTGGCCGCGCCTCGCCTCGACAAGCGCCTTTGCCGTCGTCGGCACTTCCGTCGCGCCGGCTATGGCAAGATCAGGCCGTTGCACCAAGCGCCTGACCTTGTTCGCTAGCGCTTCGTCATCTGGGCCAAGCATTTTTGTCGTGCGCGGATAGCGTGCCCAGGCGAGATCGGGGAGGCGTTGCCTGACGACTTCGAGTGAAACTGGCGGATCGATCAGACGAATTGAGTGCAATGGCGCTCTGTAGGCATAGTCACGCTTGGCGTCCTGATAGAATGGTTCGCCCTTCTTGACTTCACCACCGACGCGCCCAGTCGCGAAAAGATAATTGCCGATTTTGAACACAGCGTCGTCGCCGGGCATCGCGTCCTTACAGATGATCCAGGGATCGCTGATTAGATTTTTCTTAGCGTTGGCAGCCGCGATCAGCCATGCGCGATCGCCGTCCTTGGTGCCGTGTATCAGATGCAGATTGGTCATAACTCGGCGATCGCCCCGCGATATTGGTTTTGTCATTGTGCAAAGTACCATTCACGCCTGCGAGATAGGCCGCGCAGCCCTATTGGCCAAGACAGCCTATTTGTTTATTCGTGCCAAACTTTTGCTCGTTCGCGCCAAAGTACGGTTTGGTCCGTCCACTCATCATGCGGGCGCGCGGTGGCGAGTGGGACTCAACCTCAAGAGATTTCGTGCGGAGCGAGGCCTGTCGCAGGAGGAGCTTGCCTTCGGATGCGGCCTGCATCTGGACCTCTCGATCAAAGCGCGGCCCCTTATTTCTTCGAACCAGCCCGTTCTTCGTGTAGTAGCAATGTCGCGACCTTCGGCGCCTTTGCAATATTCTCCAACACGACGATGGTCGGGTTGCGCCCTCCGCGTTCGACGCCGCTGACGTACGTGCGGTGCCTCAACTGTCGTGTAAACAGCGACACGCCACTCAACGGAGATGACAGACGGGCGCACCGGATGAAAATCACAGGGGGCGTGGACGGGTTGGGGGCGCCGGCTGCGCGCTGCTACATCGGATCCCGATCAATTTGATTCGCTCGACGTCATGCGCGGGCTTGACCCGCGCATCCATCATCTTGGAAAATCCATGCGAAATGGATGGACTCGCGGGTCAAGCCCGCGGGTGACCGACGGTGGACCCCGGGCCGAGTTTGTCGCGGCCATCAAGGCCTGGGCCGCGGCGGGATGAAATCAGCCCATCGAAAACGGGCTGGAGCGTTGAACACGAGCGAACGTTACGTGCAGGAGCAGCGCCCTGGAGATCGCGGTATGCCGGTCTCCACATTTGTGAAAAATGGTCTAAAAGCAGTCCGGGGCCCGTAGCTCAATGGTCAGAGCTAGCGGCTCATAACCGCTTGGTTGGAGGTTCGAGTCCTCCCGGGCCCACCATTGGCTTTCTCGTGAGTTTTCAGGTACTTGCGGCAGCGCTCGTTGGGATGGTCTTCTTTCTTATTGAAAACACTGCAGAAAAATTTCGAGTCCTGTCGGGGGTAATAGTTCTCGAATTTCGACGCTCTCGTTAACAGTCGCCGCTAGTCGTGAGGAGATCTTATGAGAATTTCCCCCACGCGCGCTCGGTGCTCCACCAGATGAGCTTGCTTCCGAGCAAGATGACGCCCGCCAACACCACCCAGCCGTAGATGCCGACGGAGATGATGCCCGAACCTAACACGAAAGTCGGGACGATCATCGCGAGATAGTAAGGACCGGTGTAGCGGCAGTGGGTCCGCCTACACCGCCTGGCATTGAGAATGCACGCCGTTCCCTTCCAGAGGAGCGCAATGGTCCAGACAGCGGTTCGAAGCCGCTCCGGGGCCAACAAACCGACGATAATAGCTGCTTGGGGAATCTTCCACGCAAGCAGATGCGTACGCGGGCTGCGCAGCCAATCACGCGAGCTTTGCACAAGATCGCTGGTCATGATCACTCAGCCTGCACAGCAGGATGCGACGCCGGCCTCACCGGAACGTAGGGCCTGGATCGGCGGGCAAGGCACCGAACCGTAGGAGCAGAACACGCAACAATCGCCCGGCTTCGGCCGCAGCCGTGCGCCGCAACCGGTGCACTCGTAAAAGAACTGGCAGGCATCGGTCGGCATGGTCTCGGATTTTGCGGTTCCGCAATGCGGACAGGTGATAACGGATTCAAGGGTCATGGTATCCCCTACAGCATGGCACCGATATCCGAGGCGCCGGTCGGATAGGCGAACATCGTGGCTTTGAGATCATTGGCCGTGAGGCCGTGGCGGAT